>Ga0116230_10002094_pt1 | contig 19219 bp, 14 predicted proteins | sample S1TSphfallax_3_FD_88678 | JGI IMG/M metagenome (GOLD analysis project Ga0116230, IMG submission 88678) | Host-associated microbial communities from peat moss isolated from Minnesota, USA - S1T2_Fd - Sphagnum fallax MG | ecosystem: Host-associated > Plants > Peat moss > Unclassified | place... | reverse complement strand
TTTAATTTAATTTTCAGTGAAAAAATCATTCAATATTCAAGAACTTTTGCACCGCAAGTCCAAACGCCATGGAACCAAGCCCATGCACCCCTCCTCCTCATCAAGAGCTTTCCAAAGACACCAAGAACATGATCTGAAGCATCCCAGTTCAGCAGATCTCATAACTACAAAACAAACTACCTTCCTTCATAGATAGATGTTCTCACGAGGAACTTCCCAAAATGTACTTAATTATCAAGGGCTTTATTTTTTGGTGGGGAGGGCACAGAGGGGGAGGGGAAAAGAATGCCACGACCCTGGAGCTTTGTGCCACACTTGTTGCGCATTCATGCTTTGTTGATAGGAAGAGATTTTGTTCAATAATTTCTTTGTTGTCCTTTGTCTATGAAATTTTAGTTTATTAAAGAAAGACCAATACTTGAAAGTCACATCATGTGAATGTTATAGGTAGCTCAAAATGCAAACATGTAATTAACTTGAATGAAACACATCAATAATTGTGGAATTTTTATTGGATGATAAGGTCACAACTACATTTTCTATCTTAATTGGTTTGAGTGTCCCTTTTTGAGGTTTTTTCCAAGGTGGGACAAGTAATGATGTAACCTTGCAAAACTTTATTTATAAAGACACCAAAGATTTGGAAAATGTACAAAGGAATAAGAAAAAGGAGAAAGGAAAATGTATTAGGATGTCAGGTTAGTTCAAACTAAATGTCAAAATCTTTCCATGTCAAAAATCAACCCCATGTAGTAGGCCGATAATATTTCATGTCAAAAAATTGACCACCTGCAATAGGTCAATCGTGGTGATGGGAGGTGTGTCCCAAAGGGGTGGAAGTCGAAAAGGAACTTATAGGCTTACATCAACTACTTGACTTAAGGTGGAAGATACTTGCATTTTTTGCAATGTGATTGAATTTTTTTGACGAAAAAAAGTAACCAAAACAAAAAGAAAAAAGCCCTTTGGCCATTTCAAGCTCCAAATGGCATTGGCATAATCATGTTAAAACACATCAGCTTGTTTCTGTAAACATCCAAATATTTCAATTGTTAAAGGGATGAATTGATCAATGGGGTGCTGATCATGATAATTCATTTTTTTGGCTTAAGCCACATTGAAGGCATCAAATCCTTGAGTTGCACAAGATCAAGGAAGTAAATTCGCTTGCATTGGGTTGGCAATGATAACACCAACCAAGGTACAAATGCCATCTTTGGTGAACACAATGTCGATTCATCAACAAAAGGAATTGAACATGATTGAAGGAAACACACATAACTGTTTTCATCCCACGTGAAAGCCAACATCTTGGGCAATGGCAACAAAGGTGTTGCAAACTGCATCATAGGTTCTTATGTGTTCGTTGCCATGAGCAAAACATAAAGGTCAATGGGATGTGTGCACATGCATCAAAAGATACTTGCAATTGAAGGATGGGGTAACCATTTACCTACACTATGAGAAATCATGTCCTTTGCAAATTGCAAACTAGTTTTAAAAGACATTTTTTAGTTGCATAAGACAAGTTGCAAAGGACATGATTTTTCGTAGTGTTATTCCAATTTTGGGTGTGGTTTATTTCATTTGTAATGTGAATCCATGGTGGAAAATAGTTTTGATTTGTGAATCAATAGTGGGGAAAACTTTATAACATGCTTTAATATAATTTAGTGCCACCTAATAGATTAGTTATGAACCTAGCACATTCCTACGTGGAATGCATCATTTCTTTTCTAAGTGAGACAGGTGGTTCCACCGATTCCACTTGTGACTTGAATCAATGATGATGCGGAACAACCTGTTAATTTGAATCAATAATGGGGAACATTTCATTTTAGAACATGCCCAATATAACTTAATACCACTTGTTAAAATAGCATCTAGTTCTACCACGCTTTATATTTTCCTATGTGGAATGGCAGGCCCATTTTGGCAAGCTCTTAGATAATGGCTTTGGTAAGCTATTTCAATGAAACACACCTTGCACATTGTAATGGTGTTTCCATCAATGTCATGGTTTTAGTAAGTATTTTTGTCAAAGTGCATTTGACCTTTTTTCATATTACCAAATTTAAAGCAATCCCCTTTGAAAAATGGGAAATCTATTTGAATATTATTTAGCACATAATGGGGTTAAGGGTTTATGGTTAGGGTTAGGTAATAACATCACACCATCACATCTCCAAGTCCATTCCCACACAAACTTTGGTCTTATCTATTATACACATGACTTCCCACAACAATTTGATTAATAATCATCATAGTAAATGAGTTCATGACGTATATTTATCCATGGTTTTTTTCAGTGAAATTTTGAATTTTAAGAAAATCAAATGGCCTTGTAACATCATAACTAAATCCATCCATCTAGCGGGATGAAATTGACTTTTTTTTGCCTACATCTAATCCATCCATCAGTGGGAATTATGGCCAACCATACATTAGATGGATTGGATTTGCCATGGGTGGCAAAATGGCAAGTTAAAAACCTACCTAAAGGAGCATGATGGGACCCTAAAGATCCCAAAAATCATTGGTGTGGTGTTGTTATTTTGTTATTTCACCGTCTATTCCCCATAGCATTGTCATTGTCTTTTATATTTACAAGAAGCATCAACTTGATTTAGATTGTTTGAATCTAATCAAACCCCCCACCATATAGAAATAATCAATGAGTTCAAGTCAATTTCTTTTAATTTAGTAAAGTTTGTTTACTTATAATTTAAAAGGTGGACGCTAAAAAGTTGAAACTTTTCACAATGCACATTGCAAAAGGCAAAATCACAAACATGTTAAAAGTTAATAACTTAATGACAAAATATTGTGGTAGCATGACAACCCAAAATTTAGATTGCATTATATGATGATTCATTGATGGCAACTTGCAAGACCCAAGTATGAACTACATTCATGCCATTTGCATAAAAATTTGCTTGTCAATTTGTGAAATCAAAATGTAAATGTTAATTGTTCAATGCACCTTTCTTGTCAAGAGTTTGGGTGCAAGCTTCAAATTCAACAACTTTTACGAATTAAGAATCAAGCTTTAAAAGTTACAAACCTTGGAGTCGCAATTCTTGTGTGTGTGTGTGTGTGTGTGTGTGTGTGTGTGTTGTATATATTTTGCAACATGTTGTAAAAGTTCAAGCTTGAAGGAAGAATGTTGCACCAACAAATTAATAAAAACTCCTCTTTACATTTGCATATATTGATTGTAATATTAAGCTTGCCACATTTCTTTCAAGTTTTGTGTCCTAACTTTTGAATTGGTGATTTTAGTTTGTTGGTTTTAGTATTATCATCCTTTTTGTGATGAATCATGACCAACCTAAACCTTAAATCAAATTTTTATTTACTTTTCATTTCCAAGTTCTTTCATTTTTAATTATTTGAAAACATCCATATTTGTAAAATGGGTTAAAATGATGTTTACCATTAACACACCCATCACCAAAACTTATGACATGATTTGCATACAAATTCATGTCATCAATAAGTTTATTAATTGACATTGTTGTTACATTATCCATCAAAACATGTTTCATTTTGTATTTCACAAATCTTCTTCATGATTGTGATGGTGACATTCTTAAAAACCCTTATAACAACACTAACCAATTTTCCTAGATAATAACCTTTCATTGCAAACCTCTTTTTAAATTCATTGACATTTGAATTAAGTGTAACCAATGATGATTGGTTTCACCCTTAATTTGGAATCTTTATAAGTGAATTAACTAAATTAAAAAATTAAAAAATAAATAAAATTTGGAATATGAAACACATCTTTAATCAACATATAAGTATAATATTTATTATAAAAAAATTTACTTCAAAAATCAATTCAAAACAAATTATTGATGTTCCCTCAATTATAATGCAAAATGTTAAGTTCCAAAATCGTAATAAAGTTTGATTTGAACTTAAATTTGGCACATTTCATATTTTTTTATTAATTTTCATGTTTCATGCAACTTATCTTCATCATTATCCAAGTGGCCTAGCGAGCCCGAGTTGGAGTTATCAAAATTTTATTATTAAGCATGACCCTTGTTTAATTTGCACCTTTGTTGGAACATTAAACACCCTTACTCAATGACATTGCAACATTCCTAGAGGAACTAAGTCCTATTCACTAGGAGTAGTGAATTCACTCAAAATCTAATGAAATCACTTGGCGTACAAGGACCCCTTTTGTTGTAATGCACTTTTAATACTAATTCACAACCTAAAGGATTAGGAAATGATAACATTTAATTTTAATAAAAATTGTAATATTGGACCTTAATGCATCATATGATGAAAATGGTTCTAACTTATTTGTGGATCCAACACCATTTTTTTGTCACCAATCGTTATAAAATGCAACAAGCTTGTGGCAATGGAAAACTAAGCCTTTTTTATTTCAATAATTTTGCATGTTTCATTGACAAGGAAATGGTGTAGCAACATAAGTTGGCTTTGGTGAAAAAAACATAGTAGTACCAATTAAAGTTATCAATAGTTGTATTTTTTCCTGAAGACTTTGTAACACATGAAACCAAAGCATTTGAAATTAAATGTTGGGTTACACACTAGCAAAGTTGTTTTCAATATCATTTCATATTTGAAAAAACTATGATCATTATTTTATCCTACCTCATTCTACATAATCCACAAATGGATTAACTACCAAATAATTCACTTTGAAACAAAAAAACAAGAGGCCCTAGAATGTGAAACCTTCAACACAAGCATGTTTAGCAAAACCGTGATTATGTATGTTGTGCATTTGAAGACCAACATGAAAATCAACACACATGTAAAATATCAAACATAATTAGGACCTTGGTGGTGCATGAAAATCCAAATGTTCCAAGTTGTTGCTAGGAGTAAAGGGTTTCATACACATTACAAAATAGGAAATGTGTTATTAATTTTATGTTCTTCCCACAACAAACGTTGAGTCACGTCAACATGAAATCCTTTCTCAATACAAAGAATATAAGGACATGTTTGAGAAGAAGAATGTTGATAACTTATGAGAACATGAACCATACGATGGCATAATTGATTTCATTATGCTACAACAATGTTTTTGGATTACACAAATGATTACATTTGTAATTACTTATACCATATATCACTACTTGTGCCTACATGACTACGTAATCCATAAGGCCTTTTTGTATGCCATTAATTATATCCGTAGTGCCAATTGCAAATGTCATTTGTAATTGCATTTTCCATGACTATAGTCATTTACACCATAATCATGGAAGATAATTCAACATCCTAAATTTAATTTTTTTAAATATGAATTTTTTTTTTCACTAATTCTTTGTTGCCATGTGTCTAGCCTAGACAACCTAAACTTAAATGTTAATAAAGTGTTGGCATGTGACAAACCAAGCCTAGATCATGAAGATTTTTTGTAACCCAATTACATGTTACCACGTGGTAACCTAGAACAAAGAATTGAAAATTTATGGCCCAATTGTGTCGTGCCACATGAAAGTCACAACCTAATCAAACAAGGTTAGGAAGGTTAGCTTAAGTGGCCTAAGCTACCTAAGCTAAAAAATTACCTAAGATAGAAGCTTAGGTAAATTATATATGCAAAGAATCTAGGTAATTTACAGCATTTACCGAAAGTGTGAGGACTTTAACCCCTAAACCTCCACTTTGAAGGTCCCAATCCCTAAATATTACACCACAAAAAAAAAATTGTAACAAAATTACCTGTCATAAAATTATGAACAATAGTTTAATACAAATTACGTAATTTAATTTCACTAGGCTTAACCAAATCCTATCTTAAATAAACCTAGCTTATGTGTGGCAAACCTATATTAACCTACATTTACCTAGGTTATTTTAAGCCTACCTAGGTTAACCTAAACTTACCTCAAGTACACCTAATTAAACTTCAACTAAATGTAGGTTAAAATTTAGTTAAACTTATGTTTAATTTAATGTTAACTTCAATTAAACCTAAGCTACACCTTAATTAAATGTAAGTTCTAAATTTCAACAAAAAATTTAATTAGTTTTGGCTACCCAAGGCAAAACCTAAATTGAATTTCAACTAAAAGTACATTGAACATTGATTAAACTAAGTTTAACTTAGATTAACCAAAGTCAAACATAGGCTAACTAAAGTTAAACTTGGGGTAAATTTATGCTAACCAATCTTATGCCTTTACTCATGAACCAAGGTTAATTAAAGGTTACACCTAGCTTAACCAAGGATAAACATAGGCTAATTAAGGCTAAACCTTTTTCAAACCCATGCCAAACCTGTTAACCAAGGCAACACCTAAGTTAAACCTCAACTAAACATATGTTTAATTCTAAGTTAACTAAAGTTAAATATAGTCTAACTCAAGTTAACTAATAGCTAAATCTAGGCTAGCCAAGGCTAAACATAAGTTAAACCTAGGTAGGTTAAAGCTAAAATTAGGTTAACCAAGGTTGAATTCAAGTTAAAGCTAGGTTGAAACTAGACTAACTAAGTCAAATTTAGGTAAAACTTAAAATAACCAAGGTTAAATTTAAGTTCAACTTAGGTTCAACTTAAGTTGATTAAAGTTAAACTAGGTTGAACCTAAGTTAATTTAGGTTAAACTTAAACTAACCAAGATAAAACCTAGACAATACATAAACAAAACCTAAGTTAATTTAAATTCACTCAAATTAACTTAAGTTAACGTAAGCTGACCAAAATGAACCTAAGTTTATTTACTAAACCTAGGTTGACCTAGACTTTTTTTGCATTATATATGCTAACAATGGCCTTCCTAAAGTAATATAGGATTGTTTAAATTATGAAATATGTCATGTCTTTGAAAATGACTTATAATCATGTAATCACAATTGTAATCATATAATTGTATTGATGATTATAGACATATAAATGCCAACGACAAGTGTCCACATCTAATTACATGATTAAGTTTGGACATTAATCATAGACTATTATTCATCAAAACCATGTTTTGGCATAATGTTTTAAATAAGATCTTCAACCCATTTGGAGCCGTAACTATAACTTATCACAAGATGGATTTGTTAGGTTTAACCTTTAGGATAAGCCTAGTTTAAATTTATATGTTTATCCTACATTTAGCCCAGGTTAAATTTAATTTAACCTAGTTTAGCCTAAGTAGCCTAATTTCACCTTGTTTACCATTGTTTAACCAAATTAAGCCGAATTTAGCTTAGGTGAATTAATTAGCTAATTTTAGCCAAATATAAATTATTTAAAACAAAACATCTTAGTTTTGTCAAGCTAAGCCAAGTTAATCGAAGTAACTTACATTAAATTAATTGAACTTAGTTTAGCCTAAGTACAAACATTTAACCAAATTTAAACAAATTTAACCTAAATTACTTATTTCATCCAACTATAACCAAGTTTAACATAAATAACCCAATTTTGCCAATATTTGCCAAGATTAACTTAAATAACATACTTTAATTATGTCTAGCCAATTTTAACCTAAATTAATAACATATTTTCATCAAATTTAACCAATTTTAATCTACCACATTTTTTGAATGATATTCTTTTAATTTGTTCATGTTTATTCTCTTTACCTAATCATCACCTAGAGTAGTTAATTTGATAGTGTCATTATTAAAAGCTTTACACATTTTATAGGGACCCTTCAAAGGTAGCTTAAATTTACCTCCCTTGATTTTAGTTGATTTGGGCATCCATAGGATTAAATCACCCTTACGGATGTTTTTGAGTTTCCTTTTTTCATCCCAATTTTCCTTTTGCAATAATTGTGCATGATTAATGTTTTCACTAGCACACTAACATTCTTAATCCAATCAAATGAAATTTTCCATTTTTACATGAATGGCCTTATTAAGGTCTTTTGTTGGTACATCCCTAATTCTTTTAATAGGGACCATAAATTCAGTTGGCATAACAAGTTTAGTGTCATAAACTAATTCAAAAGGTGTAATTGTATAAGCAATTTATATGATGTTTGATATGCCCATAATGTTGTAAATAGCATAATGTCCTAGTCATTGTGATTAGTATTAACTCATTTGGCCAAAAAAATTCCCAAAGTTATTAGTTGACTCAACCTGACCATTTCCTTGGGGTAGTAAGTGGTTGACTTGTGATGTACAACCATGAACTTTGCCACTAACATTTCAATAGTTTTGTTAATGAAATGGCTTCTTTGATCACTAATAAAATGGGCGGGACACCCAAACCTAGTTATAATTTCATAAATGAACTAAATGATGTTTTTTGCGGCCATCAGTAGTCGGCCATCAGTAGCATGTCAACATGATTTTTTTCATTTTTGTTTCACTACCATAGTGGCCTCTAACCAATCCTTCATGAAACTCTTCCAAAACTTTAGAGGCTTCAACGAGTGTTAAACACTGCATCAACATTCCATCATGTCCTAATTTGTAATGTATATGGCCTTGCCTTAATTACTAATTGGCTTTGTTCCTCTTTGGCATATCCTCGTCAAAATAACCCTTCTTGAAATAATCCATTATTTATCCATACCAATCAATTTATATGCCCAATAGTTGGGCATCAAGTATTTGATCTTCAACTCCAATGGATGGTTCTCCATGATTAATTTTGGATAATTGATCAACATAAAATGCACCCAACCTAGCTTGAATATTACTTTAAAATCAAATTATTTCAATAGTAATAACCATCTAGCAATTCAACTAGTGATTATTGGTTTGTTGACCAAATATAATAAAGCTTGGTGGTCAATGAAAAATATGAAGTTAATATCCTAAAAGATAATGCTTGGATTTCTTCACAACATAAATAATTACTAATGCTTATTTTTCAATGGTTGTATAGTTATTTTATACATTGCTCATCAATCTACTAGCATAGTAAATTGGTTTATCATAGTCATATTTGGATTTTGATTTAACATGGCTCCAAGTGCAAAATTCGATGCATCGATATGCACATGAAACTCTAACTTCCGATCAAGTACAATAAGTACATGTAAGCATGTATGCCTTCATCCATTGCCATGACTTGGCACATGCCTTTGTCCATATAAATTTTTCATCTTTCTTTAGTAATTTGCACATTGGTGCAACCTTATAACTAAAATCTCGAAAATATTGTTGATAAAAACTAATCGCTTTTAAGAATCAATTTATTTCCATTACATTGGTAGGTGTTGGCATGATGGTAATTGTCGTAATCTTCTGTGGTTCTACCAGCAATCCATCATGACACATTATGTGTCCTAGCAGTTCCCCAAATTTACACAAAATGCACATTTTTCGAAATTAAAGTTAATGCCATATAACTGACATTCTTCTAAACATTTTTGTAATTATTGTAGGTGATATTTTTTATATCCATATACACTAAAATCATCTAAAAATACTTGCATACATTTGTTTAAACATGGTTTAAATGTTTTTGTTACTACTTTATGCAAAGTAACAAGGGCATTACACAATCCAAAAGGTATAACATTGTAGGCATAAACGCCCCATTCTGAAATGAATGTTGTTTTATCTTTGTTTTCTTTCGCCATTTTAATTTGGTTATAACCACTATATCCATCCATAAAGGAATACATCTTATGTCCAACTATTGAATCCAAAACTAAATCCAAAAAGGGTAAAGGAAATGGATCCTTTTTAGTTTGAGCATTTAATTTATGATAGTCCACACATATTTGTAACTTCCCATTTTTCTTTAGTATTATCACCAAAGGAGATAACCATTGTGTAGTTTCAATGGGTAGATAAATCCAGTATCAAATAACTTATCCAAATTTTTTTACTTTTAATGCATAATTCGGATTCATTTTATATTGTCTTTGTTTAATTGGTTGGCCATCAACCACTAATTCAATTTTGTGTTCACAAACACTACTAGAAATTTTTGGTTTTGCAATTCTCGTTTGCAATTAAAATTCAATTGCATGCGACACATGGAACTACAAATTCATGTAGTTGCTAAAGACAAGTTGAACATGACATTTAGTTCCATGTGACATTACGTATGCAACATGTATATACGGTGTTAATATACATGTTCATCCATACATACCAATCCAAATGTAGTTGCACCTTATGTGCAACTCTCTCCTTGCAACTATAATTTAACTAGTCAAAATATGACACATGTTTAAAAACTTGAACGACTTACAATTGGAGACGTGTCACTTTTAAATGATTTTTGTGTTTTCTACCTTAAAAATTCATTGGATTAATCTAAATCATTAAAGTTTCTACCACTAAGATGATGACATGTGGCACACCATGGAACATTCATTGACCATTTGACACATGTTCATTTTTAAAAAACACCAATTATATGACGGCACATGGCAATTAAGGCCCACCTATTTTTTAATTTTAAAATATTAATTACCAAAATTGAAGTTGTCCAATTTAAGGCTAATAAGATGTTGACACGTGGTAACTAGGTCAATAGGTAATTATTAAACCCTACTAGGTAGCTAGGTTTATTTAGGTATGTAAATAGGTTGAACAGTAGTTAGGCTTAGGCTATATAAGTAGGTTTGGAATAATCCAATTTTATTTTTAGGTTTAGCCATTTTATAAAGGTCAAGTTTTTTTTTTAATTCGTTCATCCCCAATGGCACTTAGTATTTGGTTAGCACATATCTATTGCCCTTAATTATGTTCTATGCCAAACTAAATTGGAATCCAAAAGATATGGGATAAAATTTTCCATTTAAAACCTCATTAACCAACTTAGTTACACATTAAATGCAACTACTATATTAGATTATACCAGCCCGAGGAGGGCTTTATTGCTTATGGTGTCCAAACAAAACTTGAATCCCTCTTCTTAGCGCATCCAACACACCAAGAATCATAAAAAATGGATTACAAATGAAAAAATTATGGCCCCCCAAAGTGAAGGGGGTGAAGAACTCAAAAAGACAAACCATTGAAAATTACAAGGGCCGATTCTTAAACACCCAAAAATTTCGTTTTATGTCGTTCTGTTGCTATTAAACGATTTGAAGAACTTCAAGTGGCGCTCCTATAACACTTTAAATTGTTTAAAATGAATAAGAAATATGAAAGTTATGAGGTTTGAAAGTAAGACAGGTTCAAATAGAAGAAAAAAGGAAAAAAACATTTTGTAACTTGAAAAGCTTATTTTTAAAAAAAATCTTCTTGTTAATTTTTCAATACTCCTTTTCCTTTGCACTTTAGTAATTTAGTTTAACCATAATTACTTTAAACATAATTTATTTTAACCTAACTTAATTTAGCCATAATTAGTTTTAGCCTAATTTAATTTAGCCATAAATAGTCTAGCCTAACTTAATTTAGTCGTAATTAATTTGGCATAATTTAATTTAACCATATTTATTTTAACCTAATTTAATTTAGCTTAATTTAATTTAACCATAATTAATATAGCCTAATCTAGTTGAGCCATATATAGTTTAACCTAATGTAACTTAACCATAATTGGTTTGACCTAACTTTATTAAGTCATAATTAATTTAGGTTAATTTACTTCAGATTAATTTAACTTAGTCATAATTGATCGAACCTAACTTAATTGAACCATGGTTAGTTTTAATTATTTTTAATATTTCTTAATTTAACGATAGTTAATATTAACCTAATTTAATTTAATTTAGTTTAGTTTAACTTAACTTGGTTTAGCCATGGTTAATTTTTGCGTAATTTAATTTAGTTATGGTTAGTTTAGCCTAATGTAATTTAATTTAACCATAATTAGTTTAGTTCAACTTAATTTAGCCATGGTCAATTTTCACCTAATTTAATTTATCCATAATTATTTTAGCCTAACTCAAAGTAACTATGGTTAGTTTAGCCGTAATTTGTTTAACTCAGGTTAATTTAGCCATAGTTCATTTAATTTAATTTAATTTAGCTTAATCTGGATTAACCATAATTAATTTAGCCTAACTTAATTTAACCATGGTTAATTTAAGTTTTTAGTTGATTTAACCTAGGTTAGTTTAGGCTAGCCTTAGTTAGCACATGTTTAACCTTAATACTAGAGGTACATAATATTATTATACATAGCTTATGTAGATATATTAAGTATACTAATTTAAATATGTATAAGTTTAGGCCATATTTTTATGACACGTGTCCATGTTATACACATTTAGTTGCACATTAGTTACACACACAATTGTATGGCCCAAAAATTATACAATACCAAATTTGTAGTTGCAAACATGACCGAGGAAGTTGCAAACGACAACCAATTGCATGCAAGTTGCATAGTGATTGGTTGTAAATGACAAGATTTCTAATTGTGAAATTTCCTTAGGTATTCCCTTCAAATCCTTATAACTCTAGGTTAAAACATCACGATAATTAACCAATAACTTTTTAGTTTGTGCTTGAAAATAGGTTGGTAAGATTGCATTAATGAGTACCTCCTTAAGATCCCTTTCATTTCCTAAATTTAATTTCATCAATTGCTCTTCAATTGTGACTATCCATCCTGCAATCTTTTTATCCTTAATTGTCACATCAACAACTTTATCCAATATCAAGACTTTTCCAAGTTGATGTTTATATAAATAAATTAGATGATTTAATTTTTCTTCTAGTTGAAGCATATCGCAATCAATTTCTCTCAAAAAATATAACTCTTCTAGTGCCACTTCTCCTACAAGGCACAACTTAGGCACCACATTATAAAGTTGTTCTTCCTTTTCATTTGACAATCCCTCTTCCCAATTGTAACCATCATCAACATATTTTGGTTTTTATGATGGTTTTAAGGGAATCTTTTTAATTGTTCTCACTACCAGTGTCCTTCCTCGTGTAGTGATGATAGAGATACTTTCACCCCAATTATGATTTGCTTTTGCATGTTTCAACCAAGGCCTTCCCAAAAGTTTGGAATAAGTTTTTGTTTCATTTCCCATATTCAACATTGTGATAAAGATTTTGTATTCACATCCAACCAAATCAAATTTCAAATTTCTTATTAACCCAACAAGTTGCACCTTTCTTCAGTCAACCATCCTTACTATAAAAGGAGCCAGCTTGGGTTTCCTCAACACAAGTTTTTTCTTCAAACTTTCAAAGATAATATTCACACTGGATTTGTCGTTTAATAATACATCTCTCACTCGAAATTTCCCTACACGAACTTGAACAACCGGTATGGCTTCATCAAAATCTTCTACTTTAGTTGTTGTGATTTTATAGACATTGGCAATCTGAACTTCTCCCATCTTCAGTAATGACTTTGTCATCACCTCTCTTAACTAAGGACAAATTTATAATAATTGTCCTAATTTCATTTTTATATTTGAATTCATCATGAATTCTTATAATTCACCACTTTCTTGTTCCATCTGTTCAACATTCATCTTTTGTGGCAACACCTTATGCTTTACCACTTGACTACTTCTTAAATAAGTCAATTTTTCCTTCTCTAGGGTCATACCCATTTCATCCACTTCACTAGCAATTGGCTTGTCAATATTCATTGTTGATTTGTCATTAGCACCTGCTAATTCACTTTTCCTTTAATGACACATCTATTTGCACCAACATGTCAACTCCTTTCGATTCGACATGCACATCATTTCCTTTGGCTACTTCAACTAACCTTTTACCATCTTTCATCAAATCGACTTGACGTGTCGATTGTAACAATCCCTATCCATTCAACCCTATCGATTGAATAATTAACTTGGCCAATTTCAAATTGAAAAAAACATCCATACACATTTAAAATGGTTTGTCTTCCACTTCTTGTATTCTTTATAGTTCATTAACTACATCCTTGTGAATCATTTTTTCCTTTTCCCATTTGATTCAACGTCCTTTAGCGGGGCTAACTTCTTTGGAAGTTTTTTAGCAAACATATTGGCCTCTAGCATCCTTGCTCTTTATCCTCTTGTGGTCACACACACATCCATTACTGGCTGGTCCCTTTCAACCATAGCCACATTCACTCGAATTTTCAATTTAGATTTCTTCTCCTCTTCCTTAATAACTTTCTTCCATAGAGGATAATCATTCCTAACATGACCTTCCTTTTGACAACAATAACATTTGACACAATTTTGTCAAAATTTAAGATTTTGATTATAATCTTATAGTTATATCAGCTATTTCGATTTGATCGACTATAATTTTGCCAATTATGACCATTGGGTCTTGCATTATATTGTTGATTATTATATTGATTTTGATCATTTGGTACACTATAATTTGACAACTATTTTTACTCTTGCAAAATTGGTACCTCTACTAGTTCTACATGCATTGGTACAATTTCTTTTGAGAGGCAACTCCCATTCATTGTTTTACTAGGACACTGATTTGTATTATGATCACTAGCCTTGTAAATTTAACATAATTTCATTAATAATTTGCATTCCTTTGTGAAATGACATTCATTAATTTTTTTTGATAATACACACTTTTTATTATTGTGTTAATATTCAATTTTTTAGATTTAGATTGAGTCTTATTTTCCTGATGTTCTTCTTGGCATACTAATGATAGCCATATTCGCTTTAGTTCGTATCCCTTCTCTAAAGGCTTTTCTCAAGTAAATATCGTTTGGTTGTTGAAGAATTACCTCACATAGTCAGAGGAACTGATCATAACAGTCTTCCACTGACTCATATTTCTTTTGTTTTGCATATCGTAAAACAATAGTTGCTTGCCCTTCAAATTTTATTTCTTTAATTGAGTTATAAAGGCATGTTGAACCTCTACCCATGTCTTTATTGGAAAGTAGTTTCATATCTTCCAAACCAGTTGGCAACTTGTCCTTTCATGGAATTTGGGAAATATTGTAGTTTGTGGTGATATATATTTTCTCCAGTAGTTACACATACCTTCATCAACTATCATATGTGTAAAATTAGATCTTCGTTATCATGATATTTAGGTAATTATATTCGCATCACATTTGCAAAGGGGTACTACCATGATGGGTGGAACATTCATTATCAATGCAAAAGTAGTCAGTGGTAACTTCATAGAAATATTAGTCTTGATGCGTTCAAGGTTTTGGAGAAATAGTTTGAATAACTCTCTTCCAGAAATTTTGTTAGCGGTTGCTATTGTTGGCTTCTTCTGTTGCATCCTCTTTTGAACGTTTTTTTGGTATACACAACCATCCCTCTTCCGTGACCATTGAACATTTTGAAAACATTAACTGTAGCCTCTGGAGTTCTCAACAATGCATCAACATTCCCTTCATCACCTTCTTCTTGCACTTTGTTTGGTGCTCTAGTCTCGGTAGATTATTGAGCATATTCATTGGGTGAACCATTTTTTTTTAGCCATTTGTGTTATCGTCATTTCTATTTCTTCCTCAATAGGATTAAATATTTAATAACTAATAGAAGGAGTAAAAATAATTCTCAACCCTTTCCATTTAAAAGATTTCTTTGCTTGAACAGCTATTTCTTTTGTTTCAACATGATTCTGCCTTTTCCATTCTCTTAGTTTATTTTGTTCTTCTACTTCTCTACTTTTATTCATCATTGATTCCTAAAAAAATTTGCTCTCTTATTACTAACATGTTCTTTTTCTTTTTCTCAAATTTTCCCATATGGATTTGGAATCATCATTATGGACCAAAATTCTTTTGACTCAATTTCTTTTGGAGAATATTTTTCATTTCCTCTTAATCTCATTGTATATTTAGTTATTAAAATCTAGGTGTCCACAACAAATCACATGGTATCCATTTTTCTACCAAAACATTAATATTTGGTTTTGTAAATTATTGTCTTTCATGAAATTTAATAATATGCTAGGGTTGCAACAATTTTCATAATTAGAATTAATGTCAATAAACACACTATTACTAGTAGCCATCTCCAATGTTTTGTTCATTGTGTGGTATCAATTATTAATGTTCATAATTGTATACACCACATTTTCGTTCCCCCATGTAGTTTTTTGATTATCAATTTGTGAACATTTTCAGATAATGTTTAAAAAAATTTCAACAAATGTTCCCCATTTATCGAGTTTTGGATTTCTTCTTGGTGTATATAAGTGATCTATAAAATTCCAACCATATCTATTGTGAGTTTTGAATCTTTCTTTCCCTTCATTAATTATTATAGTTTTTTTGAACCCTTCACGGTTCCCTTTCTTAACAGTCGTCATACTCTACCACCTCTCATGCCATCCTTGATATACATTGTTGTAATAATCAAAGAAAATAATGGATTTAGCCATATCTTGTTCATAATAAGCAAATAAATTATGAAAAATTATGACATGCTCAACACCCATAACAATCATTTTATTTGATCTATTTTTTTTCTTTTCCAACTTTATATACTCCCAACAATTTTTTATAAATCCACAAGGTAAAGTTATATAAAGTGCATGGATTAAATAGAATCACATATTTAACTCATGTACTTCAACTTTTCCTTCTTCATCTTCCATTAATTTAATTGCACAAGGAAGGATTACATAACCTTTTTCTTTAGTTTCTCCAACATAAATTTGAATTGATTCCCCAATATGGTCACCAAATATTAGCAATACATTCTTGTATCATTTTGGATTCTTGTCCTACTTCATTAGTATAAATACCACGTAAAAACATTAACTAAGACATTTGAATTATTGTTGGAGAATTTCTTATTAATGTTCGAGAACTACATTCTACCATTATGCCATTATTGAATCAAGACTATCAATAATTATTGGGAAAATATTCAAGCTTCCATAAATCATGAAACATACATGCCAAACTTCTTTCATAGAGTAGTCTTTTCACTCAAAGACAATACCATTATTGTTCAGAAAAATCCCCATCATCTCCTCCTTAAGTTTCTTGTGACAGCTTTACCATTATAGCGATATTGCCTTCTGGCAATTACAAGAAACAATTATAACCGCTTTATGTCATATTTGTAGGCAATTAACATGTTAGTTAGTCATGTCAACATAGTGAATTTACTATCTATTGCCATTATATGTTTGTCATATTGTCACAATGGATTTCGACATGCTAAAGTTTGACATTTCCTAGAAAAACTTTGGTTAAATATGTTTAATATTTCTACTTTTTGCCAACACATTGAAATATCTCCCTTACAATCTTGTTTCCATTCACCAAAACAAAGGTTGATTTGACCACCCCTTGAGAAGCTAGATGGTTCATGATGTTGTGGCTTCCCGTTTTCATATATTTTGCCTTTTCATGATATGCCAAGATCCCCTACTCCTTACAATTGTCATCATAATTCCTTCCTTTTCACAACACCCTCATTGTTGTAACCCTAGCCTTGGGCTCGCGACCAAGGTAAGGGCTTGCAAGGGTGCGAGCCAAAAAGGAAGCTCGGGAGTGTAAAAGAGTGTGAGGGAATGAACCTTCACATTCCCAAGTGAGCTCCCACTTTGGGAGTTGGAGTTTCGATGGATTTTTGAACCTCTAAAAAGTAATTGCAGCGGTCAAAACCCATTGGATTGAAGAGTTCCTTATATTATTGGAAAGCTCTTGGAACGTAAATGTCTAAAATGGGCTCGCATGACCCATTTGGACAATTCAAACACAAGTTATGGCCAAAAAAAGGGTTGTTAGTCAAATTGCCAATTTGACTCCCGACCACTAAAAGTCGGGAATCACCCTAATTCCCTTGCATGCAGGTGTCGTGTGACATACCATTAGAAAGTTCTTAACGAAGGCTACAACTTTGTTTTAGACCTCATCTCAATCAGAGGTTTGCACACAAAGTTATGGACCCCCAAAGTTGTGGGAGTCCTAGCTATGGGAATCCTAGCTATGGGAATTTCAGGTGGGAGTCCTGGGACAAAATGACATTTGGGCGTTGGTCCCGTGGCCAGGCACATAGTATATTGTAAGGGGGAAGTGGTGGCTTCCCTCAAGTCCAGGCCATGGTGAGTCTTGTGAATATGTGGTTGCTTATGGTGCACCAAAGTGTTCTAACTATGCACTAACCAACTTGTTGATTAATTTGTGTAAGTCTGTGTGAGTAATTGAATCGTTTATCAATCTTCCGAGTCCCATCTCGGAGTTCCAGCACGCCCTTCTACCCCCGAAGTGTTGTGAGCCAAAGAACGCGCCCCAACTTTTTCTCCTTTCGATGTTTTCACCTTTGGGCTCGATATTGAGACCATCGAGGAGCTTGGGGTGTGTCACTCATGCCCCATTCATCATTCAAAAGAAGAACAATAATTTAACAATAAGTTCCTTGTTTTCAACTCCTTTGAAGCACCACTAATACTATCTTACCCTAACCCTAATTGCTAGAAGCTTCTAGGAAACATCTTTCCTCATGTCTGTACCCCTTTATCCATCAAGGTTAACTAATATCGGGCAAGGATAAAAAATCCGACCTTGTTTTAATCCGGTTAACCTATTTCCCCCTTCATTTTTAACCAGGCCATCTCCTTTCAAGTCTTATTAGGATAAGGACACATGTTTTAACCTAATCCCTTAGACTTAAGATTAACCCCAAATTTTCTTTAGATGCCCTACCCCAAACTCAATGATGGGCCTAAGGATTCTTGGGCATTCTCACAACACTTTCATTGTTGCAACCTTAGCCTTGGGCTATGGCTATAAAACTTGTTGTTGGACAATGTATTCATGACAAGCCACACCTTCCCCATACAAGGTTGTTTGCCATCAAATGCCTTCAACAACATAAAAATCGGTTCCACCATTTCCACAAAGTTGTCACAAGTATTCCAAAGCCCATCCCTCCTTATGTTGGTTTAAACATATTTTGCCTTGGTGAAGGACTTTTGTTGATGGGTGTGACAGGTGTTGACAAAAATCATCCATTCAAGGTGAATGATAGTTTGTTCAACAATTGGTCTCATTGTCAACAACCATTTTGCAAAAAACTAAATGAAATTGTGTTTCAGTGAGGTTTTCAAGCATTAGGTTGGTCTCATAACGACAAAAGGTTACAAATGGTGTATGGTGTTGTTGTATGAAAGAAACAATAGTTTTTACCCTTTTCACAATTTGTTTCACCCATGTCCCCCCCCCCCCCCCCCCCCCCCTTTTTTCTAATTTTTCACCCACACAGAGCCCACCACCTTTCAAAATTACAGATTTAAAAAAAAAGATAAAACGAAAAAAAAAAGAATAATTGTGTTTAATGAACAATTTGACGGTTCTTAGAGTTTTTTTTTTCTGATTAAAATAATTAAACTAGAAGAAAGGATTGTTGGAGTTTTGTTCAACCATGAAAAATAAGTCGAA
>Ga0116230_10002091_pt1 | contig 19224 bp, 17 predicted proteins | sample S1TSphfallax_3_FD_88678 | JGI IMG/M metagenome (GOLD analysis project Ga0116230, IMG submission 88678) | Host-associated microbial communities from peat moss isolated from Minnesota, USA - S1T2_Fd - Sphagnum fallax MG | ecosystem: Host-associated > Plants > Peat moss > Unclassified | place... | reverse complement strand
CGGAGGTGTTGTGAATCACCACCGGCCGGTCCGGCACCGCGCGATCGAGCAGCGAGGAGAGGGGCGTGGTCGGCGGTACCGTGCTGAAGTCGGCACGGCCGACCAGGATGGCGTCGCGCGGGTTGGCCGCCGCATAGGATTTGAGCCGATCGATCAACACGGCGGGCTGATCCGGCGTGATGCTCGATTCCGGCGTCGAGAGATTGAGGCCGTGCAGCGCGTAGGCGCCGTACAGCAGGTGCATGTGCGAATCGACGATGCCCGGGATGACGGTGCGGCCGCGCAAGTCGATGATCTGCACAGCGCCGCGCCGGTATTTGGCGAGTTGCGCATCGCTGCCGATGGCGGCAATGCGCGTGTTCGCTATGTAAATCGATTGAGCCCAGGCTTTAAGTGGATTGCCGGTGTAAATGTGGCCGTGGACCATGAGTACGTCGGCCGCGGTGGCAGTCTCGAGACAGGCACCTAACAAGAGTAGGAATACGCCGCACAGGCGCGAATCCAAGATCATCCGCATCCATTCTCCTGAAAGGTGCAACCCGCACGCAGCGCGCGGGTTGCACCGAACCATCAACTGACGGCCGATGTCATTCCTCGTTGAGCAACTTAGGCACGTAGGGCACTCCCAATCCCGTGACGTCATTATAGCCGGCCGGGGTGCCGCCCGCGGATGACAAGGACGTGTAATTGAATACATCGTCCACGCCCTCACAAATCGTGATACCACACGTGAATATGCCGTACGGCGCCGTGCTGATGTTGAACGGCACCGAGTTGATCGTCACCACGCGTACTTCGTTGAGATTATCCGCGTAGCCACGCAGCACCGATACCGGCTGGGTCGGGGCGACGATCTGGTTCAGCGGGGCGCTGTTCAAATTGTCCGCGCCGTTGCCGCCGCTGCCGAAGCTGTAGAGAAGCGGGTTGACGAAACCAACCACCGGCTCGCCCGTAGCAAGCCGTTTTTGATTCATGACCGCGACCACGCCGGCCATGAGGGGCGATGCGAGACTCGTGCCCCCGATGCCCCCTTCGCAGTATTCCTCGGTCGACGAGATCGGTTTGCAGCCCGAATCCGAGAACTTGTCGCCCGCGATCGTGAACGTCTCGCCGTACACATACCCCGTGTAAGGGTCGGCCACCATCGCCACATCGGGACTGACCCGCTGCGGATTGGGTAGCGGTTCCGTGTAAGTGCTCGCCAGGTTGAGCGTGGTGGCGAGCGCGTACGGCACGACAGATGCCTGGTAGGAGGGCTGTGCATCGAGAAGGCTAATGCCGCCGCCCGAACCGGCATAGAAAGAAAAAGCGTCGTAGGTGTAGCCGTATGCGCTCGTCTGGGTAAGTCCGGAGGTCTCCACCAATGATGAACTCTTCACCGTTGCGTCGGCGAGGAAATCTCGATAGTTGCCCCAGCCGTATTCGGTTTTAATGCCGTCGGACTGGATGAACAGCGAGGTGCCGCCGACACCCGTGACATACGCACTGGTGGCGGGCCAGGCGCCTGACGCGACGCCATTGAGCGCCGACAAATCACCGTCGTCACCCGAACTGAAGAGAATGGTGATTCCTTGTGCGCCGCCCGCCAGGAACGCCTGTTCGTCGGTGGCCTGCTGCCCCGGGGCGATCGACTCGCCATTGTAGCCGTAGCTATTGGTGGCGACGTCGGCCAGATGGTTGTACAAGACGTTGTACAAGGCGATGCTCAGCGACGTGGCGCAGTCGCGGGCGCCGACATACAGTATCGTCGCGCCAGGCGCGGAGCCGTGTACCGCAGCCAAGTCCAGGGATTCCTCCTCCCACCAGCCGTAGGGGCCGCAGCTTTCATCCGGCGAAACATCATAAATTCCGCTCGGAATGATCTGCGAGAAATTCTTCCCGGTAACAAGCGCGGGCAATTTGTGATTGACCGCATAGCGATTGCCGTCCGCCTGCAGCGTGGGAGACGCATACGCGTCGATGATCGCGACCGTCACGCCGGTGCCGTCGTATTTCTTCGATACCGCTTCCAAGCCGTAGGCCTCGCGGATCTGACCCGGCGTATAGGCGCAGTTCAGCCAGGGAATCGACGCGCCGTACAGATCGGCGGCGGTCGTGAGCGTGGCCACGAGCTCGCCGCTGCCGTAGGTCGAATTGCAGTAGGGCGAGGGAAGATTGGCGGCCACGGGGGGCGGAGTGACCGCCGTCGTTGCCGTGCTGCTGGCGGTGAGCGCCCTCACCGACTTGGCCGATGCCGGTGCGACCAGCGCGCCTTGAGTCGCGGAGTGATGCCTCGGCTGGCGCAGCAGCGTGGTGTCGTCGAGTCCTTCGATGAAGGTGATCTTGCCCACGAGCCCGGCGGGAATGGTTGGCTCCTCGACGTTCGCGCGCAGCGTGAGGCCCTGATAGGAGTACAGATTCTGGCTGACGTTGAAAGCGCTGCGCAGCTGCGCGACGGTCGCGGTGGCGGACACGTAGACCCCGTCGGGGCCGACGGTGACATTGGACATGCCGGCGTGTTCGAGCAACGACTTCACGGTTTGCACGTCGGCGGCGGCCGGTGCGAAGCGTTGACTGAATTGTTGGGGCGTGAGGTAGTGCCCGTAGTCCTTACTCTTCGGCGAAGAAAGGCTCGCGACCAACGTTTTCAAGCCGGCCGTGTCCTGGAGTTTCAAGTGGACGGCGATGGTCACCGACGTCGTGGCCGATGCCGCACTGAGTTTGGTCGCATGGGCCACCCACGGTGCGACGTTTCCCGTTGCCGTCGATGCAGCGGCATTCGCCGTGGCGATGATGCAGGCGACGCCCGCGGCCAACAGGCCGGCGGCGCGATGCCGGATACGAGAGTTCTTTTGCACGAGATATCCCCTATTATGTTTAATCAAAGACCTGTGAAAACTTTCGGCGACGCAAGCTGCGCCGCGGAACAGCATTCTGTGACGTGGAATCTAGCGCGATCCGAATGTCAATGATAGTGCGGCCCATTATTAACTTGCGAGTTCACATAAGATTATGGTCAAGTAGCGCTCAATCGTGAGCGTGGTGTCGGTTGGCGTATCGGAAGTACGTCGCGACCCTTCAACGGCGCTCGCAAAAAAATAAATCCGCGATTCTTTAATCGGTTGATATTCAACAAAGGGGATTATCGTGTTTGATCCGAAACCAACCGTTGCGCCGTTCACGGCGCTGGTGCTTGCATTTGCCCTCGTCGCGTGCATGCCGCATAGGGCCGCCGCCGCCGCCGTTTCGCCGGCGGCCGTACCCACCGTGGTCGAGGCGGTCGATGAATCGAAGACGAAAACGCTCACGTCTGACGTTCCCCTCGCGTTCCACAAGGTAAGCGACAACGGCGCCATCGCCGAAGATACACGCCTCGAACGAGTGCAATTGGTGCTGCAGCGCTCCGCCGCGCGGCAGGCGGCGCTCGACCAACTCGTCGCCGATCAACTCGACAAGAAATCCGCCCAGTACCATCACTGGCTGGCCCCGGAAGAATTCGCCGCGAGCTTCGGTCCCGCGCAGTCGGACATCGAGAAGACCGTCGCTTGGTTGCAGTCGAAAGGGCTGACCGTCGATGAGATCGCCGCCGATCACATGTCGATCGCATTCAGCGGCACCGCCGCCCGGATCATGAACGCGTTCAAGACCGAGTTGCATGCCGTGGTCACGCGCGATGGCAGCGCACACATCGCGAATACCTCCGCGCCGGTGATTCCCGCCGCGCTTGCGGGTGTCATCCAAGGCGTGACCTTGAGTAACTTTTTCCCGCGCCCCACGGTGCGCCCCGCGGGAGCGGTGGCTCGCGACTCCAAGACGGGTACCTACAAGATTACCAAGCCGGCGCCGGGCTTTACGTTCCCCACGACGCAATACGGCACGTTTTATGCGGTGGCCCCCGCCGATCTGGCGACCATCTACAACATCACGCCCGCGCGCAACGGCACCACCGGCAACATCTACGGACCGGATGGCAATCCCCTGGCATTGACCGGCAAGGGCGTCTCGGTGATCGTCGCGGAACAATCCGACATCAAGACCGGCGACTGGACGGAATTTCGTAAGCTATACGGGCTGTCCGGCTATTCGGGCAAGTTGACGGTGGTTCACCCGGGCGGATGCACCGATCCGGGATTCATTCCGGATGAGGGCGAAGCCGCGCTCGATGCCGAATGGTCCGGCGCCGTCGCGCCGGATGCCGAGATCGTATTCGCGAGTTGTGCCGGAACCGCGACCACCTTCGGCGTGATGACCACGCTTGAAAATATCGTAAGCCACGGACCCAAGGCGGCTGCGATCAGCATCAGCTACGGTGGCTGCGAAGTGGGCAACGGACTGGCTTTCCAGAGCAAATGGACCAATTTGGTCGAACGCGCGGCGGCGGAAGGCTACTCGGTATTCATCTCCGCCGGCGATGGTGCGGGCGCGGGTTGTGACAATTTCGACACCGCGTCGTACGCCACCGGCGGCCTCGCGGTGAACGGGCTTGCGTCCAATATCTATGACACCGCGGCGGGCGGCACCGACTTCAGCGATTTTGCGGATAACGACATTCCGACCTATTGGTCCACCAAGAACGGTCCCGGACTCGGATCCGCCAAGTCCTATATTCCGGAGATTCCCTGGGACGACTCCTGCGCCGGCAAGGTGCTGATACAGTACTTTGGCGTAGCGGGACCCATCACCTTTTGCAATTCACCGGATGCCAGTGGATTGCTGGACATCGTCGGCGGCAGCGGCGGGAAGAGCCTGTTTTACGCCAAGCCCGCTTGGCAGAACATCGGCGTGCTCGGCGTGCCCAAGGACGGCGCGCGTGATCTTCCGGACGTGTCGCTGTTTGCCTCCAACGGTTTCTGGCAGCATCTATACGTGTATTGCATGTCGGACGCTAACGAATTCGGTGGGCCGTGCACCACGACCAACGCCGACGAGATTCTGGCATCGGCCGGCGGGGGCACCTCGTTCGTCGCCCCGATCCTGGCGGGAGTCCAGGCGCTGGTGGCTCAAGAGGCGGGCGGCAACGTCGGCAACGCGGCGCCGATCTACTACCAGCTCGCCAAGCTGCAATTCGACACGCCTTACCTGTTGAGCACCTGTAAATCGGACCTGGGTGTCAATATCTCACCCGCCTGTGTTTTCAACGAGATCACTCGTGGCGACAATGCGGTGCCGTGCCTTGCGGGCACACCGAACTGTTACACATCGCCTGCATCGACCGCGGGGATCGGCGTTCTATCGACGAGTACTTCAGCCGAGGATCCGGCGTTTCCCGCGGATCTCGGTTATAGCTACGCGGTCGGCCTCGGCAGCATCAACATCACCAACTTGTTGATCAACTACCTCTATCCTTGAGCGTGGGTACGATGCTGTTCAAGAATCTGGTCTTCTCCCGTCTGCCTGCGGAATGGTCGGTCACCGCGGCCGATCTGGAAGGCGCGTTGGCGAACCGTCCGCTGCGGCCGTGCGGACCGTTCGACATGTCGAGCAAGGGTTGGGTGGCGGTCACGCAGGGCGGGCGGTTGTTGCACACGGTGAACGGGCAGCATCTGATCGCGCTGGGTACTGACGACAAGCTCCTGCCCGGTTCCATCGTCAAGCAGGTGGCCAGTGAGCGGGCGGAGATTCAGGCCGCGGAACAGGGCTTTCCCGTGGGCCGCAAGCAGCTGCGCGACCTTCGCCTGCGAGTCGCCGACGAATTGCGCGCCCGGGCGCTGACGCGCCGCCGTGTCACCCGCGCCTGGATCGATCCGGCGGGCGGCTGGTTTGCCGTCGATGCCGCGAGCGTGCCCCGCGCCGAGCTGGTCATCGAGACATTGAGCGATACGTTGGGGAGTTTCGCACCGGCGGCTATCGAGACCGGGCGTTCGCCATCGGCGGCCATGGCTTCCTGGCTATTGCGTGGCGAGGCGCCGACGCGGTTTTCCATCGACGATGATCTCGAATTGCAGTCCGCCGACAAGGCGAAGGCCATCATTCGCTACACCCGTCATCCCTTGGACGGCAAGGAGATCCGCGCGCATCTGGTCGCGGGGAAGTACCCGACCCGGCTCGGGCTGACGTGGAACGATCGCGTCTCCTTCGTGTTGACCGACAAGCTGCAGGTCAAGCGACTCGATTTTTTCGAACTGGGCAAGGATGACGCCGCCGGCGAAGAAGTCGATCCGGCGGAGCAATTCGACATCGATTTTGCCGTCATGGCTGGAGAACTCGGGGCGCTCTTCAAGGACATCACCGCGGTGCTGGGCGTGGGTTCGGCCGATGCCGCCGGATGGCCGGCGCAGAGCAAGGTGGCTTGATCGCAAAAATTGCGGAAGAGCGGCGTTTGGTCACGTTTTTTGGGCAGGTTGCCTCGTATTCTTGGCTCCCATGTGCCAGCGTTATGTCATTCCGGACCAGATCTCGGCCGAGCGGGAGTTCCTGCCGACCACGGCATGGTGGAGGTTTGCGCCAAAGTTCAACGTCGGCGCCACGCAATTCGTCCCGGCGATCCGCCTGCACGAGGGGCAGAGTGAGGGCGTGGTGTTGCGCTGGGGCCTGATTCCGTCATGGCTCGAAGGCGAACCCGGCGGGGCGCCGCACGTCGCGGTGCACCATGAACGAATGGAGCGATCCAAGCTCTACCGGGCTTCGTGGCTGAGCGGCAAGCGTTGCATCCTTCCGGCGGCGGGTTTCTATGCATGGCATCTCACTGCGGAAAAGTACCGCCAGCCGTATTTCGTGCGCCTGACCGACCGTCCGGTCTTCGGCATCGCTGCCCTCTGGGATCGGTGGGTCAGCGAGGACGACGACGTGATTGAAAGCTGCGCGATGATCGCCGTACCGGGCAACGAACTCATGACGAAGATCGGCGCGAGCGACGCGGCGATGCCGGCGATCCTTCGACGCCGCGAGTACCAAACCTGGCTGAACGGTACCGACGTCGCCGCCAAAGCCGCGTTGCAACCGTACAAACCCGAATGGATGGAGGCCTATCCGGTGAGCCCGCGCATCAATGTGGCCGGCGTGGATGACTCCGATCTCATCCGCATCGCCTCCTAGCGCTCGCAGACCCGATGGAGGCAGTATGGCGCCATGGGGTACGACATTCTTGAGGCTGTTCGCGAGGCATGTCTATGGCTGCCTGAGGCCGAGGAATATCTGTCGCACGGTGCACCCAATTTTCGGGTGCGCGGCAAAGGCTTCGCCTCCTACCTGGTGAACCATCACGGCGATGGACGGGTGGCCTTGTGGCTTGCCGCAGCGCCCGGCGCCCAAGAACATTACACGGCCGCTGATCCCAAGCAGTTCTTCGTCCCGCCGTACGTGGGGCCGCGGGGCTGGCTCGGTGTCCGGCTCGATCAGGGTGTCTCGTGGAAACTCGTTGCCGGGCTGGTAAGGGAGGCCTATGAAAAGGTCGCGCCGCGAACGCTGGTGACGCAGATTGGCAAAACTCCGGTCATTGCCGCGCCGACCCGCAAGCCGGCCGCGGGCGACATCGATCCGCTGCAATCGCCGCGAGGCAGGGCGGTTTTGCGGCTGATGCGTAAGATTTGCCTGCCGCTGCCCGAAACCCATGAGACGCTCGCGTTCGGAGCTCCGGTGTGGCAGGCGGGTAAGCGGACTTACGCGGGATTGCGCTGGTCCGGGCAGCGCCTGACGTTGAATTTTTGGGTGGGCGTTGCGCGGCAGAATTTACTCACCACCGATGAGCGCTACCTGATTCCAGCGTTTCTCGGCCACAACGGCTGGATCGCCCTCGACGTCACGGCTGCCTGCGATGTGCCCGAGGTGACGGCGTTGACGTTGGCGAGCTATCGGCATTTCGCCCTGAAGCGGATGCTCGCGAGCATGGTCATCAGGTAAAGTGAGGCTTTGCTGACGGGAAAATGACCATGACTGCCGAAACCCAGGCGGCCCACGCGGCGCCTTTGAGCGCGACGGCGCGCGCGATGATAGAGCGGTTGATAGCCTTCAACACCGTGTCCCGCGATTCGAACCTGGGCCTCATCGAATGGGTTCGCGACTATCTGCACGGACTCGGCGCGAAGACCCGGCTCACCCATGACGCGACCGGCAAAAAGGCAAATCTTTTTGCCACGTTGGGCGATTCGCCCAAGCCCGGCTTGATCTTGTCGGGGCACACCGATGTAGTGCCTGTCGATGGACAGAATTGGGACACAGATCCGTTCGTGACCACGCAGAAGGACGGCAAGCTGTATGCCCGCGGCTCGGCCGACATGAAAGGGTTCATCGGCATTGCGCTCAATCAGGCGCCTAAGTTCGTGACGGCGCTGCAGGACGGGAGCTTGGATGCGCCATTGCACTATGCGCTCTCCTACGACGAGGAAGTCGGCTGTCTCGGTGTACGCAGCTTGATCAAGGACCTCGAGGAGCACGGCATCCGTCCCGCCGGCTGCGTGGTCGGCGAGCCCACCTCGATGCAACCCATCATCGCGCACAAGGGTACCCATCGTTTTCGCTGCGCGGTGCATGGCCGCGAAGCGCATTCGAGTTACGTCACTCACGGGGTCAACGCCATCGAGTATGCGGCGCGGCTCGTGGTCTATATCCGCCAGATTGCCGACCGCCTGGCCCAGCTCGAGCAGCGCGATTACGGCTTCACGGTGCCGTATTCTACCTTGTCGACCGGGCTGATTCGCGGCGGGATTGCCGCGAACGTGGTTCCCAAGGATTGCGAATTCAGTTTCGATATGCGCGTCTTGCCGAATGCGTCGCCCGAGGCGCTTTATGGGGAAATTCGTGCCTACGCCGACGTGTTGGCTCGCGAAATGCAGGCGGTGGACCCAGAAGCGGGAATCGATCTGGTATGGGCCAGTCAAACGGTGGGGCTCGCGGCCGCGGAAACCGATGCCATCGTGCAGTGGGCGCTGCGGCTTTCCAATAATTCGACCGTCGGCAAAGTGTCCTACGGCACCGAGGCGGGACTATTTCAACAGATGGGCGTGCCGAGCGTGATCTGTGGCCCCGGCGATATCGCCCAAGCGCATCGACCCAATGAATTCGTGTCGCTCGAGCAGTTGGCTCAATGCGAAGCGTTCATGGATCGCATTTTGCTGACGGGCTTCGCTCCGGGGTGAGGCTCGCGCGGCGCCTCGAGGCGCCGCAGGTGCTCGAGGCTGCGACGTAGCGCGCATGCAACGCACAGATCCCGTCTTCCGCGCGCACCGCGGCGTGCGCGGAACCCAAGCTCTTGAGGCCGGGCAATGCCGCTTCGACCGCTGCCGCTCCGTTGTCGAAATGCACGCACTCCCGACAACCGTCGTTCGCGCCCTGACGCGGCATCATTGCCCCAGACGATTCCAGAACGCGCCGAATACCCCGGTCGACAACCAGAATCCGAGCACGACGTTGACCGCCACGCCCAAGGTGAAAGCGTAGAGCGGCCGTGCGCCCACCGACGCGAACTCGCGCAGGCGCGTGGTGAGTCCGATGCTCAAGAAGGCAAAGGTGAAGGCCCAATTGCGCAGCGCTTGCAAGGGGGCGACCAGTCCGGGCAGCACCGCCTGCTTGTAGGCGGCATAGTCCTGACCGCGGGAGACGCTCGTGACGATCGCCGAGGCCAGTAGAAACCCGAGCACGAATTTCGGAAAGCGGCGCCAGATCTCGCCCGCCGTCACGCGATTTTGCACTCCGGTCGGTTCCCAGCGCGTGATGGCTATCAGCGACAGCACGAACGCCCATACTCCGATCCACATGTCCCGCCCGATGACCTTCATCAAGGTGAAGGCCGCCACTGCGGCGTCGGCGGTGCCTGAGATGCCAGGCACGTTGCCGGCATAGCCGCCGTAGGTCTGCGCGGCGGCAAGTCCGGCGGCGTCGGCGAATTCGGACGTGCCGATCCAGGCGCCGGCGACGCCGGTGGGCAAGTGCAAGCCGCGCGCGATCAGCGGCAGCGCGAAGATCATGACGATGGCCCACAGCTCCACCAGCGAGATCGCCACCGAGACGTCGGCCTTCTTGGCGCCGATCGCGCCGCCAATGGCGATGGCTCCGGAAACGCCACAGACCGCGCCGCCGGTGCCAAGCGTCGCCGCCAGCCGTCGATCCAGGCCCAGGCGTACCGCGCTGAAGTAGATTACGCCAAAAGTGACCAGCGAGACGATGGCGGCCTGGCCAATGGCGACGGGACCCGCCCAAGCGATGAGCGTCAGTGGTAAACCCGCGCCGAGCAGCACGATGCCAGTTTTGATGTAGAACTCGACGCGTAGCGCGGGTTCGAGCCAGCGCGGCGTACCAAGCGTATTCGAGAGCAACAAACCCGCCCCCAGGGCCACCAGCGGCGGCTCGAGGTTGTAATGCGCGGCTTGATCCCACAGTCCGAGGAAATACAACACCAGCGCCGCGGCGTAGACCACCAGGAATGCGGGCACGAAGCGCGCCGCGCGCATGCCCAACGCCGCGGCACCGAGCGCGAACAACACCGCCCAGCACGCGCCGAGCAGTGCGTAGCGCGTGCCATTGTGCCGCAACTGCATGCCGGCGTCGGCCACATGACTCCACTTCTGCGGCGCTACGGCAAGCCACTTGATGCTGGTGCCATTGGCGAACAAAACGATTGCCGCAATGACCAAGCCGAGACCGATCCACACCGCCCACCAATCTTCTTTGCGCAACAACTCGTTCATTTTACCGATCTTAACCCGGATTTACCGCGTGCGGCGGTGGTTCGGCCGGCGACGGTCGGTGGGTCACCGTTCGCGTTATGCTTGTGCCATGACCCGAGTCTTGTTGATCGATGACGACGAGAAGCTGCTGGCGCTGCTCAAGGATTATTTGATCGAGGAAGGCTTCACGGTGCGCGTCGAGAGCGAGTCCGCCCGGGGCGTCCTGCAGGCACTCACCGGCGATCATGCGATCGTGGTTCTGGATGTGATGATGCCACGCTTGAATGGGCTCGACGCGCTGCGCCGCATCCGGCTGCAAAGCACGGTACCCGTGCTGATGCTGACGGCGCGCGGCGACGATGTCGACCGGATCACCGGACTCGAATTGGGCGCGGACGACTACGTCGCCAAGCCATGCACGCCGCGCGAGCTGGTCGCCCGGCTGCGCGCCATTCTACGGCGCACGCAGCCGACGCCGGGCGTGGATCCGACCGCCGGCATGCTCGTCTCCGGCGGACTCACCATGTGGCCCGAACAGCGGCGCGCGGAATGGGCGGGCCAGCCGCTCGCCTTGACCAGCACGGAGTTCAGCCTGCTCGAGGTGTTGCTGCGACACGTGGGTGCGCCGGTCAGCAAAAATGACCTGTCGGAGCGGGCGCTGGGCCGGCCGCATGCACGTCACGATCGCAGCATCGACGTGCACCTGAGCAGCGTGCGCCGCAAGCTCGGCGTATTGCCGGACGGCCGCTCCTTGATTCAAGCCGTGCATCGTCAGGGTTATCAGTTGCTCAAGGAATAATCGTGGGTCGGCTGTTCTGGAAGTTCTTTGCGTTCATCTGGCTGGCGCAGCTCGTGGGTATCGTCGCGATTGCCAGCGCTTATTGGCTCACCGAATCGCGAGATCTTCAGGGTCGCGAGCCACCACGACCGCCGCCGTTGGACGCGGCCGGACCACGGGATGCGCCGCGGCCGCCCGGCCCGCCGGGTATGGCAGAGTTGCCACCGCCGCGGAATTTGCCGGGGCCACCGCGGCGCGGTCCGCCGCCGTTGTTGCCCACCATCAGTACACTGCTCATCAGCGTGGTCGCCGCCTTGGGGCTGGCATGGTATGTCGCCAAGCCCATCCGCGGTCTGCGCGCCGCCTTCGACGCGGCGGCCAGCGGGAATCTGGATGTCCGCGTCGGACCGGTCATGGGTGGTCGCGACGATGAGTTGGCCGATCTCGGTCGTGATTTCGATCACATGGCCGACCGCCTGCAAAAGTCCATGAACGGGCAACGGCGGCTGCTCCACGACGTCTCGCACGAAATGCGCTCGCCGCTGGCGCGCTTGCAGGCTGCGGCGGGGCTGATGCGTTTGAAATATGGCCAGGAGCCGGTGACCCTGCGGGTGGAGGAGGAGATCGTACGCATCGACCGGCTGGTTGGCGACCTGCTCAAGTTGTCGCGCCTGGAGTCCGGCGAATTGGCGGGCGCGGTGGAGCCCGTCGATATGCAGGAGTTGGTGCGTGGGGTGGTAACCGACGCTAATTTCGAGGCCCAGACAACCGGCCGCACGGTGCTTTGGGAACGGGAGACCGCCGGCACGGTCAGCGGTCGCCCGGAGATGCTGCATGGGGCGATCGAGAACCTGGTCCGCAATGCACTGAAGCATGCGCCGCTGACACGGGAGGTCCGGGTCGAAACGTCGCTGGACGCTGTGCAGGGCCATTACACCCTGTGCGTGCTCGATTCGGGACCCGGCGTGCTGGAAGCGGATCTGCCGGTGCTGTTCACGCCGTTCTTCCGTGCCGCCGGCGCCGGCGCCGACGGCTACGGATTGGGTCTTGCCATTGCCCGACGCAGCATCGAAGCACATGGCGGCAGCATCCGCGCCAGCAATCGAGCGGAGGGCGGCCTCGCCGTGACGATCACCCTGCCCACCGAACGGCGCCAGCTCAGCGGCGCGGCGGTCCCTCGCCGCGAAGCTCCGGCCGCTCCCGCGGTCGGGCGTTTATCTTAGCCACCTGGTCCGGGGTCAGGACTGCATATACGTCGTGCTCCATGCGTGTGCGCAGCAATGCCAATTGACTGTCAGCCTTGCCCTCTGCCTGGGCAAGGGAAGCCGCCGTTCCGTCGCTAAATTGCGCGGACTTGACCAGATCATGCAGCGCTTCGCGCGCTTTGCGCTCGGCCTTCATTTGCTCACGCAGCGCCGGTGACGCCGCGTGGACGATGGCGAACACCTTGTCTTGCTGCTCTTCGGTCAACGCCACATCGAATAGAAACGGCGGCGGGCGCGCCTCGTCTACCATCGGTCCCGGCGGACCCGGGTGGTGCGCCATGGGGCCGTCGGGGACTGGACCTCCTCGGCCGGCACAAGCGCCCGGAGCGGGCGGCGGCTCGGCCGTGGCAAGCATCGGTAATAGCAGCACCGCGCCCGCCGCCAGCCAGCGGCGACCCTTGAGTTTGATTCGGCAATTCATCCCGCGTTCCTCCCGGCCTTGTACAACCGCAGGGAGCATAGTGCGATCCGCCAGCGCGAGTCAGCAGCGTCCGCGTAAACAAATGTAAAATCTGGACAAGCGCCGGGCGTCGCGTCCTTCCGGTTCCCACAGCGGCGTCAGAATATCGCCCTAGCGCGCTGCGTTTGAGTTGACCGACAATCGCGATTTTGCATCCAGGCAAATGCCAATGACTGAGATCGAACACGGCGAGCACAATGTGCTGTCCTACCTTCACCCCGATTCGTTGGTGGGCGCTATGGCCTACCTGGTGTTGTTCGTGATCGCTGCCATGATTCTGTCGCGGGCGCTGCGAGCTGCGGTGCATGCCGCCATGACCCGTAGCGGCCACCTCGACCGTACCACCGTGAGTTTCCTCCAGCAGATCGGGACGGCGATGATCTGGGTGGTCATGCTCATCTTGTATGCGCATTTGATACCCGTACTGCGCTCGATGGGGACCGCCCTGCTGGCGGGTGCCAGCGTGGCCTCCGTGGTTATCGGCCTCGCGGCACAGAGTACCTTGGGCAATCTGGTTGCCGGCGTGTCCATCACCATCTATCGTCCGTTTCGCTTGGGTGACACCTTGCAGGTGGCGGCACCCACCGGTACCGAGATCGGGGTGGTCGACGTGATCTCGTTGGGGTATACCACGCTGCGCGCCGCGGACGGCCACCTGATCGTGCTGCCCAACAGCATCGCCGCGAGTAGTGTGACCATCAATTTGAACTCGACCTTTGCGCCGGGAACGATCTCGATCACCATTCGCTTGAGTCGTGCTGCGGATATTGAAGCGGCGCGCTCGCTGGCGATCGCCGTCGCCGCCGAACAGGTCGGTGAAAAGAGTGTCGCCGGTTGCTATCTGACCAAGGTGGACGGCACCGGTGCGACGTTGGATCTGCGCTTGGCGGCGCCGGAGTTCAAGGGTAGGGACACGCTGCGCTCGCTGCTGCTCGACAAGTTGGCGAAGCGCTTCAACGATGCCAAGTTCGGCGGCGGCGAGACCGACAGCCCGGCGTTTTCCTGACGCGTCAGGCGTATGCGTCGATGTGCTGCACGACCGGCGTCGAACTAAGGATGCGCTGAGTAAATGCGTATTGCTCGGCGGGCTTCAAATTCAAGTACGAGGAACTCGAGGTCCCGGAGTAACGCGACGTACCGCCGGAACTGGACCTGACGGCGGAACTGGACGCGAGAGCGTAGCTCGTAGTGGTGGAACCACGCGGCGCATTGGTTGCGGCAGTCGAGGTCTGAGCGGCGACCGCCGTGCCGGAAGATAGCGCGCCATAGGTGATCGGACCGCCGACCGCATCGCCCCCGTGGGGGGAGTAGTCCGCCCGCAGATACACCACGCTGGTGTCCGGCTGCGTTGCAACAATCGTCACCCGCGACAATGTGGAACCGGAAGCGCCGGTCTTCGAGGCGGATGTGGCGCCTGTCGGGTTGATCGCACCACGCCGCTCGCTGGCGAGGATGAGTGTTTGATTGCTCGGAGTAATCTTCACGGCACCTCATAGCATCCGCTGAAATTGCGCGCTGCGCCAGTGGCTTGGGTGACATTTGCGAGTGGGAATGCACTGATCGGGCCGAGGATATTACATAATTAATTCGATTATTCTAGCGCTGCATCTCCATGATCACCGACGTGGGCATCATGTTGAGGTTGAGGTGCCACATGATCCACAGCGAACCGCTGACCACCAGCGTCACGATCAGCACGCCGAACGCCAGCGCGAGCACGTTGTTGGTGTTGTCGGGGCCGCTGCTCAAGTGAAAAAAGAACACCAGGTGGACTCCCATTTGAGCGATCGCGAGAACCGCGAGGCCCACCGGCACACCCGGCTCCCACAGCACATGACTCTGTGACACCAGGAACGATGCACCGGTGAGCAGCAAAGCGAACAAGAATCCCACCGAGTAGGACAAAATGCTGCCCGAAGGTGCATCTTCATCGGCGCCCGGCGCCCGGTCCACCGGCCGTAATTTCGCAGATTCGTGCATCAGCGTGCTCCCATGAGATAGACCAGGCTCAGCAAGGCGACCCAGATGATGTCGAGGGCATGCCAGAACAAACTGAAGCAACGCAGCCTTCGCAGCACGAAATCGAGCGGGCCGCGCACAGCCACCTGCGCGGTGATGAATACGATCCAGATGAGACCCACGGTGATATGCACGCCGTGCAAACCGACCAGGCTGAAAAATGCAGAGAGAAACGCGCTCCGCGACGGCCCGGCGCCGGCGGCGATCATGCGGGAAAATTCCGCGAGCTCCAGGCCCAGAAAAGACAGCCCCAGCGCGAACGTGACTCCGAAGGCCACGTAGAAATATTGCATCCGACGCTGTTCGACCGCCAATAGTCCGAGGCCGCAGGTATAGCTCGAGAACAACAGGCAAAGCGTTTCGATGGCGACGTTGCGCAATTCGAACAATTCGTGGGGCCCCGGCCCGCCAGCGGTCCGACCAGAGAGCACCGCATAGGTGGCGAACAGCGCCGAGAACATGATGATGTCGCTCAGCAGGAAGATCCAAAAACCGTAGGCCACGACGATGCGCACGGGCGCCGGTCCCGCGCCATCGGCCGCCGTCATCTGGGCCGAGCCGTCGGTAAACTCCGTGGCCGCGGCTTGCACCGTCATGTCGGCTCCACCGTACGCTGTCGCGCCCGTTCGGCCAATGCCAACTGCTCGCCGGAGATGGTCTCCTCGGTGCGGACGCTCCAGCCGAAGGCGAACAGCGTCAGCACCGCACAGACGAAACCTAAGATGGCCATCCACCAGATGTGCCAGATCAAGGCGAATCCCATGATGACGGCAAAGAATGCGGTGATGAACCCATTGGCGCTGTTCGTGGGCATCTCGATCGACTCGTACCGATCGAGCGGTCCCAAGCGGCCTTTCCGTTTCATGTCCCAGAAGGCATCCAGCGATTCCACCCGCGGTAATGCGGCAAAATTGTAGGCGGGTGGCGGCGAGGTCGTGGACCACTCGAGGGTTCTGCCGTTCCACGGATCGCCGGTCAGATCACGGCGGCTCGCGCGGCTGCGGATGCTCACCACCAGCTGCAGAATGGTGGTAATGATGCCGCAGAGTATGACGATGGCGCCCACCTCCGCGACGATCAGGTAAGGCTGCCAGCTGGTGTCGGCGTAGTGTTGCATGCGTCGCGTCATGCCGAACAGCCCGAGGATGTACAGCGGTATGAACGCGAGATAGAAGCCGATCAGCCAGCACCAAAAGCTGACCAGCCCAAGGCGCCGGTCGAGGGTGAAGCCGAACGCCTTGGGAAACCAGAAGTTGTAGCCCGCCATGGCGCCGAACAAGACACCGCCGATGATCACATTGTGGAAATGCGCCACCAGGAACAGGCTGTTGTGCAGCACGAAGTCGGCCGGCGGTACCGCCAGAAGCACGCCCGACATGCCGCCGATCACGAAGGTCACCATGAACCCGAGCGCCCACATCAGGGGAACTTCGAAACGAATGCGACCCTGGAACAGGGTGAAGAGCCAGTTGAAGATCTTCACGCCGGTGGGCACGGCGATGATCATGGTGGTCAGGCCGAAGAAAGCATTGACGTTGGCACCGGCGCCCATGGTGAAGAAATGGTGCAACCAGACCATGAAGGAGAGGATGAAGATGGCCATGGTGGCGAGAACCATGGAGCGATAACCGAAGATCGGTTTGCCCGCGAACGTCGAGATCACTTCAGTGAAGACACCGAATGCCGGCAATATCAAGATGTAAACTTCCGGATGGCCCCACGCCCAGATGAGGTTGAAATACAGCATGGCGTTGCCGCCGCCGTCGTTGGTGAAAAAGTGCATACCGACATAACGATCGAGCAGCAGCATGCCGAGCGTCGCGGTGAGGATGGGAAACGCGGCCACGATCAATAGATTTGACGCGAGCGCCGTCCAGCAGAACACCGGCATGCGCATGTACAGCATCCCCGGCGCCCGCACCTTGAGGATGGTGGTGACGAGGTTGATGCCCGCGAGCAGCGTGCCAACCCCGGCGATCTCGAGCGCCCAGAGGTAGTAGTCGACGCCGACGCCAGGAGAGAACTGCAGTTCGGAGAGCGGCGGGTACGCGAGCCACCCGGTGCGCGCGAACTCGCCCACCAACAGCGAGATGTTCACCAGCAACGCGCCCGATGCGGTGAGCCAGAAACTGACCGCGTTCAATACCGGAAACGCGACATCGCGGACGCCGAGTTGCAGGGGCACGACGAAATTCATCAAGCCCACCATGAACGGCATGGCCATGAAAAAGATCATGATGGTGCCATGCGCGGAGAAGATCTGATCGTAGTGTTCCGGCGCCAGATAACCCGGCGCGCCGCCGGCGGCGATGGCCAGCTGCGAGCGCATCATGATGGCATCAATGAAGCCGCGCAGCAGCAGCACCAACGCCAGCAACACGTACATCACGCCGATGCGCTTATGATCGACGCTGGTCAGCCACTCGCGCCACAGATAAGGCCACCAGCCCTTGAAGGTCACGAGCGAGAGCGTGCTCATGATCGCGATCACCACGAACAGCGAAGCTGCCATCGGTATGGGCTGGCCGAAGGGAATTGCGGACCACGACAGCTTGCCCATTAGCGCACCTTCGCCTGCATGGCGCCCCCGGGTGCCGCGAGTTGTAAAATGTGCTCGAAGATCCCGGGCTCGAGACCGCCGAAGCTGTGCGGGTCGGGGGCGATCTGAGGACGCAACAAGTCGGCATAGGCGCCGGCATCGAGAGGCTTACCGCGTGCGCGCGTGCGCTCGGCCCACGCCGCGAACTCCGCCGCGGAAACAGCGTGTGCGACGAAGTGCATGTCCGAGAATCCATCGCCGCTGAAATGCGAGGAAAGGCCGGGATAGTCGCCGTCGTGCGCCGCCATCAAATTCAGATGTGTCGTCATTCCCGGCATGGTGTAAATCTGGCTGCCGAGCTGCGGTATGAAGAACGCGTTCATGACCGTCGCCGATGTCAGGGTCAGTTCGAGCGGCGCACCCGCGGGCACGACCAGCTGGTTGACCGTGGCCACTTGCTGGTCCGGATAGATGAAAAGCCACTGCCAATCCATCGAGACCACATCGATATGCACAGGTTTTGCGGCGGAGACCAGCTTTCTGGCCGGATCGAGCTGGTGCGAGCCAAGCCATTCGACACCGGCGAGGAGGATCACCACCATGGCGGGTACCGCCCATACCACCAGTTCGATCTGGCCCGAATAGGACCACTCGGGACTATAGGCCGCGCGCTTGTTCGAGGCGCGATACCACCACGCGAAGGCGAAGGTCATGACGATCACGGGGCCGACCACGACCAACATGATGCCAGTCGCATTCAAGAGGATGAGCCACTCCGCTGCCGACACCGGGCCGCGAGGATCCATGATGCCCTCGCTGTGGCACGACGCCAGCAGCGTGGCCGCCGCCGCGATAGAGAGACCGCGGGTTGAAGTATCTTGCATCGTTTCGGAGCTGCGCTGACTTGCGAATTTGCGGGTCTGACGCAGTGTGCTTAAGTTCAGGACTAAAGCAACAACAGTCTTGCACTGCATCCATTCGCACGACGCGCCCTCGGCCGGGGCGGGCGAGGACGCCCCTCACGGCGCCAATGAAGGCGCGTTAGAGCAGCGCCTTGATGGCGCTCTGAATGCCGGCCGAGTCGAGACCCTGATAGCCCATTTGTTGCCACAACCCGCCGCAGCCTTCGAGGTGGGTACCCAGATGGTTGAACCGGCCTTTGAACCCTGCCTGCAGCAGGTAACTGCCGAACCGGCTGCCGAGACCGGTCTTCACGTTCCAGCCTTCGGCCACCAGCACGAACGGCGCGCCGGCCAGCTTCTTCATCATGTCCGGGTCGACCACGTTCACCGTCGGCTTGTTGATGAGACCCACGTCGATGCCTTGTTCTTGCAGTGTGATGACCGCATCGAGCGCTCGGTACACCGTCTCGCCCACCGCAACCACGTAACCGCCACCGGCCTTGGGCTCACGCACCACATAGTCCTTGCCCGGTTCGAAGGGCTTGCCCTCGTACAGCGGCTTGCCGTCGGCATCGAGAATGTCGGGAACGGCGGCACGCGTGCTGAAGATGAACCGCAGCCCGGGATCGTGGTAAATCCGCTTCACGCACGCGGCAAATTGATGCTGATCCACCGGGAAAT
>Ga0116230_10002090_pt1 | contig 19229 bp, 22 predicted proteins | sample S1TSphfallax_3_FD_88678 | JGI IMG/M metagenome (GOLD analysis project Ga0116230, IMG submission 88678) | Host-associated microbial communities from peat moss isolated from Minnesota, USA - S1T2_Fd - Sphagnum fallax MG | ecosystem: Host-associated > Plants > Peat moss > Unclassified | place... | reverse complement strand
TGAGGGCTTCTGAGTTCTTTATAAGTAAAGCCTTGTTGCTACTACACACATTAAAACATGTGATAATTAATTAGAAAGTAGTAGTTAGTTAATACTAACTTACATAAGCATACACTTAAGGATAATTCATGATTTGGTTATCTTAGTTGCTTAGTTAGTGGGTACCACCTGTTGGGTTAAATTTAATCACCGCTTGGCTCTCTTTAAATCCTTCTATTTCCCTACTTCTTTGGATTTCCTAAATGGGTATAATCCACCTACAATGTTGAATACCCAATATGAACGCTCTAGAGTTTCAACCATATGTTTTATGGCTATCATATTGGTTGGGAACTGAAAACACAAATGCACCCAACCGTCCAATTGTTGATACTATGACTATATTTGAGGCTTTTGTGTTTTTTGGGAGGTGAAAAGAATTGCATGGGCAATCAATCTTATTGGAAGGATAGGATTAGACGATTTGTTGTCTAATGGATTATTTGTTGGCCTTGGCTACCAAGGCAAGGATATTGTGTTTAGATTCATTATAGAGTATAGTAGCTTAATGGATTTTGGCCCATAAGTAATAGGTCTATTTTCATATGAGGATTTTTGAAACATGATGTTTTGGCTTGTGTTGAAAGTTGAGATTACTTATACATAGAGTTATAATATTTGAAGGATTTTGATTTTTTTTTTGAAGATTACATTTTTTGCATGTTGAAATATTTGAGTTTCTACAAATCTTCTTTTGCCTTAAGATACATTTTAATGTAGATGGCAAGCCCAGAGTGTGACACACCCCTTGCTGACAATGGATATAGTATCGCTATGTATGTGGCATATTTGGTGCACAAGATGATAGGGTTTACATGGTTGTGCACCGATCTCATAAACCTCCAACAATTTGTACTTTGTCATGACAAAACTGAGCAAGAGCAAGATAAGAGAGCCGCCGACAAGAAGCTCCCCCACCCACCTGTGCAAGTGTGTATATACACTTGTTAAAACACCGCCCCACGCACCCATGCAAACAAGCAAGCAAGCAAACAAGCACTCGCTAGTGTAAAGCACGAGTTTGTGAGTACGAAGATCCTTCCAATCCTTCCTTCATTCCTTCCTTCCTTCTTCCTTTTCTTAGTACTTACTACCTCTTAACTAACTAGCAAGTACTCCATACACCAACAACTCACTCACCCATTCCACTTCCTATAACTAATATAAGCATCTTAGTAAGTAGTAAACCCTAAATTAATTTGGAAGATTTTCATTTCAACAAATACGAATATTCTTGAAGATTCAATATTTTCTTTCATAAATTTTATTTTTTAAAAATAATATTTGAACCAAAAGAAATTCAACATTTCTGAAAATAATATAAAATTTGTGTGGACATACCTTACATTACTTTTGTACCTCAGCAGCTTCTTCCATACTACCTAATTTATATCATTTATAGAATTTCAAAAAACAGTTTTTTAAAAATAAATAAATAATAATTATTATAAAATTTAGCAAAGAACAAAATTTTGTGAAGGAAAATAGAGAATCTTTTTAAATATTTATATTTCAACATGGAATCTTCAAATTTAAATAAAAATAAATCACTGGGTGGATTAGTTCCAAGAGTTTACAAAAAAAGACCCCATTACATTTTTTTTCCTTGTGTTGAATTTTGCAATTCTAATAAGTTAGGTAGCTATAGGTAGTTAGTTAGTTAATTTAGGTTTTTTTTTTTTGTTTTTTTGTGGGTACGCCTAATCTGTTGGTCCCCCCTTCCTTCCTTCAAAAAAACCATTGTGGTACCTCCTCCAAGCCTTTCTATTTACTGGTGAATTTTCGCCAAATTTCGACCTATATATATATATATATATATATAAAGGAAAAGAAAAATAGGCCCAAATATGCCAAATTTTGAATATATATATTCTTTTTTCTTTTTTTTTTAAATTTTCAATTCACCAGATTTTTATGATAAGCTCCAACCAAGTAGGGTAGCCAAAAATATAGAATGATTCTGTGTTTTTTTCTACTTCTATATGTATAATAATATGTAGCCAAATTTGGGTAAATAATTTTCTAGATTATTGCCACATTTTGACTACATCACAAAATCCGCAAAAGAAACCCTGGGTACTACCTACCTACCTATCTACCCACCTACCCACCTACCTACCTACTTACCTACCTACCTCCTAATCTACACAACTCTTGACCTGATTAGTAGTAGTAGTAGTGCAGTATTTTCTTTTTAATTAAAAAAATTCTCATGTTACACCAAAATGGCAATCATTCACAACAGGATTTCGCCAAATCTGGCTACAATACAATTTATTTCTATTTTAATTTTTCTAAAAAAATCTACCAATCCTAAATAACATGTGGGTGAACCACTAGAACCTGGGGACTTTTTTCGGTTTTTTTTTTTTTTTTTGGGTATATAGAAAAATGGCGAAAATTCACCACAAAACAAATAAAATAAAAAATATATATATTAAAAAATCCACTGGATGATTAGTGGCCACTAATCAAGATATTAAGTCTTGATTTCCCCTCTTTAATTTTCTCCCTTCTAAGCTCAAAGTTTGCACTCTTTCCCTCTTTCAAGTCTCTTTGTGTGTGTGTGTGTGTGTGTTCTCTGTTCTCTCTCTCTCTCTCTCTCGTCTTGATCGAAGATATCTTCGCGTGTGTGTCTTGTGGGAGTTTTTTTTGGCTGATTTGCAAGTACTGTGTTGTGCGGCGCTCGTGTGTGCGCGCAGGTGCTCGTGTGTTCTCCACATTTTATTTTTTTGTTTGTATGTGTGTCTCTGTGTGTGTCTGTGTTTGTCTCTCTCTCTTGGATTGTAGTGGAAATCTGTGAATTGAATGTGCAAAGTTTGTTTTGTTTCCTTCTCTTTGTCTCTTAGTACCTACATTTTGGAAAGTTTGGTGCTTTTGAAAGCTTTATGGTGTTTTTTTGGCACTGTAACTTTTTTTTGGGTAATGATTTTCTCGTCCTTGCAATCGGTAAGGAAAGGAGTTGTGTATGTGTTCTTTGAGAGAGTGAGTTCTAACAGAGGGAATTTGCACAAGTCTTGAGTGACTCTCTCTCTCCAGCAGAAGTTGTGTCCTTTTTTTTCTTTTTGTTGTTGTTGTTATTGTTGTGTATGTTTTGTGTTTTTTTTTGGGTTTGGAGATTGAAGAGATTGAAGTCCATCCGGAGGGAGGGAAGGAGGGAAGCTGCAGTAGCGAAGGAGATGTGTGAGGGAGAGAGAGAGATTATGGAGGCACCGGACGTGAAGTTGATGAGCAGCAGCGCCGGAGTGTCGGGGTTCAAGAGTATCTGTGTGTTTTGCGGTAGTAGTAGCGGGAATAAAACCGTGTACCTGGAGGTCGCGAGGGAGCTAGGGAATGAGCTTGTAAGCAGCTTCTTCTTCTTCTTCTTCTTCGCAGCACAATTTTAGACACACCCCTGTTTTTTTGCAACTCCCATATACCACTTTGTTGCAATGTCTCTGTTTCTGTACTCTGAGCTCCCTGACCCCCCACACAATGTTGACGACGCCAAATTTGCAGCAGAGACAGAGTCACAGAGAGAGAAACGCACACACGCAAGTATACCCACAGAGACAGTAGCACATTGAGTCCAGATGAACTCTCTTACGTCCACGAGCGTGGCGACATTGAGGCACAATGTCTAGGACTACGTTCTGCAATGATCTTTTGTCTGTAGAGTTGTTGGGTTTTGAGTCGCTAGTCCAAATTGTCGAACAAATGATGTTTTGTTGCCAGTGGTGGTGGTCGCGCTGCTACTGTTGCATGGAAGCATTGCAACCAGCACCAGCAGCAGTGGCAGCGCGTTTGGTTCAGCTCAGCTCAGCTCAGCTCAGCTCGGCCCTGTATGGTGATTCTCTTCTTCTTCTTCTTCTACCTAAGTTGGAACTTCTGTTGTTTCTTCTCTACAACCACAAGCGCAGAGCGATATGCTCGCATCTCAATGGATTTGGGTTGTGAGAAGAAACCAAAGTTCTAGACTTGTTTCGAGTCCTCTAGCCTTGGAGTTTAGGTTTGCGAGTGGGTTTTGTGAGGTTTTTTGGTCGTCGACTGCGTGGATGATGATGGGAGGGAGATGGGTGTTGGGTGTTGGTTGTTGTCTACTGCTTACTCTAGGTGCAGCGGAAGGTAGATCTGGTCTACGGAGGAGGAAGTATAGGACTGATGGGAAAGATTGCCGGAACCGTGCATACTGGTGGTGGTAAAGTCATTGGGTACGTTTGCACAATCCGTTTTGTTCCATCTCCTCTTTGCATCTCAGCAGCTAAGAGGAACACCCGCTGTGCCATCTCTTGCACCATGAAGAAGAAGAAGAAGAAGAAGAGCATTGCAGAAGTTGGTTTTCATGAATTCTCTGAAACGCACAAAATGATATTGTGTCTGCCGCCTCATCTCTCTCTCAAACACACACGCACGAACAAATGAACACAACAGCAACATTGCATAAATTCTCTGAAATGTACAATATCATTACCAGTCTCTGCAATTCATGCTCTTCTTGTCTCCTCCTCCTGCCTCCTCTATTAACAGCAATTATTCCAGTGATCTGCATTCTGGACCTGATTTGTGTTGTTGTTGTGTGGGTTTGTGATTGACGGCAGTGTGATACCAAAAGCGCTGATGCCACTTGAGGTAAGAAAATTCTGCTATACTATGCATGATGATGCTTGTGTGAAATTCTTTCTTGATTCCCTTTGTGTGATTCACTTTTGATTCCTTTGTGACAGTGTGATTTGGGAAAGGTTTTTGTTGTTTGCTGGAGTTGTTTGACCCTGTGTAAAACAATTGTGATCATGGGTGCACAGGTTTGTGGGCAAACATTTGGAGAATTGATTGCTGTGGACGACATGCATCAACGCAAGGCAGAGATGGCTCGCTTGGCTGATGCATTCATTGCTCTTCCTGGTATGTACAACATGTATTGCTCAACACTTCTGGCATTTACAGTTCCAATCCTTAATGATGATCTTTGTCTGAAAATTCAGCTTTTCTTACATGGTGCACTGGAATTATGCAGGCGGATATGGCACTCTTGAGGAATTGATGGAGATTATTACATGGTCGCAACTCGGTATTCATGCTAAGCCAGTAAGTTTCCTAGTTCATCAGAGATGCACAAACAACAGCACAGCAGTGAAATGCACAGTTGTTCAGCAGAGAAAATTGTGCACTGGTGGAATATCAATGCACAGCAGCACAGTTGGTTGATTGCCTTCAAACTATTTGTGAACTTCCTTAAAGGCAGTACATCAATGCACACCAACAACCTGATTTCTAGACTTCTTAAATTGGTTCCAACTGCACTCTTTGTGCAGTTCAACATGGATTATGATTCAGACTTTGAGCACTGAGTGCACATTCCTCATTCCATTTCCATTTGGTGACTGGACTTAAGCAGAACAGAATACATACATCATTCTGTTACAACTTTTAACTCAGAAGAGCCTTTGGTTTCTTCACATTTGGTTCAGGTGCTAAATGCTGCGGTTGAATTTGTGTGGTTTATTGACTTCAAGAGAGAAGCCTTACATGTGTGGATATGGTGGTGGTCCTTGCTTGTGCAGATTGGGCTTCTAAACGTGAATGGCTACTATGACCCACTCCTGGCCCTCTTTGACAAAGCTGTGGAAGAAGGTTTCTTGAGTGTTGCAGCACGCCTCATTCTTGTCTCTGCACCCACAGCCCGAGAGCTGGTCCATAAAATGGAGGTGAGACAGCCTCCCTCCCAAGTTGCTGCTGCCATTTGTGGTTGACATTTTTTTTTCCGTTCCTACAGCTGCTTGCTGCAGCCCAGATTATGGCATAGATACATGTGTTTAGGCACCTGAAGCTGATCAACAATTTTTCTTTTTGTATGCAGAGATTTGCACCAGTACAGGATAAGAACATGCCAAAGCTGTCTTGGGAGACTGTTGAAGCTCCCAATTGTTCTTGGCAGCAACCCCGAGGCACTCGCAGTAGTTATGATACGTCCCAGCGACAACAGCTGAAACATGTGCCTTGCTTGGGTATCCAAGAACAACAATTGTACTCCTTGCAAAGTATGAGTGTTGGCAATGTATAGCATTAGAGGTTAAACTCCATGGTCTTTTTCACATGTATTGAAACACGCCCCCAACCCTCCTCATCGGCCTGTAATCTGCACTCTTACCCCATCTCATGTCCCCTGCAAATATCAAGAAAACTTAGACGCCCAACTTCAACGATATGTGTCAGTGGGAGAGAAGCACCAGGATTTTCTGGAGTTTTTGTGAATGGAGGATGGATGGCAAAGATGTTTATGAAGCAAGTTGACATACCGGCTTTTGAGAGTTCCAGTTTTGAAAGCAGTTTCTACACAAACAGTCGCCTGGAAGTAGAGCACCTCTGATGTGGTATTTTCCATTCTACACCACAGTCCCGAGTCAGGTTGCAGAAGACTCTATTTCTGGAGCAGGTGAAAAAAAATGTCAATTCGGAAAAAGGATACCAGCCGTCTGGCAACTTTCACAGTTCCATGACACCGCAACTAGTCTCTTTAGACTTGGTTGTTATCTCTTTTGAAGTTGCATCAGTAAAGAGTCTCTGTTACTGCTGTTTCAGAAATGTTCCCAAATCTTCTCTTGTGAGTATGCTGCTGCTGTCCTCTTATTATTTTGATCTAGATCTGGATTGTATCGGAATACTTGGAATGCCATGGACGTAGTAGCACTGAGGCCAACACCTTTGGAGTATGCAAAATCATAATTATATGTGGTGGTGTCATTCTCCCTGATTCTTTGAGGGATTATTGCCACAATGAAGAAAAGAATGTTAAAAATTTTGTTGCATGGGTTGAACACAAATCATTCTACATCTTTGGCACATCTGGAGTTGGTGTGGTTAACTTAGAGCATTAGATTGTAGTCTGCAAGTTGGGGATTTGCCTGGATAGCAAGAAACTGATAAGAATTCATCTTCATTTGTCTGGGCGGCCATGATACTTTGTTTTCTTTGTGAAGTGTCCTGTGAAGCTCTGACACACTACATCTTACCTTGAAGCTCATGGGCATAACTAAGATAGTTTTGGATGCTCATGTGCAGTTTCAATGATTGCAGAATGATAAGGACTTCTTGTTTTGCTAGTCCTGCACAAGCGACAAAAGGTTACAGCTCTTTGAGAATTCTCAGGCTGGCAGCAGCTGTGACTGAAGACAACATGTACATTTGGTGGATCAGTTTCCACTGACAAAATGCTATCACTAGACAAAGACAGATCACATAGAAGAAGGCTAAGCATGGGGCAGGACTGTGCATCCCTTTTCTTGGCAGATGATGATGGCATATCAAGCTAGGCCAAGTGTAATTCTGCAGAATAGCAAACATGCAAGGTTCTGTAACACAACTGGTGCATCTTCCTAGCACAGTAAAGCTGCTGGCAGCATTGTGCCAGATCCTTGTAGCTCTGCAATTCGGTGTCTCAATATTGAACCATGGATTTACACAATACCCAAGTAGGGACCTTACTGGCAGAAAGCACTCCTGCCTCCGTCTGTCAAGACTGTCATAAAACAGGTCTAACAATTCTGTCTCTCTGTATTCTTTGTCTCCTTGTAGATACCACTTTTACTGATTCTTTCCTCCTTGCCTCCTTCACAAACACTGGCAGCAAATGTGCTTCCCACAAAAGAAGTCAAAATTCTGCAAAGAAGCATGCTCACAAAATCGAAAAACCACTATCAACCAGCTCTACATTCAGATCCAAGGAGAGAGCAACAAATTTGCCTGCTTGATCTTTAATTCTCTTTTCCTCTCAAGCTTAGGAATGACAGAATTGAGCACAAAACAGGAAAATTCCTTCAGATTCTAACAGAGTACTTACTCATCACCAATGTAGAGAAGTGAAGCTGCTCATCTTCACCTCTGCAATCTACAGAGAAGCTGAACATTCAAGTCATAGAGCTAAAAGCTCAAGAGTCATAACAGAAGCTTTGGAATAGTTCTAATTCACATAAGAAAGGAAATCTCTGCAACGTGCCATTTTGCTGATCTTGCAAGGTTCCCAAAAGGAGAAGGGTTGATTTTGTAAGTGCTCCAAAAAAGAACAGACAAACAAAAAAACCCAAGCAGATTTACAACATGAGAAATCAGTTGAGTCATCCATGCATGCAGCAAGAATGCAGAAAAAAGACTGAACAAAGTCTAGAACCAAAAGCTATGACGCTAGAAAAGTGTGACAATTTTAGGTGCAGCACCTTGCCATGCAGGTTGCTTTGATTAAACTTGGATGTCCATGCACTTCTTGAGATTCTTGGTACCAATGACTATGCACTTCTAACGATCATCAGAAAATTCGAAGTCATTTGTAAATCACAAGGCACACATTCACCAAATGTGCTCTTCTAGAACAGAACTTATCCCACAACTGCAAGGTCAAAACCAAGAACATGCGTCACTTGATGTGAGTCAGATGCTCTGAGAGTAAATGCAATCTTCAAAATCTCTGGAAAACATCTCAGAGATACTGAAAGTAAACTGATTAAAGCAAAGTTCTGGCCAGCATCATCAACTGAAATGAACAACAACTTGGAGTACCATTCTCAGAGAGTATGTCCAATGCGTCCAATAGAAGTTGCAGTGTACAATAAATGACAGTGTTGCCTATCAAACTTACATTCTCTAAGTAAAGAAATTGACACCGCCACTAGAATGCAGGGAAAAGTGAGCAAAAGAATGGTTGGTAATCTACAAATACTGGCATTCTGCAACACTGGCCTGCAGTCTGCCCAGAGAATGCAATGATGTCAGCTGCAATCTAAACAACACTGCACATGTGTCCACATCTTCCAAGCTCATTCAGTGAATCGACTGCTGAATGTGTTGATCATCACAGTTCTCATAGATCTATTGTGGAAAAACAGTGATGACATTTTCTTGTCACAATTTAGTGGTGACCCATTATAAACAAAAATCTGTTTTTCCAAGATCTGTGATGCTCCAACCTTCAACTCTAAAGTAGACTTTGCAGTCGGGATCGTTGTAAACACCCAAATCAGAAGTGGTCACCCAGGAGTGGTTTTGTATACAACAGGGACATGAAACAATGGTCAGAACATCAACCTCTTTTCCCTCCTGCCACCTCCTCCCCTTCAATCAAATATTACAATGGAAGTAATTGTCTCTGAAGATTGGGTTTTTTTTGGTACATGACAGGGACATGAAACAATGGTAAAAGAAACTCCTACTTCTTCTCCCCCTGTCAACTCTTTCCTCTCTGATCCAATTTCCCAACTTGGGTATTATGTCAAAAATATGCAGAAAGCAGCTTATTTGCCTCAGGAGTACATGTGTGCCTGGATATTGAGTGAGTTATGTGAAGATGGTGACAACATCCCGTCGATAACCACGCACCATGAGGAGCCTGGGGATGCTTTCAACAAGGAGGTCAATATACTCCAAGTAGCAGAAAGAGGGATGACGTGGTGGAGGTGGTGGTAGACTGACCAGCACAACTGCTGCTGCTCCAGAGTAACGCAATATAATGGAGTTGAGCTTCAGACATGTCAGAAGGAACTTGTTTACCTGATAAGATTTGTCAGTGTTTAGGCTTTATCATCAATACACTTGTATCACTCTACTGCTTATGTGCCAAAACACCATGAATCTCTTACCCTAGCTTTTCCAAGTCCATTGTTTGTATGTTCAACATCTGCAGAAAAGAAAAGCAAGGTCAAACAGATGGATGAACATGAATTTGTTTTTACCTGTTGGTCATCAAACATGCTCTCTTCAGTTTCAGACTGATTGCTACTGGAGGCTGTCTTTCTTATTTCAGCAGCATGCTGCATTATTCTCTTGCGTGCTTTGGAGAAAGTTTCCATGGCATCTTCACGTCCCGTCATCTCAGATGATGCCTGACGATTTTCTCGATGAACGTCCCACGACTTCATTGTCACAATAATAACCTCTGCTTCCATTCGCAGATCATATAAGAATTTCTTTACATCAGTTTTCAACTCATCTGCCTCTGCATCTTCATCAGCAATACAGAACACCTGAATGTGGGTGTGTACAGATCCCACAACAGCATCAGAACTACAAGCTGCAGATTTCAGAAAATTAAAACTGCACATTATAGATCTGCTAAATGGGTACATGCTGATGAGTAACCTACGAGACAAAAAATGTACTGAAGAAGGACAGAGCCTTTGAAAGTGTAGAGATTTGGGTGGGAAAGATTTCGATCAACACCCACTAACCTGAATTTTGCAGTTCTCGTAACTATCCTTTGCACGCAGCAACTGGGACAGCAGTAACATAAGGCCACCATCACGAACAATCCAGTACAAGTCAATAGTCCCGTACTGCTTCTGGAACTCTCCAGGCCACTCATCAAGACCCTTGACTATGACCACTGCTTTATTGGCAATTGAGCAATCATCGATGATGCTCACAAAACGCTTTGCAACATAACTATATCTCTCCTCCCTCCATATCTCCGGATAACGCATGCAGACGATGTTGGGCTTCAGGTTTCCTAGTCCCATAGTCTGCACCATCAGCTGGAACCCATACGCCATGTTGCTTGCCACAATAACTTCTGCTACCCCCTCACACTTTTTGTAGTCTATGTAAGTGCTTAGAAGCCTGGATGCCTGGAACAAGAATGAGCCACTCTTCCTGTCAAAACAATCATCATGTAGGAAGAAAGCTGGGAACCAGTCCGAAGGTTTTCAATCTCTATTCAGCACCCAAAAGTCTGAAGGACCAGATCATACTTAACAAACAGAATCAAAGGAGAAGACAGAACAGATCATAATCTTACCTTCTGAGATTCCTCAATTTTCTCCTTGTAGTCACCTTCCACGATTGAAGCAAAAATGGACATACCACGCCCTTTTTTCTTCATGCAGTTGGCAAAGTCTGCCAGCTTGGGGTGACAAGGCACATCATTTGGTAGAATACCCCAAGGCTTGCAAAAGATGAGTGGAATGGGATACCAATTCTTGGCATGGACAGGAGTGTCTGCATTCACAGTAAAACCAAGCCAAACCACCCACCAAATCATTACACATACATTGCAATGCTGCTCAACTGCAGTCGCTCACAAGGTGTCCAACCATAGATGAGAATGTATTCAAAAGGAGACATCCAATGAGAGAGAGAGAGAGAGAGACACCTCCAAGGGATCGAAGACTACGCAATGCAAGTTGAAAGTATGCACTTTTAAATCCATCACCCCAGTCACCACCCTTGCCCTTGATACTGACATACCAGTATATCAGACTCACCAGTGCAAGTGACACAATTGTGAATGCCCACGATATCAAGAACATTATTGCTGCATAAATCCCACATGGGTATTCTCTTAGGCTCAGAAGCAACCTTGTGTCAGTCATAATGAAAACACAGAAATCGTGTCAGCTATCAAAAGGAGACAAAAGACTCAGTGTTCTAGAGACTAGTGTCAACTTGACGTCGACTTGATGTCAAGATCCCTTTCAAGCAGCCTTTCATATGAGGTGTCGATGTGGGCATAAAGTTGGAACAAAAAGCAATTATGGGCATACATATGCACAGCAGAGCACCGACAAGAGAGAAGCTCCAATGGTGGAACTTGAAGCGAGGCCGCCAGCTGGGTGCATCAAGAAGGTCAAGCAGAAGACATGACAAGTTCACACCTCCATAACAAAGCAGAAAGAACATGGTAATAACAGGTGTGATGAGATCCAAATTGCCGAGAATGACACAGCTAGCACAGAGCAGCATGGTAAAAAGTGTCGCAAGGTGGGGCTCTGCACTGTCTGGTGCCTTGAAGTACTTCAAAACTGGAAGAATGTCATCATTGGCTATGGCAGCAAGAAGCCGGGGAGCTCCTGTTAAATTCTGGAGTGCTGCCCCGAGGGTTGATAAAATAACTCCCACTTGCACCACCCATGGCACTGGCCATGCCACTGTTGCAGTCAGTAACCTAATCAAATACACAAGAAAACAATGACACAAGTTTAAGAAAAAAGCCATTCCACGACCAGATCTGCCTTGCACATCAACTCTCCCTCTCTCCAGTGGCATATTAATAACAGAACAACACCGTCCACAGAGCAAAAGACAGAACAGGAAGTCAGTTTGTTACCTGTCAGTTAAGAGTTCCTCCCGAGTAGCAACTGCTGCAAATATAACAGCAGAGACCAGATAGAGAACAGTAGTCGTTACGATGGCCAACAAAGTGCCCTTAGGTATAGACCGTTGGGTATCCTTCAAAGAAGCAGAGCGATTTGAGCCTGCCATAATTCCTGTCACTGCTGGAAAAAACAGGCCCAAAAGACTCCTGCAATAAAACACCAACAATCAAATGATGAGTCTGACATCTATTTAGGATGTCATACATATTACTGGACAGCCACAACAACTCCCTCACAATTGCATCTCCAAAGTGCATGAAAACTGTATCATCTTGCACACTTGGAGATGCAAGATTTGTACATGAAAAATGCATCATCTTCCTCTGCAAACTGTCATCTTCATTGAAACCAGACTCATGCCAAGTGCATAGAGAATCAATCTAGAAAAACAATAGAACAATAGAGAGCCTTTGGAAAACATGGACTTCACCTTCTTGGCCCTATTTGCCAAGAAAAGCCTGCAGCACATGAGCAAAATGATACAGTGAACAATAAGGGAATCTCACGTACTCAAAGGTCCAGTTGATAGAACCATCTAGAGCAGGTATGCCAGCATTATTTGTGCGCTGATAAGCTGGGTCCAAATTTTTCCGCAGAGTGCTCAACCTCAGCCCAGTCACACCCACTACCACACAAGGCCAAGATAGTGAGATCCAGTGTGCTACCCATCAAAGCTTGTTCAATTCTACTCAGAGTTTGCACTTTAGATGGGTCAGGTGAGATCCATACAACAGTTAAACTGGGGGTGGTGGTGTTAAGTGTCATGGGCTGACATGGGTGGCAGGTCAAACCCAAGGAAACCCACCCCCCCCCCCCCCCCAACCCGCCTCCCTGCAAGGGAGTAAGGGAAAACAGAGAGCAACTCACCTGGATCATTCTTTCGAGGAGATGCAAAGATTCCAATATAAATGAAGAAGACTGACAACACTGCAGGAACGAGGAATGCAGGGCTGACTCTGTTGATGATTTTGACCCCTCCAAATACAATCAAGCAGAGCACTACTGTGAGAATGACACCATACACCTGCAGATCATGTATATTTGGGCTCTTCAAAACTTCAGAGACTGCTGATGGCGAGGGTGCAACATAAAGGTCAGTGACAGTTCCTGGCAGAAACAAAAACCATAGTAGATGAGACAGAGCTTCCCATTTGAAAGAAGAAGGAAGGCAATCAGTGTCCTGGTGTGCATACCCCTCAAAGTCACAGTCGAAACTGACTAGTTTCAAACAAACAAGCAAAGCTCATGTACTTGATCTCTTGGCAGGCCTCAACACCAGACATTAGCAGGAAATGGGTTCCACAGAATTGAGCACTCATATGTGGGTATCATGCTAAGGTTAAGTAAGAGGAGAAGACTGATTGAAGCTTTGCAAAGAAAATTCACTCTACTTTTGTGTTCTTTTTCTGTCTTCCTCTTTGTGTCCTTGCAGTCAGTGTAAGCAGCTCACTTCTAAAAATACCAGCTCCAGGGATGGCATTCAAAAACGTCTCCACAGCTCCCAGAATATATCTGCCACAGCAGGCACATGAATTTCTCAGGCAATTTGACCAGTTCTGGTGTTGAGTTCAGAAGATGGCCTCTGCAAACCTCCAGAAATTGCAGCATGTAAGACAATTGTACACTAAAGTTATGTGCTACTGAATTCCAGCTCTGCCAAGAGAGTTTTGAGAAGCAGGAGGTTTCAAACAGGAGGGACAAAGTGGTCCATAGAGCCTAACCCAAAAACAAAAAAAAATGATTTACAGGTTTAACTGGCAACACAATCCTCATGAACTCTCAAGATTGATAAAAGTGCAATTACTTACAAGGACCCAGCAACTGCATTTCCGAGAAAAAAACAGAGTCCAATGCTCACTCCAACCTCTGGACCTAGTGCTCGGCCTATGAGATAATATGGACCTCCACCCTGCAAAGCAAAAACAGTGATGCACCCTCAAACTCATTTATCACAGTTGAGGTGAAGACTGAGAAGTATTGCCTCTTGTTTGAGCCTTTGGCCAGGAGAGCAGTCATCTCAGCTAAGCGATTGCTCACAGATAAAAGGTTATAGAGATCTCAGATCTGACACATATCAGCAAACAGGCAAAAGGAGGTGACCCAACCACCCCAAAGAAAAACAGAAAAAAACAGTAGATTTATTCATCCCTAAGTAGTCGGAAACTTTGGTCAACAATCACCTAATTGCAAACATAATGTGCAATATGCAAAAGATGTGCAACAGAAACTAACCTTCATAGCTCCATTTGTAGCAATAGCACTGAGAGAGATGCCAGTCAAAAATGTGCAGAGGCAACACAAAATCACAAGCAGAAGGCTGTGCCAAAGTCCAGCAATACCTATAATCCTGTCAAATGATCCAAATGAGTGGTCAAAGAAAAAAAAAGACCTTCATGATTCATCACAACAGAAGGGTGAGAACTCCATGTTCATATTAAGAGATCTAGCCTGCAAGTCTGCATCTTTTTACAAGTACATTGCACCAGAGGCATAAGAAACTAAATCATGCCACAAAAGTCTGTGTATGATTGAATATGCCAGCAGCCCAAAAAAATTCTACAAGACAAAGTAGAAGTTTGCCATTAAACTGTCAAGCACTAATTCAAGAGCTATCACACCAGGTACTCAAACCAACATGAACTCACCATGTGAACCGGATGTAGAAAATGATACCCAAAATGCTTTGGAGACATGGTACAAAGACACCCATCAATGTTCCCATTTTCCCAATTTGACTCTGCAAACAGTAAAAAAATCAAGTTGCATAAAACCCCTAAGCACCCATCATGGCTCAGGTATTAAAAAGAGTATGCCCTTCATACTATAACCCTCAGGTTCTCAGACAAGGTTCCAGCAGATGATCCCCCAGCAGCCTGCTTTCTTCAAGTTCCTAGTACTAGTAAGTTTACTCAGATGGCTTCAGGTTGTGGACAAACAATAGTGTAAAGGATTATGTCTCAGAGTTGCTGCAGATAAAATTTTGAGCAGTTTTGATTGGTGCTGAGAATCAAGCTGGCCACAGCCAGCTTGATTTAGAAAGCTGGCAGATAACTATGTTTCTTTTGGGTCTTCTGAACCTGAACTCACCTCAAAGAAAAGTGAGATATAACCAGGATTTTCACTAGGTTGAGCATCCATTTCATAGTCTTCAGTGTTCCTTGGACTGGATGGTGTTGCTGGTTGCTGCCCTCCCATACTGCAGAAACAAAAACAGCAATCCATCAGGTACCATCAGTCTTCCCCCTGCCCTTTCCCCAGTTTCAAAAGCTCTTTCAGCATCACTTGGAAAATATATATTCATTTGTTTCTTCCATGTTCCTGTTTCTCATGAGAATCAAAGTAAGGTCTTAAGTCCAAACAAGTGCTGAGAGACACTTTGTCATGTCACAGTAGGGTGCACTTTGGTGTCTGGATTTTGCAACAGGAGATCCATCTCCAGTAAATTGCACATAACAAATATTCATACAATGTCAGCTGCTCATCAGCAAGGACTTGAGATGTACCTTTTGAGACCTCTGACATCAACAAGTGCATCAGTTTGGAAGAGCTCGAGCTTCGTGTCTCGCTCTGCACGCTCAAAAAGATCATCATCATATTCGCTATTTTCCCTCTGTTGATGAGTTTTGTTTGCACTTGGTTTGATTGCTGGTGGCCTGGGTCAAAATGGGACTTCTTGCTTTTAGTAATGGAATTCTTTACACATGAGAAGAAGCACACAAATGAGCTCTAGTTTGCAAAAACTTGGTGACAAAGGGAGCTTAGCAAACTCACTGTGCAGTGAGTGGTTCTGCAGAATGTGGTCTAGGCAATGGAAAGGGCGACAATGATATATCAACAGCAGTCATTTCAATCCCCTCTTCTGCTGTTGAATCCCCATTTCCATTTGCTGCTGGATGTGCCCCGTTCTCCATCAGCTTTCTCAGTAAAGCTCAGCAGCAGCAGCAGAATCCTTCATGACAAATTTTAGAGCATCTCCAGCAGGGCTCAATATCTGACCCTGTAAAATATATTTCTCAAATCCAAGTTTAGTTATTTACTTTCGTCCAATCCCACCTGTTAAACTAAAACTGGGACTGCAAATAGGTGTGAGACTACTAACAGCAAACCACCTCAAGCAATCATTATGATTAGCCAATCAGAAATAGGGAGCAGCAATCAGATCATACTTATTATACTCTGGCAGGTGTTAGGCTTTACTATGCCTTTTACCAGCCTCAAACTGTGCAAAAATGCTTGGCTAAAACCATTTTGCAGAGCAAAACCAGCATGTTTTGACTTTTCTCTATCCAATTTTCATTTGCAGGGTCACATACTAAGCACAAGGGGAGTTGCTCTTACATCTGAAAAACAGCAAACCAAAGTCCTCACTGCAACCCAAATTGAACCTATTTGTCACAAAGCTTGCGAGACCAAGCAAAAAAAAGAGTTGCTTGCATGTGAAGTCAATTTCAACTCATCCACTTCTAGCCATATTTGCTCCCCAGATTCACCCGGAATTCTCCAAAGGCACCCTTCCTTTGCGGATGAATCCTCCTCCCTCCAAGAAACAAATCCCTCAATCCAGAACTCCAGGGGCAAAACAAGCAGTAGATTCTAACCTAATACATTAAGCAAGAAACCTAAGATCTTATGTCAGCCGACAAGGCTCTTCTGGGGAGAAAAGGAAAAATACCCAAATCCTACCCAGATCAAACACAGACAGCACACAACAAATCTGCACTAAGAAGCGACATACACCTCGAGAAGCAGAACAACAACAACAAGGTAGAGGATCCGAACTCTGTACAACTCGCAGAAGAACGGAGCGAGGAAAAAAAACACAACACAACCCAATTCAAAAGAGGCAAGGAGAAAAATGGAACTGCAAGACCATCTCACCCCATCAACGGGGAAGCGAGCTGCAAAGTGACTCAGATGCGTGCGCTGGCTGGGTGCGAGAAAATGCCAGTTGGGTTGATGAATAAACCAAACCCAGCACACGAGGATCCAGAGCTACAAGAAGCTGGGATCGGCGCCGAAGCAGCCCGATTCGTCGAGCGCAAACGGACACGAGAGGGAACAAGCGCGCGCACGAAATGCAATTCCGCTAACCTTCGTCGCCTTCTTCCGCTCGCTCGGGGAGACGAATTCCACGGGTGGTGAAATCGCGGGCTACATGACAAGCCACAAGGGACCGGGTGGTATGTAGGCAAGATGCATCATGTTACATCTTTACATGAGCACTAGTTTGAGCCCCGTGCATAACGCACAGGTGTGTGTATTTGACGGTACATATTACAAAATGATGCTCAATGATATTGGTGTAGCAGTTACTTTGTTTATTTTAAATAAAAAATATAGTATGAATCCATTTTTGCCTGTGCATTTGACGATACATATTACAAAATTACACCTACCAACTACATATCCAAAACCTCTTTATATATGACATTCCGCATGTACTTATGGGGACCCTGGCCGTTGAAAATCTTGATGTTTGCATTACTTGTGACTCGTGAAATAGCAACATAGAGCTGACCATGGGAATAGACTGGAGACAGCAAATATACCCTAACATTGTTGAATGTCTGACCTTGACTCTTGTTGATTGTGATCGCAAATGCCACTCGAACTGGAAATTGATGACGATGCAAAACAAATGGCCAATCAATCCCAGAGGGGGACATGATGATGCGAGGTATGAACACACATTTGCCGACATTGTTTCCTATGATGATTTCCACTTCAATGACACGTTGACCCAATCTTTTGACAATCAACCTCATACCATTGCACAATCCTATTGATTGGTTGAGATTACACAACAAAAGGATTGGCACACCCACTTTGAATTCCAGCTCATGATTTGCGATACTGCTAAATTGCAAAGTGTCTAAAAATTCCACCGGATATAATGAATCCATTGAAACTCCTGCAGCAACACTTGCACCTTCTTCTGTTGGAATCAAAGAATTTGCGTTGAGATATGTGTGCAATTCTTCAGATAACAATTCTAAAATTGCATTGTTGACTTCATCAACGTCAGTATTCTTGGGGGCTAGAATGTTGCGTTGCATAAGATACATGGCATCTCTAGAGTGGCACCGATGATGCGGATAGATGGTTCCGATTAATCCTCTTAAGCTGCAATCTTCTGCTGGCAGCCTCATATGGGATGGAATCTTGATCCAATCTAGATCGACACCTTCTTCTTCTGCAATGGGAGGAAGATTACCGTCTCCAACATTCAACACCCATTTGGTAAACTTTCACCACTCTTCAAAATTGGTTGCCATGACTCGCATGTCGATATGAAGACGAAGAATTGTAACATGTTGCTAAAGATGCGATCGAAGCAACGAAGCACTAACAATGTCTTTTCGTCCCCCCTTGGGAACAACAGGTAAGATCTGTCAAAAATCCCCACCAAGGACCACGGTTTTCCCACCAAAGATTTTCTCGATTGCCTATGCGTCATCCAATTGCATCAAATCACGCAGGGTGCGATCAATAACTTCAAAAGCTCGACGATGCATCATTGGTGCCTCATCCCAAATGATCATATTAGCTTTACGCACCAACTCGGCCACTTTCATCTGTTGTGTGATGTTGCAAATCGACTCATCGTGGAGATCAATCAGAATCTTGAATCTTGAATGGGCGGTTCTACCGTCCAGAAGCAACAAAGATGCAATTCTTGATGAAGCAACTGCAAGCACGATTTTGCCTTGCCCTCGTAGACGGGACAGAAGTGTTGTCTAAACAAATGTTTTGTCGGTCCCACCATTGCCATACACAAAGAATAGTTTGCCCTCTTTGTTTGTCACGGCATTCAAAATAATTTCGTATGCGTTGCGCTGATCACAATTAAGCCTATCTTTTGCATTGTCTACATCTGTGGTCAATGAATGCCGATCATAACTCTTCTTCGACTAATCGATTTCCTCCATGAACAGAAGGGATGTAATTAGACTTGGGAAGTGTTGGAAAATCTTCCAGGCGGTGTCCATTGCGCATGAGAACCTGATCGATCTCATACAATGCACGATCCTTTAGCGCATCCTCAAAAAAGGTAACAGTTGGATCAGCACGCTC
>Ga0116230_10002089_pt1 | contig 19230 bp, 17 predicted proteins | sample S1TSphfallax_3_FD_88678 | JGI IMG/M metagenome (GOLD analysis project Ga0116230, IMG submission 88678) | Host-associated microbial communities from peat moss isolated from Minnesota, USA - S1T2_Fd - Sphagnum fallax MG | ecosystem: Host-associated > Plants > Peat moss > Unclassified | place... | reverse complement strand
GCGCGTTCGAGAGCACGTCGACGAGCGTATCGAAATCGTGGCCGTCGATCGGGCCGATGTAGCGGAAGCCCATCTCCTCGAAGATCACGGCCGCTTTTTCATCGCGATTCACGAAGCGCATCGCGGCCATTTCGGCGGTCGAAAGCGCCTTACGCGCGGTGCCGCCGAGCGGGACGTGGCCGAGGATCTCTTTGGTCAGCTCGCGCCCTTTGGTGAAGAGCGGCTTCGAGCGCAGCACGCCCAGATACGAGGAGATCGATCCCACGTTGGGCGCGATCGACATCTCGTTGTCGTTGAGGATCACGATGAAGTTCGTCTTGAGCGTCCCGGCGTTGTTGATCGCCTCGTAGGCCAGGCCGCCGGTCATCGCGCCGTCGCCGATGATCGCGACGATCGTCTCGGCGCGCTTCTCGAGATCGCGCGCGGTGACCATGCCCAGGCCCGCCGAGATCGCCGTCGAGGCGTGGCCCGCGCCGAACGCGTCGTACTCGGATTCGGTCCGCATCGAGAAGCCCGAGATGCCGCCGCCTTGCCGCAGCGTGTCGAACTGCGCGGCGCGCCCGGTGAGCAGCTTGTGCACGTAGCACTGGTGGCTCACGTCCCACAGGATCTTGTCCTTGGGCAGATCGAGCACGCGGTGGAGCGCCAGCGTCAACTCGACCACGCCGAGGTTCGGCGCCAGATGGCCGCCGTTCGTGGCGCAGACGGCGATGAGCACGTCCCGGATCTCTTGCGCCAGCTGGTCGATCTGCTTGCGCGGGAGCCGGCGGACGTCGGCCGGCGAGGCGATGGTCTCGAGAATCATCCGGGCCCATTCGCTGCCCGATAAAAGGGCTCCGTCCGAGCAAGGGCATACGGCCGGTACGTGCAGGCTCCACCCTCGCCGACGCCCCTCCACTCGCCGCCGCTGCATATCCGGCCGCGCGTTTGGACCGACGTCGCCCGCATCTTCTCGACGGTCTGCAACCCGTTTCTGACCTCGCTTGCGCTCTTCGTCATCTTAGCCGGAGCACGGTCGCACGGGGTGAACGATTTTTGGGTGCTGCTCTTCAACAGCATCGCCTTCACGTCGCTCGGGCCGATGCTCTTCATCTTCTTCTGTTACGCGACCGGGAAGATCAGCGATCTGGACATGTCGATCCGGGCGGAGCGGCAGCAAGTGTTCGGGGCGTTCGTCGTCTTCTACGCGCTCGGCACGATCGATCTCGTGCTGATCCACGCGCCGCGATTCATGTCCGCCGCAATGGCCGGCTTCACCGCCAGCGCCTTCATCGTGCAGCTGATCACGCGCCATTGGAAGATCTCGACGCACGCGCTCGGGATCACGGCACCGCTGGTCGCGCTCACCTATCTCTTCGGCCGCGAACCGCTGCCATTCATGGTGTTGATCCCGATCGTCGCCTGGGCGCGGGTGTATCTACGCGCGCATACGGTTCTGCAGGTCGTCGCCGGAACGGTGCTCGGTGCCGTCTCGACCGTTTTGTTTTTCGCTTTATTTCACGTCGCGTAAATTACGCATGTTTACGCGTTCGCGGATAGCACGGCGGCGTGGGTTGCGGTGACGGTTTGGTCGCCGGTGAAGCGACGGACGTTGCGTTCGAAGAGTGAGAGATCGCCGTTGGTGAGATAGCGCGTTTTGCCGGTGCCGGGCGTGAGATCGCCGGCGACGAGCGCTGCGCGGACGGCGGCGGCTTGCGCGGTCGCGGGATCGAAGCGTTCGATCCGGTGCGGGAGGGCTGAGGCAAACTCGGCGTCGAGCAGCGGATAATGCGTGCAGCCGTAGACGATGGCGTCGACCGGCGGCAGCATGTCGACGACCGCGCGCACCGCGTTTTCGGCTTCGAACGAACCGGCATCGCCGCGTTCCACGAGCGGGACGAGCGCGGGCGCGGCGATCTCGATGACCTCGACCTCCGGAACGCGGGCGTAGATTGCGCGCGCATACGCGCCGCTGCGGACCGTCGCCGCGGTAGCGATAACGGCGACGCGGGCGTAGCCGGCCGCGGCGATTCCGGCCGCGGCGTTTTCGATCAGATCGAAGATCGCAAAATCGGTCGCCGGCCAGCCGTGCCGGGCCGCGACCGCGCACGACGTATTGCAGGCCATCACGACCCCCTCGATACGCTGACCCGCCAGATAGGCGAAATTCTCGGCCAGCAGCGTAGCGAGATCGGCGTCGGTGCGGTCGCCGTACGGGACGTGCGCTTGGTCGGCAAAGTAGACGATGTCGGCATTGACGCCCGCCGCGCGCAGTGCGCCGAGGACGGTCAGGCCGCCGAGTCCCGAATCATAGAGGGCCAGCATGACCGGAGTTCTTCGACGTCCCGCTACTGATCCGCTCGCGACGTCTGCGGCGGCCGGACCCGCGCGTAAGCGTCGATCCCGCCCGCGATCCCCCGCGCGATCGACGCGAGCCAGGCCGGATCGGCGAGTTTCGCCGCATCGCCGGGGTTCGAGATAAAGGCCGTCTCGATGAGCACGGCGGGCATCGTCGTGTGCTTGGTGACGTAATAATTCGCGTGAACGACGCCGTCATCGGCCGTTCCGGCGGCGGGGATCACGGCGCGTTCGAGCGCCTGCGCGAGTGCGACGTCCTGCGGCTTCGTATAATAGAAAGTCGTTCCGCTCGGCGAGGTCGAGGGCGAATAGTTGACGTGAATGCTCACGAAGACCCGTGCGTTCACGTCGTTCGCGACGTTGCAACGCGTTTGCAGGTACGCGCGGTCGGAGGCGTTCGGCAAGCCGTCGGTTTGCATCGCCGGCAACAGCGCCGGATTGTACGGATCGATATCGCTATCGCGCGTCATCTTCACGATCCAGCCCTGCGCGGCGAGCAACGCGCGAACGCGGCGCGAAATGTCGAGCGTGATGAGCTTTTCGATCAGACCGTTGTGCGCGGTGCCCATGTCGCCGCCGCCGTGGCCCGGATCGAGTACGATGATCCGCGAGCCGTTGACGGGCGGGCCGTTCGCGGCGGAGCCGCCGAATTTCCAGGTGCCGTCCATCGCGGGCGGTTGACCGCTCTCCGCCGGCGGCGATGCTTGCGCGATCGTCGCACCGCCGACGCTGCCCGTTCCGATCCGCGCGGTTGCATCGTCGGGCGCAGCCGAGACGGCGATCGTCAGACCGTCACCGCTGGGCGCGGCCTCGACGCGATGGTCGCCTTTGAGCGTGAACGCGATGCGCACGACGGGCGCGTCGGGCGTCCCGATCTGACGTACGCGCACGGAATCGACGAGTGGCGAATCGGGCCGTTCGTCGCGCCCCGCATCGGTGAGCGTTGCGTTCGCCAGATCGAGATACCAACGGTCATCGAGCAAGCGATGCCACGCGTACGTTGAGCCGCCGTTGATCGTGAGGTGGACGCTGAACGCGTCGTCGGCCGGCCCAAAGGTCACGGCCGTAACCACGGCCGGCGTGGCCGAGCCGGACGGCGCGCTTGCGTTTGCCGGAGACTCCGCACCGGCCGGCGTGGCTGTAGCCGGCGCGACGTACGCCGGCGCGGGCGCGTAGGAGCCTGATGGTCCGCCGACCGGCGGTACGTCGGTCGCGTACGGTTGCGGCGCGTTCGCCGGCGGCATCGCGACGACGGCCGGCGACCCGGTTTGCGACGCTTCGCCGCGCGCGTACGATGGCGCGGATACCGGCAGGCGCAGATCGAGCGACACGTCGGGCGGACCGAACACGACCGTATACTCGTAGGGCGACGCCGACGCCACGCGATGGAGAGTCCCCGCTGCCCCGGCGAAGGTGACCGTCGCGGTCGGCGTGCGTGCGTTGCCGGTCGCGAAGACGTCGATCTCGCTGATCGGGCCGCCGATCTTCCGCGCGGGGAGCAGCGTGGTTCCGACGCCGTCGAAGGCGACTTGCAGCCGTTCGCTTTGATCGACGATCGTGTGCGCCACGATCGGCGTCGCCGCGTGGAGCGTAACGATCGTGCGGCGGCCGTCGGGGCGCACGTCCATCACGCCGAGTTGCGGCTCGAGAATCGTTTGGCCCGGAATGTCGATCGGCTCGACAGAGAGTGCGCGAGCGAGCGCGATGAATGGGAGCGCGACGTCGCCGTTTTGCGCGAACGGGGCGAACGCAGCGCGCATCGCTCCGGCGCCGACCGTGTAGCGCGTGTCGCCGATCACGAACGCTACGGTGCGGCGATCGTTCGCGGTAATGACCACGTAGCGCTGCTGCGCACCGTAGGCGATCGTCGCGCCGACGCGACTCAAGAAGCGCTGCAATCCCGGATCCCGGATCCCGACGGCGACATCGCCGTTCATCGGCGCTGCGTGCTCGAAGGTCAGCGGCGCACCCTCAAACCAGAACGCCGGCGCGGGCGCAGGCACTTGCGCGCTTGCGCGCGCGAGCGCCGAGGCCGTCATCGCGAGGCTCAGAACGAAACTAGAAAGACGCGCGCGTAAGCGGTTCATCGAGTTCCAGATGACCTCCGGGCAGCGTTGCGACGGCCGCGCCGTTGACGCGGACGATGACCGCGCTGATCCCCGGCAACGCCGTCATCGTCCAGACGAGTCCCTTGAACTCGCCGGTTTCGAGCAATCCGCCTTGCGCGGAACTGTTCACGTCGTTCGAAAGATCGATCGTGACGGTGGGAGCCTTGACCGTCGCGGCGAGGACGCGGGTCGTCGCGGGGAAGCGCACCGCGTCGACGCCTTGCGGCGGGCCCGCGACCGCTTGGGTGGCGGCGTAAAACGCAACGCTCGGAAGATCGCGTGCGGCGCCGAGCGTCACCCGCCACGGCACTTCGGTCGTCCCGTCATTCTTCGTATAATAGACGGTGATCGCGTCGCCGACGCCGGCCCGATGGGACACGAAATACCACGCCGTTGCAACCGCAACGAGAAAGAGTACGGCCAAGAGCGCCGGACGCAGAGCCTTCATCCGCTTTCGTTTGCCTCGCGACACCACGAGCGCCGTAAGACGCTCATGTCATTACGTGCAACGTTCGGTCCGGCCGGATCATTTCCGCCCGGCGGCGGCAGGATCGCTCGCGGCATCGCGTCCGACGGCTTGCTCGAGCGTGAGACCGTCACGTGCGAGCAGCGCCGCCAGCTCGCGCTTGATCTGCGTGACGACGGCCGTGCCGCCGTAAATCAGCGCGGTATAGAGTTGAAGCGTGCTCGCACCGGCGCGGATCTTCGCGTAGGCATCGTCGCCATTCGTTATCCCGCCGACACCGGCGAGCGGCACGCGACCGCCGCTGCGCCGGTAGACGCGCGCGAGCAGCGCCGTCGAGGCGGCGAAGAGCGGGGGCCCGGAGAGCCCCCCGCGTTCGCCGGCCGCGCGTCCGCGCAGCGCCGGACGGGCGAGCGTCGTGTTGCTCACCACGATGCCGTCGATGCGCGCCGCGACCAATTCATCGACCAGCGCGTCGGCGCGCTCGGCGTCGATATCGGGCGCGAGCTTCGCGACGATCGCTGCTTCACCGCGCACCGCGTTCACCGCGGCAAGCAAGTCGCGCAGGCGCGCGGGGTCGAGAAAGAGTTGGCCGTTCTCGGTATTCGGGCACGAGATATCGAGCGTCAGATAGCGCGCGTACGGCGTGAAGCGCCGCACGAGGCCGGTGAAATCGGCGATCGGATCGGCGGACTGTGCGTTGCTCGCAAGGTTGATGCCGAGCGGCCCCGGCGCCGGACGCGCGCGCAAGCGCGCTTCGACGGCATCGGCGCCGGCGTTGGGGAAGCCCATCCGGTTGATGACGGCGCCGTCTTCGGGGAGCCGGAAGACGCGCGGTCGCGGATTTCCCGTCTGCGGGAGCGGCGTCACGCCGCCGATCTCGACGAACGCGAAGCCTTGGCCGTACATCGCGCCGTAGACGCGCGCGTTCTTGTCGAACCCGGCGGCGAGGCCGACCGGATGCGCAACCGGCGTACCGAACAACGACGTCGCGAGGGCCGGACGATCGACGCCGGGCTGCGAGGGGACGAGGCCGAGTTCGAGCAAGCGCAGCGTTACCGCGTGCGCATCCTCGGGATCGAGCGCATGCAAGAAGGGACGCGCGAGCGCGAACGGCTCGATGATCACGCTCGCTCGTTTCCCGCCGCGAGCGGCGTTCACCGCTTGGCGGACGACGCGTCGCCGCACGCGAAGCGAGCGCCATGATCGAATTGCTCGAGACCGTCGAGGGCTGGCGCGCCGCCGGTTCGCGCGTGGCGCTGGCGACCGTCGTCGCCGTCGAACGCTCCGCGCCGCGCGATCCCGGCGCGATGCTCGCGGTGAACGAGCACGGCGAGATCGCGGGCTCGGTGAGCGGCGGCTGCGTCGAGAGCGCCGTCTACGAGGAAGCGCGCGACGCGATCGCGACCGGGCGGCCCCGCCTCGTGACGTACGGCATCAGCGACGACGATGCGATCGCGGTCGGGCTGACGTGCGGCGGCACGATCCACGTCTTCATCGAACGGCTCGACTGGTGATGTTCGAGCGGCTCGCCGCGGCGCTGCGCGAGACGCGGCCCGTCGCGGTCGTCACGCGCCTCGACGGCGCGCACATCGGCAGCAAATTGCTCGTGTTTCCCGGCGAGGCGATCGGCACGCTCGGCGATCCGGGACTCGACCATGCGGCTGCGGCCGAAGCGCGCGCGCGGCTCGCGGTCGGTGAGAACGCGATCCGTTCGTTCGGCGCGGAAGGCGAGCCCATCGGCAACGACGTGCGCGTCTTCATCTGCTCGTACGCGCCGAAACCGGAGATGTATATCTTCGGCGCGATCGATTTCTCGCGCGCCATGGCACACGTGGGAAAGACGCTCGGCTACCGCGTGACGGTGGTGGACGCTCGCCCGCTCTTCGCAACGCGCGCGCGGATCCCGGATGCCGACGACGTGATCGTCGCGTGGCCCGACGAGTTTTTGGCAAGCGCGCGCGTCGACGAACGCAGCGCGCTCATCGTGCTCACGCACGATGTCAAATTTGACGTCCCGCTCTTGCAGCTCGCGGTGCGGACGCCCGCCGGATACATCGGTGCGATGGGCAGCCGCAATACGCACGCCAACCGGATCGCAGCCCTGCGCGAAGCGGGCGTCGCCGACGCCGACATCGCGCGCGTGTACGCCCCGGTCGGGCTCGACATCGGCGCGCGAACGCCCGAGGAAACCGCCGTTTCGATCGCGGCCGAGATCATCGCCGTGCGCGAAGGGCGCAGCGGCGGCCACCTCTCACAGAGCCGCCTGCCGATCCACAATCCGCGCCCTGCGGCGCCGGTCTAGCACGCTCAGACATCGATCAAATCGCGGCCGACGACGATGTCGCCGCTGAAATGTCGGCGGACCGGTGCGGCCCAATCCGCATCCGCGAGCGTCGGATCGTACGACGGCACGAAGTGCGTGAGCACGAGGCGCTTCACGCCCGCCGCTGCAGCGACGCGCCCGACGTCCTCGGCATCGGTGTGCGCCTCGATGATGTGTTCGCGCAGACGCGTTGCGTTCGGGACGCGCGCCAAGAGCCGATCCAGTGCCGTGGTGAGCAGCACCTCGTGGATCAGGAGATCGGCACCGCGCGCGAGCGCGACGATGGTTTCGCTGTAGGTCGTATCGCCCGAGAAGACGATCGTACGATCCGGTGTGCGAATCTTGTAGGCGTAGGCGGGGACGACCGGCGGATGGTGCGCGAGCGCCGCCTCGACGATGATGCGTTCGTCGCGATAGACCTCGCCGGGCGCCGCGATGTCGTGACCGATGAAGAGCGGCCGCGGATCGACGCGGCCTTCGTCCGGAATGCGCACCGAGATATCGTAGGCGTGATACTGCAGCGCGAGCTCGATGAGTTCGCGCGTGCGCGGCGGGCCGTAGGCGTCCACCGGCGTCTTGAGACCGGTCGCCCACGCGAGGACCAGCAGATTGCCCAGATCGGCGTTGTGATCGCTGTGATGGTGCGTGACGAAGACGGCACGGATCGCCGTCGGCGAGATCTTTGCATCGACGAGTTGGCGGCCCACGCCGTATCCGCAATCGAAGACATACGGTACGCCGTCGACGACGACCGCAAGCGCCGGTGACGAACGCCCAGGCCGTAACGCGGGCCCGCCTGCGGTCCCAAGCAACACAACGCGCGTCCGCGGCGAGCCCGCCGGCACGACGGGCGGCGGCCCCGCGGGGATTGCGAGTTGCGCGGCACCGTATGCGCCCAGCGCGAGCGAGTTGATGAAGCCGAGTCGCGAACAGCAATCCATGAACGCGGTGCTGCGCCGATGCGCGTTTCGAGGCCTCCGCCCGGGCGCGAAGAACAACGCCGCGTGAACGAACGGGTTCGTGCGCTCGGGCTCATCGCCGTTGGCGCGCTCGTGGCGCTGGGCGCTTGCAGCAAATCGTCATCCACATCGGCATCCGCATCCGTCGCAGCTGTTGCGACGACGCGCGCCGATGACGTCGCTCACGGGGCGACCGTCTTCCGCGAAAATTGCGCCGCGTGTCACGGCGCGAACGGCACCGAGGGCGGCGTCGGACCGTCGCTGCGCGGTGAACGCACGCGCAAGAATCTCGCCCGCGCCGTCGCGTGGATCGAGAATCCCGAGCCGCCGATGCCGAAACTCTATCCCGGAACGCTCGGCCGCAAAGACGTCGACGACGTCGCGGCCTACGTTGAAACGCTTTAGCGCGTCCCTCCACCAAGTCGCGCGGCACGTTTCGCGGCAGCGTAGAGATCGAGCCGCGAATACACGCCGAAGCGCGACCCGTTATCGAGGAAGCCGCCGCCCGGGCCTTCGGTGTCGGTCAGGATCCGATCGGCTTGCGCGAGCGTCAGATTCGGATAGGCAGCCGTGAGCAGATCGCCGGCCTCGGGCGCAAGAGCCGCGACATCTTCCGTCGCGGCCGCCTGCGCCGGAAAGGCGACGGACAACCCATAGGTCTGCGTCGACTCGTAGAACGCCGCGTCCGCCGCATCGTCGTGAAAGCGGCTCGTATCGGTCGCCGCGCATGTCGCGATCGGCGCGCCGCAGCCGGCCTCGAGCGCGCGCGTCAGATCGGCGCGAGCTGCCTCGCGCGCCTTTGCGAACGACGCGACCGTGAAGCCGCGAAACGTTCGCCCGACATAGGCCGGATCGTCGGCGAGCGCATGCGCGATGTCGTAATAGGCGAGCGTGCGGCCTCCGATGACGTCCATCGCGTAATGGGCGCCGATGATGATGCGGCCGTTCGCGTATTCCGCGGCGCGCACGATCATCTGCGGGTAGCGCTCCGGAACGAGGATCCCGAGCAGCACGGATTCGGTGTACGCGTAGGTCGTATGCCCACTCGGAAAGGACGGGTTCTGGGTCAGATGCTGCAGCGGACCGCGCAGAAAATCCAGGTTGCTCGCGGCGACGCCGAAGTAGTCCGTTCCCGAATAGGCCGGCAGCGACGGTTCGGTCTGAAAGGGACGCGAATCGCCGTACGGATCGGCACCGGCGCTCCCGGCCGGCTTCCCGTACGCCTTGCCGAACACGTCGGTCGTGCCGCCCGCCCCCGCGAGCAGCGCCGCCGCCTCCGCCGATACCGGCGCGGCGTGACCTTGCGTGACCAGCGTCGCATCGCCGAAAAAGTTCTTGGCGGCGCCGGAGTCGGCGCCGGTCAGCCCGGACGCGTAGCGCAGCAGCAGCTCGATCGACCCGGCGACATTCGTCGCCTGGACGGTCTTGCCGTCATCGCTGCTCGTGTACGAGGCCAGCGAGCGATACACGCCGCCGAGCTTACTGCCGAGCCCGTCGGAAAGTTGGTACGCGTTCTCGCTCGTGATCGTCGCGTCGCGCAGTGCCTGTTCGCGCTGCGCATCGAAGGGTTGCAGGCCGGGCTGGTGCGCCGTTCCGGCTTCGATCGCCGCGGTCACGCTCAGATTGGTCGCGAGCGCCGCGCGGCCGGGGGCCGAGTTCAAGAGCGTACTCATCGGCAGCAGCACGCGCAGGGCATTCAGATTTGGTTCGGTCTGGGCGCGCACGCCGGCGGTAGCGCACGCGCCGATGATGGTGAGCGCGACGAAGACGTTGCGAGCGGCGATCATGGCGGCGCGCTTCGGCGCGCCCCCGGGCTCAGCCCGTTGCGCCCGGGGCGGTCACACGCCCACCCTCGGCCGCTTGGAGCGCGATCGCCGCGGCGACCAGCGCCTCATGCGTAAAGGCTTGCGGGAAATTCCCGACCATCCGCCGCGCAACCGGATCGTACTCTTCGCTCAACAACCCGACATCGTTGCAAAGCTCGAGCAGCCGTTCGAAGAGCGCGCGCGCCTCGTCGACGCGGCCCACGATCGCGCGCGCTGAAACGAGCCAGAAACTGCACGCGAGAAAGACGCCTTCATCGCCGCGCACGCCGTCGACGCTGCCATGGGTGGGATCGGGGAGATACCGGCGCACGAGCCCGTCGTGGAACAACTCGCCCTCGACCGCCTCGATCGTCGAGATGCTGCGCGGATCGTCGGGCGCGAGAAAACCGTACACGACGAGCAGCAATGCGGTCGCGTCGAGCCGGTCCGAGCCGTAGCTCTGCACGAACGTGCGGCGCACCGGGTCCCAGCCGTGCGCCTCGACGTCCGCCCGAACCGCATCGCGCAGCCCCGCGCATTTTGCCGCGTGCCCGTCGATGCCGAGCAACTCCCCATAACGCGCGCCGCGATCGAACGCTAACCACGCGCTGACCTTCGAGAACACGAAGTGGCGCGGCTCGCTGCGAACTTCCCAGATCCCGTTGTCGGGCTCGTGCCACCGCTGCTCGAGCAGATCGATCAGCCCTGCAACCGCGTTGCTCGAACGCTCCGTTGTTGCCAGGCCCGACCTCGCGGCGGCGGTGAGCGCGTCGATCACCTCGCCGTAAATGTCGAGCTGGAGTTGATCGTAGGCGGCATTCCCGATCCGCACCGGTTTCGAGTTCTCGTAACCGGCCAGCCAATCCAGTTCGGTCTCCGTCATGCGCCGATCGCCGTCGATCCCGTACAGGACCTGCGTTTGGGAAACGTCCCCGGCGAATGCGCGGCCGAGCCAATCGCGCCAGGCGGCGGCCTCGCCGGTATGCCCGGTAGCGGTGAAGGCTTTGAGCGTAAGCGCCGCGTCGCGCAGCCAGCAGTAACGATAGTCCCAGTTACGGACACCGCCGATCGATTCGGGCAGCGACGCCGTCGGCGCGGCGACGATCGCGCCGGTCGCTTCGTAGGTCAGCGCTTTGAGCGTCAAGAGCGAGCGCCGGACGGTATCCGCATGCACTCCGGCCACCGTACTTCCATCGACCCACGCGCGCCAGGTGGCGTCGCTCTGCGCGATCGCACCGTCGACGTCGATCGCATCGGGCAACGAGCGCCACGAATGATGCGCGACCAAATCGAACGTGACGGACTCGCCGGCGGAGATCGTGAACGCCGCCGTAAGATCGCCTTCCGCAACCTCGACGTCGACCGAGCTGCGCAGCGCCATCGCACTCGGCCCAGCGACAACGATGAACGCATCGGCAAGGCGTTCGATCGCCGGACGCAGGGAGCCGTAATCGAAGCGGGCGCGCAGGCACATCCGCATCGCGACCGTGCCCTCGACACCGTCGACGCGCCGCACGACGTGCGGATGCGACGTTCCGAGCGGCATCACGTCGGTAATCCGCACGCGGCCATCCGCCGCCTCGACGACCGTCTCCAGGGTGAGCGTCCGCTCGCGGTACGCGCGCGTGACGCGCCGCGGTTCGACCGGCGAGAGCGACCAGAAGCCATTGTCGTCGCTGCCGATCAGCGCGGCGAACGCGGCCCCCGAATCGAAGCGCGGGACACACAGCCAGTCGATCCGCCCCGCGCGTGAAACGAGCGCGGCGGTCTTGCGGTCGCCGATGAGGGCGTAGTCTTCGATTCGTGCCATCGTTCGCTGGCATACCCGCCAATCGGCGGTCACGCCAACGCAGAAGGAAAGTTGCGCTCAACCGGGCAGCGAGAGGAATTGGATTTCTCACTCCCTGGAGGCTCCCCCCGATGACAACCCGCGCGAATTTCATCGCCACCGCGGCCGGTTCGGCCGCCGTCGCCGCCGCCGCCCCGCAACTCGCCTTTGCCGCGAGCCCCGCCGAGGTCGCGGCCGCCACGAGCGGGATGACGCTCACCACGATCCGGGTCGGCGGCGTCGACCGGCTCGGCGTGCGAACGAGCCGCGGCATCGTCGATGTCCTTCCCGTCGCCCAGGCGATGGGGATCGCGGATTGCCCGCGGACGACCGACGACGTCGTCGCCGGCCGCGGCAACGTCGGTGCGCTGCGCCGGATCGTCGCCGGCGCGCCCTCGGGCGCGTTGCTGTCGGAGTCGACGGCCGAGTACGGCCCGCTGGTCGGCGCGCCGCCGAAGATCGTTTGCGTGGGCCTGAATTATTCGGCCCACTTGAAAGAAACCGGCGAGAAGCCGCGGACCGAACCCGAACTCTTCAACAAGTTCAACACCGCGCTCAACCGTCACAACGGCACGATTCCCGTTTCCCGCCTGGACGCCAAGGCGTTCGATTACGAATCGGAACTCGTGATCGTGATGGGAAAGACAGCCTCGAACGTCTCCGAAGCCGACGCGCTCAAGTACGTCTACGGATACGCGGCGGGCAACGACTTCAGCGCGCGCGATCTCCAGACGCGCGTCACGCAGTGGATGACCGGCAAGACGCCCGACTTGTTCGCACCGATCGGCCCGTGGCTCGTCACCGCCGATCAGATTCCCGATCCCCAGAATCTTCAGGTACAGACCTACGTCAACGACGAGACCGCGCCGCGTCAAGACATGAATACGTCGCTGATGATCTTTCCCTGTGCGACGATCATCAGTTACACCTCGAAGTTCATCACGCTACAGCCCGGCGACCTCATCTTCACCGGGACGCCCAGCGGCGTAATCCTCGGGTATCCCAAAGACAAGCAAGTGTGGCTCAAGCCCGGCGATCGCATTCGCACGTCGATCAGCAAACTCGGCGACCTGCGCTTCTCGCTCACCTAGCGCGGCGCGCCCGCGTAGGGGAAGGAACGGAGAACGTGCTTCTCTGCGGGCGTCGTGTGATCGCTCGTCAGGCACGGCGTTTCGTTGCCGTCGTCGTGGGCGAGCCCGACTTTCGGAATGATGCTCCCGAAGATCGCACCGAGCAAGAGATCGGTGACCGGGCTATCGAGATCGCGTCCGCCGAATTGCCGGTCCGGATCGGAGAACAAGCCGCGAAGGAGGCTGCCCGGATAGCCGCTCTTCCCGTTGGTTTCGAGGGCAAGATACCGGGCCGGTCCGTCCTTGGAGAGATCGGCTTCGATGGCATCCGGGATCAGCAGGTTCGTAAGCGCCGTTGCCAGCTCGGGCGAACGGTGCGCGACCCGCGTTACGAACTGATAGATCGATTGCCGCAACACGCCGTCGTTCGTTATCGTCACACGATTGGTGCGGTCGTGGTCGGCGAAATTCTCGGTGACTTCCTTGACCCCCGGGCGGCCGAGTCGATCGACCTGCACGTACGTCCCGGTCGCGCCGCCGGAGGGAAGCGACGTCGTCGCCCACACGTTGATCCGGCCGAGTTGGCCGTTTGGACCCGCGAGCAGCCGGCGCGGCAGCTCGACGGCGATTTGCAGCACGTCGAAGCTCGCCAAGAAGTCGTGGCCGGGCGTGCGAAAGCAGGTCGCGTCCGGCGGCGGCGGATTGGGATGGTTCTTGAAATTGCGATCCGGGAGGATGCGGAAGAACTGCGTGAGGTCGAAGGAGGACGGATCTTCGCGCGGTCCGGCATAGAGTTTCGCGCCGTCGCGGAGCACGGCAACGGTGTTATACGTTGCCGTGCCCGTTCGAGCAGCGATGAATGCCGAACGCGTTCCGGTCATCGCCGGCGGCGCGGGTCCGTACATCGTTATCCGCTGTGACGGGCCGGCGCCGTCCGCTTTGAACTGGATGACCTGGCTCTCGACGTCGCTCGTCCCGTGCGCGATCTTGAACTGGTACATCGCGCCCGGATCGAAGAAGCGCGTCGTCGCCATCCCGCCCGGGATGAGCGGTGAAACGTCCATTGCGAGCACCACATTGTTCGGATTCGTCGGGCTCGGATACACGTAGACGTCCGTGATGTCGATCCCCGGACGGCTGACGGTCAACGGCGAGTCTTGAAGATCCGACGCCGGTGAGCGGCTGACGGAACAGAGCACGCTCGACACGGCGAGCGCCGCTGCGGCGCCGGCCACGACGAGCACTCGTCCAAATCTCGGCATGGGTTCCTCTTCTAGAGCGGCGCGAGCAACCGCTCCAGCAGCGGTGTCGCCGGCTGCGCGCGGAGATCGTCCCAGCCTCCGTCTTGGATCGTGCGCCCGTTCTCGATGGCGATCACGCGCGGCGCGAGCCGGGCCAAGATATCGGCGTCGTGATCGACGACGACCAGGGTGAAACCGAGCTCGCGCTGCCAAGCAACGATCGCCGCGAGCAACGTGCGTACGAGCTGCCGGTCGAGACCGGTGAACGGCTCGTCCAAGAGCACCAGCGGCGGTTTCCGCGCGAGCATCCGCGCGAGCGCGACGCGTCGCGCTTGACCGCCGGAGATCGCACCCACGGATGCGTTCCAGACCGCGCCCAGATCGAGGCTTTCGACAAGCTCGTCGATCCATGGCGAGCTGACGCGACGCTCCGCCGGCGGCAGGCCGAAAGCGATGTTCTCGCCGACGCGCAAGTGTGAGAAAAGATTCGCTTCCTGCGTGAGATAGCCGAGCGCGCGTTCGTGAAGCGGTGCCGCGGGCGGAAAGAGGCGGCGTCCGTCGACATCGATCGTTCCGCCGTCCGGGATCTCCGCGCCGGCGATGCACGCGAGGATCGTGCTCTTCCCCGCACCCGAGGCGCCGAAGAGACCGCACGCCGCGCCGCGTTCGACGCGTAACGAAACGTCGACCGTGAACTGCGCGCGCACCTTCACGACGCGCGCGTCAAGCACGCGCGATCCGGCGCTGAGCGAGCACGTGCGCGAACCACGGCAGCGGCAGCGCGGTCAGCAAGAACACGACCAGGAGCGGCATCACGGCCGGCAACCCGAAATTCTCGAGTCCCGTCCAGATCGCAACCGGCATACCCGCCGGATAGTACGCCGTGACGACGACGGCGCCGAACTCCGTCAACGCACGGACCCATGCCAAGCTAAGAGCGACGGTAAAGCCGAGTCGCGCGATCGGAAACGTAATGCGCGCGAACGTCGCCCAGCGATCCGCGCCGAGCAAGCCGGCTTGGACGAGCAGCGCCTCCGGCACCGCATCGAGTGCCGCGATCGCGCCGAGCATGTAATAGCCGATGCTCACGTAGACTTGCGTCACGACAAAAGCGAGCGGCGTGTTCGTCATCTTCAATCCGAACCGGTCGAGGAACGCGCCGAGCGCGTGCGGCCCGAACGCAAGCGAAATGAGGATTCCAAGTGCGAGCGGCGGTACGAGCACGGAGACGAGCAGGATCGCTTGCCACGCGAGCCGTTCGCGCGGCGTCGCACGCGCGATGGCGAGCGCCATCGGCGTACCGATCGCAACGACCACGATCATCGCAATCGCGGTGAGCACGAGCGAAACGCGAACGGCATCGACCGTCGCGGCGTCGCCCCAGCGCCACGCACCGACCGGCACGAACAAGCCGGCCAGCGGGTAGAGGAGCGCGAGGGCAAAAAGCGCGGCCGCCGCGCGCCGGAGAAGCATCAATGGGCGCTTTTCCCCGGAACCCGCGTTCTCTTGTGCGCGGCCGAGCCTAAGACTCGTTCGCGACGCTAGGCATGCAGCGCGGCCGCGCCCGTCGGCGGATCGTAGAAGAATTTCTTGAAGATCGGCTGCGCGCCGTCGCCAAGCCACGCGACGAACGCGGCGGCCTTGTCTTTCTGCGCTGCGCCGGCGAGCACGGCGGCGTAGTAAACGAGCGATTGCGGGTGATAGGTTTTTCCGGCGAGGTCGAGCGAGGTCTGCGCATAGAGCGCGTGCATCGACTCGTTGCCGAGGTTGATTTCCGGCGGCAGCGACACGTAGGGTAAATCGAAGGGACCCGGCTGGATCTTGTACGCCGACGCGGCATCGAGTTCGCCGCTTTGCAAGCGCGCCTCGACGGTTGGTTCGCTAAAGATTTGCGCGGCGTTGACGGTCTCGCCGAGAATCTTCGAAGCGAGCCCGGGCTGCTTGTAATACGTCTGCGCGAGCTGCAACGTGAAAATGATGTTGCGACCTTGGGGGTCGGTGGCAGGGTCGGTGCGCCCGAAGCGGATGTCGCCCTGCTGCAATATCTGCCACCACGGCATCGCGCCCGGTTTCCCGGCCGCCGCGTCGGCAAAGGCTTGCGCGTATTTGCTCTTCGGGCTGTACGCGATTACCATCTCTGTCCGCGCGACCGGGACGGCCATCGATGATTTGCCTGCTTTGAGCACCGTCACCATCGGCCCAGGGGTCACGGGTATGAAGACGTCGGGTGTAATGCTCCCGCCGACGATAAGGTTGGCGAGCGCATCCGAGCCTTGTGCGCGGCCATGCATCGCGATACCGAGCGTGGCTGCGGCGCCCGCCTTGATCGGACCCTCCATCATCGAGCCCATCGAGCCGGCGTAGGCGACGTCGAGCGAGACAAGCGTTTGCGCGCGCGCGATTGCGGGCGCAAGGGTGAGGGCGGCGGCCCCGGCGAGCAACGTGCGGCGCTTCATACCGGGCGGTTCCGACGCCCCAAGGGTCGTCGCCTGTTCTTGAAGTCCTCAGCAGACGTCACGCGGGTGGCATGCACCTTGACGCCACGCCAGCCGGGCTGCTACGATCATTCAGGATACGGTATCCCGTATTCTGTATACGCTTTCCGGGTTCGAGGAGCCGCCGATGCCCAAGATGACCGCCATGGAAGCCGCCGTCCACGTCCTCCGCAGCGAGGGCGTCGAGCTCGTATTCGGTGTCCCGGGTGCGGCGATTTTGCCGCTCTACGACGCCCTGCGAGAGAGCCCGATCCGCCACGTCCTCGTGCGCCACGAAGAGGGCGGGACGCATGCCGCGGAGGGCTACAGCCGTGCCCATCCGGGGAAGATCGGGGTCAACCTTGGCACGTCCGGTCCGGCCGGAACGAACATGGTCACCGGGCTCTACTCGGCGATCGCCGATAGCGTGCCGATCCTGTGCATCACGGGCCAAGCGCCGCGCGCGAAACTTCACAAAGAAGACTTTCAGGCGGTTGATATCGCCGCGATAACGGCGCCCGTCACCAAGTGGTCGATCACCGTGATGGAAGGCGCGCAAGTGCCGTACGTCTTCCGCAAAGCGTTTCAGCTCATGCGTTCGGGGCGTCCCGGGCCCGTGCACATCGATCTTCCGATCGACGTGCAGAAAGAGATCATCAACTACGATCCCGCGGCCGACGAGCCGCTCGCGGTGGAGAAGCCTGCGCCGTCGCGCAAGGCGATTTCGCGCGCGCTCGATCTCCTGATTGCTGCGGAGCGTCCGCTCATCATCGCCGGCGGCGGGATCATCAATGCCGAAGCATCCGATCGACTCGTCGAACTCGCGGAGATCACGCAGACGCCGGTGATCCCGACGCTGATGGGCTGGGGAACGATCCCCGACGATCACGCGCTCAACGCCGGCATGATGGGCTTACAGACGCAGACGCGGTACGGAAATGCGACCTTCCTCGCCAGCGACTTCGTGCTCGGTATCGGGAACCGCTGGGCAAACCGTCAAACCGGCAGCGTCGATGTCTACACCAAAGGCCGCACGTTCGTCCACATCGACATCGAACCGACGCAGATCGGCCGCGTGTTCAGCCCCGAACTCGGCATCGTCTCCGATGCGGGCCTGGCGCTCGACGCGCTCGTCGCGGAAGCGCGCGCGCGCAAGGAGCGCGGCGAGCTCCCCGATCGCAGCGGCTGGACCGCGCAAGTCGCGGAACGCAAGCGAACGCTGCTGCGCAAGACCGACTTCGACGACGTTCCGATCAAGCCGCAGCGCGTGTTCCAAGAGATCAACGCCGCCTTCGACGACGACACGCAGTTCGTCACCGCGATCGGCCTCTATCAGATCGCCTCGGGCCAATTCCAGAAGATCAACAAGCCGAGGCGCTACCTCATCTGCGGGCAAGCGGGCCCACTCGGCTGGGAAGTTTCCGCCTGCACGGGCGCCAAGCTCGCGAACCCGGCGCGCGAAGTGGTCGGGATCATCGGCGATTACTCGCTGCAGTTCCTGATCGAAGAGCTCGCGGTCGCGGCGCAGTACAAGGTGCCGTTCGTGATGATCGTGCTCAACAACGCGTATCTCGGGCTTATCCGGCAAGCGGAGTTGAACTACGACATGAACTACGAAGTCTCGCTGAGCTTCCAGAACATCAACGCCCCCGAACTCGGCGAATACGGCGTCGACCATGTGAAAGCGGCCGAAGCGTTCGGCTGCCGCGCGATCCGTGTCTTCGAGCCGGGCAAGATTGCGCAGGCGATCGCCTGGGCCCGCAAGGAAGCCGCCGAGACCCATGTCCCGGTCCTCGTCGAGATCATCACCGAACGCATCACGAACATCGCGATGGGTGCCGAGATCGACCAGATCAAGGAGTATGAACCCGTGATCGATGTTCCGGCCCGCGAACTCGCGAACGTCTGATGTTGAAGTTCGCCGCGAATCTCACGATGCTCTACACCGAGCTCGACTTTCTCGATCGCTTCGCCGCGGCGCAGAAGGCCGGCTTCACGGGCGTCGAGTTTCTCTTCCCGTACGCCTATCCGGAAGCGGAGGTCGCACGCCGGCTGAACGCGGCCGGACTCGAGCAGGTGCTCTTCAATCTTCCGGCCGGCGATTGGGCGGCGGGCGAACGCGGGATCACCGCGCTGCCGGATCGCGTCGATGAATTTCGAGCCGGCGTCCCACGCGCCATCGCGTATGCGAAGGCGCTCGGCTGCACGCAGATCAACGCACTGGCCGGGAAGGTCCCCGCGGGCGGCGACGTTGCTGCAATGCACGCGACGTTTGTCGATAACCTGCGCTTCGCCGCTCAGGCGCTCGGCGAGGCGGGCATTCGCCTCGTGATCGAAGCGATCAACACGCGCGACATCCCCGGCTTCTTCCTCTCCACGTCCGCTCAGGCGTTCGCGATCATCGACGAGGTCGGCTCGCCGAACCTGCGCTTCCAATACGACATCTACCACATGCAGCGCATGGAAGGCGAGCTCGCCGCGACGCTCGAGGCGAATCTCAGCCGGATCGGCCATCTGCAGCTCGCCGACAACCCGGGCCGGCATGAACCGGGGACCGGCGAGATCAACTATCCGTTTCTCTTCACCGTCTTAGAACGGGCCGGATATGACGGCTGGATC
>Ga0116230_10002088_pt1 | contig 19230 bp, 14 predicted proteins | sample S1TSphfallax_3_FD_88678 | JGI IMG/M metagenome (GOLD analysis project Ga0116230, IMG submission 88678) | Host-associated microbial communities from peat moss isolated from Minnesota, USA - S1T2_Fd - Sphagnum fallax MG | ecosystem: Host-associated > Plants > Peat moss > Unclassified | place... | reverse complement strand
TTGCCTTGGACATCGACAATCCGGCGCGCTGCCTGAAACTGTTCAAGCTGAACCGCGAAGTCGGTCTGGCGGTCGCTCTGGCGATTCTGGTCGGCCAGCTGGCCTAGCGCGATTTCCGATCAATCGGAATCGCGCTATGCTCATGTTTTTACGCGCATTACATCTGACCAGATTGGTTCTGACGAACCAATCTGGTCGGAAAATGCGCTAGAAGAAGTTCAGAAACCGCTGAAAGAAGCCAGGGGCGGGCGGTTCCTGCGGCGTCGGGCCGGTGGTCACCGGCTGGCCGAGCGCGGCGTTTTCCTGCAGCCGCCGTGCTTCCGCGTCGGGGTCAACAGTCGCCGGCTGCGCCGGCGCCGCGCCCATCAAACTAGCGACAAAGCCGGGCGGCCGGGAGGCGATCAGCGCCGACTGGTTCACGCTCTCCCGTATATCCGCGGGCGGCGGCGGACCGGCCTGCTCCAACAGCGCCTGCTCACCCGGGGATGCGCTGCTCGGCACCGGCGCGATCGCGGATGCGGGAGACAACGCGTCCTCGCCTTCTTGCGCGGCGTCCGCCTGCTGCGGCCGCGGCTCGCCCGGATTCGGCGCCGGCAGTTGCCCCAGCTCCGGCGGCAGGGATAACGGCGCCTGGGTGCCGACATCGAATGCGTCCGGCGGGTTGGCTTCCAGCCCGAAGGTTTTTTTCATGCCGTCGCTACAGCCGGCCAGGGTGATCGCCAGGCCGCAAATGGCAATGGGCAAACCGATATTTTGGGTCCGTTTCATGCCGCCTTCCTATCGCCGCCGGCTTCCCGCCGCAACAGGCTCTCCGCCATCAGCGCCGCCACGCCGCAGACGATGCACGAATCCCCCACATTGAACACATAAGGGAAATACAGCCAACCGGCATGAACCTGGATGAAGTCCACCACCGCGCCATAATGCAGCCGGTCCGCGACATTGCCGATCGCCCCGCCGGCGATGGCGCCGATCGCGATGGTGGTCAGCCAGCGTTGCGCGCGCAGCAGCCATACCGCCAGCGCGCCGATGACCGCGAGGGCGATGCCGGCCAGCACGATTTTGCCGACATCGCCGAAGCTGGTGAACATCCCAAAGGTGATGCCGTGATTCCAGACCAGCACGAAATTCAGCACCGGCAGCAGCACCACGACGTCCAGATCCTGCAAGCGCAGCCCATTCAGGATCCAATATTTTGATCCCTGATCGGCGGCCAGCACAACCGCCGCAAGCAGGAATCCAACAACGCGGCGGTTCATTGGCAATTCCGCCAGGTAACACCGACAACCGAACCCTTACCCGTCATGCCGGCCAAGGCCGCTGGCGCGGCGCCCGGCATCCACGACTTTGCCATCCGCGCCGTCATGCCTCCACTGCCTCGCAACAGCGGATACAAAGCGTCGGATGCGCGGCGTTAGTCCCAACTTCCGGCAGCACGCGCCAGCAACGTTCGCATTTGCTGCCATCCGCGATCCAAGCGCCGTTTGGTTCTTGAAAGAGCGCGCGTGAGGTAATGCAGATATCCGCCCATGCCTGCGCATCAGGCAGCAGCTTTTGCGAGGTTGGTGAGATGATCGCGATGGCTTGCAGCGATGACCCGATGGTCTTTTCGCGCCGCATGTCTTCGATAGAAGCTGTTATCTTGCTGCGTTGCTCGCGGATTTTGGTCCATTTTTCCGCAAGCCCATCATCCCGCCACCCATCCGGTACCTCCGGAAACAGCGTCGTATGCACCGAAGCCTCCTCGCCAAACCGGGCCATCCAGGCTTCTTCCGCGGTGAAGGGCAGGGCAGGGGCCAGCCAGGCGGTCAGGCAGCGGTGCAGGATGTCCAAAGTCGTGCGGCAGGCCAGGCGTTTCTCTGAATCTGGCCGATCACAATACAAAGAGTCCTTGCGGATATCGAAATAGAACGCCGACAAATCGGTCGCGCAGAAATTATGGATCGCCGGATACACGCCGGTCCAGTCATGCGACTCCACGGCCTTGCGGATCAGCGCATTGATCTCCCACAGCCGGTGCAGAATCAGCCTTTCCAATTCCGGAAAGTCTTGCTCCGGCCGTTTTTCGTCATCGGTAAAACCATCCAGCGAGCCCAATAGCCAACGCAACGTGTTGCGCAGCCGCCGGTAAAGCTCGGCCTGCTGCTTGAGAATTTCGGGGCCGATGCGCAAATCCTCGGAGGTGTCCGAATTCATCACCCACAGGCGCAGAATATCCGCGCCGTATTTGTCATTCACCTCTTGCGGCGCCGTCACGTTGCCCAAGGATTTCGACATCTTGCGGCCGTGTTCGTCCAGCACGAAGCCGTCCGTCACCACCGCCTTGAAAGGTGCCCGGCCGCGCGTGCCGACGGACTCCAACAAAGACGCCTGGAACCAGCCGCGATGCTGGTCCGAGCCTTCCAGATAAACATCCGCCGGCGTCGGTAAGCCGCGCGCTTCCAATACGAAGGCATGGGTCGATCCGGATTCGAACCAGACATCCACGATGTCGAACACCTGCTCGAAATTTTCGGCGTCATAGGCGTTGCCGAGAAAATCCCGCGCCGGCCGCGCGTACCAGGCATCCGCACCTTCTTTGGTGAAAATCTCCACGACGCGATCCATCACCTTTTGGTCACGCAAAGGCTCGTGCGTGGTCTTGTCAACAAAAATCGCGATCGGTACGCCCCAGGCGCGCTGGCGGGAAATGCACCAATCCGGCCGCGATTCGACCATCGAGCGAATCCGGTTCCGGCCGATTTCCGGGACGAATTTGGTATCGTCGATTGCAGCGAGTGCGGTTTCGCGGATGTGCTCCGGCCCATCCATGCGGATGAACCAATTCGGCGTCGCGCGATAGATCAAGGGCGCTTTCGACCGCCAGGAATGCGGGTAGGAATGCAGAAATTCCTCGCGATGCAAAAGCGCGCCGGCTTCTTGCAAGGCGTTGCAGACAGGATCGGCGGCTTTGTAGACATGGATGCCTGCGAATAGCGGGACGGAGGGATAATAGGTGCCGTCGCCTTGCACAGTGTCAGGCACCGCTATGCCGTTAGCGCGGCAAAGAAAAAAATCGTCTTCCCCATGCCCGGGCGCCATGTGAACGAAGCCAGTGCCCACTTCTGTAGTAACGAATAAGGAACCATCGAGCATCGGTACATTAAAGTTGTAGCCGGCGTTCAGAAGAGGATGGCAACAGTTTAGCCCAGCAAGGTGCTGGCCAGGAAAAATATCTACCAATTCATGCGTTTTGATTCCAACTTTTGAGCGAAACTGATCCAAAAGGTCGTAAGCAACCAACAATGTTTCGCCTGGCTTGACCAGACTTTCGTCTGCGACCGATATTACGCGTATGAGTTCATAATTCGTGATTGCATTGTATGCGATTGCGCGATTTCCCGGAATTGTCCAAGGCGTCGTCGTCCAGATGACAACCGATGCACCGATCAGGTTTTCAAAATTGTGCGATGAAGCCGCTGACGCGCTTTTCAGTCTAGATTGCTTATCGATCGGAAACCTCACATAGATCGCCGTATCCTTACGATCATGATACTCAATCTCCGCCTCGGCCAGCGCGGTCTTCTCCACCGGGCTCCACATCACCGGCCGCAACCCGCGATACAGCGCCCCGTTCAGCAGAAACTTCCCGATCTCCCCGGCAATCGCCGCTTCAGACGCAAAATCCATCGTCGCATAACGGTTCGCCCAGTCGCCCGCCACCCCTAGCCGCTTGAACTCTTCCGCCTGCACGTCCAGCCAATGCTGCGCGTATTCCCGGCACTCTTTCCGGAATTCCAGCACCGGCACGTCATCCTTGTTCTTCCCCGCCTTGCGGTACTGCTCCTCAATCTTCCATTCGATCGGCAAACCATGGCAGTCCCAGCCCGGAATGTAATTCGCATCCCGCCCGGCCATTTGTTGAGCGCGGTTGATCACGTCCTTATGGATCTTGTTCAGCGCGTGGCCGATATGCAGATTGCCGTTGGCGTAAGGCGGCCCGTCATGCAGGATAAAACTCGGCCGCCCCGCCGCCTCGGCGCGCAGCCGCGCCCACAGCCCCATCTCCTCCCAGCGCCGGAGCAGCGCCGGCTCGCGCTTTGGCAAATCCCCCCGCATCGGAAATTCCGTTCGCGGCAGGAACACGGTGGATTTGTAGTCGACGGCAACGTCATTCATGGCGCAAAATCCCGGCAAAAGATAAAAAAGCGGACGCAGGCTCCCGTTAAGCCAGGGACGGCGCGCTAATTCGGGTGCTAAGCATCATGCCGGACATGCCGCGTTTATGCGGTTTGCCCGGGCTGACCGTCAAGCAGCGCCCGCGCCGTCGCCGCGTCGAGCAGAATCTGCTCCTTCAGCTCCTCGAACGAGCCAAATTTCTTCTCCTCGCGGATAAAGCCGCGCAAGCCCACGGTCAGCTCGGCGCCGTACAGATCGCCGGCGAAATCGAACAAATGCGCCTCCACCCGGGATTCCGTGCCCCCCACGGTCGGCCGCTGGCCGATATTCGCCACCCCCTTCACCGTCGCACCATCCGGCAGCCGGGCGGTGATCGCATACACCCCGCGCGCCGGCTCAAGATGCGCCCCAAGCTGGATATTCGCGGTCGGAAAGCCGATGGTCCGCCCCCGCGCGTCTCCATGCATCACCTCGCCGCGGATGGTATGCGGCCGGCCCAGCATCAGCGCCGCGCGCTCCGGATAGCCGTCCTGCAGCAGCCGGCGGATGCGGGTCGAGGAAATCGGCCCCTGCGCGTCCGCCACCGGCGGCACCAAGGTCAGCCCCATGCCCAGCTCCCCCGCCGCCGCCGAAAGAAACGCGGTGTCGCCGCCGCGGCGGTAGCCAAACGCGAAATCCGCGCCGCAGGCCAGATGCGCCGCGCCCAGCCCCTCATGCAGCACCGCCGCGCAGAAATTCGCCGCGCTCAGATGGGAAAAAATGCCGTCGAACGGCAATTCGTACAGGATTTCCACGCCCAAAGCCGCCAGCGCCGCCGCCCGCTCCGCCGCCAAGGTCAGCCGGAACGGCGGGTCATGCGGGCGGAAAAACTCTCGCGGATGCGGTTCGAAGGTCAACACCGCCAGCTTCCGGTCCGGCCGCGCCGCATGGGCGGCCCGCAGCACGGCGGCGTGGCCGCGATGCACGCCGTCAAAATTGCCCAATGCTATGCTGGCGCCGCGCGCCGCCTCATCCAGGTTTCGCCAATCTCGAAATATCAACATCGTCCAATCCCGTTCCGCCGCGCACAAAGGCCCCGGCCTTGGTATCCGGTCAATAGTAAGCAATATGAAAGCAAGCCAGCTGCCGGAGTGTCTTAAATAATGCGTGTCGTGGTGAGATTTGTGCTCGCGCTGGTGATCATCCTCGGCATCGCCTGGCTGGGTCTGTGGTGGTACGCCGAAGGCCGGATGGAGTCCGGCTTCACGAACTGGGCGGACCAGTTGGCGACGCAAGGCTGGAAGGTCAGCTACAACACCGCGCAGCGCGGCACCTCGCCGGCGCGCGCCGAGCTGACGCTGACCGATCTCTCGCTCAGCCCGCCGCCGGACGCGCAGGGCCGCACCGGCACGATTTCCTTGCCATCGGTCTCGCTGCGGATCGAGGCGCTGGACCCGCTGGAGCTGCATACGGATCTGCCCAGCCAGATCACCATCGATCTCGGCAACGCGATCGACGCGGCAATCACGTTTTCCAGCATCAGCCTGACCGAGCAGCTGGACACGCAGGTGCTGTTCAACCATGCCGGCTATCCGTATCGCAGCGGTGATTTCGCAGCCACCGGTGTTGATATCCTGGCCAGCGAAGGCAGCCTTCTCGTGTTGCATCTGGACCGCATGACCACCCATTTCGCGGTCAATCCGCAGGCGAGCTCCACCGCGCAGGCACTGAACGTCACGGAAGCGCTGGACGGTATCGCGGTCTCCCCGCTGATGACGCATCTGCTCTCCATCCCGTTCGACGGGCGGATCACCCATCTCGGTCTGAACGCGGCGCTGTCCGGCCCGGTCCCGCCTGGCCTGCCGGGTCTCGCGGCCCAATTGAAGGCGCTGCCGATCAACGATGAAGCCGGGCAACAGAAACTGCTGGTGCCGATCATCCACAGCTGGGCGGAAGGCGGCGGCAGCGGCGGCCTGTCGCTCACCGGCGTGGTCGGCCCCACCACCATCGACAGTGACGCCACGATCAAGTTTGACGGCAATTTGCAGCCCACCGGCACCGCTGACCTGACCGCGAACCATCTGGACCAGCTGTTCGCCGCCCTCTCCAACGCTTATCCGGAATTGCAGAATGACATCGCGCAGGTAGAGGCGGAGCTTTCCAACTACCTCACCGCCGATCCGGCCGGCGGCCAGACCTTGGCGATGCACGCCACCTTCGGCGATGGCGAAGTCACCGTGAACGGCCAGAAGACCGCGCCGCTGCCGCCGGTGAACTGGGATGCCCTGGCGAACCCGCCGCCGCCCGCGCAGGCCCCCGAGGTCCCCGGTGACGGCTCCGGCGCCGCCGCTCCCTCGTCTCAGTAGCCGCTGCCGCTCGGATCGAGCAGGCGATGAAAATACTGGTGCGTCGCCGCCGGCAGGTTCGGGTCGGCATCCTGTTTCATGATCTGCTGCTGGATGGCATCAGCCGGATTGGCCGCTGGCACGCCAAGGCCCGGCTCGGATTGTTCGTCCGGCAACCCGTTCACGCCTTCGCCGCTCGGGTCCTCGCCTAAACCCTGCATACCGTCGCTGAGCGAGAAGGTTTTCGGCGCGGCGGCGGCCAGCGCGGCGGCGGCCTTTTGCAGGTCCTGGATCGCGGCGGTCTCGGCGCCCTCGGCCTGGCCGTCATTCTGCTGGGTCAGCGCGCGTTGCGCCGCCGCCATCGCCTGACCGGCCGGCCCGAGGCCGGGGATCGAAAACCCCGCCTGTCGCAACGCCTGCTCGGTCTGTGTCAGCGCTTGGGAAAGCGCGCCCTGCGCGCCGGGTGTCGCCGTGCCGCGATTCGTATTATCCAGCAGATTGGCCTCGCCGGCGGTCAACTGCGCCAGCGCCTGCGCGCCCTGCGCGGCGGCCTGGGCCTGCGCCGCCTGCGCGGCGGTCATCGGTTGCGCGGATTGCAACGCGTTCAGCGCCGCCTGCAGCTCGCGCAGCTCCTGGGCGGCCGCGTCGGTACGGCCGGCCGCTTCGTCCGCGGCGATTTTCTGGGCCAGCCGGTCCAGCGCGGAGAGATCCAGCTGCCGCCCGCCGGCGCCAGGCGCGGTTTGCGGGTCAATGGCGGCGAGGTGCCGCGCCAGCGCCTCATGCATCGCCTGCAGCAGTTTCCGCAGATTATCGGCGCTGCTCTGCCTGCCTTGCAGCCCCTGCTGCAAAGCCCGCATCAGCGCCTGGTTCGCCTGCGCCAAGGCCCGTTGCGGCGCGAAATCCGGCCCGGCCTCGATTTCGGTAACCAGCGTGCCCAGGCGGTCCACCGCATCCTGCGCGCCGATCTCCCCGCTCCGCATGGCGCTAGCCAGGGCTGCCAGTTGCACGTCCACGCCGAAACTGATCGCGCTTGGCGGCGCCGCCGCGATGCCAGCGGCTGCCGCACCGGACCCGGCCAGCGTGCCGGGTTCCAGCGCGAGCCGCTGGCGCAAGGCGGCCAGCCGTAACGCGGTGCGATCATGCAACGGCGCGGGCGGTAATCGCAGCCCCCACGCCCTCGCTTGGCCGGCCACGCCGGCGGCGTTGCGGGCATTCAAGGCGATGCCCATCACGAGCCCGCCATAGGGTGTCGCCGAAACATCCAGCCGGGCGCTGCTGGCATCCGGACTCAGGCCAAATTTCTCCGGCAGTGCCCGCGGATAACCGTCCGGCCGCAAGGTCGCGCCGAGTTGGGTGAGGCCGTAGGGGTCGGTGGCGTGCCAATCGAGCCAGATATGCGTTTCGTCATGCATCTGAAACGAGGTGATGCTGATCTTCGGCGCGGCCGGCGGCACCACCGTCAGGTTCCAGGCCCCAATCCGGTGCCACCAGGGGCCGATCACCAGCCGGCCGGACGCGCTCAGAACCGCGTCGGCGCGATGGCTCGATTCGCCCAACGCGGTCTCGGTGAAACCAGCCCCCGCGAGGCGTATGAACGGCGCATCGCGCGGTCCGTTGACGATGACGGTCAATTGACTCCCCGCCAGCGCGGTCGCGGGCTGCCCGGGCGTCAACATCAGTGGTGGCGCGGCGTCATAGGCCGGCGGCGTGATCCAGGCGTTCACACGCGGCCCGGTGAACGGCCAGGCCGGCAGCACGAAGGCGGCGGCGAGCCGGGACGGCGCCGCCGGTCCGGCAACCACGATCCCGGTCAGCAGCAGGAGGAGCAAAAACCCGCGTAGCGCGAACGGGTCGCGGATCGCGGCGCGGAAATTCGGGCCGCCGCTCCTTGCCTGGGCGAGCGACGCCGCGATCCGCTGTTGATGCCTGGCCCAGAGCGCCAGTGCCAGCGGAGTCTCGGTTTCCGGCACATCTCGCGCCGCCGCCAGCGGCCGGTGTTTCAGGCCGGACGCCGCCTCGATCCGCCGCTCGATCTGCGCGGTGCCGGGCGCTTGGAACCCGAGCGCCCCATGGCCCAACGCCAGCGCCGCCAGCAGCGCGACGGCCGCGAACATCCACGCGCCGCCTAGCCCCAACAACGCGGCGGCGGCGTAAGCCAGCAAAATCGCGCCTGCGGGCGCCACCGCCAGGACCAGCGCTTCGGCCCACAGAATCGCCGCGGCCCGCCGGCGCACCCCGCTCAGGCCGTGATTTCGTGCGCCCATAGGTCTTCCAGGCTCTGCCGGGGTGTGATCAGCCGCGGCCGTCCGGCGTCGATCAGCACGGCGGCGGCGCGCGGCCGTGCATTGTAAGGGCTGCTCATCACCGCGCCATAGGCTCCGGCATCCAGCAGCGCGACCCGCGCGCCCGCCGCCAGCCTCGGCAAAGCGCGGCCGGCCGCGAACGTATCCCCGGTTTCGCACACCGGCCCCACCACCTCCGCCGGGCTGACCGGCGCCAGAAAATCCACCGGGCTGACCGGCAAGATACCATGCCAGGACTGGTACAGAGCCGGCCGCAGCAGATCATTCATCGCCGCGTCCAGCACCACGAACCGTTTCTCGCCGCCCTGCTTCTCCAGGATCACCGTCGCCAGCAGCAGCCCCGCGGGGCCAACCAGATACCGCCCCGGCTCCAGCATCAGCGCGACGTCCAGATCGGCCACGGCCCGCTTGACCACCGCCGCGAAGGCCGGCAGCGACAGGCCCGGCTCGTCGCGATAGCCGATCCCGATGCCGCCGCCGAGATCCAGCACCTCCACGCGCTGCCCGCTTTCCCGCACCGCTTGCACCAGCGTTGCCGCCTTCGCATAGGCCGCCGCGTAGGGCGCGGTCGAGAGAATCTGGCTGCCAATATGCAAAGCCAGCCCGACCGGCCGCACCCCGGGCAACCCGGCCGCATGCTTGTAAAGCGCGGGAATTTCCGCCGCCGCGATGCCGAACTTGTTGTCGGCCCGGCCGGTGGTGATCTTCTCATGCGTCCCGGCATCCACATCCGGGTTGATCCGCAGCACCACGCGCGCGGTCACGCCGCGCGCCGCCGCGATCCCGGACAGCATCGCCAGCTCAGCCGGGCTTTCCACGTTGATCTGGCCGATCCCCGCCGCCAGCGCCGCCTCGATTTCCGCCGCCGTCTTGCCGACCCCCGAAAACACAATGTCGTCCGCCGCGATCCCGGCCGTCCGCGCGCGCAAAAACTCGCCCAGGCTCACCACATCCGCGCCCGCGCCCGCCTCGCGCAGCACGCGCAAGACCGCCAGATGATCGTTGGCCTTCACCGCGTAATGAATTTTTACATCCAGCCCCGCCTCGGCAAATGCGGCCGCCAAAGCGGCGTAGCCCGCCCGGATCGTTCCCGCGCCATACACCCAGACCGGCGTGCCGTAGTCATCCGCGATCGCGTTTAGCGGCACGTCCTCGAAACAAAGCCCGTCTTGCGCGTGCATGGCCAAAGCCGGCCGCGCGGCCAGCAGCTCGGTCAGGCTCGGATCATCGCTACTGGGCAGGGTAGGTCCCCGGATAGATCACCGCGGAGGCAGGCCCCGGCGGGCTCGGCGGCCCGCGCCGGCCGCACGCGGTCAGGGCGCAAGCCATCGCCAATGCCAGCAACAACAGCCTCATGCCAGCCGCTCCAGCCAGAGTTGCGCCGCCGCCCCGACATTGGCCGGCGCCGTCCCGCCATAACTGGTGCGCGACGCGACCGAGGCCTCCACCGTCAGCACCTCAAACACCGCCGCGGTGATCCGCGGTTCCACGGATTGCATCTCTGCCAGTGACAGCGCCGATAGCGCCAGGTCCTTGCTCTCGGCCAGGGCCACAATCCGCCCGGTCACGTGATGCGCATCCCGGAACGGCATTTTCAACACCCGCACCAGCCAGTCCGCCAGGTCCGTCGCGGTCGAATAGCCGGACCCCGCCAGCGCCGCCATCCGCGCGGTATCGGCGGTCAGATCGCGCACCATGCCGGCGGTCGCCGCCAGGCACAGAGAAATCGCCTCCACCGCGTCGAACACCGGCTCCTTGTCTTCTTGCATATCCTTGGCATAGGCCATCGGCAGCCCTTTCATCACCGTCAGCAGCCCGATCAGCGCGCCGAAAATCCGGCCGGTTTTCGCCCGCGTCAATTCCGCCGCGTCCGGATTGCGTTTCTGGGGCATGATGGAGCTTCCCGTCGTAAACGCATCGGACAGCGAAATCAGCCGGTAAGGAGAGGAACACCAGATGACGATTTCCTCGGCAAACCGCGACAAATGCATCGCCAGGATCGACAGCGCGGACAGAAATTCCAGCGCGAAATCGCGGTCCGAGACCGAATCCAGCGAATTCGCGGTCGGCCGGTCGAAACCGAGCGCCGAAGCGGTCATGCGCCGGTCGATCGGGAACGACGTGCCCGCCAAGGCCGCGGCGCCCAGCGGGCATTCGTTCAGCCGCGCCCGCGCATCGGCCAGCCGGCCGCGATCGCGGAACAGCATCTCCACATAGGCCAGCAGATGGTGCCCGAACGTCACCGGCTGCGCCGTCTGCAAATGGGTAAACCCCGGCATCACGCTGCCGGCGTATTCATCCGCGCGCCGCGCCAGCGCCAGCATCAAATCCCTCACTTGTCCGTCGATCCCGTCGATCGCGCCGCGCACGAACAGCCGGAAATCCGTCGCCACCTGGTCATTGCGGCTGCGCGCGGTGTGCAGCCGGCGCGCCGCCTCGCCCAACTTGTCGGTCAGCCGCGCCTCGATATTGGTGTGGATGTCTTCCAGCGCCTCGGAAAACGTAAACTTCCCGGCCGCGATCTCCTGCCCGATCTCCGCCAGCCCGGCATCGATCGCCGCGGCATCGGCGGCGCTGATGATGCCGGTTGCGCCCAGCATCGCGGCATGGGCGCGGCTGCCGGCGATATCCTGTCCCGCCAGCTTGCGATCGAACCCGATTGAGACATTTATGGCCTGCATGACCGCATCGGGTCCGCCGGCGAACCGGCCGCCCCATTGCAGTCCCGCCAAACCCGGAGTGCCGTCCTTGTCCTGCAAACCAACCCGCCCTTGTCTGTCCCGGCGATCCGTCATCGCCGCCACCGCAGGCTTAGCCGCCGGTCTGACCCGAAGCAAACCGGCCGTCGCGCAGGATCTCGCGGACAGCCTGCCGGCTGCCGGGGACGCGCTGAACAAGATTGCCCCGGTGCCCGCGCCGACGTTGAATTTCACCAATGCCGCCGGCCACCCGCTCACGCTCGACAGCTTTGCCGGCCACGGCCTGGTGGTGAATCTGTGGGCCACCTGGTGCGGACCCTGCGTCGCGGAGCTGCCATCCTTCGCCGCGGTCGCCCCCGCCTTGCGCCGCGCCGGAATTCTGATCCTGCCGATCTCCATCGACATGAGTGGCGCGGCCACCGTGCGGCCGTTCTTCGCCAGCCACGGCATCACCGGCCTGCCAATCCTGCTGGATACCTCCGGCGCCTCGCTGAACACCCTGAACGCGGCCGGCATCCCGGTCAGCATCATCATCAACACCGCCGGCCAGTTGGTCGCCCGCTATGACGGCGCCGCCAACTGGAACACCCCCGGCACCATCAGCACCCTGCGGGACCTCACCGGCGCCATGCCGCACCATGATGACGTGCAGCCCGTCTAGCCAAACCACGTCCCATGTTGCACCAGCGTCGCCGCGACGGCGCCCGCCGGCACCGCGCGCAGCATGTCCGGCACCGCGCCAATCGTCGGGCGATCAAAGACTCCACGCACCTCCGTCTCCCGCGCCAGATGGCCCGCGGCCAGCGCCATCGTGAAATCCGGGGACTTCACCTCATCCTTCGTCGCCGTTGGCAGGAACGCCATCGCGGCGGAGGTCACGGTGGTCGTCAGCACCGGCCCGTAATTGCCCTGGCTCAGCACATAATCCGTGGAGCCGACCGTGGCGCCGGCGATGTGCAGGTTATAGACCCGCCCGCCGCCGGAAACCGTCACGATCCCGGCTTTGTTCACGGCCACCGTCTCGCTCGCGCTGTAATACAACAGCCCGAAGCTGATCTGATCGCCGACGGTGAAATTGGAGATCACCGCGCTCGGCGAATCCGGCGAGTCGATGATCAGCTGCCCGCCATGGAAGGTCAGCGTGCCGAGCAGCTTCGCGTCGCCGGCGACGTTCAGCGTGCCGGCGGCGATCACCGCGTTCTTCGCGACACCTTGATTGCCAAGCTGCGAGAAACCACCGGCTTCGATCACCGAGCCGGACGCCGTGCCGTCCGCGATATATTCATCGCCGCCGCGATGCACGACCGTGCCATAGGTCACGCCGCCGGACACCACCGTCAGCAGCGCGCCGCTGCTGACGGTGGTCGCGGAAGCCGCACCCTCGACCGTCATGAAGCCGGTATCGCCCAGCACGGTGCCGCGCGCGATCCCGCCGACATTGACCGTCTCCTGGCCGAAATCGGACAACGTCGTGCCGCTCGCCACACCGCCGGACAGCACCGTGATCGTCTCGCTATCCGTCCGCGTGATCCCTTTGCTGGTCACGCCGGAAGAGACCGTGATCGCGGAGGTAAACACCGTGGTCAAATCCACAATGCCGCTGCCGGTCGAGGTGAGTTCGAAGCCCTGCGCGGCCACGGTCGCGCCGGCAATTTCGAAATCAAACACATGCCCGCCGGAGGAATACGCGACCACCCCGTTGCTGACCACGCTCACGCTTTCGCCGGCGCTGTAGGTGCCAAGCTCGATGGCGTCCCCGGCGAGGAAGCCCGAGATGACCGTGTGTTCGTTGCCGCCGATCTCCAATCCACCGCTGCCAACGAACGTTATCGTTCCTGAAAAGGCGCCGCCGGCGTTGTCCAATGTTCCGCCGGCAATCGTGGTGTCATAGGCGACGCTGCGTTCACCGACATATTCGACACCACCTTTGTTAATCACGGCGTCGTAGGACGTTCCCCCACCCGTGGTATTCGGGCCTGTAGGCCCCAGGCTCATGAGTCCGCCGCTGTTGACGACCGTTGAACTTGCCGTGCCAGTTTCGACATATTGTGTGCCGCCGCCATCAACGACTGTTCCGTTCGTGGTCCCGTCATCGATCTGATAAGCAAAACTGTTGCTGCCATGCGTGATCGGGTCGATCGTGGTTGCGTTCGCGATCCCACCGGACTCGACGACCTCGGAACTGCTGTCTCCAACAATATTCGTGTTATTTTCAATTCCACCTGATTGGACAAACATGGCGCCGCCGCTGTTCACGGTGTTATTGGCGGTTCCTCCGGAGATCTCCAGTTCCCCAGCACTTATCACGGTTCCGGCCGCCACGCCGCCGGAACTAACCGTCTCGGTTCCGCCGGTTAAAACAATTCCGCTGGTCGTTCCGCTGGACAATACGGTGATCGCATCACCAAACGTCCGCGTCACACCAATCACCGTCACGCCGGACGACACGATGATGTCGCTCGGATACGCCCGCGTCAGCAACAGCCCGCCATCGCTCGCGGAACCGACCTGAAAATCCGTCTCGCCCACCGTTACCCCTGCGACGTCGAGATTATACGTCACACCCCCGGCGGAAATCGTCACCACGCCGGCGCTGTTCACGCTCACGCTGTCCCCGGCGCTATACGTCACCGCCGCCAGCTCGATATTATCGCCGGCAACAAAGCCGGAAATCACCTGCTTCGTCAGGCTCGTGGATTCCAGCAGCAGCGTGCCGCCCGGATAGCCGCCGAAGCGAATATATCCCTCCAGCGCCCCGCCTTCGTTCAGCCGCAGCACCCCGCCATCGATCGTATTGTTCGCCGAGGCGCCGATCACGGTCTCCTGGCCGCCGGAACTGATCGTGGTGTCATCCGCGGTGCTGCCGCCCAGCAGCGCCAACAGCCCGCCGCTGTTCACGCTGGTGCCGAAGGAATAGCCGCCGGTCGCCAAAAACTCCTCGCCGCCGTCGATCACCGTGTCATCGGCGGCAGCGCCGCCATACACCGTCTCGAACCCGCCGGAGAGGACCGCGCTCACCGCGTTCCCGCCCGCATCCAGGGTCAGCGATCCGTCGCCGATCACCGTCGTCGCCCTGGCCACCCCGCCGCTGCCCACTTCCAGCGTGCCGGTCGCGAACAATGTCGCGCTGATCGCCACTCCGCCGGAGCTGACATATTCCAGCCCCCCGGAATCCACCAGCGTATCGTCATCGCGCCCCTGCGCCCCGACGATTTCCTCTCCGCCGCTATTGACCACGGTATAGGTCGCGATGCCGCTGACGGAGAGGCTCTGCACGCCGCCGCTGGCGATGCTGGTGGAAACCGCCTCGCCGCCGAAGACGTAAGTGGCGCTGCCGGACAGGTAACCGGCAAGCTCGACGCCGCCGTTGACGTACGCGCTGCCACCGGCGTCGATGGTGGTGGCGTAGGCGGTGCCGCCGGAGACAGTTTCCTCGCCGCCGCTCTTTACCAGCGATCCAACCGTCAGGCCGTCCCCCACATTCTCCCGCGCGCCGCTATACACCACCGTGCCGCTGGCCACGCCGCCGGAGAACAGCAAGTCCTTGCCCCCGGCGGACAACACGGTGTTGAAAGCGGTGCCGCCGCTATTCACCACCAGCTCGCCACCGCGTTGCACGGTCGCCCCGGAGGCCGCGCCGCCGGCCAGAATCAGCTCCGCGCCGCCATTGCCGACCACCGCGTCATAGGACGTGCCGGCGCTGACCTGCTCGGTACCGCCGCTGTGCAGATCCGTCCCATAGGAATCCCCGCCGGACAGGATCAGCGTGCCGGCATTATCCACCTGGGTGTTGGAGGCCGCCCCGCCGCCATAGACCGTCTCGGTCCCGAGCAGATCGATCGTGGTGCGGTAGGATACGCCCCCGGAATAAACGCCCTCGGATCCGCCGTTGGTGGCACCGCCGCTGGCCAGCAGCGTGTTCACGCTCTCGCCCCCGGAAAACACCAGCTCGCCGCCCATCGCGCTTACCACGGCACCGTTGGTCCTGCCGCCGGATTCCACATCCTCGGCGCCGCCGCTGTAAATTTTCGTCCCCGTCGTGGTGCCGAACACATAGTCGGACCCGCCGCTCAAAATGGTATTCACCGCTTTGCCGCCGTACAGAACATCCAGCACGCCGCCCGATTCGACGATGGTGCCCCTCGCCACCGCGCCGGAGGACACCGTCTCGAAGCCGCCGCTTGAAATCACGTCCGCCACGGTCATTCCTCCATCGCCAACCTGTTCGCCGCCGCCTTTTAGCACCGTCGTATTGTCGGCGATCCCGCCGCTCCGCACATCCTGGGTGCCCAGCACATTGGCGCTGATCGAAAGCCCGCCAGACAAAACCTGCGCGGCAGTCTCGCCGACTCGTGTATACAGCGAGGCGCCGCCCGCTTCGACCAGTTCCAGCCCGTGGCCATAAAGAAACGTTTCGTAGTCCTCGCCGCCCGAATAGACCGTTTCGGTACCGTACACGGTAGATCCGGAGTTCTCGCCGCCGACGCTGACCACCTCGTTGCCGGCGGCGTACACCGTCGCCTGAAAGGTGAGGCCGCCGGAAATCGCGACTTCCTCGCCGCCGGCCTTGATCTGGCTGTATCTGGTCTGGCCGTCGATCTCCACCACCTGGATGCCGCCGCCATAGATCACGCTGCCAGAGGCGATGCTGTAGGCGACGTTGGTGCCGACGACGTCATAGCCGTCCACATACTGGGTCGCGCCGCTATGGATCGCGGCATTGAACACATTGCCGCCGGACAGCACGTATTGGGTCGCATCGGCCGCCAGATAGGTGTTGGTGGCGCTGCCCAGCAAAGTGACGTAGGACACCGCGCCGTCACTCAACACCGTGCCGGCCGCGACGCCATCGCCGGTGGTCTGCTGGACGCCGCCATTGGCGATTTTCGCGCCATAGGCGGTACCGGCCGAGACGAACTGCGTGCCGCCGATCAACACCTCGCTGTCATAGCTGGCGCCGCCGGACATGATCTCATCGCCGCCGCCGCTCACCATTGTGTCGTAAGCGCTGCCGCCGCTCAAAATAAAATCCGCGCCGCCGCTGTTGACCACCGTGCCATAGGCGCCGCCGCCGGAGAAAATCGCCTCCTGGCCGCCGCCCTCCACCACGGTTCCGCTGGCCGCGCCATGCGCGGTGATCGATTCCAGCCCGCCGGAATTAACCACGGCGCTGGTAGCGACCGCGCCGGCATAGACCAGCTCCGTGCCGCCCCCGTCGACGATCGCGTCGAGCGAAACCGCCCCCGCATACAGATTTTCAACACCGCCGCTCTCCACGGTGGTACCGCTGACGGTGCCATAAACGCTGTCATGCCCGCTGCTGATCAAAATGCCGATCGCGGTACCACCCGCCAGAACCGTCAAACCTTCGCCGCCGCTGATCGTCAGGCCCGAGCTGATGACGCCGGAAGAGACGGTTTTTTCAGACATGGTGGCTCCCAGACAATTCTCGCGCGGCACAATCCGTCGCAGCGGTAAGGTAGTGGTTACCGCCTGGGGGCGAAAGCTATTTTTGAGCAACAGTTAAGAATTTGGACGATTGTCGCCGTCTAGGCGCGAAACGTCGCCAAACTTTTCAGCGCCGTCCCGTCCGGCGCGAAGTTCTCCGGCGCCAGCCACGCGGACATTGCATCGCGCCGGGACGGCCACTCCTCGGCGGTGATGCTGAACATCGCGGTGTCCCGGCCGCGGCCTTTCACCACCTTATGCGCGCGCAACGTTCCTTCGCGGGTGAAGCCCAGCCGCAACGCGGCGCGAACCGAAGCGGCGTTCAGCGCGTCGCATTTCCATACCAGCCGCCGGTAGCCGAGCTCGTCGGCCGCCCGCTTCAGGACCAGCAGAAACGCCTCGGTGGCGGCGCGGGTGCGCTGCAATTTGGGTGACAGCCAGACATGCCCAAGCTCGATCGCGGCATTCTCCGGCTCGATTTCCATCAAGGACAGCCAGCCGGACGCATGGCCGGTGGCAATCGGCCGGATCGCCCAGGTCATGCGGTCCAGCCGCGCCGCGTCCGCCGCGATTTTCTGCTCCATCGCCGTCAAACTGGTGATCGGCCCATAGGACAGATAGGTCCAGCTTGCCTCCGCCCCGCGCGACGCCTCGAACAATTCCGCCGCATGACGCCGATGCAGCGGCTCCAGGGTGACATGCACGCCGGTCATCGGCGTCCGGGCGGGCAAGGGGCGCGGCCAGGAATCGACCGGCGGCCCGACAGGGAGATCTTCCATGCCATCGCTTGAACCGTCGGCGCCGTTCCCCGTCAACCGCCGCTGACCGCCGTCATCACGAACATCTCCGCGCCCGGCGGCAATTTCGTGCGCAAATTCGCCCGTTCGCCAGCCACGAATACATTGATATGCCGCCGGATCGCCGGGCGGGAATCACACAGCCGGTCGCGCATGCCGGGAAACCGCGCCTCCAGCGCCGCCATCGCTTCCGCGACCGTGCTTGCGGTCAATTCGATACGCCGCGGGCAGCCCGGAAACAGCGGCAGCAACGCCCCCGGCAGCACCACGGTCACATTACACAATCAGCGTTTCCACCGACGTTATGGACGGCAGATGCTCGGCGATGCGAATCCAGTGATCACCCTCATCCGCGCTGCCATACAGCGCCCCGCCGCTGGTGCCGAAATACACGCCGGCGGGGGTGGAGGGATCGGTCGCCATCGCCTGGCGCAACACGCCGAAATAGGCGTCCCGCTGCGGCAGGCCGGCCCGCAAGTCCGTCCAGGTTTTGCCGGCGTCGCGGCTGCGCCACACCGCGGCTGCCGCATCGGGCACGAAGCGCCCGACCGAATCCCCGTTCAGTGGCAGCAAAAAAACCGTGTCCGGGTCGCGCGGATGGGCGGCGGCCGGGAACCCGAAAGAGGATGGCAGCCCGGCCTCGATGCTGACCCAGTTCCGCCCGCCATCCTCGCTACGATACATGCCGGTATGGCTTTGCTGATACAGCCGCTCCGGCCGTCCCGCCGCCATCGCCACGCAATGCACGCATTGGCCGAATTCCGGCGTCGGCTCAGGCAGAAAATCAGCCCGGCAGCCGCGGTTGCGGGTCTCCCAGGTCACGCCGCCATCCGCGCTGTGGAACACGCCGACCGCGGAGATCATCACCCAAAGCTGGTCCGGATCGTCTGGGTGGGTCAGGATCCCGTGCAGAATCAGCCCGGCGCCACCCGGCTGCCAATCCGGCCGGGAAGGGTGCCTCCGCAGCCCGTCCACCTGCGTCCAGCTGGCGCCCTGATCGTCCGACCGGAACAGACCCGCCGGCTCGACGCCGGCATAAATCGCGCCATGCCCCGCCGCCAGGCTCCACACGGTATTGATCGGCGTCTCGCCCTCGGCATAGGCCAGGCCCGCGCTGGAATGCGTCCAGCTGGCGCCGAGATCGGTGGATTTCCAGACCGCCGGCCCGAACCAGGCATTGCCGCCGCCGGCATAGATGATGCCGGTCGCCGGATCGGCGATCACATGGTTGATCGGCCAGGTCTCGCAAAACGGCCCCGCCAGCCGCCAATCGTCGCGCGTCGCATCGGACGAGGCGATGAACACGCCCTTGCGGGTGCCGACCAGCAGCAGGATTTTTGGCTCCGCCATTTGTTACGCTTTACGCCCGGTACGACCCACGCGCAACGCGCTATTCCGGCGCCGCTTGGCGGTCCAGCAGCACGTCCAGCATCTGTTCCGTCCGTGTCAAAAAGCTGCGGGTCACCGTGTAGTGCTCGGTGTCGCGATATGCCACCCGCCG
>Ga0116230_10002087_pt1 | contig 19233 bp, 23 predicted proteins | sample S1TSphfallax_3_FD_88678 | JGI IMG/M metagenome (GOLD analysis project Ga0116230, IMG submission 88678) | Host-associated microbial communities from peat moss isolated from Minnesota, USA - S1T2_Fd - Sphagnum fallax MG | ecosystem: Host-associated > Plants > Peat moss > Unclassified | place... | reverse complement strand
GGCGGGTCACGCTGCGGCGATCTACTACTCCCTCGTGGAGTCTTGCAAGGCGAACAAGGTCAATCCGCTGACCTACCTGACCTATGTCCTCGCCAATGCGAGGAACAAGTCGATCGTGCTGCCGACCCCGGACGAATTTACCGCCTCAAACATCGCCCACGTCGGCTGATGTGTTCTTTAACAATCTGGATTGTGGTGGACTAGGAAGCAAGACGCGGATTTACGGACGGGTTCCATTGATTCCAAGGATTCTCGCGGACTTATCGTGACGAATACAAGATCGACGAGCAGCGGGTCGACCACCAACCCGAACGCCATGAGATCTACAGTATCGCGGCTGAGCGCCACACAACTGATTGATTAAAACAGAATAAATATCAGTTTAGTTACGATTTAGACGGAATTTATCTTCTGCCCCTTGACCGTCGGGTCAGCGGCAATGCATACGATGAGCCAAGGCCTTCAGGTCATGATCTCTTCGCTACCGCAGATACCTTAATACTCAAAAGCCAGGCGTCCAGGAATGCTTGTATGGGTTTTGTTTGCTCTCACCGCCGCCCGGTCTGAGCTTTGGCGCCGCGACCGTGCAACAGAGCAGCAGCGGGCCTCCGGACACTACTGATCGAGAATTAAGAACAATCGAGATAAAGGGTGGACGTGAGGATAAAAATGCGCCTTGCCTTGATCGCACTCATTGCGTCGATACTCACGGCTTGCGGAGGTGGCCAGTCCCCGGCGCCCTCCAGTAGTGGCGGTTCCTCCTCCGGCAGCTCTAGCTCGGGTGGTTCATCGTCAAGTGGTTCCTCATCGAGCAGTGGCTCATCGGGTAGTTCCTCCTCGTCGAGCGGTTCATCCTCTTCCGGGGGCTCGACATCCGGCGGCGGCTCTTCGAGTTCTAGCTCCGGCGGTAGCAGTTCTTCGGGCGGAGCACCGTCGTCTGGCAGCAGTTCGTCGAGTGGTGGAACAAGCTTCAACCTGCTATCAGGCACTTACAGTGTATCTGGTCAGTTAATCTACGCCACAACAAGCCCCACCACTCTGTCCGATACTGGTACTTTCACGGGCAATATCGCGCTTCTTCCTGTCAGCGGCAGTTATGACGCCGGATCTTATGGAAACACGACAGGCGTGACGTTCAACTCGGCTACCTTCGGAAGTTTCGCGCCTACGGGAAACTGTACGGGGCAGTTGTGTATCGACGTAGTGCCCAACAACGCGAACACAATCTCCGGTCCGCCCGCCTCATCGGACAGCGCCGTCTACACCGGTGCGCTGAGTCCGACAAGCCCGTCGGCATCCATTAGCTTCAGTTGTACAAACATTATCTGGTCTACAGGCTTTTTTGCGGGTCAATCGGGCGCTAGTTCTGGGGTAGGCGACGCAGAAATATTTTATAACCAACTCGATGTTTATCCGTATGGCTATTTGATGGGCACTTGCACCGTTTTCATTTCAAATTCCTCATCGGGAGGCTCATCGTCCGGCAGTTCGTCTTCGGGTGGTAGTTCGTCGGGGGGTTCAACGTCCAGTGGCTCGTCATCAGGCGGATCGTCGTCGAGCAGCTCCTCATCGGGGAGCTCATCCAGCGGAGGTTCTAGCGGAAGTTCCTCGTCGGGAGGCTCGACCAGCGGGTCATCCTCCGGCGGCTCTTCGGGGTCCGGGCAGGGACCGATGTACACCGTAAGTGGTCGGCTAGCAGGATTGCCCTCATCGACAAGCGTCCAGCTCACCGAGAGCGTTAGCGGATTTCAGACAATAGCGAGTGCCGACGGAACCATAACCCTGTCTCCGCCGCTGACGGCAGGGTCGAGTTACTCTGTGTCGGTCACCATTCAGCCCATTCCCATTAATGTGACTTGCACGGTCTCCAACGGGTCTGGGTCGATTTCTTCGAGCAACGTTACGAACGTACTGATCAATTGCGCTGCCAGTCCGGTGGTCGTCGCGGATTTTGCGGGGGCCGACGGTACCGGTGATGTTGACGGATCGGGGAGCTCTGCGCGCTTCAACTCGCCTGTCGGTATCGTTGTAGACACAGCCGGGAACGCCTACGTTACCGACTTGTACAACGACGCGATCCGCAAGATCACCCCGGCGGGAGTCGTTTCGACCTTGGCGGGGGGAAACCCCATTACCAGCCAGTGCGCGTCACCCTGCGCGGTGATAAACAGCCCATGGGGAGTTGCGCTGGATGCCTTCGGCAACCTACTTTCTTACGGCGCCGTAGATTACATAAGCTCTGTTCCGACATCGGGCACAGTCAGCTACAACTACTTGTTTAACAGGCCAAGTCTATTTGCGACGACTCAAGGATCCTATCACGGTGCACTGGCGGTCGAGACTAACCAGGCCGTTTATCTAACGAACGAAGTCGTGTATTTGACGAATAAATCCAGCTGCGCACTCTATCAGCTCAGTTCGACCGGCAATCTTTCCGTGCTTGCGGGTAACGAAACCAGTTGTGGCTACGTCGATGGAACCGGCTCAGGTGCTTCGTTCGCCGCGGCCACTTTCGCGACGGGGAATAATATTGTTGTGGATCAATCCGGCAACGTCTTCTTGGCTGATGGTGGCAACAATGCGATCCGAAAAATCACTCCCTCGGGTGTCGTGACAACGTTTGCCGGAAGCAGCACAGCTGGGTACCTCGATGGCGCAGGCTCTGTCGCGCGATTTTCGGATCCGTCGGCGATTGCTATCGACAGCGCCGGAAATTTATATGTCATGGACACTGGAAACAACCTCATTCGACTTATCGCACCGTCTGGTCAGGTATCAACATTAGCTGGCACGCCAGGCGTCTACGGATGGAGCAATGGCGCAGGAACCAGTGCTACCTTTGACGCAGTGCTCGGATTGGCTGTGGACTCCGCTGGGAATGTCTATGTTGTCGAGTCCGATGAAAGTGTCATTCGGAAAGTCAGCCGGTGATAATGCGACACGCTCATGTAAAGCAGCTTTTCCGCGCTATCTCCGCGTCCGAGCATCCTGGCCGAGGAAGTTTTCAAAGAGCTGAGAGAACGGCGCGCTTTACCATTGGAGCCTGCAGTGTGGGAGAGGTGACGGGCAGGATCGCAGAGAACTGGCTTATCGCCTTTACACTGAAGAAAGCCTGCAAATACCCAAATTCGTCTCCAACCACCTACACCAGTAGCGGCGCAATCAGTTACGACTCGAGCCTTTTCGGCAGCGAAACCTTCCCTGACACTTTTGGTCAAGCAGCCGTCCTTTTCTATGAAAGTTCTACTACCGACAGTTCCATTGTAGCCACTACCACCGGCACGACGCTTTCAATTGAATGCAACAGCATTGTGTGGAACTCGGGACCATTCGCAGGGCAGTTGGGATCCACTTCCATCGGAACCGGCACTTTCAGCGAAGCAGGCGCTTCGCCTCAAGGGGTAGAGCAAACCTTGAACGGGACATGCACCGTAACCCTCCAATAACTGAGGGGTTTCAGAGTTTGATTGCGGCCTGTATGAGCGGAACTGAATGGCGCGAACGTTAGTGTTCAAGCGGAGCTGGTATGCGTTGCAACTTTATATATGTTTTGGCCTTGGCCACACTTCTTATCGGATGCGGCGGTGGCGGCGGGGGTGGAGGAAATTCGACTACCAGTAACCCAGCGCCGGCGGCACCGACCGGAATCGTTGTGGTTGCCGGAAATTCGCAATTGGATATCTCCTGGAATGAGGTCGCGGGAGCATCGTCTTACAATATTTACCGCTCGACGAGTGCGGGCTCACGAGGTGCCAAAGTCGGCGCAAGTTCATCGACAACCTACACGGACACCACGGTCGCCAACGGGACAACCTATTACTACACGGTCACAGCAGATAATTCTGCCGGTGAGGGGCCGCCGTCGAGCCAGTCAGTCGGGGCGACGCCTTCGGTGCCATTTGTGACACCAACTGCGCCGACGGGTGTCAACACAATCGCGGGTAACGCTCAGGTCGTCGTAACGTGGGCGGCAGTCAGCACGGCAACCTCCTATAATATTTACCGCTCCACGAGTCCGGGCTCACAAGGTGCTAAGGTCGGCGCAAGTTCGTCGACAACCTATACGGACACCACGGCCGCCAACGGGACAACCTATTACTACACGGTGACAGCAGATAATTCTGCCGGTGAGGGGCCGCCGTCGAACCAGTCGGGCGGAGCGACGCCGGCAGCGCCGGTTGTGGTACCGACTGCGCCGACGGGGGTCATCGCAACCGCGGGCAACGCGCAGGTCGTCGTAACGTGGACTACGGTGAGCACGGCAACCTCATACAATATTTATCGCTCGACCAGCGCCGGTGTGCAGGGAATGAAAGTTGGATCGAGCGCTACCGCGCCTTACACCGACACGACGGCCGCGAACGGCACCACGTATTACTATGAGGTGACTGGAACGGACGCGGGCGGAGAAGGTCCGGCATCAACCCAGACGGACGCGGTGACGCCGGCGAAGCCGTATACACCACCGAATGTGACGACGGTTTTCACGATTACTGGAGGCTCGGCTGCAAGTCCCACAACGGTAATCAACGCTCCAAACGGTGACTCATTTGCCTTTTTTGATCCAGTAGGTCTCAGTTCGCCGAATTTGCAGGGCACGCTCACCACGGCTGCCGGCCAATCCATCACCGCTTTCCTGGATACGAGCGGTCTGCCATTTAAGCTAGTAGACAACAAATCCGGCAACTTTCTGCTGTTTCATCTGCGTGCAGACGGCACCGGTATAGAGTTTCTGCTTTTCAATCAAAGCGGGACGTTTCTCGAAGGGTATGCTCTCGTGGCGGTGAATGGTACGTGGAACGTGGCAACAATTCTCGGCATTCCACCGGGCGCATCAATCGTGGTGACTGACCCCCAAAATGTGTCAGGCTTCGATGCGTGTGTTTACGGTCCGTTGTCTCCAATCAGTCCGAACCTGGTAGCTTTGTTAGCGCCGATTGTGGCGGTGGCTGTGCCCGCGTCGGAGAAGATCCTAGAGCAACCGATCAAACCATCGGATCTCACAACCTATAACGGCGCCCAGCTCAAAACGGGCGTAACTCTGATGGTAGTCGGAGCGTTGGTTGGCGGTCCGGCCGATCCACTCGGGTTCGTGTTGATGGCCGGTGGCGCGATCTTGATGTGGGAGGGTCATGGCGGGCTAAATGTAAACCTTGATGCCATTACCACAGCGTTCTCCGGGGAAGTAATCAACGACGAAGATGCAGGGCAGGGAATCTTTCCGGCCATTAACAACACAGAGAATAACGTCGGGCAGGATGGCGAGGCGTCACTGCAGCCCTTTGCCGGTCCTGCGGTCGGCAGCGCGACCGCTACGATCGGTAATCTACAGAATTTACCGGATTCAGAATCCGATCCTTCTGACCCGATAGTCACGTTGGCGAGCACGACAGTGGACTCCAGCGTGCCGATAGACCAAGTCGATGCCTGCAGCATCTCGGTGTCTGCGAGCGTCTCGCAATACAATGGACCATATCCGAACTGTTCGGTCGGCACGGAGACCGATGTATTTTTGACAAATAACTCAGACCAGACGGCGCTTTGCAGCGTTTTCTTCTCGGCCGATCCGGGCAGCGATGGCAGCGTCACTGTCAGTCCCGGTCAAACGTTCGGTGGAGCAGGCGGTGGGCTTTACTCATGTGACGCTGGCGCAGTCAGCTACGCATGTGTTCCAAACCAGGCATATGAAGCTGGAATCTGCCCTCTGCCGACGCAGTCATCAAGCGCCCTTAAAAGCTTCTTGAAAGGTCTCCCTACGGCTCGCGGTGCTCTCAAGCTCAGCCCATGAACCAGAACAGGCCAGACCGTAGTTGGCTTTCTCCCCAAAGAGCACAACAGGGAAGGGCAGTGACGCGCATGAGCGAAGATCATCGCTGGCGTCTTTCACTCAAGGCATTGGCGCTCCCCGCATCAAATCGACCTCCGTCATGCGCTTCTCATCGAATATGACGAAGATGCCGCTCGCGATCACCACGATGGCGCCGACGATTAGCGCTGCGCTCGGATACGCAGCCCAGAAGATCCAATCGATCAAGAACGCCCAGATGATGGCGGGGTATTCGAAGGGCCCCACGACGGACGCCGGCGCGCACCGGAAGGCGTCCGTGAGCCAGTACTGACCAAGGGCACCGGACACGCCGACGGCCGCCAGCCATTTCCAATCTTCGGATCGTATCTAAGATAGAACGGGGGGGTGTTTCTTGGTTAAGGAACGTCTGAAAAACTAGCGATGAAATTAGAAGCTGCAATCAATCGGTCGCCAAATGTGACACGAGGGCGGGTTTTCGCCGAGAACACCGTGTTTTCCAGACTCCACGGCCTTCGTCGGCTGTTTTCGCCGACACCTTCCTTCGTTTCACATCGGCGCAACCTCGCGTCGCTCAACCTCATCGTTAGATCCATGACAGACGTCAGCGCAGTTCCGGAAGCGTCACCGCTAACACGGTGGCGTCAACTTTTGGCTCCGGTCATCGTCACTGTTGCGTTGGTGGTTTGGACCGTGCTCGTGTCGCCCCACAGCAAATACGGCGACAACTGGGCGATTTGGGCGGCAGTGCTGGCGTTCCCAATCGCGCTCATCTGGCACATCGTAAACTTTATCATGCGCCGCGGTCACCGCCGCTCGGCCGCATCGGTTGCCGTATGCCATCTCGTTATCCTCGCTCCTATTTGGTTCTGGTCGCTTACTGGAAGTCTGGCGGCGGTCAGCGGATTTAAGTCAAGAACCGCTCCCCAATGAACTGATGTTTCCGGCCACAATGCGCACGAGAACGGTGCAGGGCAATAGGCGAATCCGTGCGGTGAGATCCGTGAACACCTTCGCCGCTCTGCGCTGGGCACTCCGCGCGATATCGGCCTTCACGTTGACGAGTGTTGTCGCAGGTGCCGCTTGGGGAGCCGATGCGCCAGCCATTGCTCCTGCGCCCCGGCCCACACTGCCTTCCGTTGACCTTCCCGCGGCCGAAGGTGCATGGCTGGTCGTCGTCACCCGATCCGGCGGCCTGAGCGGTCAGCACCTTACGTACCGGGTGAACTCGACGGGCGAGGGTTCGACAAACGGCAACGACCTTCGGAAGGTCCCAGCGGACCTCCTGGCCCGGGTGGAGAAACAAGTGCGGGCAGCACAGACTCGTACTTGGGTTGACGGTGCCCGCGAGGGCATTTGCTGTGACTTTGCTCGCACGTCCATCAATTTATCAGTGCGACAAGCGAACGGCACAGTGCTCGACCGCGCGGTAAGCTGGACGCTCATGCCCCCTACCGCTCCCAATAACGCGACGGCACTCGCCGCCGCAGTAGAATCTGCTCTGCCGGTGCCTACGGCGGTGCGTTGACCACGGCGTGATCGGGTGTCTCGAGCATGGCGGTGGCCAGCAGCCGCGCGTTCTGCGCTCCCCGCGTCTTGAGGCGCTTGGCGTCCGATACATCCATCCCGCCGTACTGCTCCGCGAGAGGTCGCAGCATGATCTGCGATTCCACCAACTGCTTCTTCACGTCCAAGCGCCTCGCCGGGGTTGGACGCTGAACCGAAACGCGATCAGGACGGCGGTAACGTCGGCCGCTCGAATGACGACGTCGACGGGGGTGCGGGCGGCAGCCGGTGGGATTCAGGATCGCATCGCGGTCATCATCACGGCGGCTCTGGTGATGCAACGTGTGCGCTTGGGCGCGCAACGACCCGGCACAGACGAGACCCGCCACGCCCGCGCCGACAATGCCGATGCGCATGTCAAACGATTAGCGTGTCAAACAAAGCCGTGCAGCACGTAACCCGTGCCGATCAGTTGCAAGAAGTTGATGAGTACCGAAAACCCGTGCAGGCGCGCGAACCGAGCGCGGGCTTGGGTGTTGGTCTTGGGGTCGAGGTCGCTGGCGGCATTGATCTGAGGCATCAGCACCTGGCGGGCGTAAATTGCCGCGGCGGCGACCCCCAGCATCAGCTCCGCGGAGTGCGACTGTGACCGCAGCAGCGTGGTTGCGGCGAGCCCTGCCGCGATGGCCACGAACAAATAATACCAGGGGAAGGCAAGCCGCAGCATGCGGCCCGCCGCCGCCGGCTCCAAGGCCTTGAAAACCAGGGGCGCGAAACCGAACGAGTAAAGCACCATCCCGCCGAACAAACTCGCCACCAAGAGGAGCGCAACAAACTGCATCGTCGGTTCTCCGCTCGTGACGCCGCCTAGGCGGGGCGTTGTTGGCGGGCGCTGCGTCGCCACAACGGGCGAACGAACAAAAAAATCCGGTAAGCCCATTCGGCGCAGCGGTCCACGAGCGGCAGTGCGACCAATTTGCCGAGCCACCTGAAACCCGGCAGCCGTTGCCAGAGGGCCGCAAACGCGGCGGCGCCGCTCAACAAGGTGCCGTCAGGGAGGCGCACATGCATCCGCCGCAGGGCGAGGTCACGCGATAGATCGGTCCCGAGTCCCGCAGCCGACGCTTGGCTGACATCGACCCATTGGAACGCCTCGGTGCCGGGCCGGCGCCGATACAGGGAAATCTCCCGTGAACAGACCGGGCAGGCGCCGTCGTAGAACACTTGCAGTTTTTGCGTCACGTCAGATCCGCCGAGCCGCCGCCACCGCCGACTGGCTGCCGACTGCCACGGTCTTCGTCCAGAGGCGCAGTAGCATGCCGTTGGCGTCGGTGCGGCGCGCGCGTGCGTCATCCCGATGATGCACTTCGTCCGCCTGACAGGCGATCAACACGCTGCGCAATTCCCCGGCAAGCCCGGCGGCGGGCAGTTTGCGGATTTGCGCCTCATAATGGTGGTCCACGAAAGTCTCGACGGCGTCGATCGTCGCGTAGACGGCGCGTGCGTCCCCGAGCGCGGGCAGGAAGCCGGTCAGCCAGCCGGCCAGGCGCCACAGCGGCAGCAACAAGCTCCGCTGTCCTCGCGGCAGGATCGCTTCGATGATGTCCAGATGGCCTTGCTCCGTGAGCAGGTGCGCCCGGGCAAATTCCCGCACTGCCGAATCGCCGCTGCCCGCGAGGATGCCGCGATAGATCATCACCGCGCCCGCTTCGCCGGCGTGATCCGAGCGCAGGTCGCCGGGGAGTTCAGCGTGGGCAGCGGCGGCAGCCGCGAGCGCCTCAGGGCCGAGATCGATGGTCGCGTTCATGGCAGGTACCAAGGGCGCAGTGCACCCAGATGAGATTCGCAAAGTGTAGTCCATGACGACGCGGTCAGGGCGGCGCCTCGCCGGTCGGGGCACCCTGCGGAGATCGACATCAACGACCGAGAGAAATCGCCCGTCCCGACACCTCCCACCGATCGATGAGAGATCCGCAATCAATTCCGGCCACGGGTGGCCGACTTGTGCTCTGTCGACCCGACTGGACCGTGGTCGCCGTGGTCGAACTCGACGACGCCTCGCATCGGCGTGCGGACCGCCAGCACGCCGACGAACGGCAACGCAAGGCCGTGGAGCACCATCCCGACGTTATGGAAAGTTTACAAAAGCCAAATACGGCGGCGAGCATGGCGGATTATTTTTCGTCCCACACACAGTACGACGACTGTCGTATCCGGCGATTCGATCCATCGCAGGACACACAGGGCACAACATGAAACTCAAGTGGACCATGGCGGCGCTGGTCGTCGCTCTGAGCGCATCGATCTCAGCACACGCTGACTCAATCGTTAATGTGGCATTCAGCGGAATCGTCGATGACGGCACGAACACCGACTCTGGACCGGTGAACACACCGTTCGTCGTCGGGCACTCGATTAGCGGTTCTTTCCAGTTCGACGTAACGAGCGACAGGTTTCTTGCATTCCAGATCGGCGGTGATACGGCACAACCCGGCTTTACGTCGGTCTTGCCGTCGGGCGCCGCTCGGCGCCCACCACGACGTCGGGCGTGTCACGGCAGCGGGGGTGTCGGGCGTACGCTTTTTGGAGAGCGGGATAGTCCCATCAGGCAAGGGACGATCAGGCTCGAACTCACCCCGTTCCCGGCGCTCGACGCGCGACTCGCGCGCACCTCCACATAACGAGGGGCTTAACGGCCCGGTATCGTTGTCGTGCATGACACATCGCGCATGTCTTTGTCAGTACGGTCTCCCGCCTTGCAACGCTCATTGCACCCATGCTTGTACGAGCGTCCGCCGCACGGTCGATCACCGCGGGGAAAATGTACCGTCGATTGACTGAACTTTAATTCTTTTCTTCCCCCACCGCACGGGTCTGGAACAGGGCGCAGACTCTGATTCACCAACCGCCTGTCGAGATGAATCGGCCCAGCGGTTGTCGTCAATCACTTACTGAGGATGAGTTTATGGATCATGTTACAAAAGCTTCGCACCCGACCAAGAATATTGTGGAGATGGCGGTCGAGGCCGGCACGTTCACCACCCTGGCGGCCGGACTCAAGGCTGCGGGCTTACTCGAGACGCTCGCGGGCAAAGGGCCCTTCACGGTTTTCGCGCCCTCCGATGATGCCTTCAAGAAATTACCGCACGGTGCGCTCGAGGCGTTGTTGAAAGATCAGGCGAAGTTGAAGTCCGTGCTGACCTATCACGTCGCGAGCGGTCATTTGCTGTCAAAAGATCTCACGTCCGGTGATCTCAAGACGGTGGAAGGAAGTCCTGTGCACGTGAAGGTGGCCGGGTCGAAGGTCCAAATCAACGAGGCGCACGTGACCAAGGCAGATATCCTCGCATCGAATGGCGTCATTCACGTGATCGACGCGGTGATGCTGCCGAAGAATGTGCACTTGGCCGACGCTGCCTGAGAAGTTCCGCTGAGCCGAAGTCTCGATGCACCGCGGCTCAACGCTGCGCGGCATCGTGACCCGTTGGCTGTTGTGGCGCCCGTACCCCACCGGTACGGGCCTTGGGAGCGGTGCGGAGCCATCGCGGGGTTGTCTGACCTGCAACGACCCTTCAAATATCGGCCGTCTTTTGAATAGCCAAATTGGACCGCGGGATCCTCATGCTGGAACCATGGTCATCAGGCTTGGTTGCCACTCGGGGCAGCCGACGACGTTCGGTCGTGGGCGCGGCAATCTTCGCCGCTTTATGCAGCGTCTGCCTGACTGCCGCGGCGCAACAGAACGTTGGCGGCGGTACCGGCACTGTGTTCGCGACTGGTAATTTCACGTTGCCCGAAGGAATTTCTGCGGCACCGAGCAGTTTCGGCGGCGGTTACCTCGTGTCCGACGTGGCAGCGGCAACGATTGACCAGATTGGTCCGAACGGCGGTGAGGCGACCGTGTTCAGCACGCCCGGCTTCAACGGCTACGCGGGCACGCAATTGTCGAGCTACTACAACGGCACTTCGATCGCCGGACAGTATCTGGAAGTTGGCTCCAGCGGCTATACGGGTATGGGTGACCTGATCAGCAGCAACGGCACGGCGACAAACCTTTTCACAGCCGGCAATTCGAGTTTTTCGGGGGTAGTGACGGCCTCATCGAACTTTGGTTCCATCCAGAGCGGTCAGGAGGTTCTCGTCAACCAATTGGAAGGCGCAAACGCCGCGGGGCAGATCGATGTGCTCAACAAAAACGGCACCTTGAGCGCGTTCGCCTCGTTCCCAGAGGCATCAATGCTCAGCCCGGGCTCATCGGTGTCGCGCGCATTCGGCGTTGGGTTTGCGCCAAGCGGATTCGGCAAGTATGCAGGAGACCTGTTCGCAAGTGACGACGCGAGCGGCAGTCTCTATGTCATCAATGCACAAGGGCAGTCCAGCCTATTTGCCCAGATCAGCTTGCCGGCGAGCGCGACCTCCCCCGGTCTGCGGCAATTCGCGTGGGCGCCGAGCGGGTTCGGTCAATACAGTGGTGATCTGTTCGTATCGGTCGCCGCACAAATCGATGGTGGTGGTTCGGCTGGGGAAATCGAGGTGTTCAACGCGAACGGTCAGGAGATTGGCCAGTACGAGCAGGGCTCGGCAACCAATCCCTTGGATCCGCGTGGCCTGTTGTTCACCAGTATCAATGGGCAAACCGAGCTGCTTGCGGTTAACGCGGATCCGGAGATCGATGTAATCACGCCCGCGAGCTTCAAAGCCGTCGCGGCACCGGAAATCGATGCGAGTACCGCCTCGGCGGCGCTGACCCTGCTGTTTGGGACGCTTGCCGTGCTGGCAGGTGGCCGCCGCCGGAATGCCGGCACGCGACCGATGGACTAACGGCGTAGACGTCGTGTGAACCGCAGGGCCTCACCGCGTGGATCGGCGGATACCAGGGGTGTTTACCGAAACCTGCCAAGAGTAACGGTCTCCTTTGGATAAATTCCCCGACAGAACATGGCAGACGACGGTTGGGGTCGATGCTGCCCGCAGTCCTCCCCATGGGGCCAACCTTTTCGCACATTTCAATCGACGTACGGCCGACATGACTTCCTGAGGTTTTTACTCGAGTTTCTGTTGCAACGATGTTTCACCTTCAATGATCGTGACCGGCGGGCCATTCGCAACGCATTCCGATCCCGACTCGGATCGGCGTCACGTTGCAGCTTGGCATCCTCGGCATGACCGGCACGACATTGAGATCCTGGGACCACGTGCCGGAGGTGTTGAATTTGATGATTCGTGGAGACTGGTACAAGCGACACCCATCATTGGCGGGGCGATCAGGCGAAGCTGTGTCGCCTCTGGAATGCGTCTGGCGTTTGTTTGGTCTGTCGTCTCCGCTGGAGGAATTGCAAACCCGTTGATGAAATGGGCTGGGTCGCGTGCGGAGAATTTTCGATTGGGTTTCCGAGTCAGGAGCGCGCGCCGGCACCCAGGTCCGCCCATGCTGCCCACCCGAGAGGCAGCGACCGTCGACCCAGATCAGTGCGTGTACAGATTCGTAGCGAGTTTAGGCAGCCATCGTGGCGTAGCGCCTATGGCCCCTGACATCATAGCGATCGAGCATCATCACCTTGTCCCAGACCTTGATGAAGTCCCTTACGAAGCGCTGATGCCCATCGCAGCCGGCGTAAGCATCGGCGATGGAACGCAGCTGCGAATTCGACCCGAATATCAAATCATTGCGTGTTGCCGTGAACTTCATCTTGCCGGTGCCGCGACTCTTGAGCGCAAAGCTCATCCCTGCCGCGTCGATCTTTTCCCAAACCAAGTCCGTGTCGGTCACATTGACAAAGAAGTCATTGGTCAGCACGCCAATCTTGTCAGTGAAGACGCCGGTCTCAGATCCATCATGGTTGACGTTCAGCACGCGCAAGCCCCCGGTCAGCACAGTCCACTCGGGGGCGCTTAAGTTCATCAAATTAGCCTTGTCTAAAAACAATTCCTCAGGCGCGACACCCAGGGACAATTGCTGGAAGTCGTCATCAATGTAATTACGAAAGCCATCGACAATCGGCTTCAACCATTTGAACATCTCAATATCCGTGACGTTCTGCGTGGCGTCTACACGACCAGGCGTGAACGAAACGCTCGCTGTGACGCCGGCATCTCGCGCTGCCTTCTCGATGGCAGCGCAGCCGCCCAGCACGATCATATCCGCCAGAGAGATATTCTTGCCGGACGTCTGTTTTCCGTTGAAGTCGGAAATGACGGTGCGGAGTTTGTCGATCACGGGCGCGGCGCGGCGATTGACAGACCAATCCTTTTGAGGTGCGAGGGCAAGACGGCCCCCATTGGCGCCGCCACGTTTATCGCTGTCGCGATAAGTCGCCGCGGCGGAAAAAGCGGTGAAGACCAGATCGGAGACAGAAAGACCGGTTGCCATGATCAGCTGTTTCAACTCCGCGATTTCGGCCTCACCGACCAACTCGTAGTCGCGGTCGGGGAGCGGGTCCTGCCAAAGCAGGGAGTCCTCGATGGTCACTTCCGGCCCCAAGTACCGATGCTTGGGTCCCATATCGCGGTGGGTCAGTTTGTACCACGCTTTGGAAAACGCCTGCGTGAACGCATCGAAGTCCGCCAGAAACTTTCTGCAGATCTTGTGATACTCGGGGTCTAGCTTGAGTGCGATGTCGCTGGTCATCATCATGAGATTATTCAACTGCCCTTTGACGTGCGCGTCGGGCGTCTTGGGTGCATCCGGGTCTGTCGCCCTCCATTGCAGCGAGCCGGACGGGCTCCTGGTTTGCTCCCACTCAAACTTGAACAGGTTCTCGAGATAGCTGTTGTCCCATTGCGTCGGGTTCGGCGTCCAGCTGCCTTCGATGCCGTTCGTCATCGTGTCTTGCGCGAAACCGGCGCCTTTGGGATTGTGCCAGCCGAGGCCCATGGCTTCCATCGGCGCAATTTCGGGGGGTGGTCCAATTTCCTTCGCCGGCACCATGCCATGGCTCTTGCCGAAGGCATGGCCGCCCGCGATGAGGGCCACGGTTTCTTCATCGTTCATCGCCATGCGAGTGAAGGTGATCCGAATGTCGCGCGCAGACCCGATCGGATCGCCGCTCGCGTAGGGACCTTCCGGATTGACATAGATGAGCGCTTGGTGCGAGGCCGCCAGCGGGTTTTCGAGGTCGTAGTCGGCATCGCCATTCTTGCCGCGCCAGCGCTTGTCGCGCGTCACCATGCTATCAAAACTGTGGACGTTTTTTGCATTCCAAATTTCCGGACCCCAATAGGTGGCGTTGTCTGCTTCCCACGCGTCGAGCCGGCCGCCGCCGAACCCATAGGTGGGAAAACCCATGATCTCAAGGGCGCAATTGCCGGTTAGTATCATCAGGTCACCCCAAGACAGACCATTGCCGTACTTGTGCTTGATGGGTTGCAGGAGGCGCCGTGACTTATCAGTATTACCGTTGTCCCACCAACTGCTGATCGGTGCGAAACGCTGCATGGCAGTCCCCGCGCCGCCTCTTCCGTCCGCGATTCGATAGCTACCCGCTGCGTGCCAGGCCATGCGGATCATCTGAGGGCCGTAGTTGCCGTAGTCCGACGGCCACCACCCGACCGATGTTGTCAGAAACTGCTTGATGTCTCGCTTGAGCGATTCGAAATTGATCTTGGCAAACTCGGCGGCATAGTCGAAGTCTGGGCCAAGCGGATCGGCCGACACGCCATTCTGATGTAGCAGTTCGACCCGCAATCGATCTGGATACCAATTCTCAAGCGTGGGCGGCGTACCGAACGCACCGCCTACTCGATCGCCGCCGAACGGACATCTGCCCGTCATCTCGTGCGTCTCGGTGAAAGTCTTGTCTTGCGTCAATGGGTTCATCTACATCTCTCTGCGAATGTGACGTCGTTGGACCTTAGTACTGAGGCGACGGCGCAGGAGTACTGGCACGTGCGCCGGCTGTAACCCGTCGTTACCGCTCTATCTTTCAAAGCGCATGCCGCAACTGGCAGTCGGCTTGCCGACTGACCGACGCTCCCGCGTGTGCGACTGGTGAGGCTGCACCACGGAATGCAACAACCCAGCATCACTGCCTCTGACGGTTCGATTGGCGGCGTTCTTCTGACGAATAACATTAGCGCACTGCTGTTCCCGGATATGTGCGGTGCCGAACCCTCTGAAGAAAACGGGAACGGGGGCGGGGTTGACAGAGGAACTCGGCGCAGTCGTTTTCGGGAGCAGGATAGCCACATGGCGTTTAGGTGTCTTTGAAAAGCGGCATGAATGATGTTACGCGACTCGATACGCGCTGCGGCAAGCCATCTCGTTAGCTCTCGCTGTCGAAGGTGCGCCGCCGCACAAAACTTCTATTACCGCGGATCCAAGATATTCGATGGTTTATGATTTCTCTCGATAAATCGAGCGCTCTTGATCGCCCGTTGTCGAGCGATGGTCAGCGCCCGCGCCTATCCGAAGGCTACTGCCGGGGAAGCGGTCCACGGGGTACCGATGTTTATCAACCAACTCATAGAGGCGGGATTGCCCTCCCGCCTGCGGCCTATTTACTCAGCGAAGTGTCTAGGAGAAGTCGAAGCGGCCGCATCGCTCGATGCGCGAGCGCGGGGATCACGTTTCCGGGTGGCGCCGTTTGTAGGAGATATTCAGGTCATTGCCGACGCGGAGATGCTGGCGGCGACAGTGGGAAATTTAGTGCATAACGCGTTCAAATTCACGATTCGCCAAACAGCGGGTTGGTTGCGTGGTGCTGCAGACGAAAATCGCGTCTCCATTGAAGTCGAAGATCATTGTAGCGGCCTCCCGCCGGGAACGGCCGAAAAGCTGATGCTGCCGTTCGTGCAAGCCGGCGCGGATCGCTCGGGATTAGGATTGAGACTTGATATTGGTAGGCGGAGTGCCGTCGGTTCGAGATAACGGGGTCTGTTCGACGTCGTCGTGCCTGGGGTGAGCGGACGGAAGCGCGCCCCCATCAGGTCCATTGACATGGTGACGCCCAGGATCTCGGGCAAGAACCCTGATTTAACGCGCCGCGTCAAGCGTTCGCCCAATCAAGGAGTCTGCTCCTGCGGCGGTCAGTCCTGATTGGACCGCGGGGCCGAGACGAGACCGGGCATGCCGTGCGACGGGAATTCCTACGGGTCGCTTCTGCGATTTCTCACCTGACGCGCTCTTCGAAATCTTTACTCGCTTCGCAATCGAGGTCATTCTTAGGAGACAGGTTTCAGCGCGCGGCTTCGGTGGGCGGCACGCGCCGACGAGGAGCCCACGGCAACTAAAGGAGGTGATCCCAGTGGTATATATAAACGTTGTTTCGGTCGCGTCTCTGGGCGCGACGGTTGGTGGCGAGGTTCACGGTTAGTCATTGCCTCGTACTGGCCAGGATGCCCTGAGTGATGCGCGCAGGCTCGTCGCCACGCGCGCGCCCGATCCAATGGATGGACGCTTCGAAGCGGTTGCCGAGCGGACGACCTTGGTCTGTCGGTAACGGCGCTCGGGCAGGAATGGCGGGGTCCTCGCGGACTCCGCCATTTTCTTTGGCAGCCGACAGGGTCAGCGACCAGCGCGCGCTCACCATGAGCAATCGCAACCGAGGCAATGCACAAACGAGGATCGGGCCAGTTGGTTGATATCGCCCAGGTTCTGCCCACGGTGCTCGCATCCTTCATGGCATCGCTGGTGGAATTCGTCGAGGCGCTGACCGTGGTGCTCGCGGTCGGCAGCGTGCGGGGTTGGAAATCCGCCTTGAACGGGACGATGGCTGCCTTGCTCACGCTCATCTTCCTGGTTCTTGTCCTGGGTCGCTCACTGCGGCTCGTTCCAATTTTCTTGCTGCAGGTCGGCATCGGTTTGCTGCTGTTGCTCTTTGGCCTGCGCTGGCTCCGCAAAGCCATCTTGCGCACCGCAGGCATAATCCCCTTGCATGATGAAGACCAAGCCTTTGAGAAAAAAAAGTCGACCCTGCGTGCGAGCGCGCCCGCCGGCGTTCGCTGGGATCCGGTCGCTTTTAGCACTGCCTATAAAATTGTGATGCTCGAGGGGATCGAGGTGGTATTCATTGTCATTGCGTTGGGATCGCGCGGCTCACTCATCCTGCCGGCGGCGATCGGGGCCGCGGCCGCCTTGGGGAGCGTGGTGCTTTTAGGCCTCGCCATCCATCGCCCTCTGTCCAGAGTGCCGGAAAACACCTTGAAATTCGCGGTCGCGATTTTGCTATCGGCATTTGGTACTTTTTGGGTGGGGGAAGGAATCGGCATCGGCTGGCCGGCGCAGGACTGGTCATTGCTCGCGCTGGGGGTGTTTTATCTGGTCGCTGGTCGTCTACTCGTCGTCTTGGTCCGAATCCCCTCCCACACGGCTACGGTGACGGCACGCTCGGTCCCGCCGAGTGCCAGGCCCCGTGTGGTTACCCGCATTTACAAAGAGCTGGTGGCGATTTTCGTCGATGACGCATGGCTCGCAGCAGGTACGGTGGCCTGGGTAGGTCTGTGCGCGGTTGTCGCGAATGCGCTGTCGATTGCGGCAGCGATAGGGGCGGTAATCTTCCCAGCCGGCCTCGCCCTGATTTTGTATATCAGCAGCGCGCGCGGCGCACGCGACAAGCGCTAGGCTTGGGACGGTGCGCCAATTATATGTCATCGATTGCCGAGCGCCTGATTTCGGCCGCTTCGTTGTGGCGCGTGCACTGCGACCGATCGTCATGAGCTTCCGCCAAGCTGGAGGATCGCCTCAGTAATGCAGCACCGAACCATTCGTCGTGCAACGGGGGGGCCATGAGTGGCCTCGACCATGACCAATAGCAACAGCCGCTTGGGCGACCTCCCGGAGATGACGATGCAAACTTCGCAGACAGCCCTGAGCAAGGTTCCGGAGGTAACCCTGCTATTTTGGATTCTCAAGATTGCCGCGACCACCCTCGGCGAGACGGGCGGCGATGCCGTGACGATGTCCATGACTCTGGGGTATCTCGTGGGCTCGATGATTTTCGCGGCGCTGTTCAGCGTCATGGTGATCTCCCAGGTATCGGCGCGTGCATTTCATCCCTGGCTGTATTGGGCCACCATCATCGCGACGACGACCCTGGGTACGACGGTCGCCGACTTCGCGGATCGCTCACTCGGTATCGGCTACGCAGGCGGCGTGACGCTCTTGTCGACCTTGCTGGTCCTCTCGTTGATCGTGTGGCATCGCGTGGCCGGCAGTGTATCGGCGAGTTCGATTACGACGCGCAAAGCGGAGAGCTTTTATTGGATCACCGTTATGTTTTCGCAAACGCTGGGGACTGCGCTCGGTGACTGGACCGCCGACAGCGCCGGATTGGGTTTCGGTGGGGGCACGCTGTTGTTCGGCGGCCTCTTGCTGCTGGTCGTGGGGGCGTACTACTTCACTCGCGTATCGCGAACGATCCTGTTCTGGATCGCCTTCGTGCTGACGCGTCCGCTCGGTGCCGTGGTCGGTGACCTGTTGGACAAACCCGTCACGAGTGGCGGCATCGCAATCAGCCGTTACACGGCATCCGCCGTCCTGCTGGTCTTCATGATCGTCTGCATGCTGGTTTTTCGGCAGCAGCCGGCTTCGACGCAGCATTGATTCTAGGAGAATACGACGATTCGCTGGGGGGACGACGCCCGTTTCTAGGATTAGGACTTCACTCCATGCCAGCCCTCATGGACGGTGTGCGCGCGGAAGCGGCCCGCGTGGGCTGCACCCCTTCCGTCTACTTGGACACTCCCCTGCGTCGACCCCGATCCCTGGCGCGACTGGCGAAAGGGCGGGAACGAGTCCGCTTCCATTGCACCGCCCGTTCAAGGTCAGGGAGGGCTTTTCGGCACGCGAGTCGCATTCTGCGAGAGCCAGAAGTCGGAGTATGGCACGGGCGCCTTACAGCCGAATCGCGAAATCCACGAAGGCACCGTGGATCCGGCCAGGGGATCCGCCAACGTCACGCTCGTTCAGGTAATCGAGCGCGAGG
>Ga0116230_10002083_pt1 | contig 19248 bp, 14 predicted proteins | sample S1TSphfallax_3_FD_88678 | JGI IMG/M metagenome (GOLD analysis project Ga0116230, IMG submission 88678) | Host-associated microbial communities from peat moss isolated from Minnesota, USA - S1T2_Fd - Sphagnum fallax MG | ecosystem: Host-associated > Plants > Peat moss > Unclassified | place... | reverse complement strand
TGAAACTTTATATTTCCATAATTGTTCATTACCACCCACATCACATTTATGTTACCCAATTATAACACATATCCACAATATTAAATATATAATTCTTGTAATTGCTTAACTAAGACCTAGTTCTAAATTATAAACATTTTTTCCAAATAGTTTACCTTCAAATATCTCCTTGAAAAAAAACCCATACTTTTTTAGATATTGGTATTTTATGGTAACTAAAGTTTATAATTTTTTGGGGGCTCATCCAAAAATCAATCATGTAGGTGGCTTTGGCTGAATGAATAACCATGTCGGTACCATGCTAAGTCTGGAACCCATCGGATTGCTCCTTTAAAAGCATTGTAAATATTCATGGATGAAAGGCATCTATCGATCCACAATAACAATTGTTTTTTAAAATTTTAGTGGAGGCATAATTCTTGGCATTTTATAGCCAATCATAAAAGAAGGTTTTTAACAAATCTTTACTATTTATGGTGGTGTTGCCTAATAATAATGTTATTTAAACTTGACACTATTCGACTACTCTGGGATGTGTCATTCATGTTTCATGGATAAATACTAGCTAGCGTCACTCATGCTCCATCCATAATACTAGCTCCAAATATATGTGGTGTGGAACCATGGATGGGTTAAGGGGAGTTAATTGACAAATTTATAACTGTTTTTTTTATTGCCTAAAAGCTGCTTTCTAGAATAGCCAAGGTGTGGACCATGTGCAAAGGAGAAGTGTTTAATTCTAGCATGTCAACAAGGACAGACATGTGCACCTTTAGAAGAGGGGACATTTGATGCATAAAAAATGGAACCATTTGGGGTAGGGGTTCTTGTTGGGATTTTGTGAAGTAGCCAAAGTGATGACCATTTAGAAAATAATGTAGTTAGATTTGGTTATATCATAGATATGAAGACAAGAAAAAATATAATTTATATACTATTGAACTTAATATAAAAGCCTCACAATTTACATTTTTTTCATTAAAAAAATTTGAGTCATTTTTCCATGAAAAATCCTTTGCATATCTCGAAATCAAATTAATATGTTCAAAAGTTGGCAAAAATGTTGGGTCATTGTAGGAAGACTATGTAAACATAAGAAGTCATCTATTGTGTAGACCTAGGAACATGCACAAACCATGGTAGGCGATGATTAACTTGCCATGTATTCGTGCACAATGATCACAAATAATAAAAACTGGTGTTAGTGGGTGACACAAGAAACATTCTAAAGGGATCCAAACCTAATGACCTAGGTATAATTATGCCAACTAACCAAAACAATACCACGCATGGGAAGCCAATAAATATTAGCATTGGGCGGTGTCACAACATGGGGAGTAGGCTCCTTTTTCCCATCAATTAGTTTTCTTTTCTTCCAAATAAACACCCCATGTTTATGAGTGGGGGTAATAGCCTAGTTACAAATGATTGGAAATAAATATTACTCCTAAACAACTTGGTTTTTGTGGATAAACATGCTGGTTTTCCAATAATTTAAAAAAAAAAACTACTCTTACCTAATAAGAAGGCTCTGCATGTTGTTAAGGTGCCCCGATTTTTTATTTCTTTTAGAGTTGGGGTTGGGGAAAATGATATTTTCATTTTCCCCTTATTCCCAATGTGTTCCCACCACATTGCCTATAATTTAACAATGGGTTCCCACTAGGCTTCCCAACATGTTCCTGAGTTTCCAACATGTGTTCCCCAACATGTTCCCAATGATACCTATCTATTATCCCGGCCACATTGGTGAATGGTGTCTTCCTCTTTTTTTGTTCTCGTCATATTCCCAATGGGTTCCAAAAGGATTTCAACATTTTCTCGTGTTCCCAATGTGTTCCCAACACCCATCATATAACAATTCATCTTTATCCCATATGTGGTGGCAAATGTTATCCCCCTTTCATATACTGAAGTGGTCTCAAAGCGAAGTAACTTCATGTGTATCCAATTTTTGGTGGGCATCCATAATGTAGTTTTTTTTTCTTTTCAATGAGCCAATCAAGTTATTTCATTACAGTATGAACATTCTTTCATTGATATACACCTCATCTAAGTAACTGAAACATGAATGAATACCCCAAGTTTCATATTTGTGATGCATGTTACCTAAAGCATAGTTCATCTCACAATTGCTTTGACCATGCCCACCGGTGCAGATATCTAATATAGAAGACAATGGGTTTATGTATTTTGGGCCCTGCATGGTAGGCCCTTGGATATTATTTTGTAGGTTGTCATTTTTTCATTTAAGCATGATTTTCAAGTCCCCAAAATAAAAAATTGAGGTGATGCCATCTTTTGCCCCCATGGAAGGAAGCTTCAAACTTTTCCAACTTTTCCATTGTTCTCTTGTAGCATCGCCCCAAATCTACTTACCAAATCCACCCGAAACAATTGTACCTTTGCCAATTGACTCCTTTTGGTCATAAAGGATTTCAAATCTACCCTCAAGAACACTCCTTCTTATCCCCCCTTTGCCAACATAGAGCCTAACCCATTTGCCTTAATCCCAAAACCCCAACTATGCATTGGGATGGGAATTGTGCATTTTCCAACAACCTTGTTTGGATTTTATTCTTCTAGTTAATCAAGAACCAAGCTCAATTCTAGTTCCATAGATGTAGAATTGTACATAGGGGAGTTGATTCTTTCGTTATGGAAGACACTTAGATATGGTTCCGACTTAGTGAACCAAGGTAAGGGCTAGTGTTGGACAATTTTTACAGAGAATAATAAATACCCATTAGTTTTTGACTTAGTTATACATACATTGAACAATCGGTCATAAAAACCAAAAAAATCAATATTTGAATATAACCATACTTATTTAAAAGGTGTAAAAAATTAAATAATTGGCCAAAAGATCATCAGTCCTTTTGCTGGTTCTTTCATGAAAATCTTTCAATTTTTTTAAGCTTTTGAATAATTGTAATACTGGGGCCTTTTTCTAATTTTGATTTTTCCAAGGAATCAAGATTTGGTGGTTCTTGGATTTTGTAACATTTAAAGAACGAAAATTGATGGTTCGATAAAGATTCAAAGAACGGCCCAACATTGGTATGGACTCGATTTTGCTTAGGATTTGCATACTTGGAACCAAAACCAAAACCATGAACCCATGTTTCTAGTTACCAACACAACATTAGTTCAAACTAAAGTTTATATGTAAGCCTAAAGAAAATCCATAGAAGCCAAATGAAAACAAAAACATGTTATTTCAATTTGCAATGAATTTCCTTTCATTTTTCATTGATATTCATCTTAGGGAAAAAAGAAGAATACAATTCTAAAAATATTTTTTCTAAATCCTACAAATCAAACCCATATCAAAACACAATATAACTTTGAAACTTACTATGGACTTACCATAATTAAAGACTATAGATAGTAAGTCCATTATGACAATATGATAGACAGATGGTAGTAATAGATAGTAAGTTCATTATGTTGACATGATAGACAAATAGGGTAATTGCCTATTGATATGACACAAAGTGGTTCCAATTGTTTCTCATAACTGCTAGATGGTATATCAATATAAGGGTAAGTTATCACAAAAAACTTAAGGAGGGGATAATGAGGACATGATTGGCAACAATGTTAGTGGTGCTTTTGAGTGAAAAAAACTACTTTGTGAGAGAAACATGGCATGTATGTTTTATGATTTATTGAAGCTTGAATATTTTCCCAATTGTTGTTGATAGTCTTAATTCAATAATGGCATAATGGTAAAATGTAATTATTCAACATCAATAAAGTTTTTTTTAGCAATAATTCAGATGTCCTAGTTAATATTTTTATGTGGTATTTATATTAATGGAGTAGGACAAGAATATAGAGTGGTATAAAATTATGTTACTAGTAGTGGTTTAGTTCAACCATGCGGTCCACAAACTTTAATCCCACATGAAATTCAAAATTAAACCCCTTCCCAATTGTAAACACCTAAAAAAAAGAAAGTTACACTAGTCTAAAATTGGTAAATTATCGTAATACATGAATGGATTCAACATAAATTAAATTATTTTTGGGTGTGTTAAAAATTTGAAAAATTATCTTCAATTTGTGCCAAAATTTTAATAAAATTGAAAGCTTAATTTGTTAGGTTTGAACCACATATCTTTTAACGTTAAGACTTATTGAAACAATCTAAACACACTAGATTGTTCCACAACCTTCAGATAATAATAATAATAATAATAATAATAATAATATATACCCATTATGATGCACCTTCACATTCCTTGAAAGATTCAAATGCAAGTTTGAAAATGAAAAACAATGGAAGTAGAAGGAATTGGGATATGCTCCTTAATTCGCAACATTTGAGGGTAGAGGGGGCATGCTAGAGCTTTAAGATGGGGGATTAAGACGAGTGAAAAAAGGTCAAATATTCACATGGACTTGCACAAATTAAACAACAAGTTGGTTAGTGTGTGGTTGGAGCACTTTTGATGTATGGACGAACCACGAGGATACACAGATCATAAGACTCATCACAACTTGGACTTGAGGGAAGCCATCACCTTCTCCCTTATAGTATTATTTGTGATTAACCATAGGGGCTACATCCAAATGTCATTTTGTATCGGGATTCCCAACTTGGGAGTTTTGAAATTCCCAAATTTGGGACTTCATGCATTTTGGAAGGCCATAACGTCTTGTGTAGACCTTTAATTGAAGTGAGGTCTAAGGAAAAGTTCTAGCCCTCGTTAAGAGATTTCCAATGATATGTGGCACACCACCTACACGCACGTATTTTAGGGCGATTCTTGATTTTTAGTGGGTGGGAGTCAAATTGACATTTTGACTCTTGGCCCTTCTTTTGGCCATAATTTGTGTTTTATGTATTCAAATGGGTAATGTGAGCCCATTTTAAACATCTAAGTTTCAACAAATTTTCAATAATAAAAAGAATTTTTTAATCCAATGAATTTTGACCCTTGAAATACCTCTTTGAAGATTCAAGACTCCATAAGGATTCCAACTCCCAAAGTGGGAGTGCACTTGGGAGTGTGTGGGTTCATTCCCCCACACTCCCGGGTTGCACTTTCGGCCTGCAACTTTTCATGCCTTTGCCTTGGTCGTGAGCTCAAGTTTAAGGTCGTGACACATTACCTGCCAAAAATTTCAAAATTACGAAACCAAGTGTCGAAATTAAGATTTAAGATTTAATTAAGTATTCAACAATTTGTTGCTAAAATTGTTCATTAACTACAATAATGCAAAACTTTTCAAAAAAAAAACTGATGTGCAAAACATGTCCCTTTTGGAGGCAAGACCCAAAATTAAAACTCCCAATAATTTTAACCAATTAAAATTCTTGTGCCATATACCTTAACAAGATATATGTGCACCACAAATAAAGTTTTAAAAAAATGTTAACACCTAGGTATTGTTGGCTTCCAAACCATTACACACCAATATAATTATAAAGGACTTGACAAATTTGCCATAGATTTCCATGGCAACCATATCAATGGTACCTAATTCATCAAATCATTTTTGTGGATAAAATTTTGAATAATGTGCATGATAACAAATTTGAGCGATATTGGAAAGGGATCAATACTTTTAATCATTATTGATGTGCAAACATCATCATGTCAAATTTGAAAATGAGACCAATAGGCAACAATGATAGCCACAAATGTATGGCAATGAAAGGCCTGGTGACAAAATGCAAGGGAAATGAAGCAAGTGGTGACCAAGTATATTTCATTGTTACGTAATGATGGTGATGAAATTTACCACATTACAAAGGTATTGATGATTGTGACAAAATGAAACAGTGAAGTCCTGATAGAGATTAACATCCCACAACAAAGAAACAACAACATCAATGGTCATTACCTAGTGGCAAGGAGAAGTTCTTGGCAAGTTGGGTGGTGAAGGGTATTGACAAGTTGTCCATCCAAGGTTTGGCCCCCAAAATCACTGCCATTGGATCACAAAAAGTTTCCTTAACATAATGGCTGAAAATTAAGGACGGCCATGTGCACATTATTTCTTCATTTGGTAAATATTTGACAATTTGTCATTTTAGAAGAAAAGCTCCAAAAACATTTGTTGTTAGTCATTTATAGATGTGATCAATGGTGCATTTTGACAAGTTTGCCTACTTATTATTATTATTTTTTTTTCTAGGTAACAAGTAATTTTTTTGCATTTCAATGTGCTTGGTAGTTTTAACAATACAGTTCACATGGTGGGTTGACAAACTTTTGACCTTTCACACAAATTGTAAATATCAAAGCATGATTGAAACTAACAAAAACAAGGAAAAGTTTGAAATTTTTACAATTAATGCGAACGAATAATTTTTCAATTTTCTATATGGCACCACAGTTGAAATATAATGATACTCGTATCAAAGTGTTCAAATTTCAATCAAAAATCAGTTTGATAACCAATCAAACTCAAGAACTAGTCTAGTATATGACCATGGTTTTCAATTGTTTTGAAAATTTTGAAAATCATTATCATGACTTTATGGAACTTTATTGATTCTTTCATGAAAAATGCTAATTCTTTGAAGTTTTTGAAATAATTGAAACCCGCAATTCTCTAATTCTAAACAAATTGAAACCAATGGTTTTTTTATTACAAAATAACCAAAACCAACGATTCTTTGATTGATTTTAAAAAAATTTGAAATTGTCACTTTGAAAGATTCAAATGTCAAAATGTCAAAACACCAAAAACATTTGAGTTGTTTCTAATCATCATAAATATCCCATATGTGAACTAACTCAAGATTTTTGGTTCAAATTTAACATTTTTCTAGTTAAATACAAGCTTTAAAAGCCTTTTCATACAAAAAGTATTAGGATATATCAATTGGTGACCAACCACTTCAACATTCAAGGTAGGCCAGATCCAAAGGGAGGGCTTTGTTGTTTTTGGTGTCCTAACAAAACTTGAACCCCTCCTTTTGGCAAATCTGACACATTAACAATTGTGAAAAAAAAAAATTAGAAATGAAAAAGTTATAGCCCCCCCGAAATAAAGAGGGTCAAAAATTAAAAAAACAAACCACTGAACATTATAAAGGCTAGTTCCCAAACAACCAAAAAATTCCTTATATGTTGTTCTATTGCTATTAAAATTCAAAGATGATTTGTAGAACTTCACGTGACACTCCTATAACACTTTTAAAATTGTTTAATAAAAAATAAGAAAGTTATGAGATTTGAAAGTAGGAGGGGTCCAAATAGAAGAAAAAAGGAAAAAAAAAAGTGCATTTTGTAAGTTAGAAAGCTTATTTTTTTTATTGTTATTTTTTCATTAATCCTTTTCCTTTGTGCTTCAAAGATGATTTCTAGAGCTTGAGGTAGCATTCTCATAACATCTTAAATCACTCAAAATGAAGCACATATGATGAACATATAAATAAATGTTCGGCAATAGGTGGGCGACCGGTGATGGGCTGATCTACCCTAATGTAAGTGTTGGTTCACCCTGAACCATATGTGTTGAGTGCTGAAAAGCTCCAGAAAACCTATTGAAAAAGAAAAGAGAAACAAAGGTTGAGGTTTGAAGAATAAGAAAAAATATTTTTGAGAAGTTACAACTTACATATAACTAGTAAATATGTTTTCCTGATCTCATTTAGGCCTTGGGTGTGTGGGCTGACAAAGCCTACAATGATACCATGATAAAAATTAAAATCATTACTTCCTTGGGATGCTTCTAAACATTATAAACATTCAACCAGTAGACTAAATCAAAGTTTAATTCTAAGGTTTCCTACGTTGATGTGGGCTGTAAGGTTTAAGAGGCCTCGCTGAAAACGTTTAAAGTACCAACGTACCAATGTAAGTGCTGGCTCTTTTTAGCCCCTCAGCCAGTGACAGGTGTACTTATTTGTTACGAGCCATTTTTTACGAGCCATTTTCTACTTGGCTGACGCTTTTTCCCCTGCATTTATTTTGACCGGCATAATTTCTTTTGACCTCTTTGGCCTTTCAAATTGGGGAAAAAGAAGCGCTGGACGTGATGCTTCTGAAAGCTCCAAAATTAGGTACTACTTGCGGACTATGGTTCAAAATGTTCCATGTGGCGTCGAGATTTTGTGGTTCTCTCTTGGAATTGGAAATGTTCTAAGTACTGCGCAGATTTCATCTCTTTCTGTCTACAGATCTCTTAGGACGTCTCCAAATTTGCTCCACGAACATTATATTTTCTTCGTTGTTAAACTTTGTGTGAACCCCCAGGATCTGGTCCTCAGGCAGGTCTGAAAGGAAAGCAGCACTAGAAGGGACGCTTCGGAGCATCCAAGGCAAGCTCAATGCCTACGACTTTTTATAGCGCTCACTTCATTCCGGCGTCGTTTCCACCAGTTTCTAGTTCTTGCAAAAATTCGAAGCTGCAGTCAGTACCACCACGACACGGCGATGGCGGAGCAGGAACCAGGATAGAGAGGAAAGGAGCACAATCTCTGCTTGCTAACAGGTGGACGAGTTTCGGGGGAGAGTTGGAGCTCCTAGGCAAGAGGTTGCCGGTGGAGTATAAGAGATGGATTGGGAGGGCAGGCATTGATGTAGGCTACGAGTTCGAGGACGTTTTGGGAGCGCTGATGCTAGCCCCCTCGCCACCAGAGCCCATTTTGTTTGCAAGAAGGATGCTGAACTTGAAATTCGCTGTGCTTTTGATGAGATCAGCATACGAGGCTGTGGATGCTTTGGACTTCATCCCAATGGACAAGTTCCAAATTAAGGTCAGTGACAATTTCTTACCTTCTCCTGAAATCGTCAATTCAGTAGCAGGTAGTCCATCCCCTGCTCAATTTCAATGAGAGGATGAGTTGCCATGCATACTTTTTTGCTTTGGCTACACTCTCCTGAAGGCTGGTTACACAACACTATTGATGAATCAAGCTTCTTGGAAGCTTACCAAATTTTCTAGTTTTGTAAGTACTCTGCTGTGCTTATTCACTCAGAGATCTGCAAGCACAGTCTGCATTCAATATAGCTAGGATTGCCTAGGGGAAAACAAATACTGGGGTCAATCAAAGTCTCCATGGTCTCTAAGAGACACTAATGAGCAGGTGTAAAGAGAGCGCTGAGCAAGGATTATTACCTATTTCAAAGAACTGACTAAAGTAGTCTGTGTCATGCCAGTTTTGGAAGCTGAGGCAGAGTGAGGTGGAGCCATACGCACTGCAGTGTCAGCCCTTGCGAGTCAAATATGGGGACCTTACTGACCCTGTTTGTGCCTTTCCTCATCCCTTGTCTCTCATCCTCTGCACCAGGATAAGTATTTTCTTGAAGACCTCAATCAATGAGAAGTTTGGAGGGTAGTCTGTCCAGCAATAATCAATATCATCAAAGACATTGTGTTTTCCCTTGCACTCATTCCACTCACTTCCTAATGCCTCCTTTCTTACCTCTGTTGTGCAAGCAGTCCAGGATCAGTCAATGCAGCAAGTAAAACTTCAGTAACAGAAAATGGAGACAGAGATGAAAGTTCTATAACATATTTTGTTTGATATAGAAAATCGGGTTTAGTTCTTCATCTTGATTTTGTACTTCTGGTTAGGACTTACATTGTGAGTGTATTGCAGTTGTATTTTGACTTCATCAGCTTCTCACAGTTTGCAACAATTTCAAATGAGATGAGGACTGGAGAAGTTGTTTTTGAGGTTTGTCCCTTTAATTTGGTGTCTGTGGCTTGTTTTGGAATGTAGATTACATATAGGAGTTATGTGGTAGGAGATCTGCATCAGTATGACAGGAATGAACTCTGCAAGGCCTGGCCTTGCAAGCTAGCGTCTTACACTGATAGTTCATTGTCTGGCAGAACCTGATTGTTTCAGTTAATAATCCAAGGAAGCCATCCTAAGACAATTATAGATACAGTGCTATCATGTGTGTCTATGAAGTGGCCATATTGCTAGATCCATTTGAAGCTTAAATCTGTGCACTTAAGGCATAGCATGTCCCAAAGATTATTGTTGGCCATTCACTTGATGGTGACATGAGTAGTTATGGTCATCAGGAAAAGATGGGCTCAGATGGAGAAAGAAGAGTTGTGAGAAGGGACACCAAACTTCAAGATAATGGAGACCTGCCAGCTGCCTTTATTGACAAAGCAGGGAAGTTGCTGTATCAACAGCTGTTGGATGGCTTTGAGGGTGAAGTGTTTGATGCACCACCGCCTTGTACTTCTGATTCTGACTTCTCATCAGTAAGCTCTTTTAACCTCTAGGAGCAGGTATTGTGTGAATACCTCAGTCAATGCCCAAACCTAATCCTGTTTGATCTGGGGCGCTATCCAGCTTTTTGTGCAAATAAAGTTTCACAACTGACATATTTACTTGTGTGCAGGTTATTAAAGGGGTGAAAAAGCTCCTGCAGGTGTTTGTAAATGAAGGCTATGCTCTTAATGCCAGTATTGAGCCAGTACAATCCTCAGCAGATAACCATGGAGGCAAATTACGGGTAGTCGATTCCTTAGGATACTGCCCTCTCTTAGGACAATCACCAATGACCTGCAACTTTTGAATGAGTAGATTTGCAAGTACCTTTACCCATTTTGAGCTTGTTCATGGCTGAAATTTGATTCTGGCAGTAGTTATAATCTATATTTTGGGGCTCTAAGAGTAGTGGCTTCTTCACATCTGACCCTCCTGGCTCTCACACACACCATAAGAGGTTTAAGCCTGCTATGGCTGGGGGCAAAGCACTGAGATGGAATGCTGATGTTTGGCAGGTGAAAATGGAGGGAAGTGCAACACAGTGGGGCATCCAAGCCTTGGCCAGTCGTCGAGCTCTACTGCTTAGTGACTTTGCAGCCTTGGCTGTAGGTGGGTATTTGCTGGCTAGTAATAGGAAGGCTTCACATAAAGTGCGATGTTCAGATACCTCCACTGAGCAGCTTTGGACAATTGTATAAATTTCTCCACAATTTATTGCTCATAGTCAGAATATATAGGATTCTTTATAAGATCAAGACACTGTCAATGCACATGAACTCCTCTGCATTGCCCAATGCTCATATTCCTTTCAGGTATGTTTAGACTGCTCGCCAATGGAACTTTGAGAGCTGGTTTACAAGTAACTTGCTCTTCTTAATCACTGGCTTAACACAACAGCCTAGTTCTAAACCCAAACCCTAAACCCTAAATCCATTAAACCTCCATGGAGGTGTAGTGACCAGGGTGAACCAGCATCTACACTGGTACCTTCACCTTCAGAAAGGCCTCTTCGAGCTAATAATTGTCAGAGGAAACATTAAATTTGGACTCAGAGACCCTGATTTAGACTATGGATGGGATAATGTTTAAAAGTAATACAGAAAAAATTGGCGTTTACCATATACCAGTGTAGCATTGTCAATAAGGTGACCTATGGGAGTGAGGTATTTTTGACATGTAGGATGAGACTATTATATGGTGCATTCTTCAGCCCTTGTACCTTGATTCTGCTAAATTGTGATGTGGCTGTTGCCTGCCTGGCCTGGGGGTTTCTTGCTGAAGGATGCCTGTATGTGCTATAATTTTTCAGATAATCACATAGTCAGGCACAATTTATAAGCCTCCAGAGTCGACATGCTGGTACCTCAACTGTTGAGCATGTCATAGCGCAAGATTACATAAAGGTGTATAGGTATGTAGCACAGACTAGGCATCAGGCACAGTTTTAGGGTACAAGTTATGGAATGCCATTTGCTCAGCTATTTTGCTACCTGTTCACCAATTCCACTTTGCCAAGTAGCCAAGTCCACATCCGCTTCAGCAGTTCGCCAAGTCTGCTTTGCCAAATTGTGAAGTCAACATTGGCCAATTGTCAAGTCTGCACTATACACCAACTCCGCAATACCATAGCAACATTGCCAAGTTGCGCAGTCCACTTCATTCAGTGGACTGCCGGAAGGAGCATCAATCTGCCCAGAATTAAAAACTTTATGGGGTACTGAATACCTTTTCTTTTTTCCTGATCTGCCCAAAAGTCTGCCTTAAAAACAAGACTGCCCAAGTCAACTTTTCTTCCCAGGCTGCCTAGGGCTCAACCTTTGTTTTTACTTGATGGCTCTTTAAAGCTTGAAGGGAGCCCCTTAAAAATTTCTCCCTAGCAAAACTTCTGTGTTTTTTTTGTTCACGGATATGTAAAGGGATGTTAGGCTCATTATTGAAGGCCAAGATATGTATGGGTGCCCTTGGAATATCCCTAGCCAATCGACATTCCTTATGGCAACCCTACTTTTCTAAATAATCTTTATTCCATGAAAGTTCAGCCATTCATCCATAAAAGTTCATGAACTTTCACTTCATCCATTCATCCATTGAAAATCTAATAATGATATTTCATGAATTTTTCATCCATGAAATTTGGATGAATTTTAATGCAAAAAAGAAAAATGTGATTGAAGGACACTTCACTCACATAAAACAATAATATAGCTGATTTTTTTGGATAAACTTCATTTCATCTTAAACTACCATAAAATTTCATTGATGAATTTTTATTCCATTAATATGGCTTCAATTCCACATCATTCACAAGAATTACGTACAGAGAAAACATAAGATGTGAATTCAAAACCTTTCAATTGGCTTTCAATGTGTAATTCCATAAACATTTAGAGGCTAGTTTCAAATTTGAAGTTGCTCTTCTCCAGATTCAATGAGTCATCCAGTCGAAAAGAAAAAAAAAGAGAGGAAAAACAAAGTTGACCCCTAGCGGCCTATGAAGAACAGTTATCATGGGGCAGGCTTATATTTTTGGGCAGAATTTTCAAGAAGAACAACAGGCATTGGGCAGCCCAGAAAGCTTTAAAATTTTGAGCAGCTTGAAGCTCATTTGAGCAGTCCGCCGGATGAAGCCTGGCAACTTTGCAACGTTACCTTGGCAACCGTGGCCTTCACAAATTTCAAAGGAGACTGGGCGAGCTGGTGAACTGGATGTAACCTTCTCCATCTGGCAACTTGGAGTTGGTGAACAGGCAAAGTCAAATTAGCAAAATAGTTGAGCAAATAGTATTCCATATACAGTTTCCAATAATGCGATCTCATATAACATTTACATCGGTATCCGTTAATACCTAACTGTCGTTAAAAGTCTCACAGCTGACACCATTTGAGTTTAGCTCAAATACCTGCTCTATAACCCAAACCTATATGCCAATTACTTATATGACTATAACGTTGGAGTGTGAAAGCTCCGTGCAGCCTCTATTATTGAACTTATCCTAAAGATATCAATTGTGTGGACAACGGGGTGTCCAATCGTTCCTTCATCTTCGTTTATACTATTTAATTGTTCTAATAACAATCCAATTTAATCTATGAATATATGGTGGTAATGTGAAGAAAGAACCCCATAGCTTCCTTTTCAGTTCTAATTAACCTGCTGAAATAGCTAACATTTGGTAGGCCGGCTGCTAAAGATAGCTAAACAATAAAATCTGTCTGGTACAGGTACCTTTAGCTTGCTATAGCAATTTGACTAGGTAGATAGCCTACTATAAACCTACAATCAGGTGAAAGATAACCAACACCTAGTCCATAATATGCAAGATATGGCCCCACGAAAGTTTGAAATTTGGATGGTATACTGAACTGATGGCACTGCAAATGCCACTGGAAGTTGTGGCCCTAAGCATTTAGAACAGCAAGTAGTCTTTGGAAATATTCCAAAAATGATTGCTCCAAACCCACAAATGCATGAATATCAAACTCCTCCCTCCTACAATTTCCATAAGTTATTTCTAACAGAATTTAATCAACTTAGAAGAAAGCCCATGAAATTGCAACATAGTTTAATTGGCACCTCAGGTGACAAATTATCTCCATTTGTTCAGGAATACCCACACAAAGTAAAACATGCCCACCTGCAAAAGACTTTCATGAGGAATGTGCAAAGCCACAGATCTCTCTCGACAAGTCCTGCAGAGGAAGGAATACACATAATCAATTGCAAGCTTCTTTATCCAGCTTGCATCTCTCCTTGCTTTGACAACACTATTCTCAATAAGGTAAGTCACTCCTGCATCTCTACCTTCCATTAAAAATGTCAATTCATCCTGTGTCTCTAAATTGCTACTGGGGCTACTTGAAACATGCACACCTGGCCTTCTGATGCATAAAATTTCTTGAGTCACCTCAATTGAACTGTCAGTTGAAATGCTTTCCAATCCATTGTCCTGTAACCTTGAGTCCCTGACAATCAGTGTCTGCATAGCTATTTTCAGTGCTGGAAGAGATGATAGACTTATCTGTTCTGGAGTCCAAATTCCATTTATTCATTCACAATCAGAAGGGTTTTGGAGTGCTTCAAATTGAATAAATCTTATCAAGCTTTGGAACAGCAGGTGCTCAAAGTTATCATCCTTTTTATGTAAGTCTTTGTAGCCATACCTTGCAGCACATCGATACATGGAGTATGCATTGGTACCAATAAGGAGATGCTCTTCTTGGGGAACCATGTTGACAGGCAAGTATTTGATGCAAATAAGAACAACAGTGGAGTGAAATGCAGGTAGATAGGTAATGAAGTGTGAGAAGAGGGGTGGAATCCCATGAGCAAGATCAGCGTACACAAGTCCAATGCCAGGCACACGTACCGAGCCAAGACTTGGACCCAGTCCTAACAACCATCCCACAGATACCTTGTTTTGAATCTCATACTCATAACGTTTAAGAGTGCCATAGTTCCAAACATACATGATGCTGCCAAGGGCACCCGCTATAACAAGCATGACCCATCCCCCTTACTTCACCTTGAACAGAACTGATGAGACATAGACCGATTCAACTGATCCAAACACCACCAGAAACACTATGCCCACCATCAGATGCTTGTGGCCACACCATGAATGTCATGAGATATGTTGTTACCAGCATCACTGCCACAACCACTATTCCTGTGTATAGAGAAAAATATACTTCAGTCACCTCACCATGTCTCCTCAATCCCATGACAACATGCTTCACAATAATTTTGGTATTGATGAGAGAGCATCATTGATGATCCTCAAAATCTGTGACACAGTTGTTCACATGTGAATGCATGATATCAGTGAAAACGAAATTTGAAACGAAGTATCATGAAGACCAGCAAAAACATACCATAAGCATTACCAATTTGGTTAGTGTCACTGAAGCCTGCTGTGATGACAAGGCAGAGAGTCATAAGGGCCCAATTGATTTCAGGAATATAAATCTGGCCCTGGAATTGGTCAGAGGTATGTACAATCTTAACATGTGGAAAACAGCCCAGAGCGGCTGACTGTTTGACAATTGAGAATGTGGCAGATATGATGGCCTGCAGTAATGGCAGATACTGTTCCTAGGGCAAACATGGGCCAGTACAGTTTACCTTGACAAAGCACATATAGCAACAATCAGCAAAACTTCTACTAGTCAAGATAGACAAAACATGTAATCGAAATGATCCCACCTGCTTTACTACATGTGTAACTTCATGCACATGTCTTACTCTTCATGAAGTTACACACAGGAAAAGCATTGACACATGATGAGTGCCACTCAGTCAACCACATTAGGAATATTCAGATTCCAGGATCATAAGTTGAAACTGCACATCACAACTATCTTTTCCTCCTATAGCAAAGCTCCCCTGAATTCAGAGCCTGACACATGGGAAAAAGAAACTGCTTGCATGGCTGTGTTTGATTGCCCATGATCTACTCAATCTGACCTGCAACTCGAACTTGTAAAGAGGGAACAAAGCCTCATGAGTATTAAAGTCTTTTGGTTCTTGAAAGTATTAAACAGAATGGTCCAGAGGGAATAGCTTGCCTGGAATTGATTTGTAAAATGGGTTGCCAGCATTTTCAGGATGATTGAGAAGGTATGCAGCTTGACCAAGATAAGCCAGCAAGAGACAGGGATAAACAACCCCTGAGAAAGCAATGTGCACCAAGCAAGACTACCACCATCTTGCATCAATTTTTAGAATGGGTTCTAAATGATCTGTTGAGACACATCTGCTCCATGCATATTCACATAATGCCTTCCATTACCTGGATTGACAGATAAGTGAAGTGGCCCAAATCAGTGAACAACACTTCAGTCCCTGCAGTAAATCAAGCAACTGGTCAGACACCACATGACTTGGTGGCTCCTGTGTTTCTAGCCCATTCCAGTTGAGTGTTCTTGGCATTGTCAAGTGAAAACAATGCTTTGAATCCCACATGTAATATCTAGCTGTGCTATGTTATGAAGAGGATTCAGACCTCACTAGCACCAGGAACAAACATGAATCCACCAAGACCATCAGACTAAAATAATCTTGCATGCATATCTCATATCTCAGAATTTGGACATTACTTGCCTGTTATGCAAAGGACAACGCCCCCAATATGTTCTCATCCTGCCTTCTTGTTTCTCTCACAAAAGCAAACAATGTGAAGTGGGGAGAAAGCATGAAATATACTTTTATCATGATTGATGATGTTGTATATTCCAATAAGCCCAATGGAAACAAACCATAGTAGAAAAATTGGAGCAAACATGAACCCCACCCTAGCTGTACCAAATTGCTGCATGCTGAACAAACCCACTAGTATAACCAAAGATATGATTGTAACCATATCAGCCAACAGATTCAAAAATTCAGTCATGTCCCATCCACCTAACAGAAATCTCACAGGATCAGAGATAGTTGTCATCACAGAACAAGATTTGCACCAGCCATGGTTTGAGACAGAGGATGCTCAGTCACAATTACAATAAGAGCCAAAGTCCAAGAGCAGAAACAATGCAGTGATAACTCCATACTTGACAACATATTCCACCACATTATCATGTACATCATATTCTAAAATGTAGCTGTAGATGGCACTTATCACAAATTGATAATCAGTGTGAAACATGAAAGCTTAGGAAAATAATAGGCTTGATAAGAAGTGCTTACTATCATTCAAAGAACTTGATGCCCTTTTTATTCCACTAACTCCTGACAAAACTGCACAACATACAGCACATGTTTACCATCAATTGAGGTCACCACAAGTTCATCAATTCTTACATCAAGAGATACCATCCTTGAGATGGTGAACCCTTAGGGAGATCCTTGCATGATATAGATGAACACTGTAATCTGTGGAAGATGGGAATACCTGAAATGGCAGGGGTCAATATTCCATCACCAATCACGATGCAGGTGCCAAAGAGAACAAGTATCAAGAGAAGTCTTTGGAGAAGCTGGCTACCCTCCAGTTTCTTCTGCAAATAAGACCTGTGGTGGTGATGGTTCACAACAAAGGTGGACAGCTTCTCATCTGTGCAATGTTAATTTGGCAAAGAATTAATACTGCAATGTCAACAAAGCAATGAGTATAGTGCAAAAGTTCCCCCTGCACATGGTGAAAATCTAACTTTTATCTCCCCTTGAAATGTGTGACTGCAAGTCAAATTGATGTTGAATTGAGTTGATGTCTATGAAGGAGAGCAAGTAGTATGAATCCTCCTATTTGTCCTCCTCTCAAGTCTGTGGTTAAGATATTTCAAAAACAGATACCAAATTGCCTCACATGTGAAAAGAGGTGATGCAAAGACAGAATCAATTGTCCAAAAAATCTGTGTAGGATGAGAAGTTGAATACCTTCACCATTGTCATTAGCCCTCAAAACAATAAAAATATATTTGACAAGGGGAATCAAGGTGATTGTGTAGATGACAAGAGAGAGTGCTCCAATCAAATCCTTCCTGTTCATGACACTGTGAGGAAAAGTGCTTCCAAACACATACAATGGGGATGTGCCCAGGTCTCCATACACCACCCCCAAACTCTGGAATGCTAAACTGAAGATAACTGCCACTGGCAACACCTGCAAGGTCCAAAAGCAATTTCATGCAAGACCAAAAACATTCAACATAAAGAGTCATTCCTTGTCATGTAAGACAGCAGATCTGATTATCTCCAAATCACAGCTCTGTATGAAGAGTCTTCTCTTGAAGTAGAACTCTACCTGGTGCATCTATCTTATTCATGGACCTTCAAATGGGACGGCCAATCTCCCCTATTAATAGAACTGCAGGTCTTTGACATGCTTTGTCAAACTATAAAATGTCTATCACACAAACCACAGGCTTGTGGACGCCAAATCGTATACGTTTGTACAAATTCCTGTTCGTCAATTGGATCCCCACAGAAGTAATTGTACTTCAGCAGGGATTTTCGAAGTCATTGCCGACTCAACAAAATTGCCCGAATAAGAGGAAGATGCAATTGATTAGTGCAACCTAAACTCTAGGTGTAGATAACTCTATGTGGCAACCAAATTGTGCAGTATAAACTCAAGCGGTAGACGGCATCGAAATTTCGAATTGACGGCATTCCCAAGAAGGCATCATAAAATAAGGCAACATGCTAAATCCTTGAATCTGTTGCAGTAACATCCAAAGGTTCTTCTCCCCTTGCCGCCTGCTCCACACACTTGTTGCCCTTGGGACAAGAGAGCAACAAGTCGTATCAACCAATTGCCAAAAAGAGGCAGCAAGATAACCGGTGGGAAGAAAATCCTGTGCATCTTGTAATGGTTCAGAGTCTACCTTCCTTCTGTCCCTACCTCCTTTGGCGCTCACTTTCCGCTTACAAGACCGTACACTGCGACAATTCATCATAGAGATAATATCTACAAGAAATGAACACAAAGGACATCCACAGATTCGTGCGAGCTAACCTTCTGGTAACGCATACTGCTGATTCGCTCGGCTTCAAAGCCGAGCGGCCGGTCCATGTTCCACAACTTGCCTTCCCCGTCGCCTTGGCTCTTGGCCTCCACATCGCCAAGAGGTTTGGCCATTGTTCACTACGCCTGTCTTAGAGTCTGATGCCAAGCCCCTTTCCCCGCCTCCCCGACACGTAGCTCCGTCCTCCGTTTAACCTCCCTAAAATTCATTTTTTGTCTCCACCGGCTATATCACTGCTCCCCAGGACTGTTAATGAAATTCCAAAATTCTTCGAAGTGTCCTTCTTCCTGTCATAAGCAAGCACTTTTCTTGTACGATTCCGTTGGACTCCTTAATTATTTTCCATGGCACCTCTTATTCTTCACTCGCGCATTTAAGTTATGGGTTGAAACAAGATTATCGCCACAGCCTCCACCGCATCCAACCCGCCTGGATGGCGCTTGTTTGTCTTACAAGAAGACTAGTGGGTGCCTGTGGCCGAAGGCCACTGTGAAGCCCCCTGTGTGAAATCCAGGTCCCAAAATTGAGATCCCACATCCTGAAAATCACATCCTAAAAGTTTTCAGGTTTCGGTCTTGGAAACC
>Ga0116230_10002079_pt1 | contig 19272 bp, 16 predicted proteins | sample S1TSphfallax_3_FD_88678 | JGI IMG/M metagenome (GOLD analysis project Ga0116230, IMG submission 88678) | Host-associated microbial communities from peat moss isolated from Minnesota, USA - S1T2_Fd - Sphagnum fallax MG | ecosystem: Host-associated > Plants > Peat moss > Unclassified | place... | reverse complement strand
TTCAAATTTCTTTGCAAACGTTCTGGCCGGGCTTTTGGCTTATGCCCTAAAACCCAAAAAACCAGCTGTTTCCTTTGCTAACCATATCACTCAAAAACTCCCTCTTATATCGAATTGAGGTTAAATAGAGTACATGTATAGAATATTAACTCTCTTGCATCGTTCAAATTTATTAATTCTGCACCGCAAAGAACGAGATGGACGCATCAGGGGTAAAAACCACTGAAATTTCGGAATGGAAATAGCCAAAAATTAATAGTGGTAGCGACATTGAATAATAATTAAGGCATCATCTTCAACCCTATAAACGAGTCGATGTTCATCGGTAATTCTTCGAGACCAACACCCTGACATACTAAATTTTAAGGGTTCTGGCTTGCCAATACCGCAGAATGGTTCACGCATACATTCCTTGATAAGCTGATTGATTTTTTTTAGGATGGCTTTATCTATACCCATTCCCGATGATTTTGATGGAATTTTGGGCCCGAGATGAGGTGGGATTTTTGACCCTGTTTCGACGCCGAGAGTTGGCTCTCTCGAAGGAGAAATAGGGGATGAAAAGATCGCTTCAGGTCGGGAACCAAAAACCGGGAAAATCATCGGGAATGGGTATACATGTGACCAATAAAGATAGTCTTCCCACGCGTCTTCTAAAAACGATAGCTTCATCTATGCGTCTATCAGTTCTTTCGATAAAAATTTTTTATTCTCTATATCCTGTAATGCTCTGCTCAGTCGTACCGCATTCTCAGGACTTCTGAAAAGATAAAGCGTTTCCTGAATAGCGTTGTAATCTTCGAGAGAGACCATAACAACTGGACGAGCATTTTGCCGTGTAATAATGATGGGATCATGATTATCACACACCCTATTCATAACATGAGCAAAGTTTTTACGAACCTGCGTATAAGTTGCTGCTTCCATGGAAACCTCCTTGTTCTGTTCTTATATTACTATATAAGTACTTAAACAGTCAATTCAATCCGCTTCCTCTATGCCCATTTCTGATGAAAAAGTTGGATTTGAGGAAAAAGTCTGTTAAATAGAGTACATGTATAAAATATTAACTCCTTGGATGGGAAAATTGCTGCCTCGATTAGATGCTGGGCGACATGGGGCGTGCCCAATATTAGCTCTTGGTATCACTCCAAACCTGATCGAGAGAGGATCACTATGATAGTCTCCCCTATCTCAAAATCAGGGATTGATTTATTGAATCAGGTTGGCAACAGAAAATTCCGAACTATTTTGGCGGATCCTCCGTGGCAATTTAAGAATCGTACAGGAAAAATGGCCCCTGAGCATAAAAGACTGAATCGGTACAGTACGATGGATCTTGATGATATTAAAAACCTGCCTGTTATGCGTCTATCGGATGAGATAGCGCACCTTTATTTATGGGTTCCCAATGCGTTAATCCCAGAAGGTTTAGAGGTTATGGCAGCTTGGGGGTTTAGATATAAAAGCAACCTGGTTTGGCACAAAATACGTAAAGATGGTGGGTCGGATGGCCGGGGAGTAGGCTTTTATTTTCGCAATGTTACGGAGCTTGTATTATTTGGTGTCCGCGGTAAGAATGCGCGTACCCTTCAGCCGGGTCGTCGCCAAGTAAACTTTCTGGCGAGTCAAAAACGCGAGCATTCAAGAAAACCAGATGGGATGTACGACATCATAGAGTCCTGTAGCCCTGGTCCTTATCTTGAATTGTTCGCGCGAGGGATCCGACCAGGGTGGTTTGTGTGGGGTAATGAGGCTGAGGCAGACTACTCTCCAAAATGGTGTACTGACGCTCATCACTCAGGCGCAGAAGAAACAGTGTATCATCAACAATGATTTTGCTGGTTTTTGACCACTGATCTGAAGCAAGAATTGAACAGAGGTAGTGCATATGTTACAGCAATGGAAACAGGAAATTAACGAATGTGATTCTCTTCAAAAATTGGAAGAAATTCGCGTTTCTCTTCTGGGCAAAACAGGTAAAATTACCACCATGCTCAAAACATTGGGTGGGCTTGCGCCCGAACAGCGACGCGAAAAAGGCGCCGAGATCAACCAACTCAAAGAAAATATCCTTTCATTTTTAGAAGACAGACGTACTTTCCTGAGCGCTGAAGCCTTGCAGCAGCAGTTAGATTCAGAAGGTTTAGATGTCACATTACCAGTTCGCCCTGAACTGATTGGCACACTGCATCCGCTTACTCGTACCATGGAAGAAGTCATTGCTTATTTTACACAAAGCGGCTTCTGTGTGGCTGAAGGAACTGATATTGAGGATGAGGAGCACAATTTCAATGCGCTCAATATCCCAGCCCATCATCCAGCCCGTCAGTCCCATGATACCTTTTATCTAAATAGCCCTGACAAGCTTCTTCGAACGCATACGTCTCCCGTACAAATCCGCACGATGAAAACAACCCAACCCCCCATCCGTATTTTATCTCTGGGCCGGGTTTATCGATATGAATTTGATGCAACTCATACGCCCATGTTTCATCAGGTTGAAGGACTCGTTATTGATAAAGGAATCCACATGGGACATTTAAAAAGCTGCCTTGGTGAGTTTTTAAAGCATTATTTTAACGTTGCGGATTTGCCCATGCGTTTCCGTCCAAGTTTTTTTCCATTCACAGAACCTTCTGCTGAAGTTGATATTGGGTGTTCTAAAGAAGAAGAAACCTTAAAAATAGGCGCAGGCAAAGATTGGTTAGAAATTTTAGGATGCGGGATGGTCCACCCAAAAGTTCTTGGCTTTTGTGGCATTGATCCCGATGTTTACCAAGGCTTTGCTTTTGGTATGGGATTGGATCGCATCAGTATGCTTAAATACGGCTTACCAGACATCCGTCCCTTCTTTGAAGGGGATGTACGCTGGTCAAAACACTACGGCTTCTCTCCTTTTATATCTGCAGGAACTTGAATCCCCCATGAAATTCACTTTATCTTGGTTAAAAGACCACTTAGAAACATCAGCTTCTTTATCTGATATGACCAACAAACTTGTCGACCTTGGGTTAGAAGTAGAAAATATCGAAGATCCAACAACAAAATTACAAGGTTTTATGGTTGCAGAAGTCATAGAAGTCAGGCGCCATCCTAACGCCGATCGTTTAAGCTTATGTATGGCTCATATCGGAAACGGGGAACATATCCAGGTGGTTTGCGGCGCCCCTAATGTACGACAAGGTATGAAAGTTGCCTTTGCTTCCATCGGTGTTATCATCCCAAGAAGTGGTATGGTTTTAAAAAAAGGAAAGATCCGTGATGTTGAAAGCTTTGGGATGTTCTGCTCAGCACAGGAGTTAGATATGGGTGAAGATTCCGATGGCATTATGGATCTTAATCCTGCATTACCTGCTGGTATACCCTTGGCTGAAGCTTTAGGGCTGGCAGACCCTGTTATTGACGTTTCAATCACCCCGAATCGCTCTGACTGCTTTGGGGTACGGGGAATTGCCCGTGATTTAGCAGCCAGCGGACTTGGTACCTTAAAACCCCTTCCCTTTAAAGAAACAACAGGGCAACTCCCTTGCCCTATTGGTGTTACCATTGAAGATAGTCACGCCTGCCCTGACTTCCAGGTGCGCGTTATCAAAGGTGTTCGCAATGGTCCTAGCCCTGACTGGGTGCAACGGCGTCTACGCGCCATTGGCTTGCGGCCTATTTCTGCGTTGGTTGATGTAACGAATTATCTCACCCACGATTTAGGCCGCCCTTTGCATGTCTTTGATTTAACCAGGATTCACGGCAACCTAACGGTCCGCCTATCCAAAAAAGGAGAAAAACTCACAGCTTTAAATGGCAAAGACTATACTCTTGAAGATGGAGCGACCGTTATTGCTGATGCAGTGGGCGTTTTATCCTTAGGTGGCATTATGGGGGGAAGCAGTACAGCCTGCCTTGAGAGTACAACGGATGTGCTCATCGAATGTGCAGCTTTTGACCCCATTCGCACGGCTCAAACAGGTCGAGCACTCTCCATCTTAAGTGATGCCCGAATCCGTTTTGAGCGCGGCGTAGACCCTTCAAGCATACATTCAGGGTTAGAGGCAGCAACCCACTTAATCCAAGAATGGTGCGGCGGCTCAGTTAGTGACATTATGAACGCTACCCATAAAAATCCGTTACCAAAGACCAAACCTTCGCCCATCACACTAACACACCATAAACTTAAGAATTTAGGAGGGTACGACATTCCCCTATCTGAAGCCAAAGGGTTCCTTGAGGCATTAGGTTTTAAGATCCTCTCATCCAACTCAACCGACCTTACTGTCGAAGCGCCATCTTACAGACCTGACATTGAGGGGCCAGCCGATTTAGTCGAAGAGGTGTTACGTCTTAAAGGCTATCATACCATCCCAGCAATACCTTTACCATTGAGCTGCAAAGCGCCACCTTCTTCCCCTACCTCAGCTTTGGTTACAAAGCGCGTACTTGCTTCCAGGGGTTTGCAAGAAGTCGTCACGTGGTCTTTTATGGAAGAAAGCCTTGCCAAAAAATTTGGACAAGTGGATTCTTCTTTGCGCATCGCAAATCCTATTAGTATTGATTTGAACTTTATGCGTCCCTCCATCATCCCCAATCTCATTCAAGCTACCATCCGTAACCAGGATCGTGGACAAGAAACAGTCGCCTTATTTGAAGTTGGCCCACAATTTAAAAAGGAGGGCCAACAATTAGTGGCAGCAGGCATCCTTATGGGCCTAACTCATCCCCAGCATTGGACAACCCCATCGTGCCGATCCTTTGATGTTTTTGATGCCAAAGCCCATACGTTGGCAGTTTTAAATATCTTTGAACTTTCCAGTTCTGCTCTACAAATTGACGCCAACGGCCCAGACTATTATCATCCCAACCGAAAAGGTACTCTCAAGCAAGGGAACCGAGTTTTAGCAGTCTTTGGTGAAATTCATCCCTCTCTGATCAATAAAATGAAAGGTGAAGGTCTTTTTGCAGCATTTGAAATCTTTTTAGATGAACTCCCTTCTTTACAAGTTAAGAAAGCGACGCTTCACTTATCTCCTTATCAACCTGTTGTGCGTGATTTTGCTTTTCTGGTTGATGAAACAGTTCCAGCCGACCAGATCATTAAAACCATCGCAAAAGTGGACCGAAGGCTCATCACCACCATCCATATTTTTGATATTTATCGAGGCGACAAATTAGAAAAAGGTAAAAAGTCTTTAGCTCTTCAAGTTCGTTTTGAGCCTCAAACGGGCACATTAACAGATGAGCAAATTACAGAAGTATCTGATAAAATCATAGCCCAAGTCATAAAAGTGACAGGAGGGACCTTAAGAAGCGTATGACCCAGTTGTCGACCATTCGCAATTTTTCTATTATTGCCCATATTGACCATGGTAAATCAACCTTGGCAGACAGACTCATAGAGTTTTGCGGCGCCCTTCAATCCCGTGAGATGAAGCAACAAATCCTCGATTCTATGGATATTGAACGCGAACGCGGTATCACGATTAAGGCCCAAACCGTTCGCTTAACCTATAAAGCTAGGGATGGGCAAACCTATACCCTGAACTTGATGGACACGCCAGGGCATGTGGACTTTGCTTATGAAGTTAGCCGTTCTCTTGCTGCCTGTGAAGGCTCTCTTCTGGTTGTTGATGCAAGCCAAGGCGTCGAAGCGCAAACGTTAGCCAATGTCTATCAAGCCATTGATAACAACCATGAAATTATTCCTGTTCTTAACAAAATTGATCTGCCTGCAGCCGAACCTGAACGGGTTAAAACTCAAATTGAAGATGTCATTGGCTTGAATGCCCAAGATGCACTTCTTATATCTGCAAAAACAGGCATTGGCATTGAGGATGTCCTGGAAGCTATTGTGTCACGCTTACCTGCTCCCCAAGGTGATGAGACCGCCCCCTTGAAAGCCATGTTGGTTGATAGTTGGTACGACTCCTACCTTGGGGTTATGATTCTGGTGCGCATCAAAGATGGCGTCTTAACCAAAGGCGCAAAAATTCGCATGATGGGCACCAACGCCAGTTATGAAGTGGAACGGGTTGGCGTTTTTACCCCTAAACAAGTCATGGTCGACAAATTGATGCCTGGCGAAGTTGGCTTTATCACTGCCAGTATTAAGCATGTAGCTGATTGTAAAGTAGGAGACACCATTACAGAAGAGCGCTACCCAACATCTGAACCTCTATCCGGCTTTAAGCCATCCGTCCCTGTGGTTTTTTGCGGATTGTTTCCGGTTGACGCAGCAGAATTTGACCATTTACGTGAAAGTTTAGCCCGGTTACAGCTTAATGATGCAAGCTTCCAATTTGAAGCCGAAAGCTCAACAGCGCTTGGTTATGGTTTTCGATGTGGCTTTTTAGGTCTTCTTCACCTGGAAATTATTCAAGAGCGCTTGGAACGTGAATTTGACCTTGATCTCATTACAACAGCCCCCAGTGTCGTTTATCGCCTCCACATGACCAATGGCGCCATGTGCGAACTCCATAACCCAGCTGATATGCCCGATGTCATGAAAGTCGCTTCTATTGAGGAGCCTTGGATTAAAGCAACGATTCTTGTTCCAGATATCTATTTAGGATCCGTCCTAACATTATGCACAGAACGGCGCGGTGAGCAGATTGACCTAACTTATGCAGGGAATCGGGCAATGGTGGTTTACCGCCTCCCCCTCAATGAGGTTGTATTTGATTTTTATGACCGTTTAAAATCCGTCAGCCGTGGCTATGCGTCTTTTGACTATCACTTGGATTCTTACAAAGAAAGTGACGTTGTCAAAGTGAATATCTTGGTTAATGGAGAACCCGTTGATGCTTTATCGATGATGGTTCATCGCTCTCGTGCGATGAGCCGGGGACGCTTGTTGTGTGAACGTTTAAAAGACCTTATTCCCCGTCAATTATTTAAAATTGCTATTCAGGCAGCTATTGGTGGCAAAGTGATTGCCCGCGAAACCATTTCTGCTTTACGCAAGGATGTGACCGCTAAATGTTATGGAGGTGATATTACCCGCAAGCGCAAACTCCTTGAAAAACAAAAAGCTGGTAAAAAACGCATGCGCCAATTTGGTAATGTTGAAATTCCCCAAAGTGCGTTTATTGCTGCTCTTAAGATGGGGGATGATTAAGTCATGTTGGAACAGACGAAATGAAATATTAGCTAAAACAGTTGCTTAGGTTTAATGTTGTTGATAGGTTTTCCAAAATTTTCAAGCAAATTGTGCTAACGGTAGTCTAATGTATCTCATTGATAAAGAGTACACTCCGGTTACTCATAATTTTTTTCTTAAAGTTCTCAAACTAAAACTCTGGGTTTAGAAAGAAGCCTAATGAAAGGTCCTACCATGCTAAAATTTCCAGAAATTGACCCTGTCATGCTCCATCTTGGCCCTATCTCTGTCTACTGGTATGGAGTTGCTTATATGGTCGGATTTTTGTTGGCCTGGCAATATGCTGCTTGGTTAACTAAGTGCTTTGCTCCTTCCATTTCTAAAATCCAAGTGGATGACTTTTTAATGTGGGCTTTAGCAGGGGTTGTGATTGGGGGACGCTTAGGCCATATTTTGTTCTTTGAACCAGGCCGTTACCTTGCCCATCCTATTGAGATTTTTATGACCTGGAAAGGAGGCATGTCTTTTCATGGTGGGATGATCGGTGTCACTGTTGCCATCCTTATTTACTGCCGCAAATTCCACATTCCTATTTTACGATTTTCTGATATCCTCGTCTCTGTTGTCCCTATTGGGCTATTCTTAGGCCGAATTGCTAACTTCATTAATGGGGAACTCTATGGGCGAGTCAGCGATGTTTCTTGGGCCATGGTTTTTCCTTACGGTGGCCCTCTTCCCCGCCACCCTAGCCAACTTTATGAGGCATTTTTCGAAGGATTTGTTCTATTATGCCTTTTACACATAGGGTGGCGCATCCCTTTGTTAAGGAATACATCAGGTCGCCTTACCGGTTTGTTCCTGCTCGGATATGGTCTTGCCCGTTATTTTGTTGAGTTTGTCCGACAACCCGATACATTGTACGCTTTGTTAGGTATGGACCTGACTACAGGCCAAATATTGTCCTTACCCATGATTGTGGTAGGGTTCTATCTGATATGGCAACCTTTACGATATCCAAAAAACATTCTATGTCTTTAGAAGACCGCTTACGCAACCAAATCAGATCATCAGGTCCTATCTCCATCGCTGATTTTATAGCCCAAGCTCTTTATGACCCTAAAGAAGGATACTATACAACCAAAATCCCTATTGGCCGCACAGGAGATTACATCACATCCCCTGAAATGACGCAAGTTTTCGGCGAAGTCATTGGTTTGTGGCTCGCTGATCTCTGGCAGCAAGGGAAGCATCCAACACCATTTCATTTGGTGGAACTGGGCCCTGGTCGGGGTACACTCATGGCTGATATTTTGCGTACATTTCAATCTTTGAAACTTCCTCTTGCCAACATGACCGTGCACTTGGTTGAGATAAGCCCCCTTCTTAAGAAAATTCAACAAGAGGTACTCTCCTTCTTCCCTTGTCAAACCTTTTGGCACAAAAATTTAAGCACGCTGCCAAGTGATCAAGGTTTTTGCTTCATGGTTGCTAATGAGTTTTGGGATGCGTTACCGATACAACAATATGTACAGGTTGGTAAAGAATGGGTAGAACGGCATGTGGGATTGAAAGGAAACGAATTTACTTTTTTACCGGACATACCCATTTCTGATGATTTTCCTGGAATTCTGGGCCCGAGATGGGGCAGGATTTTCGACCCTGTTTTGACGCCGAGAGTTGGCTCTCTCGAAGGAGAAACAGGGGATGAAAAGACTGCTTCAGATCGGTGGCCAAAAACCGGGAAAATCATCAGAAATGGGTATATCTCCCATCCTATCAAAGAAGTTTGCCCAGCTATATCACCCCTTGTCTTACAGATCAGCAGCCATTTAAAACAACAAAAAGGCGTTGCTCTCTTTTTAGATTATGGATACACCCAATTGGAAGCATTGGGAGATACGCTACAGTCCCTATACCATCATCATCCTCTATCTCCTTTAACGAACATAGGGCAAGCTGATTTAACCCACCATGTGGATTTTTATTGCTTAAAAAGATTATTTACAGATGAAGGGTTAGATGCTTATGGACCAATCCCGCAAGGAGACTTCCTTAAAGCAATTGGCCTTAATGAACGAACTGAACAGTTGTGTGTACAGGCCAATGATACCCAAAAAAACCTTCTCCAAACAGCTGCTGTGCGCTTGACACATCCTTTTCAAATGGGAACTTTATTTAAAGCAATGGCTGTAATCAGCGAACGAACTCTTCAGCCTGGGGGATTTTAGGACGTGCTATCAATGATCATCTTGTGGACTGCAAATAGCAGTTTTCTCCTGACTTCCGCAAGTTGTGAAGTAGGTTTACACCATGGAAGCTTGCCCGTAAGGTTCATTTGGGGTTTTGATTAACACTTCATGAAGATGCTATAGTATTCGATAAACAGACCCACGACCCTGCCCTAGAGCCTTAAGGTAATAAAGATCAGTCAATTTTTTTAAGTGTAATTTTATCGTATTCCTGTTAGCTCCGGTACTGTCTTCTATCTCCTTGATGCTGACTTCCCCACGGGTTTTTACCAATTCAATAATTTGGCGAGATAGGGCAGGCAAGGATTCCCTTAGAGATTTCTCCTCCTGAACTTTGTTGGCTAGATTGTTCTTCTGTTTGATCATGGTTTTCAGGAAATAAACAAGCCATGGTTCCCACTTTTGCTCCAACTCTCGAATTGTTTGTTGAGTGCGACGTAAAGCAAGGTAATAAGTGTCTTTGCTTGCTTCAATAATACTTTCCATAGAGCTATAGGGTACATAATCATACCTTGCTCTCAACAAGAGTAAAGTTGTTACAACCCTTGATAATCTTCCATTTCCATCTTTGAAAGGATGAATGGCTAAAAACACAACAACAAATATGGCAATTAATAAGAGAGGGTGCTGCTGCTCTTCGGCAATACAGGTGTTGTACCACTCAACGAGGTCTTTCATCATAAGTGGTGTTTCAAAGGGAGTTGCTGTTTGAAAAACAACTCCTAGATTTTTCCCATCTGACCCAAAGGCTTCAACACTGTTATTGGTTTTTTTATAATTTCCACGATGATCATTGTCTTTAGAACTATATTTCAGCAAAATGCCGTGGAGTTGCTTAATATGATTTTCCGTGACAATTAGGCTGTCATAACTATCAAAAATCGTTTCCATAGCGTCAATGTAGCCAGCAACTTCTTGTTCATCGCGTGTTGTAAAAGACGTGATTTCTAACCTTGAAAAAAGGCTCTCTACTTCCGCATCTGTAAGCTTGGAACCTTCTATGCGTGTTGATGATCCAACACTTTCTATTGTGGCAATCTTCTTTAAAGTACTCAAGCGCTCTGGTGCCAGATTTTCAATAACTTGCCAACGACCTTTAAACTCATCAATTTCTGCTATGAGCTTCAATATTTCCGACGTAATGACGATGTTTTTTATTACTAACATGTTGATATATATAATTTATTATCAATGCCATACCCATTTACACCCATTTATACCCGTTTTACTCTAAAAAGACAATAAATCTTCAATTCTGTTCTGCGATACGGTTCTTAGAACCCGCTATTTTAGCTTCGCTGACCTTCGATTCGCCACAAAATCCTTCAATTGATGACACGCCCTATATTAGACTAGATAATTGCTAAAGATCATTGTATAACGATGTATACCCATTTCCGATGATTTTGCTGGAATTTTGGGCCAGAGATGAGGCGGGATTTTCGACCCTGGTTCGACGCCGAGAGTTGGCTCATCCGAAGGAGAACCGAAGGTCAGCGGAGCTAAACAGGGGATGAAAAAACCGTTTCAGATCGGTGGCCAAAAACCTGGAAAATCATCGGAAATGGGTATATAATAGGTTTTATCTAACAAGGAGAGCTACCAAATGACTGTCCTCTTGATTCTTCATATTTTTATAACGCTTGCTATGATTGGTGTTATTTTGATGCAACGCAGTGAAGGCGGTGGCTTAGGCATGGGGGGAGGAGCTTCTAGTAGTATGTTTAGCGCACGGGGTACAACAAATCTCCTCACACGGGCAACAGCAGTTTTAGCAGCCCTTTTCATGGGTAATTGTTTGCTTATGGGCATTATTTCCAAACACACTGTTCAGGAATCGACGTCGATCTTGGCCCCTATGGATAAGCCGAAGAAATAGGCAATATTGACAAATTTTGAGGTACCCAAAATTTATTTTTGTAATGGGTATATTGTTTCTTCATTAGGGAAAGGCATCTTGACCCATATCCTTGCAGCAGCTGTTCATCAAGAAAGGTTGGTTTGAATATGAAGAAACATCTTCGTATCCAAGATATTACCATTGGAAATGACCTTCCCTTTGTATTGATTGCGGGACCATGCGTTTTGGAAAGCCGCAATCATGCCCTTGAAATGTCTTCAGCTATTAGCGAAATAACCAATAAGCTTGGCATTCCGTTTGTTTATAAAACTTCTTTTGATAAAGCTAATCGAACCAGTATTCATGGCCAACGGGGTCTTGGGATGAATGCAAGCTTGCCTATTTTGGCCGAGGTAGGCGAAAAAACAGGCTGTCCCATTATCACAGATGTTCACAGCGCTGAACAATGCGCTCCAACAGCAGAAGTCGTTGATATTTTGCAAATTCCTGCTTTTTTGTGCCGTCAAACAGACCTTTTAAAAGCGGCTGCTAAAACAAGTAAAGCCATTAATATTAAGAAAGGCCAATTCCTTGCCCCTTGGGACATGGTTAATATCGTCAAAAAAATGGAAGCTTTTGGCAATACACAAGTGATGTTATGCGAACGGGGTGCTTCTTTCGGTTATAACACCCTTGTTTCTGATATGCGTTCTTTGCCTATCATGGCGCGCTCTGGATATCCCGTTGTTTTTGATGCGACACATTCTGTTCAACAGCCAGGAGGCACGGGAACATCCACCAGTGGAGAGCGCCAATTTGTGCCCATTCTTGCACGAGCAGCAGTATCTGTTGGCGTAGCAGCTGTTTTTATTGAAACCCATCAAGATCCGGACAATGCCCCAAGTGATGGACCAAATATGGTTCGACTTCAGGACTTGCCACAGTTATTATTAGAGCTTAAAGAATTTGATAAGCTTGCCAAAGCCTATCCTTGTCCTGCTTAGCCTTTAAAGGAGCCCTTCATGTTAGAAATTGTCAAGGTTCACGCACGAGAAATTTTAGATTCACGAGGGTTTCCAACCATTGAAGTCGACGTTTACACCACCCACATGGGAATAGTTGGACGGGCTGCCGTCCCCTCAGGCGCTTCCACCGGCTCATTTGAAGCTCTTGAGCGCCGAGATGGAGATAAAAGACGATACCTTGGCAAAGGCGTACAAAAAGCGGTTACTTCTATTAATCAAGAAATTGCCCATGCTCTTAAGGGCCTGGACGTATTCAACCAACGCTATATTGACCAACTTATGGCACACCTTGATGGAACCCCTAATAAATCTAAGCTTGGAGCCAATGCTATACTAGGCGTGAGCTTAGCTTGCGCAAAAGCAGCTGCTCTGGCCCGTGGAATTCCTTTCTATCGTTATCTGGGTGGCGTTGACGCCCATCTCCTTCCCATACCCATGATGAACATTATTAATGGGGGGGCGCACGCGGATAACCCCATTGATATTCAGGAGTTTATGATTGTCCCCGTTAGCGCTCCTTCTATTCAAGAAGCGATCCGCTATGGATCTGAAGTATTTCACAATTTAAAATTCCTTCTTAAAAAGGCTGGCCATAATACCAATGTAGGTGATGAAGGTGGTCTTGCCCCTGCTTTACAGAGCAGCCATGAAGCTTTAGATTTTATCACATCAGCGATCAAAGCAGCTGGATATATACCAGGAAAAGATATTTATCTAGCCCTAGATGTTGCCGCAACTGAATTTTATCAAAATGGCCGATACCACATGGTGGGCGAAGGTAAAACCTTTACGTCCAACCAAATGGTCGCCTATTATGAAGACCTTATCCAACACTATCCCATTATTTCAATCGAAGATGGACTAGCTGAAGATGACTGGGAAGGATGGGTTAATCTTACCCATACTCTTGGCGCCCGTATTCAGCTTGTGGGGGATGATTTATTCGTCACCAATCCTGAGCGATTGCAAAAAGGCATTGAAATAGGAGCAGCCAACGCCATCTTAATTAAACCCAACCAGATTGGTACACTCTCTCAAACACTAGATGCCATCCGTATGGCAAAAGAAGCTGGTTACAAGACGATTATTTCCCATCGATCTGGAGAAACAGAAGATACAACGATTGCTGATTTGGCCGTTGCTACCAATGCTGGACAAATTAAAACAGGGTCCTTATCACGTTCTGACCGAATTGCCAAATATAACCAACTCTTACGAATAGAAGAAGAACTTGCCACCCAAAGTCGCTATGCTGGACAAGACATCTTCCAAGGATGGCTAAAAGCGACAAGTCCTCTCAAACCATTTACGTCCAATCCCCCTCGTAAATTAACGGCTTAAGAGGTTTTTCAGCCGATGGACCTATCAAACCGTTTACATCAAATTCTAGGGCCTTTGATTGCTCTTCTACTTATGATTTATTTTGGATATCACATTATCCAGGGAGAGCGGGGTCTCTTTTCTTGGATGCGCCTACGACAAAAGATTGCTGATTCAGAACGCCATTTAGCAGAGATCCAGCTAGAAAAAGAAACCTTAGAACAGCAAGTTTATCTGTTAAGACCAGATAGCCTTGACCAAGATATGTTGGAAGAACGTGCCCAAAAAGTTCTGGGTTGGGTCAGTCCCGGAGATGTCGTTATTTATGACGAAGACCCCAATGCCCTTGCTACGATCCTCGAAAAAGGATCCTTCCATTTCACTAAACCACAAAAATAATCCTGTACAACTCATAAACGAAACTTCAGTTTTCCTTGCCAATTTTTCAGCTCCGCCTATTACTTCATCCACGCAACCATTTGGCCGTTCACGGTAACACTCTTTCGTCAGAACTCTTTTCTGGACAAAAAAACTATTTTTAATACAGGCTATCCAGTTGGACCCAACGTTACCAGTGTCTTTTGTCCAGAAAATAGCCGCTCAGCTAAGGATATAACATCTGCCTGTGTTATGGTTTCGATCTTTTGCAACGTTTCTTGCGGTAGGATGGGACGACCATAGGTGAGTATGTGATGAGCTAACCGCTCACAGCGGGCTGTAGTACTCTCAAGACCCATCATGAGCCCAGCTTTTAATTGAGCCTTTGCGCGGGTTATTTCTGTTAATTCAAGGGTTTTGGAAAAGCGGTTTAACTCCTCATAAACAACAGGTAACAGTTCATTAACTTGGTCAGGACTCGTACCTGCATAAATCCCAAAAACCCCACTATCACGGTAATTTGAAGCAAATGTATAAACGGAATAAACAAGCCCTCGCTTTTCTCTAATCTCTTGGAATAAGCGGGAAGACATGCCACCGCCTAAAATCGTTGACAAAATAGAAGCCGTATAATGTTCAGGATGTGCTGATGGTAATCCTTCAAACCCCAGCACAACATGCGTCTGTTCTAAGTCTCTGGGATAATGCTTGGTTCCCCCCTTATAAACAGCCGACATTGTTTCCTTTGAACAATCAATTGGTAGGGAAGAAAATTTCTCTGAAACCCAATCAACCACCTCTTGATGGTCTAAATTCCCAGCAGCCGCAAAAACCATTTGACGGGAGCCATAATGATCATGCATGTACGTTTTGACCTGGCTTGGTTGCAATGATCGAATGATATCAACTGTACCTAATATAGCACGTCCTATGGGTTGCCCTGGGTAACACGCTTCTTGAAAATAATCAAAAATAATATCATCAGGCGTATCGTATGTTTGGCCAATTTCTTGAATAATAACCGATTGTTCGCGTGCAAACTCACCTGAATCAAACGTAGAATTTTGCAGAATATCAGCTAAAATATCGACAGCCAACGGTACATATTCTTTTAAAATCCTGGCATGATAAGCCGTTACTTCACGTGACGTATATGCGTTAAGATAGCCCCCCACAGCTTCAATTTCTTCAGCAATTTGTAAAGCTGTACGGCACGTTGTACCTTTAAAAGCCATATGTTCCAGTACATGGGATATACCATTAATTGAGGATGGTTCATGGCGCGCGCCTACATCAACCCACAAACCACACGTGACCGTTTCCACATGGGGAATAGAATCCGTTACCACACGCAAACCACTTTCTAGTACGGTAACTATAGGCATCGTTACTTGGGCTGTCATATATATTTTCTTCTCCTGCTGATTACAAAACTTCTATAACAAAGAAATACACTATACCCCTTTTACTGTCCTTGTTTGGCGTTTATCTTGTCTATTGAGTAGCTTCTTTCGAGCTTTGGCTATGTTCGTCGCTTTTGCAACCTTTTTTAACTCCTTCAATTCTACAGATGGCTTTATATGTTGAAGGGTATTGGCTACCAAATCTTTAAGTTGTCCAGTTGTAACAATGTTAAATTCAAATGGATACCCATTCAAGATAGTCGGATTTGAACCTAATATTTTTACAATTCCTTGCATTTCTGAAGTATGGTTAGGCGCATGGGTAATGTGCACGTTAAATAACGTAAAATGAAGATCATTAAGAACTTGAAAAGCCATATTAACCTCAGTTTGTCTCAAAGAAGATTCCTTCCTTTCCTTGGGTGGCTTATATTGAATGAGACCAGATTCTGAAATAGAATGCAATTCCGCTTGCAATACATCAATTCCCTCTTTTGCATCATAAGCTAGGGAAGCATTCCCTGCTAATTTTCCATGTCCTGAGAGACTTGAAAGACCCGTGAGTGTCAAAATATCAGCCAGTTCAATATCTTCAAAATTTGCTTCGAATTGAAAAGCAGTATGACCTATATTGTTTATTCTCTCAAATCGATAAGCTTTTAATTGACCACTTAAAGCTTCTGCAGAAAAGTTTTGAATTTGCAAAAATCCTCGTTTGTCCAATAAATACTCAAGAAGCCCATTTTTTAAGTTAATACTTCCAACAGAAATTTTGGTGGCTCGAATGCGCTGGATCCCTTTTGTTGTTAAAGGCTGTAAAGTGTCAAAAACAAATTGAGAATCAACCCCCTCAATGATAAAGCCTTCCTGTAACAAGCTTCCTTCTTTAAGGGTGGCTATCAGCATTGAATGAGCTAAGCATTCTTTTTTCCATTGGATTTCTCCTTCCAGGTTGACTTCTCCCCCCACTGATATCTTCTCGCATTGCCGGCGCGCCAATAGATTGGTAAAATCCCATATTTCAGATAGTTGAGGGATATGGGCCGTCAGAATCAGTTGAGCCGATGGTTCATAAGGCTTTAAAACGCCTTTGGCTTTCAAAAGATCTCCTTGCCCTTCTCTTCTCACCACTGTTAACTCATCAAGTGTTATATTTTCTAGAGTTCCTGCTGCTTCTAGACTAATATCCAAAGGCATTTTTAAAACCCCATATTGAGGCAAGCCAAGGCGCTCTACTTTTGCAAACCCACTTATTTTACATCTTCCACTTTGCCCATCAGTGGTACTGCCCCATAAAGATATTTCCGGCACTTTGATTTGAAACGGCGCCCTTCCTTTTTCCATGGGAATATCAATATCAACATGGGCAGAATGAATGTCAAAATTTATTCCCTGGCTTCCCACTTCAAAAATCAATTGCCCAGAAAAAGCGGGGCTATCATAGTCACCCCAATCAATGGTTAATACATACCCATTCTTATGGGTTGTTTTTTCGGCTACACCATGGATGGGAAGTTTTAAGATACTGTGGGAAGTTGGAATCATGAGAAGACAATCTTGCATAAATATATTGGGTAGTTTTAGGTGCTGAAAAAAATGCAAAGCCTTTTCAAAAGGGGTTCGTATATTTTGAAGATTCATCTTTGCAATATCAAAAGGGCTACCTTCCTTAAATTCAAGGGTAGCACCTACTACTTCTATTGTTTTTATTTTAAGGAAAGGAGAAAAGGTAATGTTGGCTTCCTGAACACTTAAAACAGGCATTTCTGGAGAGGCTTCCACGTGGATATCCCTCAAATAAATACGTCCCCACCCTAAACTTACCGCATCAATTCTCACCTCCCCTATGCCAAGTGGTGCCAAGTTGCGTTCCAAATAGACTTTAGCCTTATGCTTGATAATGCTGGGCCCTTTCCACGATAGAATGCTGCCCCCTATAACCAAAAGAGGTGCTAAAATAATCAAACCGCGCTTGAGATAGGGCTTCATTCTTTTGTCAATCCTCCATTATTCTCTTTATCGCTTTTCTTTTATTTTTATGGTAGCTACAGTTACATTGATCAAGTACATTCATAGTGGGGCAAGCAAGAGCTGGAATCAAGATGGTTGAAAGATTTGAAAATGCATGGATTGCCACGCCGCTTCGCGGCTCGCAATGACTGTGCCTTGGTTTGTATGATCCCTATTTTCATACCCTATCCTCGGTTTGTGTCATTGCGAACCTCCATAGGAGGTGAAGCAATCCATGTATTTTTGATCTCCAATCAGACAAACATATTGAAAGATTTTGAAAATGCATGGATTGCCACGCTGCTTCGCGGCTCGCAATGACCAAACACTTAACATGTTGAAAATAGCTCGTTTTTTGTTTATACACTGGGCCACTCGCAATGACAGAAGCGCGGGGATTGCTTTGTCACACGCTCCAATGACGAAAACTGGAAATTTTTCATCATCTTTTCATTATGTTAATGGAGAGTGACCCATGTTTACAATTACTGATGAACCTCTAACTTTTTCTCTACCCTGGGCGATTCCTTTTATGGGGGTTTTGGCTTCTCTGGCCTTTGCTCACCTTCTTGCTCCTAAATTTTGGCGCCATCATTATGCAAAAGTTCTAGGTGGATGGATTCTTTCTTTCTTATGCGTCCTGGTAGGTGTTAAAGGGCTTGTCTCTTCCCTTCATTTCTTATTCCATACCCTGATTCACCATTACATTCCATTTATGGCTCTTATTACAGTTTTGTTTACAGTGGGGGGCGGCATCCACATCACTATGAAAGGAAAAGCCTCACCCCTTTTAAACGCAAGCCTACTGGGTTGTGGCGCTCTTCTAGCTAATGTTATTGGAACAACAGGTGCCTCTATGCTTTTCATCCGCCCGATCATTGCTCTCAATAAATACCGCCGCTATGCCACCCACGTTATTATTTTCTTTATTTTCCTTGTCTCCAATATTGGTGGTATCCTAACCCCATTAGGCGATCCTCCTTTATTTATTGGTTTCTTAAATGGTGTCGATTTTTTTTGGACGGCGACCCAACTTTTGTACCCTTTCCTGTTTGTTGGGGGAATTACCTTAACAATTTTTTGGCTGATTGACCATTATTATTTTTATCATGATCCTTTGGTTCATGACCCTAGCCATATGCATGGAGAAGCTAGAATCACCATAAAAGGCTTGCGCAATTTTTTATTTTTAGGAGCAGCAATTATAGCCGTCGTATTAGAAAGCAAGATCCTTGAGCACCCCTTTTCTTTTTTTGGTCTACCAATTCCCATCATAGCATTAGGACGAGATTTATTTTTATTTTCCATGGCCTACTTCTCTTGGAAGCTAACGCCTGCTTCAATTCATGAAGCCAACCACTTTACCTGGGAACCTCTTGAAGAAGTCGCTCTTGTTTTTCTGGCTATATTTATCACCGTTATTCCTGTGCTCAGCATGCTTAAAAGCGGAGAAGCAGGCCCTTTAAAAGAGTTCATTCATATAGCTAACCCAAATGGCGCACCAAATAGCCTGCTTTATTTCTGGCTAACAGGGATTCTTTCTTCTCTCTTGGATAACGCGCCCACGTATTTGGTTTTTTTCAATATGGCAGGAGGCGACGCAAGCACTCTTATGACCCAAGGCGCTCGTATTTTAATAGCCATTTCAACAGGGGCTGTTTTTATGGGGGCCCTCACCTATATTGGAAATGCGCCTAATTTTATGGTACGCGCCATTGCTGTACGCTCTCATATTAAGATGCCAGGATTCCTAGGATACCTCTTGTGGTCTTGGGGAATTCTCCTGCCCATTTTCTTCTGCTTTAGCTTGATGTGGTTTTAATAAAGGCTTATTCGCTTCCAAGTAATAATAAACCTGACACAGGCCTTTGCTCTTTTGTTTGTCAATATGCATGGCTGTATCCGCTTCTATTATTAGAGCTACATGATCACGGGTAGTAAGGAAATAAAGATATAT
>Ga0116230_10002075_pt1 | contig 19287 bp, 10 predicted proteins | sample S1TSphfallax_3_FD_88678 | JGI IMG/M metagenome (GOLD analysis project Ga0116230, IMG submission 88678) | Host-associated microbial communities from peat moss isolated from Minnesota, USA - S1T2_Fd - Sphagnum fallax MG | ecosystem: Host-associated > Plants > Peat moss > Unclassified | place... | reverse complement strand
GTGTTTTTCAAGTTGATTCATGTTAATTTGTGATGAAGGACCCTTTGAATCCCTATGGAATTCAAGAACAATGGAATTGAAAACAATTGTGGCAAAATGGTATCTAATCATGCAATTTTTGACTTAAAATTAGTTCAACATAGGTCCATACGCGAACATAATTTTTAAAAACGAAATATATTAAATTACGTGCATGAATGTTAATATGAGAAAGAGATGGGGGTAAAGGTTTTTAAAATTTCAAGTGTACAAAACACATTTGATTATAATTGAAATCCCATGTTGATCAAAATATCTCAATTAATTCAATTGGAATATCTTGAACTCCATAAGCAATTTTCTCAAAAAAATAATGTTACATATATTTAAAGACACTAGCAGATTAAGATAATCATTAAAAAAAACTTATGGAAATCCTATACCTAATTAAGTGTACGAAAACATTTTAACTATTTTTTTTTTACACACATTTGCAAAGTAAATTCCAATGATAAACACTATGAAAATCAAATTTGCAAATCTAAAAATAATAGTATGAAAATGTTAATGAGAAGTGACGTATCAAATGTTGCAAAAGATGTGGATCTCAAAATAACATGATAGGAGGTTCATGAATAAAGTTATAACATGTAGAGGAAAAAACATTAGAAACGCAAAAGGTGTTACTCAATAACATGGTCATCAATGAATATGAGTACTTATATATTATATTGACCAAAAATAACTATGGAAGGAAGCACTAGTAGAAAACCCCCCCTTTTTCAAAAATTTTCCAACTTACAATTATAATTGAAAATGACCCTTTCGAATACACTTTACTTTTTTCAACTACAATCTATTTTTTTTCAATTGATGAACACAAGAGTTGAAAAGTACAAGCCAAAAATGAAATTGTAATCGAAAGTGATGGCCACATGTCAACACCACAACAATAGCCACTTTTGACCATTTTAGTTGGAAATGATTCCACCATTACAATCGAAAGTTGTTTTCAACTTTAAATGAGAATCTAAATAGAACACATCTCCTGGGAACATCTCACGACCTGGTGGTCGATGTAACAATAATGATATTTGATGATATGCCATTCATTGCTTACTTAGGTCATCATAAATAATTCATGTGTGCATTTCATTACCTCGAAAATATTCACCCATAGCACAACCTGAACATGGTGCCAAGAATTGCAAAGGAATAGGATCTGAAACAATGGTTGTTACAATAATGCAATATTCTAAAGCACCTAATTATGAAAGAATTTTAACCAATTTTGCCACATTTGAACATTTCTGTCCGATTGCTACATACACACAATACAATTTTTCATTATTTAAAGTGCCCCGCGCGTTGATTTCCTTTGGTTTAATATGGTATCAATAGCTATAGCAATCTTTCCAGTTTGTCTGTCTCCTATTATAAGTTTTCGTTGACCACAACCTATAGGAACCAAGCTATCTACTGCTTTCAATCTTGTTTGCATGGGTTCATGCACAGATTTATGACTTCCCATTGGATGAACTTCATCCACTGACAAATCATGACATCATCAAAATTTGAACTTAAATTCAACTATGTTAAGTAAAAAGTCTAGCCAACAATTTATTGACACGTGGTGCCAACATTTAACCAATAATTTGTTGACACATGGCCCCAATGTTTAACAAGTAGTTTGTTGCCACATGGTTCACATAGGGCTACATATCACCTAGGTTAAGGCTAAATGTAAACTAGACCCAAACTTAAACTAGGTTTGGAACTAAGCTAAGCCTAGATTTAAGCCACCTGGTTTAAGCCTAAAACTAGGCCAAATGCCACTTAATTAATAATTTACTTTTTCATTTTAAGTTTAACCTTTAAGGTCAAGCTTTTGTGATTAGTTCATCCCAAATGGCTATTGAACAATATAAAGTTTTTTTGTGTTTTTCCAACATTTTTGATTCACCTCTTTACATACTTTGAAAACTTGTCATGGAAAACAAATAATATGGGATAAATAGTTTAGTTGTAAGCTAGGGTAAAACAACCAATGAACAATCACTTAGTGGTTTAGAGCTCTATTTCCTTATGGCGTCCAAAGATGAATCAAAGTCCTCCTCTTGGCGCATCTGAGGCAATAAAAATCTTCACAAACAAATAATAAATGAGAAAGTTGTGGCTCCCCGAAGTAGGGGGGTCAAAATAGAAAATGATGTAAAACTTGGAAGCCTATTCCTGAACATTGAAAACAGTTGTAAGAAGTCGTTCCATTACTTTTAGAGTTCCAAGATGATTTGTAGAATGTAAGGTGGCGCTCCCATAGCACTTTAGATCACTAAAATTGAACAAGAAATGAAAAAGATATGGACTTTGAAAGTCAAAGGGGTCTAAAAGAAAAAAAGTGCATTTTGTATCTTGAAAAAAATGTGTTTTGTAAAAAAAGATTCCAACTCTTTCTTGATTACTCCTATGTTTGTTTGTGGAGTTCAAAGGTGAATTGTAAAGCTTAATTTACTGATCCCATAAAGTTTTAAATCACGCAAAATGAAGAGATGAGAAAGATACGAATAAGTCTTTGGTACGCCGCCAATTAGTCATGGGCAATTATCATAACCTAATTGTAACCAATTTACAGCCTAACTAGTTGTAACCCACATTGCAAATTAATCACGATGACTTACTAACAACTACCTAACAACATGCTTACTTAAACCAGTCTACCTAACTACTTATCTAGCCTAGTCTACTACCAATTAACCTAACTTATTAAACTTATAAATTAACCTAAACTACTAATCTATGTAGCATATGTGGCACCTAGGTTGGGCTAAAGTTAACCAAGGTGGCACCTAGGAATACCTATCTGAAACCTAACAAAAGTAGCCTAGGGGTTTAATACTTATTAGCCTACTAACTAATGTAATGTATGTGGCACCTAAGTTGGGCTTAAAGTTAAAGATGGTGGCACTTAACCCTAGACCACTTAATACCTATTTAATACTTAACATACATGGCCTAGAAACTTAATTTAATTAGTAATAGTTAGAAAATACCTATTATGTAGGTACCTAGTATGTATTAGGTAAGTACCTATTAGGTAATAATTAGTAGGTACCTAAAGGTAGGTACTAATTACCTAACTAGTTAGTAGCTAGTAGGTAGGTACCTACTAGCTAACTAAACCTTAACCTTAAAACCTAGTTACTGACTAACTAAGTACTTAGCTACCTTATACTTTAAGTACCTATTAACTAAATACCTAGTTAGTAGATAATTACTAACTAAATAAGTAGTTAGGTAGGTATTAAGTATTTAGTAAGTACCTAGTGTGGTACTTATAGGTACATAGTAGGTAGGTATTTAATTACTAATATTTAACCTTATTAGTATTTTATAATAACTAATAGTAAATAATAATTTTAATTTTCAAATGTTATTACAATTAGTTATAAGCTAGGTTAGTAATATTATTGTATTATTATAATATGATCCTAACTTAGGTGAATAATTAATAGTTAACCACCTAAGGTTAATTAAATGTCTAATGTGGCACCTAAGGTACGCACCTAGGTTAAACAATTTAAACTGTGCTTGGGCCTAGATCACTTGATACTTATCCAATGCTTAACATAGGTAAGCTATAAACTTAATAGCTAATAATAGCTAGAAAATACATATAAAATAATACTTAATAAGTACTTAAAAGTAAATACTAGTTACCTAGCTACGTACTTTTATAGCTAACTAGTAACTACTAAATAGGTACCTAGTTAGTAACTTAAATGTTAACCTTAGTGGCTACCTACCTAATTAGTAGCTACTTATTAACTACCTATTAAGGAGCTAGCTATCTAGTAGTCTAAATATACATTAACTAAATACCTAACTACTAATTAGGTGAACAACTAGGTAGGTAATAAACATCTAATATTTCAAGAAATAAAATTTAATATCTAATTAATTAATCAATTCCCACAAAATCATTAAACTTTTAATGTATTTAATTATTTAGCAATTACTGTTAAAACAACATAATTTATACATAATAAATTATCTAAATAAAATTTTAAAATATTTAGCTTTGAAAATAAACCTTTTAAATTGCTACTGATCAAACAATTAAATTAAAAATAATTAAGTTTTTAATTACCATCTAACAAAATAAATTATTAAATAATTGGTAAATTTTCAATATTAGCTATAAATTATTAAATTCAATTTTAGAAATAAATCAGTTCTAATTCATTGTTAATATTAATTAGATAATTTAATTAGTGCATTGTTAATTTTCTTAATTTTATAACTATCTAACTATTAATTAATCATATTATTGAGAAATTTCAAAATGAATGAAATGTTTCGAAATTATTAAATAATCAATAATCAAATAATTAATTATCTAAATAAGTAATAAAAATCATTTTTCCCAACTAATTATTTAGAATAATTAATTATTTTGTAATAACTACTTAGTAAATATTAATTAGTAGTTAATAAAATATTGAAAAATCATTAGTTGATAATATTAAATATTAAATATTTGTATATAAACCTATTAGCTTTTTAGTATAAATTAAATATTTTTAAATTAACTAACGACTATTGCATATTTCTTAATCAATCAGTTGTTTAATATTATAATTCATGAATAATGATTAATTGTTGTATGATTTATGATTAATTTATGCATTATTTGCAAGGTTGATTTGTAATTGCATAATATAGTTGAAAAATAATTGAACAAAAGTTACAACAAAGACATTAGTCCCTTGAACTACATTTCATCCATCCAACTTGCATTTATCATCCATTTCAATGTTTTGTGACTCACCAAAGTGGTTGAACACAAGACTTACGAAGTTGACACACCACCTTGGAGGCATGATTGTAGGTGATGTCATTTTCCCAGTCAATGTTTTGATTATAATTCAATTGTCGACCCCTTAGTTGAAATTTACTTTCAACTATCCACCAAAAGAGTAGAAGGTTCAACTTATTTAGTAGCCCCAAATTGTTTTTTTAATATTTAAAAATTTGTAATTGAAAATGACATGTAGTCGAAAGCAGGTGGGTTGAAAAAGGGGGGTTTTTTACTAATGAGGAAAATGCAATGAAGACATATGGGCAACGATGCCTTCAACATACTAAGACAAAATGAAGCTATTGGGAGGGCTTGGAAAGAACTATTTGTAACCAAAGAAAGGCAAAGTTTGAACTCTCATGTGAGTGGAAATTCTACAATGATGAAACAACATTGTTAGTCTACTATTGATGCAAGATCTACCAAAAAACCATAACTCAAAATTAAGATGAACTTACTCACAATCAACTTCAACTTTCATTTTTTTCGAGTTGGTAGAGTTAAAGTCTATGTTTGTGCAGGTCATGACAAGTACCATCCCCAACTTTTAACTCTTTGACAGGAGGTTCAAATTTTATTTGGTAAATTTCCTAATCAAAATTTAGAACAAGGCCATATTGACCAAGACCATTGCATGTTGAAATGAAATTCCCTACATCAAAATACACGCAATTTAATAATGAGAAAGAAAAACACTACATACAAACTTGAGATTTGAAAGGGACACATGAATTAGACATGTCCATTATTTATAGTATTGACAAACTACACAAAAGGTCATCTTCGCCAAATTGTAGTCCCTTATCCAAAATTCATCAACTTGAGGTTGGAATTTAAATACCCCATGGTAATGAATAAGTAGAGTTGCTCAATTGAATGTAGTTTGTGAAGAAAAGGGAAACAATTAGTGATGAATGGTGAAAAGAAAGGTAAAAAGGCCAAGGAATTGAGTCAATGAAATGGGTATTTGCAAGCTAGAATGGATCACTTTTGGCATTGCAAATCCATTTTTTTTAGCACCCTTATGGATTAGAATTTGTCCCTTGTCAAATTGTTATTAATTTTTATGAAAAGGGACTCATGTATGCGATTGTCATATATAATCTTTAGTGTGATAGAATCTTGAAATTATTTGAAGTTCAATGTTCTACACCAAATGGGGGACTTTTCATCACATACTACTACATTGTAATGTTATAGTACATAAAAGATGTGTAAATGGACTCACCATATTTTGAGCTTATAATGAACAAAATTCAAAAATGTGGTTAATAATTTAAAATGGGTGCTTGCAAATCATTTGAATGTCACATAAAAATTTTATGGACTTTTACGTAGGCCAAAAATTAACAAAAATGGTAAAGTCCATTATTATTACATTTTTATGGATTACTTTTTTTTTTTCACAAACATTAAAGCCTATAAGGTATTACATTTTCATGTGTCATTTTTTTGAAAAATATGAACATTTTTGCAATTTTATAACTTTACAATTTTTAGCTTGTAAAAAATACACTATGAAACATATTTTTAAAAACTCAAAAAATTGGTCAAAAGTGATCCACTCTAGCTTGTAATACCCAAGTAAATCAGCTTCTTACCAATAAATTTTGGATTGGAACATTATAAGTTATTGATAATGGACCAACCCCAAAGAATATTGAAGTTGTTGCTCTTTAAGAATGACCTAATGTTATTGGCAACTTAGGGGGAATCCTCATGAGAAATAACCATGCAACTATTTGCTCATAGGTATTTGTTTACAAAACCAAACATTGACAAAAGAAATTATCATCAAGGCTATTCTAGTGAACAATCAATTTTGGGGGGTTAGATACGTGCGATGCAAGGAGGTTGGAAGGTATATTTCTGAATACCAACAAAACCTTGTCCACTAAAGAATCCTACGACCATTAAAAAAAAACCAATGATGAACTTGAATGAACAAGGATTGCAAAGAAGCAATTTAAATAGGACTCACAAAAATACCTTTGAAAAAAGTTGTGGATCTGATCATATGAATTAGTCCAAAAGCCTATGGCAAACTTGGCTTTCACAATAGCAAACCATGAAACATTGAATGCCACAATGGGGTGGGATGATGTCACCATGAACGACGATAATTAGTGCAAGTGGAGGTTGTTTAGGAGTAACAATTGATTGCTTTAACTTTTGATTCACAAGCTTTCGTTTCTAAGGTGAAGGGGCTTTTTCATGTTTAATCAAATCTAGTAATTGTGGTTAAGGAATATCCACATCCATAGGATTGACATGCACCATCTACAAATGTAGTACCTAGCTTCTCTTTCCCCTTTTTCTTGTGTGTTCCTTCCTCACCATGTCCATTACCTTTGTGCCTAACATCTCCAAAACTTTTGGATCACGAAGTTTTGGGTTTGGCATTTCAACATAGTAAATGATATGCACAATGTTGATAGCTGATGATAATTTTCATTGCAAGATTCAATTGCATAAACATCAAATGTTAATTGGACCAAACAAAATGTGGAGAATTTTCAATGGATGAAATGTTTAACTATAAATTCGTACCTCGTACGCATAATAAAAAAAAACCTCTTATGTAAGGCTATATTGTGTCTTCTTTATTTTGCTCATTTTTTTTGGTATTGCTCATTAGGGATGACACCTTTAAATTGATGCAATGGTACAATCATTATGGACTAACTGCAAAAAACAACATGGACAAAGGATGGTTGAACATGGTCAAATTCTATAAACTTGTGAATGGAAGCAAAGGCAAACCATGTAGTAGAGATATATAATCATAAACAAATCATGCATCATGATTGGGTTTGATCTTGACATACTTATTGAAATTTGTCATTGTTGTCAAAAGTTCAACTAGTCCTCAAGTTTTGTCCAACACAAAGTTGTCTACAAAAAAATGTTCATCCACATCATTCAAGTAAATTGAGCTTATGTATGGAAACCATGCTTGAAGCCTATGTTTGCCATCCCAAATGTGGAACATATTTTTAAACAAAGATGACAAGTTGGCATTAGCCTTCAAAAATGCCTCAATTTTTTCATTCTTCTCCTTCCAAAGTGGATTCTAGGAATTCACAAAGTTGGCCATAGACTTAATCTTTCCCTGTCAATTTTGTAGGTATACATAAAAACCCTTTCACCCTCCTTGTAACCCATTAAAGTTTGTTCCATCTTCATCACATTGATCTTCAAAGTTGGGTGAACAATAAGCCTAACAACCATTTGACAAATTGGGATGATCATTCTGGTCTTGCTTTTTATATGGATTTTGAATTTGTCCAACACCTCCATGGTATTGAACTTATTTTTCATCCCAATATGCTCTTTAATACACTACAATGCATTATAATGAATTTAATAATTCATAGAAAAATACACTATGAAAGAAGTTTCAAAAGTTTAGAACAATACTTGAAAAAATATATATGGAAAACTAACAGATTGATTTCCATTTTCATAGTCCACTACAAGTCATTGCCAATCCACTAGGATGAAAGATTGAAATAAAGACAAAAAGTTCATTATGGGGTGAACAAAAAAATGGGTGGTACCACTAAAAACCACTTCAAGGAATGTTAAGGAACCAAAAGTGGTCAAATAATATTCATGGGCCCTTTCTTTTAAAATATTTTCACAATTATATATATATAATATACTTTGGAATGTAATGGATAAACATAAATATTATATATATAATATTCATGTTTATCCATTACATTCCAAAGTATATGGCCTTAAGTTTTTATTGGAATAAAAATAAATGGAAAATAATACAAATTTGTATTCCTAATTGTCATGGCCCTTTTAGGAATCACATTTTAGACCTTTGAAAATTGATAACTAAATCACATCTACTTGATTAATTACTGAATAACAAAATCAAGTAAAATACCATCTAAAATACTTATGAAAATTATATAAATTAAAAAAAAACCTCTACTTGTTTCAAAAGTCTTATTAACCAAAAAGTTTAGGAAATGTGGCCACCATGACATTCCTAAAACTTTTTTAAAGTACAATGATAAGGAACATCAAAACTCAAAATATTTTCTATTTCATTATGGTCTCAAATTCTATAAAACATGGGTAATGTATTCAAGAAAAGAATTTAATGAAAACATTTCTTTAAGTGTTTATATTTTTTCAAATCTGATGGGTCTAATAAAATCTAGTATGACATTCTTAGTGGGTCCACCCAGTCATACTTCCAACCTATGGTCCAACAACATATGTTCTATAGTCATTACTGATTATAACAAATATGCCACTAAAACATCAAAGAAGCACTACTTTGAAATTGTAAAAATCCATTTAATCATTATGGTTAGTACCGACCATAACTAGAGAAAGTGTTTAGGCAAGCATGAATATAAAAATTCATATACTACTTTTGCAAGAAATTGGTTATGGTCAACATCGACCATAGCTAGAAAGAGCCTTCAAACAAGCTTGATGATAAACATTCATGGACTACTTTATCAAGAAATTGGCTACGATTAGCGTTGACCATATTTTTAAAAAAAACCCTTGTTAGGAGAAATCCATGACATCCATTAGAAAGCACAATGAAACATTCAATTCTAGCCAATTGGATAACTATTCATAATAACATAGCTATGGCTAGTACCGAGTATTATCAAAATTGGAAATCACTATAGATATTTATTCCTAGATCAAACCTAAGGTTGGTGTTGACCATTAATGACCATACAAGTTGTGTTTGGTGACATCTATTCAAAAGGTCAATTTAAAATTTCAACATACAACTTGAAGAGCTATAGTCATTGCCCATTATAACCCATATCAATCATGTATATTGTTTTCACAAAGTGATTATAAAGAATGTTCTTCCCCTTCCAAAATATCATGGGTGTTGACCATACCATAGTTAAAATCTCTTTTGTAGATTAATGTTGTGGTCATTGCAGACCATTGTTCAAATCAATCTTGCAAGTTGTTATAAAAAAAGGATTGCAGAGAGATCTAATTTATCTTCAATTCCTAGCATAGTTGACAAGTGCCAAAATTGGTTTCAAAGATCAAAGTTATGATTGTTGCCAACCATCGCTCATATTGTTATTCTACATCGTTTTTTCATAGTTAAATCCATAATCGCAAAGGATTTCATAGATCTTTCTTATACATTGAAGCTAGGTTCACAAATCATTTTACAAAGAAACAATCGATAGAAACCATAATTGTGTTCAAATTGATCTATACAAATATTGATTCTAAAAATCATTCTTTAATATCAAAAGTATGGTTATTGCCAACAAATACCAAGATTGTTCATCCAAATGATCAAGGAATGTGAATTGAAAGGTTCTACATACAACAAATTGATTCACATGTCTATTGACAATTACATTTCTTGGTACACCTTTGTAAAGTTTTTCTCTCCTTGCATCGTCTATAATTGAAAAAAGACGACTTTGATGAACATTAATGCACTTTGAATGAAAATTATAGGTAGGCACAAATCTTCAACATTTTAATTAACCAACCTATGAAGAACATGTTGAAACACTACAAGAAATGAAACATGTTCTATGTGATTATGCATACATACCTCTCCTCCTTTCTCATGTCGTTCGTTAGAGCCACTGATATCTTCCATCTTCTCATCAACATTTCCTTGCACAATGAGAACAAAAGAGATTGAAGTTCATGAAATGCATGATCTGCTTTCTATTAACCTCTTTAAACTTTTTGACATTGTAGCCTTTACATCGATTCTTATACCTGCACTTCAAATGAGCTCTTCATTTTGCTTCAAAGAAATTTGGGCTAGAAAAGATCAAAATGGTTTCAGTCTAAATAATACATCAATTTCCCAAATAGTCTCCATCTTTTCATCGTTGAGCTTGTTGTTTCCTTTTATGTCATTGTTGTGTTCTGAACAACGCGATTGGGATCCTCTTGCAACTATATGTCTTCCTTAGAGGTCTAAGGTCCTAACCTTGTTCTCCTCCCTAGTTGCTTTGTTTTCTTCCTTATTCTTCTCCTTATTTGCTAGCTTGCTCCTTATAGTTTCAAGTGTTGCCATTGATATGTGTCTATGCTTTCAGCTAATCCAACTACTTCCACGCTTCCTTCTCCTCCTCATTCTTTTCCTTCCACCTTTCTCTCTAGAGTGCATTGCATTATCAACATTAAAGCCATTTTGCAATCATATAACATGATGGTGGAATTTTGGATTTTAAGAAACCCTACTATCCTATACATCCCACACGATCTTATAAGTGCCATTGGATGTTTGGTGTTTTTAATCAATGGCCAACAAATATATATCCCCATTCGCCCTAAAATGGATGACAAAAGGTTTTTTGGAAGATTGTTATGGCCTTTATTCTCAACAAATTGTTGAAATATGATCAACACAAGGGAATTTTCATTTGAAAATTTTAGAATTGAAAAATATAATTATAGTTCATTCATTTATATTGTTTGGAAAATGGAGTTTAGATAATATCTTTTCTCTTTGACATGTGATTGGGAAAATTGAAATATTTCTACAAATTTTCTGTTGAAATTTCCAAGAAATTTACTTGGTATTTCAAATACACGACTTTTTTGTTTCATCTAGGCTTAGGAGTAGATCTAATGAGTTTATTTATCAATTATCCCATAGTCATTATTGAGCCATGTTATTCATAAATGTGCTATAATATATCATTTTTAACAACAGTAGGATATCACTTAAATGTCGCGTTATTTTTCTAATTGAAATTGAAAAGATATTAATGTTGGCAATTTCCAATGATATCATTATTGTCCCTTTTAGTCAAGTTTCATTCCCCTCATAAATGTTTTGTGACCCATTGGAACCTAAAACTTTTCCTCGCCCATTTTCAAACTCTTGGGGATTTTTTGCATGCCAAATCAATAGTCTTTAGAAAATTTGATTCTTCAATTGTAGGTATTGTCTTGATTCTTGAACTATATTTATTATATTGATTCTTGAAAATGTAGTTATTGTCTTGATTCTTGGAAGGCCATTATTGTATTGATTCTTGAAATGTAGTTATTGTCTTGATTCTTGGAAGGCCATTGTTGTATTGATTGTTGGAATGTTGATTCTTCTAGAATGTCAATAATTTGTTTTCTTGTTTAGTTATAATAATTGTTTAGATGTCACATGTGAATGAATTAATTTCCTTCATTTATGTCCTATAGTCTACAACATGTTTTACATTAGGAATTAGGCCAAAAAAACTTGGGGCCAACTTTAAGCATTGTTGGGGTTCAAATTGGCCCCAAGTTATTAATAATTGCTAGAACATACATTGACGTCAATAAATTATTAAATGTTGGGACATTTGCAACAAGGGTTGCAAATTGGCCGCCCAAATTTTATAATATCATTTTTTCAACCTTGGGGCTAGTACAACATAACTTTTGACATTTAATAGCACTTGGGTTGGACAATTTTTTTTCCTTTTTCAATCTTGACTCCTAGTGTAAAACCCTTAAGGCTGATTTCAACTTTTGCACCAATAGAAATGTTGGATTTGAGTTGAACATTGGCCTTTACTCTTGGTGTAAAGTTGGCCTAACTAATAATGTCTCCAAATGCAATAGTCTTGAGGGCACCCATGTCATCCGCCCCTATTTCCAATGAACATCAATTCACGGGCATTCTTGAGGTCTTATCTATGAGACATGAGGCTATAAACAACCACCCATATGCTATAAGGGACATGTCATTTCATCTTTTCACACAAGTGATGATCCATTTGGATTTTTTGAGTCATGGAATTTTTTCTTGCCCAAAAATAGTTGGATTTTTCTACTTTTGTGTATATTTACATTGGATGCCCAACATTGGTTCTCTCATTCTCACTTTTGTTTTGCACATTTTTTTCCTATATCATTTGTATTGCCTTCTATGTACCTTCAATTTTTTACCATCAATAAGACATGCAATCTTTGTCCAATTCTACAAACATTTGAAATTACAAAAGTGTCCAATTGTTTTAATAAAAAGCTTTTAACAATAGGGATTTTTCATTTCATTGTGTTCTACAAAAAATCTCGCATAATTGAACCTTTAAAATTTCAATGGAATTTGATACTTTTGGCCATATTTTTTTTCAAGGTTGGTTCAACATTTTTGTAGTCATTGTTTTGGTTGAATTTCAATTAAAAGTTCACTTCTATTTTATTGAATGGGAATGTCTTCTTGGTCTTCAATATCAATTACAATTTATTGAAAGAGCTTTGTGAGGAATTTTTGCACACCTTCAACATGAACATATGCACTCACAAAACTCACTTGGGGGTGGAACTATTATGTAGTTGTATTTTAACAAGTTAAGGTGGTTCAATGTAATGTAATGAAGTTCACTAAGAATTTAATGCGTTCTGTCCACTTGGAAGATACCAAGACATTATGGAAGAATCAAAACTCACCATGATGGAATGTGAAGGAGCGTTATGTTGATGTTTAATCAATGTTTATCTGATGGTTGACCTTTCTTCGTTCCATTCCTCATAATATCTTCATACAATCTCTTAATTTAGCATGCATAGAATTGTTGGAAAGTTAATCTTTAAAAGAAAAAAACTACAAAATTTTATAATTTTTTATTTTTGAAATCAAAAGTTATGCCTCGAAACTAGAAGCTATTTTGACGAGATTAAAGCAAAATAAACAGTTTCAATTCTTTATATTTTCAACAAGTGTAGTTCCCTTGCAAAAAACCTAATCATGCAAAAAATTTGAAAGAACATTTTACACCTAAATTAAAACTTTTTGAAGTTTGAAACAAATCCAATGGTGGATTTGAGAAGAACAACTATTTTAATAATGAATCCAAAGGCTTGTTCATGGAAATATTTTCATGAACTCCACTACAACTACTTATTACGCACAAATTCCTTCCATGCTCTTTTGTTTGCACACATTTTTTTCATGAACACTTCTTCATACATAACAATTAGTCCTCCTCTCACAAATTCGTTCTCCTTTTCTTCCAAAGGAAAACACACAAAATTAAATTATTTCTTTTCCCAAACTTCCCATTACACCTCTTTGAGCTTGTTCTCCTTGTCCAATGGAACTCCTGGAAATCCTTCCCTCCAATCAATGGCCTCCTCATCCTTCATGAACCAATGAAAATCAATAATGATTTTCTTTCCAATGGAATTTAGGATGAATTTTTTTGTGCCCAATGAAACACTAAGAGGGTTCCATCCTCTAATCAAATAGGAGATAATCCTAATGACCAATGGAATTGGAGGATTCATCCTTTTCCTAATCTTGGACATCTTGATGGGGTTCTTGAGCTCGATCATTGCCAATTTCATCCGTTTGACTTTAACTTCCTACTCTTCATCCTAATTAATCCAAGTAACTAACTATTAAGATAATTTATCGGTAGTAATAAGTAAACATCCTTGATTTCCCATTTGATTAAATCAACTCAATGGTAGTAGTAACATTTCCGTGTACCATTATTCTTATAATATTCCTTAGTTATTCCTTATCGTGTACTAATTAATTATGTAGTACGTAGTAAATTGGAATTAAATTTGGAATTACAAGGATTCCCATGTACTTTTAGATCCACTGTAGATATCAGGGTTTCATGAATTTGTTGGAACTAGGATGTTCGAGTTTTCATGGAGTTCTACCATCATGCCATGCTTTACGCTTACCCTAATTTTTTGAATAAAGGCATTAATCCCTTTCGAATGGAAGGAAAAAATTATTTCGACTACCTTTTAGTTTTTGTTGACACATGTGAAGATTTAGTCATGGCAGATGATGTTGCTACACCCTCAAATCTTCCAATTGTGCCAGTAGAAAAGGAAGAGCTTGAAGAATCATCGCTTGACATGAATGTTTTTCAACAATCACGTGAAGAAGAACCATCTAGATGAATGGTGTGCACTTGAGTCGATCGTTCGGCATGCGATTGTCGATTTTCTCCTAACCCACATGCTTTAACAATTTATTTAGAATTTTTTCTTGTTCATGGAATTGCGCCAAAAAGGTTTGAAGAGCGTTAATGTGAAGATGATAATGTTTTTTTTCATTGTTAAACTTAGGTTCTCGGTGATGGCCATTATCATTGGCTATGGGGCCCAGTTAACCCCCTTTCCATGGAACATCAAGCCGAATACTTAGTTCACACCATTCGTCACATTCTGGATTTTTTCTAGTTATGATCTATTCATTCTAAAATGTTTAATAAGTTGTAATTCACTTGAGGCTACTTAGGTGGAAGTGTTAGTAATTAATTTTGATTTTGATTTTATTTAGGAGTGTGATAAAAACAAAGACTGAATAAGGATGTATTAGGGCTACATCTTATAAATCTTACAAGTACATCATTAATGCTTGAAGATTATACTACAAATTAATTTAATATTGTCATGGCGAAATGTTAATGTTAATTATGGGCTTGTATTTCCAATATATTAATAAAACTACATCTATTTCTACATCCCTTTTCACCTCTTTACAACATAAAAAAATAATGCACTCTAAAAGGTTGAATAGGTCCTAAATAATTAAGCATTACATCAATTTAAATAATAAAGTTCTATGCACTTAGAAATATCCAAAGGTTAATTCAATTATTAATAATTACTACTTAGAGGTTTACAAGGATTGAAATCATTATTATTAAGGAAAATTATGGAACTAAAGCTTAATAATTTGTTGAATTATAATCCATGGCTCACAAACTTGATAGAACACAATTTTGATTGTTTATGGTATTTTATATATTATAATTTTCACCCTATTGAAGCCATTCAATGACATATCTAATCTGCATTCTTAGAAATAAGCTTTCATTTGAATTAACATCACCCCTAATACTTTAGTTTCATTTATGTCATTAGGCTCATTATTTTCCTTCCACATATATTTTGCCTTTTCAATTGCCTCCTTTATATAATGTTGGAATTATTGTCATTTTCATTTATTGCTCTATATTTGGTCATTTTCATTTCTCTTTTTAACACTTGTACTATTCTTATTGTTGCATTCTCAACTAAGTGCTTGAAATTTATGTGAAAGGGAAAACAATTCTATCTGTTTAGTCCATTTAATTATTTACAATCCTACCACCTTGTTGTCTATGATTGGAAATAACCTTTAACACCCTATGGTTACTCTTCCTTGCATTTTTGTTATATTATGTTTTAGTACTCTTATATTTCACATTGAATTCTTGAGTTCCAGTTCTTCTTCTTTCCCTCAAATTTAGTTCATGATGTAACAATGTTTATTGCCATTTAACTATGAAAGTATTGTGAGAGATATATATATTTGATTGGCTTTTATTATATTATTGATGGTTATTTTCCATGTTGTAGGAAAGCCTAATTTTACCATATTGGTTGGTGATTTTAAAGTTTTATAAATGATTGAAACTGTTTTGTATGCAATGTTTGCGTTCTGAAAAAGATTTATGCATGTCTTTAAGGATGTTGTTCATGTAGAAGACAACGTTGTTTTAAGTTTTGTTTATTAGGTTTCAAATGTTAACCCTACAAAGATGTTTGGGATTATCACCAATGGCAAGATCGACAATAATGCACTCAATAGTTATCAAAATATAGTTATAACATTGAACATAATTGCATTAGTGGCCAACAATACAACACAAGGAGTCATTACGAAGCAAAAGCCCAATGCAATATCTCATGAATTGAAATTTTCTATCTTATTCACGGAGTCATTGTTTATCAACCTTTGTGATTTTTCTAACAAAAACAACCTTTCACTTTTTGATGTTGTTGTCCTTGTTTTTGTGAATTAGCGAGTAGCTTCTTTTTAATTATGCTGTAATTGGTTTTTTTTCCAATGTTATTAAATCATTAAAGGCCATGTCTCTGACCCCACACACATGTTTTGAATTGAAGTCCCTTGACTACAGGGAATTGTCTTCCCACAAAATTTAATGGTGACATTATTTGAGCTTCCTCCTATTCATCATCCATTGGGACATTTCGGACAATTACAAGGTATGGATACAAAATATGATGGTGATGTTTAGTGCAAGTTGCAACATCCTTGGGCTTTAGAACAATGAAATGCCTTGGTCATTTGTGTTGTCAGAATGATTCTTGTGTTCTATTTGAACACTATTCTATGTGCAATGAAGTTATTTTAAATGGTGATTGTTTGTAGCTTCCAAAATTTGGGTAATGTCTCATGAAATCCCTAATTTGTACCATTAGCTATAAGTTTTTCAATTTTTTGCCCACATGTTTACAAACTTGCAATTGTTGAATATATGTATTATGTTGTTCACAAGTTTCCAAATCTTTCAAGAGCAACGATCCACTTGGGCACCCATGCCCATCTAGTTGTAGATTACATGTGTAAATAATCTTTTCAAGAGATGAAGAACATGGTTATAGACGAGGTTTGTTGCACTCCAATTACTACAACTTTAATTATTGTTTTAATATGCAAGTAAGAATTTTTTTTTTCATCATTTGTTCAACGAGGATGGGGAAGGTCCTATATAACTTCTCAAGGTGAAAAACTAGATCAAACATTGTTAAAACTCACTCCTTTGTGCTCCCCTAGCATACATCATCTAATTGCTTTGAACATGGGAGCATCATCTCAATAATTTAGGCTTCATTAACTATATATTGAAATTGAAGGCACTATTTGGTTATGACTATATTTAGGATAGTTGTTTTCTTGATCAACAAGTTGGGCAAAAGGTTTATTTATTCAATATGTCCATCGTTGGTGTTGGCTTCATATTTGATTTGGTCTAGTGAATGTAGTTGGGTTATGAACCACAAATTGTGTGGATGATGTTGTGAACCTTTGTTCACCACCATTGTTTTCCAAGGCCTCATTATTAGTTATTTTCCCAATTATTAATAGTTTAAAATAGGTAAAGGTTGTGCATTTAGGAAGTTTTAGCCCATATAAGTTTTTCAAGTTAGTCAAAATTTATTAATTCAACTTTTGATAATTATGTAATTTTATAATTGAATAGCCTTAATTGTAGTATAGGTGTAAGGTGTTCCATCATTTTGCATCTTCAAGCACACATGTTTGCATTACTCAAACCTAACTAAACTTTGAATAAATGAAGTTGAATTTAATTATTACATGGGTCATTCACCTCGAAGGTTAAACATTATTAAAATTGTATGTTCATGGGTATTAACCTTTAGTATTAACATTTTGAAGGAGAGTTCCAACAATTCAAATTTATGATCTACACATTGCTCTATAAACTCCCTAATGAATGTATTTTTATGGGAGGTGGAGGAGCCCACTTGTGTGATTTATGTGAAACATCAACACTAGGCCTCTGATTATGATTATATTGGGAAAGAATGCCCTAGAAACCTTCAGATTCAGCCTCCCCACTAAGAAACATGTTAAGTTGTCTATCGCAAGCCTAGCCTTGGGTTTACGACCAAGGCAAAAGGGTCTCAAAGGTACGGGCCAAGAAGAGTGTGAGAAGGAAGACTCACACTCCCAAGTGAGCTCTCCTTTTGGGAGTTGGAGTCCTAGTGGACTCCCAAACCTTCAAGGAATGATTGCAAAGGTCAAAACACCTTGCATTGAGGAGTTCTTTATATCATTGGAAAGTTATTGAAGTGTAGATGTCTAAAATGGGCTTGGATGACCCCGTTTGGACATTTACAACACAAGTTATGGCAAAAAGAAAAGCTGGGAGTCAAATTGCCAATTTGACTCTTGACCACAAAAAGGTTGGGAATCGACCCGACTTCCGTGCGTGCAGATGGAGTGCGATACACCATTTGAAGGCTTTCGACAAGAGCTACAACTTTGTTTTAGACCTCATCCCAATCGGAGGTCTCAACAAGACGTTATGTTCCCACAAAGTTGCGGGAGTCCAACTGTCGCAACCCCACTTTGGCCAAGTGTGGGGGTGAAGCCCAACACTCCCAAAGTTGGGGACTTGGAGTCCTCTGGGACTCCCGAATGTTTAGAGTTCGACAGAAAGGCCCAAAACACCTCGCATTGAGGTGTTCTTGGTGTCATTGGAAAGGTCTTGAAGCGTAAATATCGAAAATGGCCTCGAATTGGCCATTTGGACTTCTACAGCCCAAGTTATGGGTAAAAGAAGGGCCGGGAGTCAAATTGGCAGTTTGACTCCCGACCACTAAAAGTCAGGAATCGACCTCTTCCCGACCTCCGAATTGAAAGTGCGACATGTCGTTGGAAAGATCTGGACGAGGGGTACAACTTTGGTTTAGACCTTGTTACGATCAAACTCTGCAGTCGGGAGTTATGAGCGCTCAAAGTACCGGGACTCCAACTGGGACAGTTTCGGGACAATTTCGGGACTCCAACTTTGGAGTCCCGGGAAAAAGAGCCATTTGGATGTAGCCCCCGCGGAGCGTTGCAGAGAATACTATATGGGGGAAGGTGGTGGCTTCCCCCGAGTCCGGGCCGTGGTGAGTCTTGTGTGTCAAAGTGC
>Ga0116230_10002074_pt1 | contig 19291 bp, 20 predicted proteins | sample S1TSphfallax_3_FD_88678 | JGI IMG/M metagenome (GOLD analysis project Ga0116230, IMG submission 88678) | Host-associated microbial communities from peat moss isolated from Minnesota, USA - S1T2_Fd - Sphagnum fallax MG | ecosystem: Host-associated > Plants > Peat moss > Unclassified | place... | reverse complement strand
TCGACCATCGCGGTGATCGTCGACGAACAAGGCACGATCCTCGGCCGCGGCAGTGCCGGACCGAGCGATCACATCGACGAGCCGGCGAACTCGCGCCGCGCGGCCGCAGCGTGTCGGCGTATTCGTGCCGTATGATCGGCTGAACCAACGGGCTGTTCCAGGCTTGCGCTGCGCTGAGGCCGAAGGCCGGCGACAGCAAGGCGCGAAACTTGCTGTGCGTCTCGCCGTCCATGCCGGTGAGCAGCACGTTATCCACGGCGTCGCCGAAACCGTCGCCGTTCAGGCTGCTCAACCAGGTTTTGGGGTCCCGTAAGATGCTTGCCACGTTCTCGTAGCCGAAAACGGTGACGACCGGGCGGCCGCAATTTGCGTAATCGGCTTGCGACGGGACATGGAACCGGGTGAGCACATCGCCCTGCATGACGGGCGTGCGGCGCCGCAGCTCGGCCAGCAAAGGGTAAGGATCGGGTGCGCCGATGCCGTCATAGACGTCGCTGATCAGCTTGAAGTCGGCTGCCAGATTTTCGAAATCTCGCTGCAGGACAGCATTTTCCATCGATTCCCCCTCCAGGCGCGAATTTTAATCCCGCCCTCGAATAATAATGACACTTTCGTCATAGTGACACAAGTGTCATCTTGACATTTTACGCATAATGTCATTTTCATGCCCGGCATCCGGATGCGGCGATGGGTCCGAAACGCGCGAAGACGTCACGGAGGAGAATGCAATGAACAAGACAATCAACGATGATCCCGCCGGTCGAGCGCTGCGCATGCTGCTCGATCACCACGATATTCAGAGCGTGATTGCGCGCTATGCGCTGGGTCAGGATCGCCATCAGGGGGAGGACTCCGCGGTCCTGGAGGATTGGGATGAGGTTTTCACCGAAGATGCGGTGACCGATTACAGCGCTGCCGGCGCACCGATTGGGTCATATCGCGCGCTTTGGCGATGGATGCGCGGCGATGGCGAAATGCCTGGCCGGATGGGCGATTTCTCGAATTGGCAGCATATGTTGAGCCTGCCCGTGATCAGCATCGACGGCGATAAGGCACAGGCGCGAACGGATTATCTGGCGGTCCATCGCGGGCGCGCGGCGGCCGGGTTGAATTTCCATTTCAATGCATCAGGCGCTTTTCACGACACCCTGCTGCGGACCGCCAAGGGCTGGCGCATCTCGCATCGCCGCCTGGAAGTTTATTTCGGCGACGCTTTGCAGATTATCGTGCCGGCCGCGGACGGGGAGCCGTAGCGCGTGGCAAATCCGGCAGCCGTGAAAATCGTCGTCGTCGGCGCGACCGGCATCATCGGCAGCGCGGTTGCCGAGGCGCTGGCGACGGCCGGCGAGGTGGTGCGGGTTGGCCGGACGCGCGGTGATCTGCAGGTCGATGCGCGCTCGGCCGAGGACATCCAGTCGCTGTTTGCGAAAACCGGCCGGTTTGACCATCTGATCAGCCTGGTCGGCGGCGATGTTCCAATCGGGTCGCTGGCGGATTTATCTCCGGCGGATATGCGCTTGGCCTTTGAGCGCAAGGTGCTGCCGCAGATCCAGCTCGCCCAGCTCGGGCTCGAGCATATTCGCGATGGCGGTTCGATCACGCTTTCGGCCGGCTTTTTGAACAAGGAGCCAAAGCCCGGTTTCGCCGCGATTGCCATGGCGAACGGCGCGCTTGAAGGATTCGTTGCCAGTGCCGCTTTGGATATGGCGCGCGGTATCCGGATCAACAGCGTCAGCCCGGTTTTCGTCATCGAGAGTCTGCAGCGCGCGGGGCTGGTCGATATGACGTCCTTTGTGACCATGTCCGCCGCCGATACCGCGATTGCCTATGTGGCGGCAATCCGCGGGTCGGATACCGGGCGCAGTCTCGATCCGCGCCAATTTGCAAAAGGTTGAAGCGATGGCTGAAAAAAATCTAAGCGGCAAGACCTTGTTCGTGACCGGAGGCAATACCGGGATCGGGCTTGCCACCGCCTTGCTGTTCGCCGCGCATGGTGCGGATATCGCCATCTATGCGCGGCGGGCGGAGAGCAATGCGCGGGCAAAAGCCGAAGTGGAGGCGCGCGGCGTGAGATGCCTGACGTTCACCGGCGATGTCACCGATGAATCGCAACTGCAGGCGGCCCTTGCCGGCACCGCCGAGGCTCTGGGCGGTTTGCATTATGCGTTCAACAATGCCGGCGCCGACCAGCGGGCGGTGCTGACGGCTGATTTGACGATCGCCGATTACCAGCAGCAGATGGACGTGAACGTGCTGGGAACGTTTCTTGGCATCAAGCATCAGATCCCGTTGATATTGGCATCAGGTGGCGGGGCGATCGTCAATAACGCTTCCGCCGCGGGGCTGATTGGAACCCCATTTCAGGCGCTGTATGCGGCGGCGAAGGCGGCGGTGGTCAGTCTGACCAAGTCAACCGCGCTTGAATATGCAAAATCGGGAGTCCGGGTGAATGTGGTGTGCCCGGGTGCCACGACCGGCGACATGTTCTTGCGTTACCGGCGCGAATTTCCGGAAGCCGCGGAGATGGCGGCGGCGATGCATCCGATGAATCGCATCGGCGAAAGGGAGGAAGTGGCGAGTGCGGTGCTGTATCTTTGCCGCGATGCCAGCTTCACCACCGGGCATGCGCTGATCATCGATGGCGGGTTGACCGTTGGTTGAGGCCCGGCCGGCCGCCGCCACCGCAGAGGACGAGGATGCCGGCCCGCAATCGATGCCGGCGATTCCCGACTTCCGGGTCCGCGTCGCGCGCCAGCGGCGGGAACAGATGCGGGGTAGATTGCTGGCGGCGACCTTTACGGTCTACCAGTCCGCATCCCATTCGGCGCCGGCTGTCATAGACGACGTGATCCGGAGCGCCGGTGTTTCGCGCGGGACGTTCTACAAATATTTCGTATCGATGGAAGAGGCGGTGGCGGAATTGGGCAGCCAGATGGCGCTTGATATGCTGCAATCCATCAAAAGCGTTTACTGTGATGTCGATGATGCGGCGGAACGAGTCGTTGGCGGCGCGCTGATGCCTTTGGCGCGCGCCGCGATGCAGCCTCGCTGGGGCGCGTTCACGTCGCGGGTCGATTTCACCCAGCAGCGCTTGTCACGGCATGATGATTTTCTCGGTTTCACCATGGACAGCCTGGTGCAGGCCCGCGATGCGGGGATTCTCAGCTTTGGATCCCTGACCGCGGCGATCGATGTGGTGGTCGGAATCGCGGTTGAGGGCATGCGGCGGAGTGCGAATGGCCATGAAGTCGGCAAGGCGTATCTGCTGGACCTGCTGGTCATCATGCTTTGCGGTCTGGGTGCGCAGCGCCGCGTTGCCGTGCGCATTGCCGGGGCGGCTTGGAATCGTCTGGTGGCGAACGCAGCCATGCTGGAATGGTGGGCGGATCTGCCCGAATAAACGTCCTGCCGGGGAGGAGTGAACGATGAAAATAGTCATGATTGGGCGAGGCATTATCGGTTCCGCCGTCGCCGATCTACTGAGCAGCGAACATGAGGTGATCCGTGCCAGCCGCAGCGGTGGCGATATTCCGCTTGATGCATTGTCGGTCGAATCGATCGCGGCGTTTTACCGCAAGCTCGGAAAATTCGATGCGATGATCATCGCCATCGGCGGCGGCAGGATTTATGTGCCGTTCTGGGAGCTGGACCCGCAGGATTATCTTGACGCCTATCTTGGCAGGGTGATGTCGCAGATCAATCTGGTTCGGCTCGGCCTGCCCCATATCAGCGATGGCGGGGCGTTCATTCTGTCGAGTGGATTGATGAGCAAGGCGCCGCTGCCTGGCTTTACCGCGATCTCATCCTCGAACGGCGCGATCGAGAAATTCGTGCTGGGCGCTGCCCAGGACATGCCGCGCGGGGTGCGCATCAACTGCGTCAGCGCGACCAATGTGAAGGAGACCTTTGAGACCTATCTTCCGGATGTGGATTTGAGCAATACCACGGTGCAGCCTGTTGCGACGGTGGCGGCAGCCTATAAGATCGCCTTATTCTCGTCCGTCAGCGGGCAAGACTTCGATACCCGGGATTACGGCAATGACAGAGGCTGACGCGCGGTATCTGGCGATCGAGCGCCGGCTGGTTCTGTTGGAGGCAAGGGAGGCGGTGGCGGCCACCATCCGGCGCTATGCCAGGGCGCTCGATTATGGTGAAGACGATGACTGGGTGGATTGCTTTCTCGAAGATGGCGTCTTCGAGGTGCGGTACCACGCGATCGAGGCGATCAAGGTCCGCGGACACGCCGCACTCCGCCCCTTTGTTGCGGCGCATACCAAGGCGCCGGGCCGCTGGCACAAGCACATCACCACGCAACATGAGATCGGCATCGACCATGACGTCGCGACGGCGCAGAGCTATATTCTGCGGATCGACCGCGATGATCGCCAGAATGACACGCCGACTCCCTGGGTTTTTGGGCGCTATATCGACAGGTTGAGCCGCTGCGCCGACGGCCATTGGCGGTTTTCCCACCGGATCATCGAACTCGAGGGGGTCGCCCCGGAAGAGCGCGCGCGATTGGAGCGGTTCTGACAAGCCGGGCAAGAGCGATTGCCTTCCCGGCCGAATGAAAGATAGTGATGCGGCATGATTTATTGCTTGATGGTGGATCGCCGGGCGCGCCGGCGCCAAGCCGAGCGGCGCGCGCGCGGCGAGCCGGTTTTTTGCGCCGTCGCGCCGGCTTCCATATGGGCTGCTGGCGGATGGTAGGGCGGGATGCGCAGCCGAAGGCCCGGCATCCCGCGGCCGGGTCGCGCAACGCCAGCGGCCAGGCGATGGGTGCGAAGGGGCATGGCACCCGGCTGCGGCTGATCGAGGCGACCGTTGCCCTGTTGCACAACACGACCCTTTCGGGGCTGCGGGTGGGCGATATTACGGCTTTTGCCGGCACCTCTCCCGCCGCATTCTACAAATATTTTCCGGATGTTTCCGCGGCCGCGCTGGCGGCGGCCGAGGCCTGCGTGCAGAGCACCGATGCCTTGCTCCGCTTTGCCGGCGACGATTGGGCCGAGGACCAGGCGCTTGCGCGCGCCGAGGCGTTCGTCGATCTCTATATCGAAACATGGGAGAGCAATGCCGCGATATTGCGGGTTCGCAACCTGGCGGCGGAGGCCGGCGACCAGCGGTTCGGCGCCGCCCGCGAGCATGCCGTGCGGCCGCTGCAGGATGCGCTGGCGATGCGCATTGCCAGGGGCCAGCGCGATGGCAGGATGCCGGCGCATTTGCAACCGAATGCGACCGCCGGCGCATTGATCGCCTTGCTGGAACGGATTGCCGCGGTATCGCGCGTGCAGAGCGAACAAATCGAAATCACCGGTGACCGGCTGAAGCAGGCGACGGCCTATATCCTGGCGCGCGCCATGCCGGCCATTCCGGGCTGAATATCGGCGGTCGCGCGGCGCCAAGCGGATTTCACTGGACAGACTGGAAACGGCGCGCTAGTAAAAAGTGACAAACTATCACTTTTTATGCCGCCGCACCGGCTTGGCGGTGTTTTAGTCAGTCAATTGGTCAGTCAAAAAGTTTTTATGGAGAGGATGCGATGGAATTAAAGGACCTGATTGTCGTCAGTGTGGACGACCACATCGTGGAACCCGCGAATATGTGGGACCAGCATTTGACTCTGGCGCAGAAAGCATTCGCGCCGAAATTGCTGCGCGACGAGAACGGCAAGGATTACTGGCTGTTCGATGAGCGCCGGGTCGGCAATATCGGCTTGAATGCGGTGGTTGGGCGGATGCGCGAAGAATATGGCTGCGAGCCGATCTCTTTCGACCAGATGCGGCGCGGCGCCTATGATATTCATGCGCGCGTCGAGGATATGAACGCCAACGGCATTCTGGCCTGCCTGAATTTTCCGAGTGTGGTGCAGTTTGACGGCAGCCTGTTCCACCGGTTCCAGAACCGCAAGAATGCGCTGGCGCTGGTCAAGGCCTATAATGACTGGCACATCGACGAGTGGTGCGGCAGCTATCCGGGCCGCAATATTCCGAACGCCATCGTCCCGTTCTGGGATATTGATGAGACGGTTGCGGAAATCCGCCGGGTGGTGGCGAAAGGCTGTCACGCCATTTCGTTTTCCGACAATCCGGCGCTGCGCGGTCAGCCGAGTATCCATGATGCGCATTGGGAGCCGCTTTGGCAGGTCTGCGCGGAAAACCAGGTGGTGATCAATATTCACATCGGCTCAGGGGCGGCCGCGCCGCACGCCTCTTCGCTCTCGCCGATTGACGCCTGGATCACGACGATGCCGATTTCCATTGTCAACAGCGCGGCCGACTGGCTGTTCCTGAAAGCGCTCCTGAAATATCCAAGCCTGAAGATTTCGCTCTCCGAGGGCGGCATCGGCTGGATTCCGTATTTTCTGGAGCGTGCCGATTTCACCTACGAGCATCATCGCGCCTGGACCTATGCCGATTTCGGCGCGAAGAAGCCGAGCGAGGTGTTCCGTGAGCATTTCATGACCTGCTTCATCGACGATAATTTCGGTCTGGCAAATCTGGATAAGATCGGTGCGGATAATGTCTGCTATGAATGTGATTACCCGCATTCGGATTCGATCTGGCCGGAATCCGCGCAGCGGCTGCTGGAAAGCGTGGCGCATTTATCGGATGACAAGATCGCCAAGATAACGCATGGCAATGCGCTGCGGCTGTTCAATTTCGATGCGTTCGGCAAGATGGGCGGGCGCGAGAATTGCACCGCAATGGCGCTCCGCAACCTCGCGACGCATGTCGATACGGCGCCGAAATCCTATGGTGGTCCGAAGCCGTTGCCGCCCGGGGAAGTTCGCCGGCCGGTGACCAGCGGCGATATTCTGAAAATGTTTGCCGAGGTGAATGACGTGGATAAGGCGGCAGCCTGATTGGATGAGGCGGAGAAAGCCGCGCCGGAATGGCGCGGCTCGCAGGCAGCCCTGGCGCCGCCTGCGGCCGCTTCCAGCCTGTACCGGCGGCTGATCGATATCGACGCATCCAAGGCGGGCGAAGTGACCGTCTGGATGGAGGATAATTTCCATCATTTCGGGCTAAGGCTGGGGCATGCGGGCGGCAAGGTTGTGCGCGTCGATGCCATCGCCCGGCGGACGCCGTGGTCCACCTGCGCCGCCGCTGCGATCAAGCTGCAAGCCCTGCTGGGGCAGAATCTGGTGTCGCGCGCCTCCGCGATTGGCGACCTGCTGCGCATGCGGATGCAATGCACCCATATGTTCGACCTGGCGGGCCTTGCCATGGCTGCCGCGGCAAACCGGACCGGGCGCAGGCTGTACCAGGCGACCGTGACGCTGCGCCAGCCTTTGCCGGCGAGGGGCGCGCCGCATACCGGCCGCTGCGTGGCCGTGCTTTGCCGCGACGGCGAGGAGGTTCTGCGCTGGGTGGTCGAGGATGAGGCGATCCTGTCGCCGGGGCCGCGGTCATTGCTGGGCGGCTTTCGCGCCTGGACGGAGACGCTGCCGACCCAGGAGGCGGAGGACGCCCTGGTGTTGCGCCGGGCGGTGGATGTCTCGGGCGGCCTGTCGGTCGATCTGGACAGCATCAACTCGCCGCTCGATCTGGATTTGCCGGCGGTCTGCCATAGCTACCAGCCGGAGCAGGCGGTGCTGGCGCGACGCCATAAGGGGATGTCGAGAGATTTTACCTCCGGATTTGAGAACATGCTTGCCGACCGGCGGTTCGCACCTTGAGCGGCCCAAGCAGGGCCTTGCAGGGGCGCCGGGCAAGGCGCAATGATCATATTGATTATCAATACGATTAAGGCTAGGCTGAGAAGAATAACCTTGGGCGGGGAACATGGATTTTAGGCTCAGTGCGGAGGATATTGCGTTTCGCGACCAGGTGCGCGGCTTTATCGCGGCGAATTTGAGTCCGGAAGTGGCTCGGCGGTTCAAGCGCGGCTGGCGCTGGACGCGTGCGGAGACCGAGATGTGGACGCGCAGGCTGCATGCGGTGGGGTGGTCGGCGCCGAACTGGCCGGTGCAGTATGGCGGTACCGGCTGGTCCGCGGTTTGGAAACATATTTTTGAAGTCGAGACCTGGGGCGCGGGCGCGCCGCCGACGCATAATCAGAATTTTGATCTGGTCGGACCGATTGTGTTTACCTTCGGCAGCGACGCGCAGAAGCGCCGGGTGCTGCCGCCAATTCTGGCGGGTGAATATTACTGGGCGCAAGGTTTCTCCGAGCCCGGCGCCGGCTCCGATCTTGCCTCGCTGCGGACCAAAGCGTTGCGCGATGGCGATGATTATATCGTCAACGGACAGAAAATCTGGACCACCGACGCCAATGTTTGCGACGGCGTTTTCACGCTGGTGCGCACCGACCCGCAGGCCGCCAAGCCGCAAGCGGGGATTTCATTTCTGCTGATCGATCTGAAGCTGCCGGGCATCACCGTGCGGCCGATACGGTTGTATAACGGCGAGACGCATTTGAACGAAGTGTTTTTTGATAATGTGCGGGTGCCGGCGGAAAACCTGGTCGGCGAGGAAAACAAGGGCTGGGGCTATACCAAAATTTTATTGTCGCATGAGCGGGTGGCGAGCGCCCGGGTGTTCGAGTTGAAACGGGATTTGGCCGAGGTGGTGGCGCATGCCGCCGAGGCGCCGCTTCGCGGCGGCCGGCTGCTTGATGACCGGGCGTTTCACGACCGGCTGAACCGGTTGCAGATTGAGGTGGCGGCCCTTGAATATACCGTGCTGCGGGTTTTGACCGAGGGGCCGCACGCGTCAGGGCGCGCCGCTTCGGTCTTGAAGATACGCGGCTCCGAGCTGCTGCAGCAGGTTGCGGCGCTGAAGGTTGAGACCTTGGGCCCCTATGCGGAGGTGGAGTATCCAATGCCGGAGGGCTGGGATGAGCCATGGCTGGATATGCTGCCCGGCCCGGATTATGCCTCCGGCGCGATGGCGGCTTATCTGCAGCTGCGCGCGGCGACGATCTATGGCGGTTCGAACGAGATTCAACGCACGCTGATCGCGCGCTCCGTGCTGGGGCGCTGAACATGGACCTTAATCTCTCCGCCGAAGAGAAGCTGCTGAAAGACAGCGTCGACAGCTATGCGCGTGAGTATCTGGCGAGCCGGCGCAAGGCGAGCATGGCGGAGCCGATGGGCTTCAGCCTGGAGGTATGGGCTGAACTGGTGGAGCTGGGCTGGCTCGGCGTTGAAATTCCCGAGGCCGCGGGCGGCTATGGCGGTTCGGCCGTCGACAGCATCGTGATCCATGAAGGGATCGGCTTTGGTCTGATCGTCGAGCCTTTGCTCTCGACCGTGCTGGCGGCGCGCCTTATCGCGGCGGCCGGAACGGCGGCGCGGCAAGGCGAATTGCTGCCGCCGATCCTGGCCGGGGGGAGTCGCGCGGTGCTGGCGCATTACGAGGCTGCCGCCGGCGGTGACCCTGAGTTCATCGAGACGACGGCGCAGGCATCCGGCGGCGGCTGGGTGCTGCATGGCCGGAAGGCGATGGTGTTGGATGCGCCCTCAAGCGACCTGGTGGTGCTGTCGGCAAAGCTGGCCGGTAGCGGCGAGCTCGCTTTATTCGCGGTGGCAACGCCGCGCCTGGCCGCCGGCATGACGGCCTGCGGCACGATCGACGGATTGCGGGCGGCCGATCTGTTTTTGGATGGCCTGGCGGTGTCCGCGGCCGAACGGCTGGATGGCGGCGCCGGCGCCGGGGCGGCGCTTGCCGCGGTGCTGGATCACGGCAAGATCGCCATGGCCGCGCAGGCGCTGGGCGTCATGGAAGCGGCGCTGGCGATGACCGCGGAGTATCTTGGCACGCGCAAGCAATTCGGCGTCGCCATCGGGACGTTTCAGGCGTTGCAGCACAAGCTTGCCGATATGGTGGTTGCGGTGGAACTGGGCCGGTCGATCCTGCTTTATGGCGTTGCGGCGCTGGCCGAGGAGGATCCGGATCGACGGGCGCGCGGCGTCTCGGCGGCCGTGGTGCGGATGATCGAGAGTGCCGAGGTCATCGGGACCCATGCGATTCAACTGCATGGCGGGATCGGCGTGACCGAGGAGCATATGATCAGCCATTATTTTCGGAAGCTGGCGATGTTGAAATTGCGGATGGGCGGGACGGATTTCAATCTCGCCCGCTTTGGCGCCGGCTGAGAAGAAGACCTTCTTTTTCTGAAGAAAAAGAAGCAAAAAGACTTCTATGACTCTCGGCCATGGGCGTTGGCGACATAACGCCCATGGCCGAGAGTCATAAAAGTTTTTGCGCCGCTTTTTTCAAAAAGCGGCTTCTTGATCCATAACAATCGGGGTCAGTCCGCCATCGATCCGGATATCGCAGCCGGTTATGAAACCGGCCTCGGCGGAGCAGAGAAATGCCACCGCATGCGCAATATCGGCCGGTGTTCCCCAGCGTTGCATGGGTGTGACCGCCAGCAACTCTGCCGCCTTGGCGTTTTCCGCGACCTCCTTGCGGCCCATCGGCGTGTCGATCATGCCCGGTGAGACCGAGATGAGCCTGGCGCCTTGCCGCGCCCAGTCTGCGCTGCGCTGCTGGCAAAGGCGCATCACGCCGCGCTTCGACATTGCATAGGCCAAATGCGGTTCGATCGCATCGCCGGGCGCGCCGCCGGTCAGCCTCGCCGCGGCATGCTGCAGCTTGCGCATGAGCGCGGGATCGGTTGGATGATCCAGCGCCGCGTCCAGCGCCGCATCCGCCGGGCAGAGATAGGCCGCCATCGAGGCGATGCAGATTGCCACGCTGCCCGGTTCGGCCAGCGGCTGGAAGGTATCGAGAAGCTGCGCGGTGCCGCTTAGATTGACCGTGATGATGCGCTCGGCCGCCGCCAGCGCCGGGGATAATCCGGCGGTATGCACAAGCGCGCCCAGGGGCCCGAGCGATGCGGATTTTTGCAGCAGGCTTTGCAGATCTTCCGGGTCGGCGACATCGCAGCGCTGGGCGGCGGCGACCTCGAACCCGGCGAGGCTCAGCATTGCGGCTTCGCCGGCGATCGCATCCTGGTTGGTATCGGTGAGCACCAGCCGCATATCGCGGCCGAGCGACCGGGCGATCGCGCGGCCCATCCCGCCGCCGGCGCCGGTGATGATCGCGATTCGCTCGCGCGGTTCTTGTCGCTGGTCCGTGGCTCAGTTCCAGACCAGCGGCAGGCTGTCCAGACCGAAGACATCGCCGAAATGCGCGGTCAGGGCGGCATCTTCGGCGATGTGAAAATCCGGGATGCGTTGCAGCCAGGCCTTCACCAGGATCGGCAATTGCGCGCGCGCCACCGGTGCGCCGATGCAGAAATGCGGGCCGGCGCCGAACGCCAGATGCCGTTCCTGACGCGCCACATCGACATGCATCGGGCAGGCGAACTTCGCCGGGTCCAGACAGGCGAGTTGGGTGGCCAGCAGCACATTGTCCCCCTCCTTCAACAGCACGCCCTGCACATGCACGTCTTTTTTGACGAACCGGTTGGTCGTGACGGTGGCGTAGCGGCGGAGAATCTCCTCGACAAAGGCCGGAATTTTTTCGTGGTTCTGGCTGAGTTCGGCGCGGGTTTCGGGATGTTCGGCGAGGTATCGCAAGATCCAGCTCGAGGTTGACCCCATGGTATCCATGCCGGCCAGGAACATGAACAGAATGAACCCCGAACATTCGGCCTTTGTCGGCGACCGTCCGTCGATCACGCCATTGACGAATTTAGCGATAAGACCGCCGCCGGTCTTGCCGAGATTTTCCTGATACAGGTCTTCCATCACGCCCAGCATGTCCTTTGCGCATTGCAGGCGCAGCAGCGGATCGTACTGGTGTGTCATTTCCCACAAGAAACGAATATAGATATCCGATTTTTCATAGTCCGCCCCGACCAGCGCGCACCAGCCGGCGGACATCATTTTATAGCCGAGCGGTACGGCGTCGCACTGACCGGCATCGATCACCGAGTCGATGACCCGATTGACGCCTGCATGCATCACGGGTTCAAGCTCCGCGAGGCGCTGTTTGGAGAAATGCGGGGCAAGAAAGGCACGGTATTTGGCGTGGTCCGGCGGGTCGATTTCGATTGGGATCAGCAGCTCCTCGATCCCCAGATGCCGCATCCCTGAAATATAATGGCTGGTGAAATGTTCCGTATCGGTAAAGGCGTTTTGAATGTCTTCCAGCCGTGTCAGCAGCCACGTGCCGTAGGGATTGCGCGGATTGGCGGCGATATAGATGACCGGTGGGCCGTCGAAAAACGGCATCAGGGCGGCGTTGGGATCGCCATTGCTATCCTGCAGACCGTACCAGCTTTCGGTCCTGACGAGGTGTCCGGGAACATGGCTTGGAACGGTGACCTGCATTTTTTTATGCCTCGGGATTCGGGTTTGCAGAGAGGGCGGTTTCGCGGGTAATCCTTGCGGTTCGCTCAGCCTGGCTTGGCCTGCAATTCTTCCATCAGCCGCCTTTGCACATCCAGCGTCGTAAGCTGATCCGCGCCGGCGCCGTTTGGCCATTGCCGGTCCATCGCCGCGGCGATTTCCTGCCAGCGCTGCTCGGCGATGTCGCGGATATGCGGATGGGTAAAGATATAGAATTCTTCTTTCTCGATCGATTCCACGACATGCGTGCCGACGCGCTCGGCGCTCATGCCGAAGCTGATCGCCTTCTCGTTCAGCGGATTGGAGGCAAACTCGCCGCCGAATTCCTCCGGCCGGTTGCGGCCGGCGTCCCAGAGCTTGGTTTTGACGATGCCGGGACACAGCACGCTGTAGCCGACCTTGCCTTGATATTCCATCCGGAACGCATCGGTCATGCCGAGCACGGCGTGTTTCGCGCTGGTGTAGATGGCGGTGCCGATGCTGGCCACGCCGATCCCGTTTTCCGAAGCGGTGTTGCAGATCCAGCCTTGCACGCCCTGCGCGATGAAGCGGCGGGTGAAAGCGGCGGTGCCGTACCAGACGCCGAAGGCGTTGACGTTATAGATCCAAAGCAGATCCTTGGGCGATGCGTCGATCGCCATGCCGGAAGCGACCACGCCGGCATTGTTGAAGACCAGTTCGACATGACCCATTTCGGCCCAGGCGAAATCAGCCAGCGCTTCGACGCCGGCCTGGCTGGTAACGTCGCATTTACAGGCGGCGGCGCGGCGGCCGATGGCCCTTATTTCCGCGGCCACTGATTCGGCGTTTTCAAGATTGATATCGGCAATCACCACATCCGCGCCGGCAGCGGCCAGAGCCAAGCCGATCCCGCGGCCGATGCCGCTGCCGCCGCCGGTGATAACGGCAACCTTGTCCTTGATTTCCATCGGCCCGTTTCCTTACCGCTTGATTGCGATTTCTTATAATGTAGATCATCTATAGGATTATCGTCAAGCCCGTCAGCGGATGTTGAAATACTTGTTGCGGGCCAGCACGGCGGGCCGGTCGACCTGGGCAATCCCGAGGGGATTGCCGATCTGGGTGTATTTCAGGGCGTTCGCCAGGGCGGCGCCGCGCGGCATGTCGAGGGATTCCCAGATCGCCCGCACCGTCCCTTGCGTTGCGATGGTCGGCTTGGCGGCGATGATGGCGGCGAGCTCATGGGCCCGGGTCCAGAGCGCGTCCGGCGCGGTGATTTCGCTGACCATGCCGATCCGCAGCGCGGTTTCGGCGCAGATGCGTTCATCATTGCCGAGCAGCGCCATCCGCAACACATCGCCCAGCATCAGCCGGTAGTTGAGGCCAATGGGTTCGCAGGCGGCGGTCAAGCCATAGGTGACGTGCGGCTCGAAGAATTGCGCGTCGGCGGCGCAGATGATGATGTCGCTCTCGTTCAGCCAGTAGAAGGCGCCGCCGCCGCACAGCCCGTGCACCGCGGCGATGACCGGCTTCCAGCATTTATTGTATTTCGGCGATAATTTCTCGCCCGGATCGGCGCGGTCCCAGATATTGGGCTGCGGGTCCGGAAAGGAGGGGTCTTTCAGGTCGACGCCGGTGGAGAACGCCCGGCCCGGTGCGGCGCGAAGCACGACGGCGTGGATGGCGTCGGTCGCGCGGATATGCGACCAGAGAAAATCGAATTCGTTGACCATGCGGCGATTGAAGGCATTCATCACCGCCGGGCGGTTCAACGTAATGGTTGCGACATGGTCGTCGGATGCTTCGAAAATGACGGTTTCGAGCGTATCGAGGCTGATCATGTTTCGTTCCCTTGGTTAAAGCGTTGGGCGGTAATCCGTGCCCCTTGAAAGTCTATCAGTTGCTTGAAATTACGACAGGCTGGATCCCGGGGGCGGGGTCTTCGGCGGCGGTGCGAAAGGATTGTGCGATTTCAAGGCCCGGACTATATCGTATAGATCATCAATATAATCAACTCGCTTCGGAGGGGGTTTGACAGCGTCCAGGCCACGGATTGTTCCGAATCTTGCGAACCGGTTCTTCTGGGAGGGGGCGGAACGCGGCGCGCTGATGGTGCTGCGCTGCGAGGTTTGCGGCTTTCGCGCGCATCCCAGCCCCGACCGCTGCCCGCGCTGCGCGGCCCGCGCCCTGGCGCCGGAGCGGTTGAGCGGCCGCGGCACGGTGTACAGCTTTACCATCGTCCGGCGGGCCTTTCATCCTGGCTTTGCCGATGACCTGCCCTATGTGCTGGCGCTGGTGTCGTTGCCGGAGCAGGCCGGGCTGCGGATGGTCTCCAGGGTGATCAACACGGCGCCGGAGGCGGTTTGCATCGGCCTTGAGGTCGAGGCGGTGTTCGTGCCGGCCGATGGGTTCGGGCTGGCGCTGTTCCAGCCGGTACAAGCCGAGGCGCCCCAATGAGCCGGCGCGGCCGGCCCGTCGCGATTGCCGGCATCGGCTATTCCGGCGTCTTTCGCGGGCCGAGCCCGAGCGTCGAGTCGCTGACCACGGATGCCTGCCTGGCCGCGATTGCCGATGCCGGGTTGAGCGCCCGCGACGTCGACGGCATTTTTGAATACCAGATCGGTCATGAATCGCCGAAATGCCATTACATCCAACGGGTGCTGCGGACCGGCGATCTGGCCGCCTATGCCGATATCATGGGCACCGGCGCTTCCGGCCTGGCGGCGGCGCTGGCGGCGGTGGACGCGGTGGCGTCCGGCGCCTGCGAGACCGCCTTGGCCTTTCGCGGGATGGAGCAGCAGGCCGGCAATACCGGCTCGGCCGTGGGCGACGCGGCGATCCAGGCCGGCGGCACCCCGATGCATGACGAGCTGGTGGCGCCGTTCGGGATGTTCGGGATTATTCCGGCGATGGCGATGCGGATGGCGCGGCGGAAATTTGAGTATGGCGGCAGGCCGGAGGATTACGGACATATCGCGTTGAATGCGCGGCGTTGGGCGGCGCTCAACCCGCGGGCGGTGCAGCGCCAGGCCTTGACGATGGAGGAATATCTCGGCGCGAAAATGCTGTGCGACCCGCTGCGGCTGCTGGATTGCGACTATCCGGTGAGCGGCGCCTGCGCGGTGATCATCACGACCGCGGAACGGGCCCGCGACCTGCCGCACCGGGTGGTCGGCGTGGCCGGGCACGCGCAGGCGACGGGCGATGGCGATTGGATTTTCGGCGAGGATTTTCTGTATGGCGGAGCGCCCAGATGCGCCGAGCGGCTATGGGCGCGCTCCGGGATGGGGCCAGCGGATATCGAGCTCGCGCAGCTCTATGACGGCTTCACCTATATGACCCTGACCTGGCTGGAAGCGCTGGGGTTCTGCAAGTTCGGCGAGGCCGGGGCCTGGCTGGATGAAGGGCGGATGATCGGCCCGGGCGGCCGGCTGCCGCTGAATACGACCGGCGGCCAACTGGCCGAAGGGCGGCTGCATGGGCTGTCATTTCTGGCGGAGGCGGTGCTGCAGCTGCGCGGCGCGGCGCAGGCCCGCCAGGCGGGAGATCCGCGCAGCGCGGTCGTCGCGGTCTCCAGCGGGCCGCAATGCGGCGGGATGATCCTGCTGCGGGAATAAGCCCGCCGGCGCCGCGCTTGGACAAGATTTCTCAAGGTGGGGCCTGCGGCCATGCAGGCTCTGGGCTGGCCGCGAATGCGGCTGGGCAGAGCCCCCGGCGGCATTTTCAACGTCCCGATTGACGAACGCCGATCGAGGGTGATAATATAGATCAACTATATGATCATGGAACAAAGCATGGACTTCGGGTGGAGTGAAACAGAGCATCAATTCCGTCATGATATTCGTGCGTTCATCCGTTCCGAATTGAGCGAGAACGTTACGGATCTGGTGCCGGGCGAGGATCCCTATTCGCAGACGAGCATCGAGTTCTGCGGCAAGCTGGCGAGCCGGGGCTGGCTGGTCCCGCACTGGCCGGTTGAATATGGCGGCAGCGGCGCCTCGCCCTGGATGTTTGCAATCCTGAGCGAGGAGATGTGGGCCGCGGGCGAGCCGCGCGGCTCGCAATACATGAACGTCAATTGGATCGGTCCCGCAATCATCAAGGCCGGATCGGAGGCGCAGAAGCGCGAGCATCTGACCCGGATCGCGCGCGGCGACGTGCTGTGGTGCCAGGGCTTCTCCGAGGTCGAGGCGGGGTCGGATCTGGCGGCGATGAAGACATCCGCCCGGCGCGATGGCGATTGCTATATCATCGACGGCGAGAAGGTCTGGACGTCCTACGCGTCCAGGGCGGAATTCTGCTTCCTGCTGACCCGCACCTCGGTTTCCGGCATTTCGATTTTTCTGGTGCCGATGGCGACCCCCGGCATTCGGGTCGAGGTCATTCCAACCATGCTCGATGTGCACGTGATCCACCGTCTGACCTTCGAGGGGGTGCGCATTCCCGCCGCCTGCCGGCTCGGCGAGGAGGATGCGGGTTGGAGCATCGTGCGGGACGCGTTGTCGGATGAACGTGTCGGCACGCCGCGATTCGCCCGGGCAGAGATTGTGCTCGACCGGGTTTTGCAGATGGTATGCGCTGGCGGCGCGCCGCTGGATGGCGGTGCGGCGGTGCGCGCGGTCGAGGCGCGGGCCGCCTGTCATGCGGCCCGCCTGCTGTCCTACAAGGTGCGGCAGAGCCGGGCGACCGGCCAGAGTGCCGGGCCGGATGCCTATGTCGGCCGGGCGGCGATCGTGCGGGCCGAGCGGCTGGTGGCCGACCTGGTCGTCGACCTGCTGGCGGAAGAGAGTCTGGTGAGCGGGTCGATCGCGGATGGCGAGTTCCGCACCTCGATGATCGCCGGGCTTGGGGGCGGCAGCTATGAGATGCAGCTCAATTTGATTTCACGCCTTTGGCTTAACCTCCCGAAGGGGGCCTGATCGATGGATCTCGACCTGAACGCGCCGGAGAAGCTGGTTCTGCAGAAACTGAAAGACCTGCTGGCGGCGCAGCCGCCGGCGGCACCCGTCTATGGCGAGGGGCGTCTCGATGCGCCGCTGCTGCGGGGTTTGGCGGCGGCCGGCCTGCTCGCATTCGCCGGCGAAGGGCCGCAGGGCCGGGTGCAGGCGATGCTGGCCATTCATGAAGTCTCCAAGGCCAATGCGATCATCCCGGTCGGGGTGCAGGCGATGCTGGGGCCGGTGATTTGCGCCGGGCATCCGGGCCGGATGATCGCGGTCAAGCAGGTGGACAGCGCGGCGCCGGTGCGCTTTGCCGCGCAGGCCGAGCTGCTGGTGGTGCTGGGCGCCGAGGTGGCCGAGATATTCGAGCTGGAGCCCGGCGACGCCAAGCCGGAGCCGACCCATTACGGCTATCCTTACGCGCGGGTCGAGGCGGCGCTGCCAAGGGCCGCTGCCGCGCGCTTTCCGGCCGAACTGATCTTGCGGCGCTGGCAGCTGGGTTTGGCCGGCGAGATCACCGGCGCCTTGGCCGGCGCGCTCGGCTATCTGGTTGCGTATCTCTCGCAGCGCGAACAGTTTGACCGCAAACTCGGCGCCTTTCAGGCGATCCAGCATCGGCTCTCCGAACTGGCGGTGACGCTGGAGGCGGTGCGGCATCTGGCGCTGGAAGCGGCCTGGAGCGACCGGTTGGATGCGGCGGCGGTGGCCGCCTATTACGCCGCCGATGCGGCGCGCAAGATGTGCCTGGAGGCGCACCAGCTGAGCGGCGCGCAGGGCTTCACCCTGGAAGCCGGTCTACACGCCTGGACCCTGCGCCTGCACGCGCTGAGCCTGGAAGCGGGCGGCGCGCGGCGCCACGCCGCGGTGGCGGCAGCCCAGCTTTGGCGTTCCGCCGATGCCGATGTTCCGGTTGTCGCAGGGAATAATGACCCCTACAACGTTGCCTTTGAGACCGCACCAGCATGAATAGGACTCGCAACGTGGCACCGAAGAAAAAATCCGAATATCCCGCTATCTCAAAGACGACCGCGCCGCTCGACCAGGCGAATTTCCTGCGCGCGCCGAAGCTGCCTGAATTGATGGCCAGCGACGTTCGCCGCCGGATCATGGCCGGGGAATTGAATGAAGGCGATGCGCTGCCGCCCGAAGTCGAACTGATGCAGCGCTACAATATCTCGCGCCCATCCTTGCGCGAGGCGCTGCGGATCCTGGAATCGGAGGCGTTGATCGTGGTGCGCCGCGGCGGTCTGGGCGGGGCCACGGTAAAGCGGCCGACCTTGGAGGTGACGGCCCGGCATTTCGGATTGATCCTGCAGGATCGCGGCGCGCAGGTTGAGGATGTGTACCGCGCCCGGGCGATATTGGAGCCGCCGGCGGTGGCGGATTTGGCCCGCGTTGCAACCGCTGACCAGGTCGCGGCGTTGCGTCAGCGGCTCGATGCCGCCGGCGCAACGATCGGCTCCGCCAGCGCCTACGCCAAGGCGATCAGCGAGTTCCGTGAATTTATGATCGGGCTGACCGGTCACATCACGATTTCGTTGCTGGTCCGGCTGGTTGACGAGGTTTTGGAAAAACATCAGGTGCGGACCGGCGAATTGCGCGGCGAGAGCTGGGCGCAGTTGCAGAAGAAAAATCAGCGATCGCTGCAAAAGTTGATCGACATGATCGAGCAGCATGACGTCGCCAATGTCGAGGCGTTTTGGCGCAAGCATCTGAGCGAGGCCAGCAAATACCTGTTTGCCGATGGCAAGGGGGCGCTGGTGATCGATTTGCTTGGCTATGCGCGGCCGGTGCCGGGGCCGGCGAAGGCAGAGACAAATTCAGACCTGGCGGTGCGGCCGCGGCCGGCCTTGACCGGCCGAAGGCCGAAAAAAATGAATGAGGCGGGAAGCAATGCTGGTTGATGAACGCTCCCGGGTCGGCATCGAGACCGTACCCTCGCACGTCCCGCCCGAACGCGTGGTTCCCTATGACATGCTGCGGGTCTCCGGGCCGCAGGATGATCCGTTTGCGGTGATGCGCCAGTTCCGCGAGATGGGGCCGATATTTTATACGCCGGTGCATTTCTCCAACCCGAACGGCG
>Ga0116230_10002072_pt1 | contig 19330 bp, 17 predicted proteins | sample S1TSphfallax_3_FD_88678 | JGI IMG/M metagenome (GOLD analysis project Ga0116230, IMG submission 88678) | Host-associated microbial communities from peat moss isolated from Minnesota, USA - S1T2_Fd - Sphagnum fallax MG | ecosystem: Host-associated > Plants > Peat moss > Unclassified | place... | reverse complement strand
GACTTTCCCAGTTGGTCTCCGGATGGGCGCCATCTGGTCTTCCAGCGCGAAATCGGGCACCAGTCGCAGTTGTGGACAATGCTGGCAGACGGCACCGAGCAGCACCAATTGACGAAATCCGGCAAAGATTCCATGCCAAACTGGAGTTGGAAATAGTTTTGTTTCCGGGGAAAATGCCGGAAACTTGTGTACGAGCGGTTGCGGGACAGACTTCACAAAATTCGTTCTAAGGAGACGAAATTGAAATCCACATTGCGCGTTTTCACTTGCCTGGTTTTGCTTGTAGCAGCGATTGGCTTTGCCGGCTGCAGTCATAAGCCGAAGAACACCGGAAATACCACCGCTCCTCCCATGTCGGGACCAGCTCCGACGGCGCAACTGACGGCGACGCCGGCGAGTATTTCGGCGGGGGATCAGGTGGTCCTTTCGTGGAAGACGACGGATGCGACCAGCATTTCGATCGACGGCATCGGCGCGGTGCCGAGCGCCGGCGTGAAGACGGTGACGCCGACCGAGTCGACCAGCTACCATCTGGTGGCGCGTGGGGACGGCGGCTCCGCGGATGCCACGGCCCGCGTCACCGTAACGGCGATCGGTCCAACTGCCGTGCCGAACGATATGTCTTCCTCGAACCTGACGGAAGAGGAAGCGTTCAAGGCCAACGTGCAGGACATCTTCTTCGACTACGACAGCTACGATGTGCGTCCCACGGATGAGGCGTCGCTTTCGAAATCGGCGGCGTACCTGGCGCAGCACCCCAGTTTGAAGGTGTTGATCGGCGGTTACTGCGACGAGCGCGGCTCGAACGAATACAACCTGACGCTGGGCCAGAGCCGCGGCGATTCGGTGAAGAAGGCGCTGGTAGCGGCAGGCGTGGCGCCGGACCGGCTGCGCGTGGTGAGCTACGGCAAGGAAAAGCCCTTCTGCACGGAGTCGACCGAAGAGTGCTGGCAGCAGAACCGGCGGGCTGGATTCTCGCTGGACCGGTAATTGTAGGAACCCGGGGCTCCAGCCCCGATTCCTAAGTGGCCTCATGCGGGGGTTGAGACCCCCGCCCCCCTCCGTCTCGAGAGCTTAGGCGATCGCCGACATTGGGCGGTAAACTGATGTTGAGATCAACCTTTGCGGCAGTTGGGATTCGGGTCCTGCTGCCGCAAGCCATTTCCCGATCAGACTGCGAGAGACTCATGCGAACTTCCGGCTTGCGAATGCGCGTTAAGGCTATAGCGATTGCGGCGATACTGCTGACTTCCCTTCCCGCTCACGCGGCTTCGAAAGAAATGATCGAGCTGCAGACCCAGGTGCAGCAGTTGCTGGACATGGTGCAGCACTTGCAGTCCACCGTGGACTCGCGCTTTGGGCTGGTGCAGCATCTGGTGGAGCAGAGTACGGACTCGATCAACCAGATGAACGCCACCGTAACGGCGATGCAGCAGAAGTTGAACGCCCAGAGCGACGCGACGGGCGGCAAACTGGACGCGGTCTCGGGGCAGGTGCAGAGCCTGAACGACTCGCTCGACGAGCTGAAGTCGCGCATCGCCAAGCTCGACAAGCAGATGCAGGATATGCAGGCGGCGATGCAGACCATCCAGGCGCAGACGGCGCCCGGAGCTGGATCCGGGGCCGGATCGGCTGGACAGCCCGGTCAGCCCGGCGCGGACGGAACCATGCCGGCTGCGCAGCCGGGATTGCCGCAGGCTTCCGCGCCGCCGTTGCAGGACACCTATCAAGGCGCTTTGCGGGATTTCAACGCGGCCAAGTACGACGTGGCCACTTCCGAGTTCGGCGACGTGATTCACTACTATCCCAACGACGACCTGGCCGGGAACGCCAATTTTTATCTGGGCGAAATCGCCTACCGCCAACAGAAATACAAGGACGCGGTGAAGTCCTACACCACGGTGCTCGAAGACTTCAGCGGCAATCCCAAGGCTCCGGCGTCGCAGTTGCACAAGGGATTGGCGTTGTTGCAGTTGAACCAAAAAGAAGCGGGAATCCATGAGCTTCGCTCGCTGATCCAACGCTATCCGCAAACTCCGGAGGCGCTGCAGGCGCGCAGTAAGCTCAATGCGATGGGTGTGCGGATCAATCCCGGACCGCGATGAGTGGGCGACCGTCGGCGGGGCGGGCAAGAACTCTCGCGGAGAACAGTGCCGGCATCTCGCGCTTGGGATCAGCCTGCGATCGCATCCCCGGAAATACCTCCCGTGCGATTGTCGGCGAGGATCGGCTTGTCAACGATGGAAGTTGTTGAAAATAAAGGAAGGGACTTCGTTCATTTCCAATGACTCGGGAACAGCAGATCGCAAAATTGGGCCTGAGACTGCCGGATTTGCCCTCGCCGGGAGGCAACTACCTTTCGGCTAAGAGGGTCGGGTCGATGGTGTATCTAGCCGGCGTCATCTCTACCAACGGGGCTGGCGTGATGACCGGAACCGTCGGCCTGGATCGCAGCGTCGCCGACGGCTACAGCGCCGCGCGCGCCTGCGCGCTCACCCAGTTGGCCGTTCTCAAACGTGAACTTGGTTCCCTCGAAACCATCGCCGAAGTCGTCTCAGTCAATGGATATGTGAATGCCGTCTCGGGCTTCGAAGACTCCCCGGCAGTAATCAACGGAGCCTCCGACCTGCTCGTCCTGGTCTTCGGAGACGCCGGCAAGCATGTGCGCGCCGCCGTAGGCGTCAGCGCGCTTCCCAAGAACGCCATCGTCGAAATCCAGATGACTGTCCGAATCGAGGTGCCAGGCATCGAGGAGATAGAAATCGAGGCGACATGACCGAACACACCCTGAGCGCCGAACCCACGCACTCGATCTGGGACCGGACCCTCTCCCCGCGTCTGCATCTCGCCTCCGGAGACCAGGTGCAATTCGAGTGCGTCGACGCCAGCGGCGGCCAGGTCCATCCTGGCATGACCTCTGCGGAATTCGAAGCCATCGACCGCACCCGCATCCACGCCCTCACCGGCCCAGTCTGGATCGAAGGCGCCGAACCGGGCGACGTGCTCGAAATCGATGTGCTCGCCACCCAGCATCGCGGCTGGGGCTGGTCCAGCATCATCCCCGGCCTCGGTTTGCTGAAAGAACGCTTTTCCGCGCCCTACTTATTCCATTGGCAGCTCGACGGCAACGAGACCCGTTCGCTCGCCCCGGCTGTTCTGCCCGTGCGGCCATTCCTCGGCGTCATGGGCGTCGCCCGCGCCGAAGACGGCAGATTCCGCACTCGCGCCCCCGGCGCCTTCGGCGGCAATCTCGACGTCCGCGAGCTCTGCGCCGGCTCGAAGCTCTACCTCCCCGTCTTCGTCCCCGGCGCGCTCTTCAGTTGCGGAGACGGCCATGCGGCCCAGGGCGACGGCGAAGTCTGTATCAACGGCATCGAATGCCCGCTCGACGTCACCCTGCGCTTCCACCTGCACAAGCAGCGGCATCTGGCCGGTCCGCTGGTCGAATCCAGCGAAGCCGTCGCCCCCGACACCGCCGCCGACTCCTGGGTTGTCGTCGAGTCCGGCGAAGAGATCCCATCCACCGCCCGCGCCGTGACCAACCGCATGGTCGATCTGCTCGCCAGCCGCTGGGGATTCAGCGAAGTCCACGCCTACCTGCTGTGCAGCGTGGCGCTCAAACTCCGCCTCAGCCAGGTGGTCAACGAGCCGGTTTATACCGTCAGCGGAGCCATCTCCAAACAAATCCTCCCCGATCGCGAGCTATTTCCCGCATGACCGCACCACTCGAAAATCCGCGCCCGCCCTTGCCGCCCTTCACCCGCGAAACGGCCGCGCAAAAGGTTCGCATAGCCGAGGACGCTTGGAATTCCCGCGACCCGCAACGCGTCTCCCTCGCTTACACCCCGGATTCGCGCTGGCGCAACCGCTCGGAATTTCTCGCCGGGCGGGAAGAAATCGTCGCCTTCCTCACCCGCAAATGGGCCGCCGAACTCGAATACCGCCTCATCAAAGAGCTCTGGGCCTGGCATGACGATCGCATCGCCGTCCGCTTCGCCTACGAATTCCACAATGCCGCCGGAGACTGGTTTCGTGCCTACGGTAATGAAAACTGGGAGTTCGACAGGCACGGCTTCATGGCCTTCCGGCACACCAGCATCAACGATCTGCCCATCGCCGAGGCGGAGCGTAAATTCCACTGGCCGCAGGGCCGGCGTCCCGACGATCACCCAGACCTTTTCGGCCTCGGCCTCTGAATCCAAGACGACCCAGCCTAGCCCCGCGAGACTCCCATGACCATCCCTCACGAAGACGTAAACCTCCCCGAAGTCCTCGCCGAACTCCGCGAACTTTACCCCCGTTACGAGCAGGCTCTGGTCTCAAACGACGTGGAAACGCTGGTCGCCATGTTCTGGGCCTCGCCCCATGTGATGCGCTTTGGCGCAACCGAAAATCTCTACGGCCACGAGGAACTCGAAGCCTTCCGCAAGAGCCGCCCCGCCGCCAACCTGGCCCGAACCGTCAAGCGCCTCGAAATCGTCAGTTTCGGCCGCGACTTCGCCAGCGTCACCTTGGAATTCGAGCGGGACACCGCCAAAGGCAAGGTCTCCGGACGGCAAAGCCAGGTCTGGGTGCGCCTGGAGCAGGGCTGGCGCGTCGTTTCGGCGCATGTCTCCATGTTGCCGCTCGCCTAATCGACGCCGCAGACCGCCCTCACCCCAGCGCCTTCCATCCAATTCTCTTGCCGTGCCGCTACCGGCAGAGCCTCCCATCACATTTTTTGTTGAATTATTCGCCAACTGGGGTATCGTAGTTTTAACCCCGGAGAAATTCGCAGACTTTTCAAAAAAGCACTTCGACCGGCGTGTAGCAACCGTAGCGACCAACCTTTCCTCTTTTCGATCTGCGGCACAAGCAGATCCATGTACTACCCAACGGTCTTGTCTCCCCGCCAAGACCCGTGGGACATCCCTACTTCGCGAGGCTGTGCAATTGACAAGCTTGATCTCTTCCGTCCGTAGCATTCCTACTACGATTTTTCGGCTGCTGGCCCTGGTGGCAGTCGCAGCGCTGTGTATCGCTCCCCTGGCGGCACAGCAAACCCTCGGCGGCATCACCGGCGAGGTCACCGACAGCTCGGGAGGCGTGATTCCCAATGCGGTGGTCACCATCACCGGCGAGCAGACCGGCCTGACCCGCACCGCCAAATCGAGCGGAACCGGCGAATACCTCTTCGTGAATCTGCCCATCGGCACCTACACGCTCACCTATAGCGCCGACGGCTTCGAAGTCCAGAGCACCCCGCATATCACGGTGCAAGCCGACCGCACGGCAACGGTGAACGCCAGCCTCAAAGCCGGCTCCAAGGCCACCACGGTCGAGGTAGACGCGTCACCGCTGATGAACGCGGTGGACACCACCAACGGCTATGTGCTGGATAAGGCCCAGATTGAGTCGATCCCGCTGCCCACCGGCAGCTTTACCGGGGTCGCCGCCCTCTCGCCCGGCGTCAATGCGGAGCTCTCCGGCGGCACCGGCTCCAACTCCGGCCTGGGCAACGCGCCCATCTGGGCCAACGGCCAGCGCGATACCTCGAACTCCTTCCTGCTCAACGGCGTAGACGCCAGCAACCTCTTCAACGGCAAATCCACCAGCCAGGAAGGCGGCGCGCGCGTGGTCAACAACACCGGCGTCGGCAACGGCGGCGGCGGCGGCGTGGAGCAGAGTGAAGTCTCCATCTACCTCGCCATCGGCAACGCGCTGCCCACCCCCGCTCCAGAGACCATCCAGGAAGTCCGCGTCAACGCCTCCATGTACGACGCCACTCAGGGCTCAACCTCCGGCGCGCACATCGACCTCAGCACCTCTTCCGGCACCAACGACTGGCACGGCCAGCTCTACCTCCACCACGGCAGCAACTGGCTCAACGCCGCTCCGTTCTTCTTCAAGAACGACGGCGACGTCCCGGCCGACGACAAGAATCCCGAACTCCACCGCTACACCCTGGGCGGCTCCATGGGCGGCCCCATCGTCAAGGACAAGCTCTTCGGCTACCTCGCTTACCAGCACCTGCACGTCTCGGACCAGGAAGTGGGCGACTCCTTCCTCAATGTACCGACCTCGCTGACCAACGACCCGTCGAGCCGGTCCTACGATGCGCTTTCGGCGCTGGCGACCTCGCTTAACATTGTTAACGGGGAGCCGGTCACGGTGCCCGTCAGCGCCATCAACAACGTCGCCTACAACCTGTTGAACGCAAAGATCAACGGTCAGTATCTTGTTCCCGGCGTATCGACCACACCGACGGCCCTCCATCCCGACGACGCTTTCATCCCCGGCCGCGCCTACTTCATCGCCGATCAGGCCGTCGCCAACATCGACTACAACGCCACTGCCAAGGACACCGTCGCCGCCAAATATTACTGGCAGCACGACCCCACCACCGCGCCCTTCGGCTACTCCAACGTCTCCGGGTTCCCCGTTCATGTGGACGACGGAGCCCACGTCGCGTCGCTGCAAAATACCTACCTCATCAAACCCAATCTGAGCACAACCCAGACCCTCGGATTCGACCGCATGAAGGCTTACGAAACCGAGTCGCAGCCTTTCAGCCCGGAATCGGTTGGAATCACCGGACTCTTCGGCTCCACATTCTTTCCGGGCCTCTCCATCATTGACGTCTACGGCGTCAACGGGTCCAATTACGGCCTCAACTTCGGGGAAGGTTCCTTCAGCCAGGGGCCGAACACCGGCATGATCCAGAACCGCCTCATGCCCTCCGCCAACGCCATCTGGACACTCGGCAAACACAACATCACCTTCGGCGGCAACTATTCCTACACCCAGCTCGACATTCGCGACCAGCGCACCGGCAAGGGCTTCATTACCAGCCAGAATCTCCTCGGCTTTCTCCAGGGGCAGCTAGCCAGTCAGAATGCCAGCTTCACCACTACCAGCTTCATGGTCGGCAACGCTAACCGCTACTATCGCGCTAATCAGGTCGGCATGTACGTCTCCGACAAGTTCCAACTCACGCCGACCATCGCCATCACCGCCGGTGTGCGTTACGACTGGGACGGCGGCCTGACTGAAAAGAACGGCGACATCTTCAACTTCGATCCCTCCAAATACTCCTTCAACTCCGCCTGCCTCACCAACGACGACGACAATCCCTCCGATTGCTATCCGTCCAACGGCATCGTCATCGCGGGCAATAACAAGCAAGCCACCGCTGGAGCGAGCAAGACCACGCTTACGGGCCGCCAGTGGGGCATCGCTCCCCGCGTCGGATTCGCCTGGCAACCGAAGGGATTCAACGACAAAGTCGTCGTCCGCGCCGGCACCGGCATTTACTACGATCGCGGCGAGAACTTCTCCTTCTTCTCCGCCGGATACTCGATCGGCGAAGTGACGGGCGGCCCCTTCGGCGCGGCCCAGGCTCCGCCCTTTGTCAATACGGTCCAGTGCAACCCCAATACGCCCGTTCCCACAGTCGCCTCGGCCTGCGCCGGCACTTTCAATCTGAATACGCCCTTTGGCAGTTCAACACCAGTTGCCCCGACCGGCAAAGCGGCCGACATCACCAAATATCTGCAAACGCCGGACGAGATCGAAAACGGCGCCCAGATGACCACATTCACGGTCTACAACCAAAAGAACAAGCTGCCCTACACCATCAACTACACGCTGGACATCCAGTACCAGCCCGTAAGCACCGTGCTGCTCGAGGCCAGCTACGTCGGCAATCTCGCCCGCCATCAGATCGTGCCCCTTCCCCTAAACCAAGCCCAGATTGCCACCCCTTCTCACCCCATCAACGGCCAGAAATACTCATACGGCTACTCAGTTCAGACCGCAGGAAACTACTACTGCTACTACGACTGTTCCCCGGCCCACCTACCCGACGGCAGCTTCTATCAGTCCAACTATGAGGGCGGCAACGTCGATCTGCGCGTTCCCTATCTCGGATACGCCGCGGAGTCTGAAAGCTATACGGCAGCCGGGATCGCCGACTACAACGCGCTGCAACTCCACGCTGAAAAGCGCCTGAGCTACGGCCTCACCGCAGGCGCCTCCTACACCTACTCCCACGCCCTCGACGAGCAGAGCGACATCGGACTCTTCTACACCGGCAACAACGCTCTCGACCTACGCAGCGGCTACGGATCCTCGGACTTCGACCGCACCCACGTCGTTAGCGCCAACGTCGGCTACAAGATTCCTTCGCCTTACACCGAGTCCACGCTGGCCGGAAAATTCACCGCCGGTTGGACCCTCAACACCATCCTGACTCTGCAAAGCGGCCAACCCTACAGCGTGATCGACTTCTCCGGCGCCGTGGGCGGCATCTACTACAGCACCTATGACGGCATCACCAACCCCGTCGTCCCACTCGCAAAGGGCTGTACCCCCAAGAGCGCCACAACCGGCGCATCTGGTGCGTTCTATGTGGAAGGCGACTACAAGACGGCCGCTTTGAACTATAACTGCTTCACGTTGCCCCTGCTGACTGGCAACAAGGTAACCGCGGCCAACACTGCGACGCTCGGCATCCCCGGACCCACCGCGGACGCACCCAACGGCGATCCCTACGAAACCGGTTTCACCACCGGCCAGCGCAACATCTTCCGCCAGTCGGCGCAGAAGCGCGACGATCTGCAACTGGTCAAGACCCTCAAGTTCCACGAGCGGTATAATCTGAAGTATACCTTCGATGTCTTCAACCTCACCAACCATGCCAGCTTCGACATTCCCAACGCTGAAGTCACCCAGAACGCGGGCTACAACCCCACACCGGCCGCGGACCAGCCAGTGTTGAGTTCCACCAATCCCAACAGCTTCTATAACTATCCCAGCAACGTCGGCATCGTGCAGCACACCATCGGCGCGCCCCGCCAGATCCAGATGTCGCTGGCGTTCAACTTCTAACCGTCTCCCGACCCCGAAAAGCGTGAGGGCGGTCCGCAAAGGCCGCCCTCACTTCTTGCGCTGAACGTTGCGTGGAATGATTCGCAAAAAGTGCACAATGATTCCATGCGTCCATTCCTGTCGAGCATATTCGCCGGCACCGCCGCGGGAAGGCCATCCAAGACGCGCCCAAATAGCACGGAAATAGCGCACAAAAGCAGCCTTATTCGCCCCAAAATCAGCCGCTATCGACAACATTCCAATCCACTTACAAACGAAATGCGCACACCCTCCCCGCTTTTTTGGGCGCATGGCGCGCATTCCGAGGGCCAAACGGCGGAAATTAAGCGACCAAAGTCACCTTCAGTTGCTCGGCGGAAGCGCGGGAAAATGCCCGCTCAAGGTCCGCGGAGTCGGCAAACGAATCTCCCGCAACATGCCGCGCCGGGAAAGAGAATTCCAGCTTCGGCTCCGCAAACGGCCAGGGGTCGAGCCGGAATTTGCGCACACCGATCGGTTCCACGCGAACCTCGGCAACGCCGCCATCGTTCAGCGGCAGCGGATGCAGCAAATCCGCCGGTCTATCGAAGTCCACGCAGGTCAAAAGCGACAAATTGTCGCAAGCCTGCAACAGCCGGAAGTGCTCCTCGATCGTCTCCGCATCTTTCTCCCGCTCGGTGAGCGTTTCGTCCGCCGCAATCCGCTCAGTCAGCCCCCGTTGGTAGGCTCGCTGGCTCTCCAAGAACGCATCCAGCAGCGGCAACTGCTCCGCGCGAATCGTCGTCCGATCCGCGTGAGCCGTCAGCAAATTGTAAGTGTGTTTCGCAATCAGCAGTCCAGCGTAAGGGTCGCGCTCGGCAATCATCCGCACCGCGCGCTCCCGCACCGCCAGGTACTCGGCGAGATCGATCTCCTCGAAGGCCGAGTACTTGCCGACCAACTCGGTCGAAAACGCCGACGGCTTCCCTTCCCGCGTCACGGCCGGATGCGCATCCCGCGTCGCCCAGCCGTCATCGTGCGTGGCAATTCCATAGAGCACCCGATCGCGAGGCTCCGGCTTGCGAAACCGCTCGTTGCCCCACGCCCTGGCAAACTCCCCAGCCAGCCGCGCATGATCCGGATGCGTAATTAACCACCACCCCGTCTCCGATTTCATCCTCAGCATGGAAACCCTCTGGAACCAGTCTATTCCGGAATATCCGACCGGCTCGACTCATGCCAGTTGTGCAGAAAGTACCACTCCAGAAACGCGCCCGTGAAGAAAAACGCAAACCCCAGCACCGTCGCGGCAAAGACCAGCGCAAAGAGATAGTCGGTCTCGAGTTGCGCGCTGGCGTAGGTGATCGCATACCCCAGGCCGCCCTGGCCTACGCGGCTCGACCCGGCGAACAACTCGCCCACGATCGCGCCCACCACGGCAATTCCCGCCGAAATGCGTATCCCTACAAAAAAATTCGGCATCGCATTCGGCAGCCGAAGCTTAAAGAGCACCTGCATCGGCGTAGCCTTATGCATCAGGAAGAGATGGATCAGGTTTTCCTCCACGCTGATCAGCCCCTGCGTTGTATTGGCGATGATCGGCGCGAGGCAGATGATGAACGCAATCAGCGCCACCGAATATACGCCAGTTCCCGCCCACATAATCACCAGCGGAGCGATGGCCACGATCGGCACCGTCTGCAACAGAATCGTGTACGGAAACAAAAGCTGGCGCAGCCCGCGCCACTGCGCGAACAAGAGCGCAACGGCGACGCCCACCACCACGCTCGCGGCCAGCCCCAGCACCGCGGCCTCCGTCGTGAGCAGCAGCGAACGCACCAGCTCCGGAAAGCGCTCGACGATCGCCTGCTTCACAAGCCAGGGCCCGGGCAAAATGTACTTCGGTATCCGCAACTCGACGACGGCAATCTGCCACAACGCCAGCAGTCCGGCGAGCACCATCAAGCTCTTCAACGCGAACCACAGATGCCGCTTCATGGCGTGCCCCCTTTTTCCGCCGACAGCGCCTCGGCCTCAGCCTGCACACCGCGCAACAGCCGCGAGACGCGCGCGACCTCCTCGTCGAAGGCCGGCGTCAAGCGCAACTCAGCGGTACGGGGCCATGGAAGCTCCACTGGAACCACATGAGCGATCCGCCCTGGATGCGGAGCGAGCACCACGATGCGCGTCGAAAGGAACACCGCCTCGGCCACCGAATGCGTCACAAACATCACCGTCCAATGCTGTTCCGTGTAGAGGCGCAGCAGTTCTTCGTTGAGCCGGTCGCGGCTCATCTCATCGAGCGCGGCGAAAGGCTCGTCGAGGAGCAGAATTCGAGGCCGGCTCACCAGCGCCCGCGCAATCGAAACCCGCATCTTCATCCCGCCCGAAAGCTGCCGTGGATAGCGCGCCGCCACATGCGTCAACCCCACCAGCTCCAGCATCTTCGCCACTTTTTCTTTGCGGACTAACCTCGCCGTGTGCTCCAGCTCCAGTCCAAGGCCCACATTCTGCTCGACCGTCCGCCAGGGCAGCAGCGTTGCATCCTGAAAGATGAAGCTCATCTGCTCCCGCGCGCCTTCCGGCGTCGTGCCGTTCACCTTCACCGCTCCTGAAGTCGGCCGCGTGAGCCCGGACACCAGCCGCAGCAGCGTCGACTTACCGCAGCCCGACGGCCCCAGCAGTGATACAAACTCGCCCTTCTCCACGCGCATCGAAACGTTGCGCAAAGCCAGCGCGCCTGAGCGGAACTGTTTTGTCACGCCGTCGATCGCCACTTCTTCAACCGCGCTCTTGACATCGGGACTCACCATGCGGACGCACCTCTCACGGGAAGGTGGATTGCCGAGGGATAAACGGGAGTATGCGCGATCTGCTGCGTGGAACGCTGCCAATTCCAGTTGTCCGCGCATTGCGGGGCCGTGTGCGTGGAAGGATTGCGGTCGTATAGCGGAAATGCCGAACTCGCCACTTCCAGCCGAAGCGATTCGCCCGGCGCGATGACTACCGAAGTTGGCTCCAGCGTGAACTGCCAGCATTGGACCGCGTCGGCCGCGTAGCCCGTCTCGCGAAACAAAAACGAAGACCGCGCGATGCCAATCGAAATAAACTCAGCGCGTCCCGAAGCCAAAACCCGCACCAGCTTCGCGGTAAGGTCGGCGTGAGAAGCCGAAGTCGCCGCATAGAGCGAAACTCGCGGCTGTCCGAAGATATGCGTAGTTATCTCAGCCGGCGCGGTCGTATATACCAGAAGGTTGTTGCCCATCTCGATAGCTGCCTGATCGAGCGGCCCGCTCAAGGCCATTGGCCCTCCCGGCGCCATCACCGGCACTTCCGGGTCGTAGACGAAAACGTCCCGCGGCTCGTCAACTTTCGGCGCCATGCTCGTCAAGCTGCCGTCGCCTTTGCGCGAGTTAGCGTTCCCCGTGCTATGCAAATACAAAGCGATCGGCGCATCCAAAGGCCATTCCTCCGCCTCATGCCAGCGGTTCTCGCCCAGCGCAAAGTGCCGCACACGCGGCTCCCGCGCAAACTCGCCTGAATCCTTCAGCCAATGGTTGAACCACTTGAGCAACAGCGTGTCGGTGTCAAAGTTGGCTTCCGGACCGAGATTCGCGTCCCCCACCCGGTCTCCCCACGGAATGTGCACCCACGGCCCAGCCAAAAGACGCTGATTCTCTCGCGCAAACTCCGTCCCGGCGTACTTGCGAAGAGCGACGTAGCTGGCAATCGAACCCTCCAGATACGTGTCGTACCAGCCCGAGATATGAAGCGCCGGAACCCGTATCTTATTCAAGCGCGCACTGACGTCTAACTCGCTCCAATAACTGCCGGGATCGCGATACGCCATCCAATCCCGCACATAACTGGGTAACTCCGGGTCTGTAACAGCCGGATGCTCGCCATAGGGCGCAAACAGCGCCTGCGCGCGCACATTGGTCCACGCCGCTTCCAGCTTATCGTTGGCCTCGCGCAGATTGAGCCGCCGCGCATCCTCTCGCAACATTTGAATGCCCCAACCCAGCGTGGAAGCCAGCCGCAGCGCGCCTTGATGATAGAACCAGCCGTGATGCAAGTCCGCGGCAGTCATTTGCGGTGCCATGCAAACCAGCCCCTCGGGATTTTCCGCGGCCGCAAGCAGTTGCGTCGATCCCTGATACGAGAACCCGTACATCCCGATGCGCCCATTGCAAGCCGGGTGCTTCATGAGCCAGGCAATCGTCTCCGCGCCATCCTGAGCCTCATGCCGGAACGGATAAAACTCACCCTCCGAACCGCCCCGCCCGCGCACATCCTGAATCACAACGTGATACCCATGCCGCGCAAACCAGACCGGATGCGCGTATACCACAGTGGACGCAATATCGCGGCCATACGGTTGGCGCATCAGCAGCGTCGGCAAAGGCCCCTCGCCATAAACTTCAGCCGAAGGATAATAGTGATCCGAGACAAGCGCGACTCCGTCCGACAGCATGCATCGCACGCCCCGCTCCAACCGAACACCGTTGCCGCAATCGACCAAGGCTATATAAGTCTCCCCATTTAGGCATCGTGACGCGGTACAAAGTGATACATCGCGGTGAGAATCTCCGCGATCCTCGCGGCAGCCTCATTGACCCACCGATCGCCGTTCTCAGCGGTGGCGGCGGCCGGATCGCCCATGACTCCGCTGGGCGCAATATCCCGAGTTAGCCAGGCAAAGTTGGCGCTCGAACCCTCCGGCTTGAGCAACTCCGGCTTGTCGACACGCGCGATGTAATTCGAAGTGTACTTATCCGTGTGGACCAGCTCGGGAGTGCCATAGAGCAGGAAAGCAGTTTCGATCTCGCCGGCATGGAAGCCATACGTCCTCTCCTGCTTGCTCACCGTATCGAAGTTCACGCCTGGCGAGCCAAAGAGGGAAAACGTGCGCAGTCCAAACTCCGCGCGCAGGTCGCGGGCCATCACGTCAACCAGCGACGTATTGCCCCCATGCGTATTGAACAAGCAAAGCTTCTGAAATCCTCCCGCCGACAGGCTCGCCCCCAGATCGCGAATCACAGCCATAAAGGTGCTCGCGGACACTGACAACGTCCCAGGGTAACCAATGTGCTCATTGCTCTTGCCATAACAGATCGGCGGCAAAGCATAGACGGGCAAGTCCGGCGAAACTAACTCCAGCGCCTTGCCCAACAACAGATTGTTGCAGAGCGTATCCGTGGCCAGAGGCAGATGATGCCCATGCTGTTCGATGGCCGCCGTCGGCAGGATCAGCAGCGTCGACTCGCGCGGCAGCGCGTCCACCTGCTTCCATGTGAGATAAGCGAAATTGCGAGAGTCGGGTATCCAGGTCTTCATTGAGCCTCAGGGTGAAAGCTGATCATCTTGCCGGGATTGAGCAGGCCGCGCGGATCGTACTTTTGCTTGGCCTTCAGTTGGATGTTGTCGGCGCGGAATCTGCCCCCATCCTCAAGATAGTTTACGTGAGGATTGGCAATAAATACCCCGATTTCGCGGCAGTAGGCGATCAGCTCATTCAGCCTGTGCTCACCGGTGTAATACACCAGCGGAATGCCGCCGGGAACGACAACGCCCTCGCCGTTCTTCATGAACTCAATGTGGAAGAGAATCTCGTTACCGTACCTCTCCTTGAGCAAGCGAAACTGCTCCATGCAATTCACGGGCGAGAAGCCAGCTTGAACGTAAGTCCACGTAGGGTCGGCCTTCATCGCCCACAGCGTCGTGTGATTCCAGGTATAGTCGCTCAACAGCGGCAGCGTCTTGGGCCCGATATAGGCGCCGGTGAAAGTAACTTCCCCGCCGGCGGCTTGCACAGCGGCCGTCAGCGCCTCCAACTGATCGCTCGCAATCATGATCAGCACCAGTGTCTTGTCCTGCGCAACCACCTGCTTCACGGGCGTGAAGAAGGAAGGGATCGGCCACTCGAAGACAGTTACCAGCCGCTTTTTCCACTTACTATCTTCCGCAAACGCCTTGGCGAAGAGAAACGCCTCTTCGAAGGTAGGGAAGGCTACCGTGAACTGGGTCCATTCGACCGCGGGAGTCAGCGCAAACCAAATGCGCGTAAGAATGCCGTTGGTGCCCCACGCGTGAAGAATCTCATGCACCGCCGCGCCCTCATGCAGCACCACGCGCGGCTCCTTTTCCATGGTCACCACTTCAAACGCGCGCACCGTATCGAAGTCCCGCAACCCGCCATGCGCAACGGAGCCAATCCCGCCCGAGCCGCCGGCCAGAAAGCCACCAATCGAGGCCTTCGCGATCGTCGAGGGATACATGCGCAACTCCCATCCCTGCTTGCGCGCCTCCGTCTCCAGCGCGGCGAGCCGCAAGCCAGGCTGGCATACCGCAACGCCATCGGGAGTGATTTCTTCGAGCTTGTCCATGAGTTGCAGATCGAGCACAATGCCGCCATGGAGCGGAATGCACTGGCCGTAATTGCCCGTCCCCGCGCCTCGCACCGTCAGCGGAACGTTATGCTCGCCGGCATAGCGCGCAATCGCCAGGATTTCTTCCACATTCACCGGCTGAACCGCGATCTCGCCTACCTTCGATGCCAGATCGCGCTTCAAAATCGGCGAATACCAATAGAAGTCCTTCGAAAGCCTATCCACAATTGCCGGCGCAGTAATGACCCGAGCCGGATCGGCAACCGCCCCAGTTAGCCCGACGGCTAGATTTTCAGCGTTCTCAATCATGCCAGGATACCCTCAGCCTACTCTTGTAACTTCGTTTTGCGTTTTGTCCTGCGTGTCGTCCGGCGCGTAGTCCATGCCCCAAATGCCCGCAGCATGTTGGGATGGGTAAACAGCGCATAACACGGCCCACGCAGCACTGGCCCCACAACCTTGCAGGGCATGTCGCTGCGCTCGGCGACTTCGGTCGCGTGGATGTGAATCTGATTGCAGTGATTGCTCGCGTCTTCAATGGTTGCGCCGTACACCACGCGGTCCAAACCAGCCCATAGGATTGCGCTCATGCACATCGGACATGGTTCACATGTGGTGTAAAGCGTGTATCCGGCCAGCGACGGCGACTTCAGCTTCTTGGTCGCCAGACGAATCGCCTTCACTTCCGCGTGTGAACTGGGGTCATTTTCCTTCGCCACGGCATTGAGCGACTGGATCAGCATCTCGCCCGTCTCGGTGCGATAAATCGACGAGCCAAACGGGATAGGCCGGTCCGTCTTGAGAGATCGCCCGGTGAACGCGGCCAGCGAAGCCATGCGCTCTTCGTCCAGCGCCAATTGCGCCTTCGCCGATACGCGGCGTACCGTTGCCAAAGGGATGCCCATACTCGAACTTAGCATGTCCGCGCGGACTTTCGGCACAGCAAAGTTTCCGTATCTTGAAGCGATTGCCGCGCTATCGAAACCGGCTCGATAGAATGCCACTATGACCGCCATCGACCCTTCGATCACCGGCGTTTGCAAGGCCTTGACCGCGGACCCCAACGCCGCCGAGACAGTGTTTGCGATAGCGGAGCAAGCCCTTGCGCGCGCCAACGGCAACGACAGCCGGAACACCTATCTCTGGCGCAAGGAGCCCTGGACTCTGGCGGAAGCCGAGCGAGTTGCCGCGATGCCGGCGACTGACAGTACTCCGCTTTGGGGCATCCCGGTCTCGGTCAAAGACTGCTTTGACCTCGCGGGGGCACCCTCCAGTTGCGGAACCATCTTTTACCGCGACCTGCATGGCCTTGCCAATCGCGACTCGTGGCTGGTCGAGCGGCTTCGTGCAGCCGGAGCGGTCATCACCGGCAAAACCCACCTCCACCCCCTCGCGTACGGCATCACAGGGGAAAACCCCGACTTCGGCGACTGCCTGCAGCCCGGCGACCCCACCGCGCTCACCGGCGGCTCCTCGAGCGGCGCGGCCGCCAGCATTCTGGAAGGCTCGGCTCTGGCCGCCATCGGCACCGACACCGGCGGATCGGTCCGTGTGCCAGCAGCGCTTTGCGGCCTCGCGGGTTACCGCGCCTCGCTCGGCCGTGGAGACTGGCGCGGCGGCGCGCATCTCGCCGAGTCTTTCGATACCTTCGGCTGGCTCTTCCGCCATCTCGAAGACGGCCCGCTGCTCGGATCTGTCTTCGGCCCCACCGACGCGACTGGCCTGACGCTGCCCACTACGTTTGCCGTAGTTGACGACGCCTTCCTCGAAGACTGCGAGCCGGCAGTTGTTCACAGGCTGCGCCGCTGCGTAGAGGAACTCCAATCTTTCGGACTCGCGCCCACAACAGTACCAGTGGGCTGGTGGTCGGACTCCCGGGAAATCTTCGCTCCCATCCAGGCCAGCGAGGCCGCCGGCTACCATCGCGGCCATTTCGAGCACTTCGAACCCTCCATCCGCGAACGTCTGGAAGGGGGCGCGAGCCTCACTGGCGATACCGTAGCCGCTCTGCGCCAGCGCCACAACGAGTTCCGCGCCCGCATGGACAATCTGCTCGGCGAGCACGAATTGCTGCTGATGCCGGCCGCGCCCGTTGCCAAACTCCTCGCCGGCGCGGACCACAGCCAGACGCGCGCGCGCCTGCTTCGCTATACCACCCCGGTCAGCCTCGCCGGCATGCCGGCAGTCACCATCCCTTTCCTCGAACACGGACGCCAATCCGGCGGTATGCAGCTCATCGCCGCCCGCGAAGACGACGCCCGTCTGCTCGCCGTTGCCGCCAAACTCGGCGCAAGACGCAAATCTGCGGGTTAATTTTGCCGTCAACCGTGGTACTGTCGTCACAAACGCGGCATACTTTCCGCAAAGACTCGCGCTTTCCTCCAAGAATCCTTCGCTGGAGCTACCGTTGCATCGACGACACTTCCTCCAAGCCGCCGCGGCCGTAACCGGCCTTCCAATCGCCAGTTCCCTAGCCGGTTGCCTCCGCAGGCACCCACTCGCGGTCAAGAACGGCCTCGTGCAGGTCAGCCTTCAGGCCGACTGGTACCCGCAGCCGGAACAAGGCGGCTACTTCAACGCCGTGGTGAAAGGTTTCTACAAAGCCGAGGGCCTCGAAGTCACCATCCTGCCGCTCCCGCCCTACGGCAGCGGCCTGCAGGCGATCGCCTACGGCGACGTTGAATTCGGACTCGCCTCGTCCGACAAAATGATCGAAACGCAGTCGAACGGCATCCCGCTGGTCGCCGTCGGCGCCACCATGCAGCACGACCCCCAAGCGCTCATGATGCACCGGGAGTCGCCGGTCCATACCTTTGCCGATCTCGAAGGCCACACCGTCGCCGCGCAGCCGGCCGCCACTTGGTTCCGCTACGTTGTCAGCAAATATCACCTCAACAACGTCCGCGAAACTCCAGCCACGCACTCGATCGCCAACTTCCTCGCCGACCCCAACTACATCCAGCAGATCTTCGTCACCAGCGAGCCCTTTTTCGTGACCAAAGCTGGCGGGACGTTTCGCACCCTGCTCATCAGCAGTGCCGGTTACGACCCCTACCGCGTCTTCTTCACCCGCCAGCAGCTCATCGACGAGCACCCGGAGATCGTCGGCAAATTCGTTCGTGCCAGCGTTCGCGGCTGGCAGGACTACATGAGGGACCCAGCCGAGGCCAACGCTCTCATCCTCAAGCTCAACCCGGCGCAGAGTCCAGCTCAAATGCAATACACCTTCAATGCGCTCAAAGAGGGGAATTTCATCACCGGCGACGACATCTCCGGCGCGAATGTCGGCCGCATGACCGCCGAACGCTGGGCAACCATCAACCAGCAACTGACCGCGCTCGGCGTCATCAAGAACCGCATCGACCCGACCACGGCCTACACGCTTAAGTTCTTGCCGTAGAAAAGCGAGACGTTAGCCTTCATACGCGGCAATGGACGCCATCTCGACACGAAAATCGGTTCCCTGCAGTTCGAAGGTCGAAGCGGGCGTGAGATGGCCGGAGGAATAAAGACTGTAACTCGATTTCCGGGGATCTATCAGCCAAATTGCCGGTACGCCCATTCGATCGAAATCCGAAAGCCGATCCAAAACTCGCGTCATACGGTCTTCGGGCGAGAGTATCTCGAAGACTGCGAGCGGCGGCACTGTCAATACCTGCTCCGGCGGAGCCGCCGCGCTCACGATGCAAACGTCGGGAATACGAACATTGCCGGCTGCCACGCGAACCCTTAGCTCCGGGCGCACGAAAATTCCCCACTTCTTCTCCCTGGCTCCGAAAAAACGAATCAGTAAACCTTGCCACGTTGCATGATCCCACTCGCCCACTTCGCGTTCCTCTAGTTCTCCATCCACATAATCGCAATCCGGCTTATAGACCGTGCGCAGATACTCTTCCATGGAAATTTGAGCCGGAGTCGTCGCCATCGGGAATCCCTCCCCACAATTGTACTGCTAGCTGGTTTTTCTAATACCGCCAGCTCGTCAAGTCCGCCCCTGCCGGAGCCGTCTTTGCAATCCGATCCAGTATCTTGGGCAGATACTGCGTGTTGTAGTGCAGCCGCGAATAGGCATTCGGCAAGGTCGGATCGCCATTCCAACAATGCTCCGCGCGCGG
>Ga0116230_10002071_pt1 | contig 19333 bp, 16 predicted proteins | sample S1TSphfallax_3_FD_88678 | JGI IMG/M metagenome (GOLD analysis project Ga0116230, IMG submission 88678) | Host-associated microbial communities from peat moss isolated from Minnesota, USA - S1T2_Fd - Sphagnum fallax MG | ecosystem: Host-associated > Plants > Peat moss > Unclassified | place... | reverse complement strand
TGATCCGCGAGGCAGGCGCGAAAGAAGTTCACTTCCGGATTTCATCGCCGCCGATCGCCCATCCCGACTATTATGGGATCGATACACCGGAACGCGAGAAGCTCCTCGCAGCAACCCATACCCTTGAAGAAATGCGCCAATATATTGGTTGCGATTCCCTCGCCTTCCTTTCGGTGGATGGCATTTATCGCGCGATGGGAGAGCCCGGCCGCGATCCGCTGCGTCCACAATTCACCGATCATTGCTTCACCGGCCAATATCCGACGCATCTCACGGACGTCAGCGGCGAAACCAAGACACAGCTCTCGCTGCTCGCAGAAGCGGGTTAACTTGGCCACCCAAACTGAAACGCCTGTCCGCCCGCTGACCGGGCGGATCGCGCTTGTCACCGGAGCCTCGCGCGGCATCGGCTATGCGGCCGCGCGCGAACTCGCCCGCGCTGGCGCGCATATCATTGCCTTGGCCCGTACCCAAGGCGCGCTCGAAGAGCTCGACGATGCCATCCGCTCCGAGTCCGGCGAGGCGACGCTGGTCCCTTGCGACATCAAAGATTTCGAAGCGCTCGACCGGCTCGGCGCTGCGATCTACGAACGTTGGCACAAGCTTGATATTTTCATCGGTAACGCTGGCGTCCTCGGCCCCGTCTCGCCCCTGGCGCATGTCGATCCCAAACAATGGGACGAAGTTATCGCGGTCAATGTCACAGCCAATTGGCGGCTTATCCGCTCGCTCGATCCATTGCTTCGCGCCTCGGACGCAGGCCGCGTTGTGCTTATATCCTCGGGTGCTGGGCATACGGCCAATTTCAAGCCCTATTGGGGGCCTTACGCGACATCCAAAGCCGCTGTCGATGCGCTCGTTCGAACCTATGCGGCGGAGACGCTGAACACCTCCCCTGTGCGCGTCATGGCGGTCAATCCCGGCCCCTTGCGCACCCGGATGCGCGCCGCGGCTATGCCGGGCGAAGATCCCCTGACATTAAAGACACCGGAAGATCTCGCGCCAAAAATCCTCGCGCTTTGCCGGCCGGATTGGACGATCACCGGGAAACTCTATGATTTTCCCAAGGATCGCGTGTTGAACTTTGCTGCGCCAGACTGACGACCCTTAGCCTATTCGGCTTCCTTGGATAACGGAAGTTCCAATCGAGCTTCCATATCGTCGAACACGACGCTCATTTCCAAGCGTCCGCCCATAGCGTGAATGTGACTTGCTATCTTCCCAAGTGCCGACACTTGTTGATCACTCAAAAAGATTTCTTTCTTTTGAACTTCCGGTGCATCCCCCAAACCCACGAGCACACTCATATCGGCAATGGTGAGCTGCTTGATGGTTCCGTATTTTTCAAACGCATCCCGAAGCTGCGAAACACGTGTGGCAGCCTTGCCAGCGTGACGGAACACTTCATCCGGTCTTTGACCAAATGTAGCGTTCTTAATATAAATTCCAAAACCGAAGGCTGGCCGGTAGGATACTTCAGTTGAGAAGTTACCGGCCTTGACGTCGATGAAAGTTTCGCCGTTCGGGTCGCAAGGCGCATCCACCGTCGCTTCAACGCCGGGAGCAAGTTTGCCAAGAACTCCGATAAAGTCGCTTACTGCGTTTTCTGAAGTCATCGCTTCACCGTTTCGCCATCCGCACCCGGTTTGTCCAGACAACATGTGGGCACTGTGCCGTCTTTAGGAATAGTTTCTATAAGAATAGCACCATTTGTACGGATAAATGTATTGTGCAGCCTGGAGCGATATCGCACCAAATCTTCTCGTTGAGGTACAGTACGGCGGCTATCTCTTTGTGGCGGATAGAGCCGCCCATCATCCCGGTATCTGGCAGGGTCGTTCGACACGCCTGAAAACTCGTCCTCCACTGCGTCGAGCATATCACTCAGGAGCCGGAGCGCTTCATCATGAGAGCTTGCAGGCGGACTTGCGCTTAACCTTTCTAAAAATATGGCAAACCGCCGCAGCCGATCCAGCATAAATTTTACTTTATCATATATTATTCAAAGGCATAATAGTGAAAACACCTTAGCAGACTGGTAAATATCATATCATTCTATCGGTTTATGTTACCTCAAAAACCCATATAAACGACAGCGAACCACTCGTGGCGATTCTCATCAAATCCTGTTTCGCCGTTGTGCTTGGGACACTGCTCGGGCTTGCGCTGACCTATTTATCGCTTGAGCGCGGCTTCAGCTTCGATGCCGTTCGCGCCGGACCTTGGACCGGATGGCCAAAGGCTGGCTCTGCAGACATCGATCCCTATGCCAGAGCGCTTTTGGCACGGACGGGCGCTATTCCTTTGGGAACAGGCGAAGGCATCAGTTTCGTCGCGCGCGCAGATAGCGACGGCGCCGCGCTCGATCCCAGATGCGATTATCTCCTCAAAGGCCCCATGCCGCCCGCGCGCTTTTGGACGGTCTCGGTCTTTTTGCAAAGTGGCGACTTGATCGAAAATCCAGCCAAGCGCTACGGATTCACATCGGCTGAGATTTTGCGCAGCGATGAGACCCCGGTGGAAGTCGCGCTCGCTGCCACGGCACACCCGGGCAATTGGCTCCCCACCGCCTCCAACTTACCCTTCGTCGTCGTGCTGCGCCTCTATGATTCCGTCCTCAGCGCGACAGCGGCATCTCTTGATGGGTCGGTGATGCCAAAGCTCCTCAGAGGCACCTGCCGATGACATTGCTCACCAACGCCAAAAACCTGTCTTTGAAACTGACTTGGCTTGACCGGATTTTAGCCGCCCTGCTTTGGCTAACGGCGATTGTCTTCGTGGCAGGGCTCGTCCATATTGTTTCGATCTTCGCGCTCCCGGAACTCGCCCAGAAAGACGCATTTTCGCGGCTGTCAGCTTTGGCGAAACCTGGGCAACTCTCTTTATTGCCGCCGCCTGTGCCCGGCCGGGAATATGCGCCCTTTGAAGACCCGGCCTTAGTGCAAGCCGTCTGCCTTTATGATCTCGATTTCGGGCCTTTGGAGCTTTCAGCCGATATTCCCAGCGACGGATTTTTGAGCTTTTCTTTTCGCACCCGGACAGGCCGCGTTTTTTATTCGATGACGGACAAGGCAGCCTCGCAGGGAAAACTCGACGTGATCGTCCTCACCGCGAAACAGCTTGAGACAGTTGAGGCTGGCGATGACGAGGGGGAGCTGCCGCAGGAGTTACGCCTCACAGCACCTGAGCTCAAAGGGTTTATTCTAATTAATGCGCTGGTCGCGTTCCCCAGCGAAAGGGCAAATATAGAAGCCCTAGTCAAAGCCATGAGCTGCGAGACCAGCGAAGAACCGGCGAAATAGATGGCGGCGATGCTGCTCTCTTCGGATTCGAAGTTTTAGAGCATATTCCGCAAAAGTGTACGCGGTTTTGCGATGAGAACATGCTCTCACTTTTTGAATGGAGAGCGAATTCTTATCGCTTGGGTGATTCCACCCAAGCGGAAGGCGCTTTAAGAGACCTTCTCTGTTTTCGTTCTTTCACGCCGCCGTGGTGAACGACGCGACGGCCGCTTCGGGCGTTCGGCGGGCTCATCCATCCGGATATAGCGCACGCCCGTAAAAAGAACGATCTCACCAAACGCAGCCGGCTCACGCTGCTGGCGCCGGGTGGATTTTCGTAATGGGAAGGCAAGAAGTTCGCCCATGTCACATTCCAAAGGTCAGACTGCTTCATCCAAGCAGCTTCATTTCGGCATTTGATGGTTAACGACAGGTCAATGATTAGAATAAAACTCCGCCCTCGTGGCATTTTTGAATTGAGCGTGGCTCTTAGATCACGATGATTTTGGATTGAACCAATCCAAAATCATGAAAAGTGATCGATTGAATAAGTTAGAGGCGGGATAACGCATATAAGGCTGAGCAATCTGCGTTATCCCGGCACTACGCAACGAGATCGAGGAAACAACGGCCCTGCCGGTCTTCGACTTCGACAATCCACACATCGGGATCAAAGGAAATCTCCCGCTTCAGTCTTTGCTCCGCGTCGCCGGGCTCTATGCGGGATTCTTTATGTAAAACCGTGAAGACCCTGTCCTCTCCGTTCTTTAATTCACTCTGCGGCGCCGGACCAAACAAGAGCGCGGTGCCGTCGAGGAGGTCGATTTTAATAAAAATAGCGCCCGCTTCCGCCGCGCCGCGGCGGCGCAGAACTGCGAAGGCACCTTCCACGGCACAACGGCGCAGATAGGCCGAAACCCAGATATCGCTGCGCAGCCGGGCGAAACTCATAAAGCCGTGTCCTAACTGTCATAAGCATGTCATGTTAAATCGCTGGAGTCTTTTTGAGACCTCGGGGGATCCTGTCATGACGTCTGTCACATCGAGCGATTTAATTGAACCGTCAAATAAGCTCAATCTTAACAAAGGGATGAGCCTCAAAAGCATTTTGATCTACATGGCTATCGTCGCCTTGGGATTGTTCTTCACCGCCTATAGCATCTACTCTGATATCGCGGCGACGGGCACGAACGTAACAAGCATCCTGCCTTATTTGCTCCTCGGTCTCGCCCTTTTCATCGCTTTGGGCTTTGAATTCGTCAACGGTTTCCACGACACGGCCAACGCCGTCGCGACAGTCATATACACGCGCGCCCTTAAGCCGGAAATCGCCGTTGTCTGGTCTGGCTTTTTCAATTTCCTAGGGGTTTTGACCTCAACCGGCGCCGTCGCATTCGGCATTGTCTCGCTTCTGCCGGTGGAACTCATCCTCCAGGTCGGCTCCGAGGCGGGCTTTGCCATGGTCTTTGCCATGCTGATCTCCGCGATCATCTGGAACCTCGGAACCTGGTGGCTCGGCCTTCCTGCGTCGAGCTCTCATACGCTGATTGGTTCGATCATCGGTGTCGGCGTCGCCAACGCGCTGATGCGCGGCCGTGACGGCACGTCGGGCGTGGACTGGGGCAAGGCGACTGAGATTGGCTATGCGCTTCTTTTGTCGCCGCTCTTCGGTTTCTTCGCTTCCGCTCTCTTGCTCTTGATTATGAAGTTCGTGGTCCGCAAGCCAGAGCTTTACCAAGAGCCGAAAACGAATGCCGCTCCTCCTCTGTGGATACGCGGTCTTCTGGTTTTGACGTGCACCTTGGTTTCGTTCTTCCACGGATCTAACGACGGCCAGAAGGGCATGGGCCTCATCATGCTGATCCTGATCGGCACGGTGCCGACCGCCTACGCGCTGAACCGGGCCCTGCCTGAATCGCGCATAGCAACTTTCGCGGAATCCTCGCTCGCAGCCTCAAAAGTCGTTGAATCCAAGGCCGCCGGCTATAATGTTATCGGCGATCCTCGCCCGGCTGTGACTGGATATATCACGCGCCATCATATCGACGAGGGCACCTTCCCATCGCTCGCCGTTTTGATCCGCGATATTTCAAAACAAGTGAGCACCTACGGCTCGCTTTCCAAGATCCCGGCTTCGACCGTTGGCAATACGCGGAACGATATGTACCTGACCTCGGAAGCCCTGCGCCTCCTCGCGAAAGACAAGCAAGCGGAACTCTCCGCCGGCGACATCAAAACCTTGAACAAATACAAGAGTGAACTTGATGCCTCGACGAAGTTCATTCCGATATGGGTGAAGATCGCCGTCGCATTGGCGCTTGGCCTTGGCACGATGATCGGCTGGAAGCGGATCGTCGTCACCGTCGGCGAAAAGATCGGCAAGACGCATCTGACCTATGGCCAGGGCGCCGCCGCAGAACTGGTCGCGGCCGGAACGATCGGTCTGGCTGATGGATTCGGTCTCCCCGTCTCGACCACTCATGTGCTCTCCTCAGGCGTCGCCGGGACCATGGCCGCGAACGGCTCTGGTATTCAGGTGAGCACTTTGGTCAGCATCGCAACCGCCTGGGTCTTGACCCTGCCCTGCGCTATTCTTCTGTCGGGAAGCCTCTTCTTTATTTTCCGGCACCTTTTCTGACGCTTTGAGAAAAGGAAAAATATCGAAGCCGGGCTCATTAAGCCCGGCTTTTTCTTTGCCCCGGCAAATTCGCCATCTGGCCGAAACTCAGATAGCTTGATCGCGGATTTTTCTTGCGACATCCTGCGAGTCTTGACCCGGATATTTTCAGCTCATGCCAGGCGCCGCAGACCTCCCGCTTTTACGCGCTGCTTATTCAGACCGTACCTCCGCCTTGATGGCAGTCCTCGCCGGGCTCGCCTATGATTTCCCGCCAGCGCGGACCGCGGGCGACAGGCGCTTACAGGGCCAAGCACCCGTGATCCCGCCTGAATTCGCTGATCTCGGATTCGAACGCATCACCTATTTTCATAACGATCTCTATAATGGCTGGGCCTATATCGCCGAAGGGCCTGACCTCATCGCTGTCGCCTTTCGCGGGACCCAATCGACCCAAGATTGGAAGACGGACTTCCACGTCCGCATGGTTCAGCCGCCGGAGACAGACCCAAACCTTTGGGTGCATGAAGGGTTTTATAAGGCCTTCGCCGCACTCTACGACGGGCAGCAAGGAATCCAGAAAAAGATCGAAAGCATCGGTGCATCGGCAGCGGGAAACATCCCGATCTACATTACCGGACACTCACTGGGTGGAGCGCTCGCGCAAATCACCACCGCGGTTGCTGGAAGCGACCAGATCGCCGCCTGCTATACCTTTGGTTCGCCAGCGGTCGGCAATAAATACTTCGATCTGTGGGTGAAGCCGCCAAGCTACCGGGTCATCAATGACGCCGATATCGTGCCGCAAGTTCCGTTCGCCGCGCCGCAATGGCCGCCAATCCTTTACCGGCATTCCGGCGATGCGCGCTTTCTGCCGGCGGATACGGACGGAACGATTTACCGGTATGAGCCTGGTCCTTTGACACGCTTTTCGCAGATCGTCCGAGGCTGCGTCGAGGCGCTGACCAAATGGTCGATCCAAGGTGTCGCAGACCATGCGATCGCCCAATACCGGCAAAAGCTCGCCGCCGTCGCGGTCGCACGATCACAAGCGCGCTGACGCACTCACGCGCTTTCTATGACAAAGGCTCATAGCTGCGCTTCCGGTTTTCAACCGGAGCGCTTAAATAAGAAATCTGACAAACCCGGATACTGACAGAGAATCAAGGAGATCCTCATGGCCTCGCTGGATAAAGTGCTCGACAAGATCGACGCCAATCTTGATGCTTCCCTTGCGCGGCTTTTCCAGCTGATCTCCATCAAATCTGTTTCCACAGACCCCGCCTTCAAGGGCGATTGCGCGCAAGCCGCCGAATGGGTCGCGGGCGAATTGAAGAGCCTTGGTCTCGAAGCCTCAGTCCGGCCAACTGAGGGCCATGCGATGGTCGTGGCACATGCCCAGGCTGCCCGCACCGATGCGCCGCATTTCCTGTTCTATGGCCATTATGACGTCCAGCCCGCCGATCCGCTGGAGCTTTGGGAAACGCCGCCCTTCGAGCCGCGTCTCGCCGATACGCCAACCGGCAAGCAGATCATCGGGCGCGGTGTCGCCGATGACAAAGGCCAGCTCATGACGTTCATCGAGGCCGTGCGCGCCTTCAAAGAGACCGGCGATCTTCCTTGCCATGTCACGATCCTGCTCGAAGGCGAGGAAGAGACTGGTTCGCCCTCGCTGCCGGAGTTTTTGGCCAAGAACAAAGCGGAGCTCAAAGCCGATCTTGCACTCGTCTGCGACACCGGCATGTGGGATCGCACCACACCCGCGATCACGACGATGCTGCGCGGCCTCGTGCTTGAGGAAGTCGTCATCCACGGCGCTGACCGCGATTTGCATTCCGGCATGTTCGGCGGCCCAGCCATCAACCCGATCCGGGTGCTCTCCCGGATCATCGCCGATCTTCATGATGGCGAGGGACGCGTGACGCTGCCGGGCTTCTACGATGGCGTCAGTGAATTACCGGCCGATATTGCCGAGCAATGGCGCAACCTTCCCTTCAATGAGGCGGCTTTTCTGGGTGATGTCGGTCTTTCGGTTCCAGCTGGTGAGCATGGCCGCAGCGCACTTGAAATGCTGTGGTCGCGCCCGACCTGCGACGTGAATGGCATCAATGGCGGCTATACCGCGAAGGGATCGAAAACGGTGCTGCCCGCCGCGGCCAGCGCGAAATTCTCGTTCCGTCTCGTCGGCGAGCAAGATCCTGAGAAAATCGCTGCGAGCTTTCGCGATTTCGTGCGTGCCAGACTGCCCGCCGATTGCCGTGTTGAATTTCTTTCGCATGGCGCATCAAGCGCTTTGCAACTCCCCTTCTCGTCCGAAGCTTTATCGCGGGCGCGGAGCGCTTTGAAAGAGGAATGGGGCAAGGAAACCGTGCTGGCTGGCTGCGGCGGCTCGATCCCGATCGTCGGCTCTTTCAAGCAAGACCTTGGCATGGACACTTTGATGATTGGCTTTGGTCTCGAAGATGACCGCATCCATTCGCCGAACGAGAAATACGATCTATCCTCCTTCCACAAAGGGACGCGCAGCTGGGCCCGCGTCCTTTCTGCTCTGGCAGCATAAGCGATTAAGACTTGATCCAGGCGGAGGCTGCCGGCCTGGACAGACTCACGTTTTGAGAGCAGCTTCGAGTGCCGCAGCACTTCAAAAAGCTCTCGATGCCCGTGACGCAACTCAAGTTCCAGCAAGCGATTGCTTTGCATCAGCAAGGCAAACTCTCAGAAGCGGAGCGGCTTTACGCTGATATCCTCCAAGACGACCCCGCCCATTTCGACGCTGTTCATCTGCTGGGCGTGATCGCACTTCAAACACAACGCGATCAAAGATGCGTCGATCTCATCACCTATGCGATTGGCCTCAACGCCAGCATGGCAGAGGCCCATTGCAATCTTGGCAATGCGTTCCGAAATCTAAAGCGGTTCGACGAGGCGCTTGCCGCCTATGAAAGAGCCATCGCGCTGAAACCGCATTTGGCGGACGCCCATAATAGCCACGGAAACGCACTTAAAGATTTAAAGCGCTTTGAAGCCGCCCTCGCGAGCTATCAAAAAGCCATCGCGCTCAACCCAGATTATGCGGATGCGCATAGCAATTGCGGGACTGCATTGCATGAATTGAAGCGGTTCGATGAAGCAATCGTGCATTACCAGCACGCGATCTCGCTCAAGCCGGATTTCACCGAGGCCTATAACAATTACGGCAATACGCTCAAAGACCTCAAGCGCTACGATGAGGCTTTAGAATGCTATGATAGAGCCATTGCCCTCAATCCAGTCTTTGCCGAAGCGCATGCGAACCGCGCATCCGCGTTGCACGATCTCAGACGCATTGAGGAGGCTCTCGCAGGCTATGAGAAAGCGATCCGGCTGAAGCCAACTTATGAAGAGGCCTATGTCAATCGCGGCCTCATCTTGAACAACCTCAACCGGTTCTCTGACGCGCTGGCTGATTTCGAGACCGCCATCAGTTTACAGCCGGACTTCGCCGATGCCCACCATAATCGCGGCCATGCGCTGAGCTATCTGGACCGGCGCACAGAAGCGCGGGAAAGCTATGAAAAAACCCTCGCGCTGACACCTGATGATGTTCCTTATAATCGTGGAATTGTTCTCGCCGATTTAAAACGTTTTGATGAGGCGCTGGAGAACTATGACAAGTCGATTCTCCTCAATCCAGCCCATGCCGAAGCGCATAATAATCGCGGCATTGTTCTGGTGTGTCTAAAGCGATTTGATGAAGCTCTGGAGAGCTATAACCAAGCCATCGCGCTCGATACAGACAATGCTACGTTTTACAACAACAAGAGCTTTTGTTTGCTGCTCACCGGTCATTTCGAGCAAGGCTGGGAATTGCTGGAACGGCGCAGGACCAAACCGGAACTGGTCAGCCTATTCAAAGCGCGAAACTATTCTCAGCCGCTTTGGCGTGGCGAGGATATCGCGCATAAGACCGTTTTTATCTATTGGGAACAAGGGCTGGGCGACACAATTCAATTCTGCCGCTTTGCAAAGCTCGCAGAGCAACGCGGCGCGAATATTATTTTTTCCGCGCGCAATTGTCTCCATGCGCTTTTGAAAACACTCAGTCCTTCAATCCAGCTAATCGGCGAAAAACAAACGCCGGCTCACTTCGATTATCATTGTCCTATCATGAGCCTCCCGCTAGGCTTCGGAATAAAGCTGCATAACATTCCAGCGGATACGCCTTATCTCCACGCGGACCCAGCGCGCGTTCAAAATTGGAAGCAAAAGCTTGGAGATGAAGGTTTCAAGATCGGTATTGTCTGGCAAGGGAACAAAGGCAAAGTCGATGCCGGAAGATCCTTCGCGTTACGGGAGTTTGAAGGCATTTCCCGCCTCTCTGGCGTGAGACTCATCAGCCTGCAAAAAGGCGGCGGCCTCGAACAATTGCAAAACCTGCCTGCCGGAATGAACGTCGAGAGTCTCGGCGAGGACTTTGATATCGGCACCGATGCCTTTCTCGACACCGCAGCCGTCATGGAAAATTTGGATCTGATCATAAGTTCAGATACCGCGATTGCGCATCTCGCAGGCGCGCTCGGGCGTCCTGTTTGGGTCATCCTCAAAGATAACCCGGACTGGCGATGGATGTTGGATCGCAGCGATAGCCCCTGGTATCCAAGCATGCGCCTCTTTCGCCAAAAAACCACGGACGATTGGACTGGTATATTCGCGGACATCACGGCGGAATTAGGCAGCTTGATTCCTACCCGGTAATCCCGGAACATGCGCTGACGCTTATGCTATTCGCCTATTTTGCTGCGATGCCGCAAAAAGCGATGCTTTGACAAAAGCAAAAATCCGTTCTTATGAGCTAGACGGGTTGTTTTGCCCGCCGCTTCTTCTTTGACCAGCACGAGGATATTTATGCCGACAGATCTTGAGATTGCCCGCGCCCATACGATGGAACCGATCGGCGCCATCGCCGAACGCGCTGGCATCCCACAGGAATACCTTAATCCTATTGGCAAGTACATTGCCAAAGTCGATGCCAAATTCCTGTCCGAGATCGAAGCGCGCGGCAAAAAAGGCAAGCTGATCCTTGTCACCGCGATCAATCCGACGCCCGCTGGCGAAGGCAAGACGACGACCACCGTCGGCCTTGGCGACGCCTTGCGGCGGCTTGGCAAGAAGGTCGTTGTGGCGCTGCGCGAGCCTTCGCTTGGCCCGTGCTTTGGCATGAAGGGCGGCGCCACCGGCGGCGGCCACGCTCAAGTCGTGCCGATGGAGAAGATTAACCTTCATTTCACCGGCGACTTTCACGCGATTACATCGGCGCATAATCTTCTCTCCGCGATCATCGATAACGCCGTCTATTGGGGCAACCCGCTCAATATCGACTCGCGCTATATCGCTTGGCGCCGCGTGATGGATATGAATGACCGCTCGTTGCGGCAGATCGTGACGAACCTCGGCGGCGCAACGAACGGCTTCCCCCGCGAAGCTGGGTTCGACATCACAGTCGCATCCGAAGTCATGGCCATTTTTTGCTTGGCCAAGAACATTGACGATCTGCGTGAGCGGCTCTCTAAGATCTATGTGGCGCAGACACTCGACAAGAAGCCGGTCTTCGCGGAAGCCTTGCAGACGACAGGCTCCATGGCGGTTCTCCTGCAGGAAGCGATCGAACCGAACCTCGTGCAGACGCTCGAAGGCACACCTGTCTTCATTCACGGCGGCCCATTCGCGAATATCGCGCATGGCTGCAATTCGGTGATTGCGACAACCGCTGCCTTGAACCTCGGCGATTATGCTGTGACGGAGGCAGGCTTCGGCGCCGATCTCGGGGCCGAAAAATTCTTCGACATCAAATGCCACCAGACAGGGCTTGAACCCTCAGCCGCTGTCATTGTCGCAACCTCACGCGCGATCAAATCGCATGGCGGCGTAGCGAAGGCCGACCTCGGCAAGGAGAACCTCGAAGCCATCAAGGCGGGCCTCGCCAATCTCGGCCGCCATGTCGCAAATATTCGCAAATTCGGCGTGCCGCCGGTCGTTGCCATCAATCATTTCTCTGGCGATACGCAAGCCGAGCTCGATCTCATCATCAAGACCTGCAAGGACGAGTTCGGCGTCGAGGCTGTGATCTGCAAACATTGGGCGGATGGCGGCGCGGGTGCGCTGGAGCTTGCTGAGAAAGTCATCGCTCTTGCCGAAGGCGGCAGCGCGAAATTTAAACCGCTCTACGAGACCGATCAGCCGCTCGCTGAGAAAATGAAGATCGTCGCCAAAGAAATTTATGGCGCGGCGGATATTTCTTTTGCTGCGTCTGCGAAAAAGCAGCTCGCCGATATCGAGGCTTTGGGCTTTGGCCATTTGCCTATCTGCGTGGCCAAGACGCAATATTCCTTCTCGGCCGACGCAGGCCTCCTCGGCGCGCCCTCCGGCCATATTGTAAATGTGCGTGAAGTGCGTCTCTCCGCTGGCGCCGGGTTTGTCGTGATGATCTGCGGTGACGTGATGACCATGCCCGGCCTGCCGAAAGTGCCCGCTGCCTATGCGATCACGATCAACGATAAGGGCGATATCGAAGGGCTGTTTTAGCCTATCAATCTCCACACAAATCGAGACGCGCTTTTAACAGAGCGCGTCTTTTTTATGAGGTGTTCAAATCCTCCCCCGCCTCCGCCTTAGTAACCGCAGCGGCGGCATGATCCCATAGGCCGCGAAGCCAGTTGCGAGAATGACGGCATAGACAATCGCCCCGCCTGTCCCGATCACCATGAGGGACAGCTCATTGCCGAAATGCCCAATCCGAAGCGCCAGTACCGCCGCCCAATCGGCCCCGAAAAGCGCAAAGACGGACAGGCCGAAGGACGCCAGCGACACGCAGGCGACCATCTGTCCAAGAGCCCGTTTGGGCTTAGCCGCACCTTGCAAGAACGCAACGCCGATCAGCAGAAGAAAGTTGATCCAGGCCCCGACAGCCGTTGCCATCGCGAGCCCAGCCGCGCCATAGGGCTTGAAGAACACGATCTTCAAGCCGACATTGATCGCCACGGCGATGAGCGAAATATACATTGGTGTTTTTGTATCGCCGCGCGCTTGAAAGCTCGCCACCGCCGACCGGATAAGCACAATCGCCAGGAGCCCAAAGCCATAGGCCTGAAGTACGGCGGCCGAGGTTTCCACCGCGTCTTCGGTAAAAGCGCCCCTCAAAAAAATGCCGCGCATGATCAAGTCAGGGATCATGATGAAGGCGATGAAGAAAGGCGCGGCCAGAACAAGCGACAGGCCGAGCGTTTGATTTTGCGCCGCGAAAGCACCGTCGGGATCACCCGCCGCGAAGCGCCGGCTCATTTCCGGCAAGAGCACCGTGCCCGCCGCGATGCCAATGACTCCGACCGGCAGCTGATAGATGCGCTCGGCGTAATACATCGCAGAAAGGCCTTGTCCTGCCGGCAAAAGCGAGGCGATGATCGTATCGGCGAAAAGCGCGATCTGCACACCCGCCGAGCCGATGACGGCGGGGCCTAATATCTTGAAAAATCTTTTGACCTCGGCCGTGAACGCCGGCCGCACGAGGCTTTCAAGCCCGCCAGCTCTCCGCACCGCCCAAAAGACCAGAATGAATTGCGCGACACCCGATATCGTGATGCCCCAGCTCGCCGCGTAGCCCGCATTTGGAAAGAGAAACGCGCAAACTAGACAGACGATCATCACCAGATTGAGCAAGACTGGCGCGAAGGCGGCGGCCGCGAAACGTCCGAGCGCGTTTAAAGTGCCAGACTGCAAGGTAACAAGCGTGATGAATAGGAGATAAGGAAAAGTGATCCGCGTCAGCGTCACGGCGAGTGCGAATTTTTGGGGGTCAGCACGAAAGCCCGGCGCCAGAAGATCGATAAAAAAAGGCATGAAAGCCCAGGCGAAAATCAGAAGGACGATCTGCGAAATGAGCAGCAGCGTGAAAATCTGACTCGAGAAATCCCGCGCCTCTTCATGACCCTTATTTTCGAGAAGCCTTGCATAGCAAGGCACATAAGCCGCATTGAAGGCGCCTTCGCCGAAAATAGCCCGAAAGTGATTGGGGAGCCGGAAGGCAACGACAAAGGCGTCGGCAATGAGCCCCGCCCCCAGAACGCTGCCAAGCAGAACATCCCGGAAGAATCCCGTGGCGCGCGAGAGTAAGGTGAGCGCGCCGACTGAAATGAGATTTTTATTCATCGGCTCGCTTATCGCATTTCAGGCGGCGAAGCGGCTTCGCCTGGAAATGCTTTAGGTCTCGTTGCGCTTTTGATTCGCGATGGGATCATCGGCGAGTCGCGATGCAAGTCCAAGCGCATCTCCGACAAGATAAAGCGGCCTTCGCTTCACTTCGGCGAAGATACGGCCGATATATTCACCCAGAATCCCCAGCGATAATAATTGGATGCCGGCCAGAAACGTCACCGAAACGATGAGCGAGGCATAGCCGGGAACATCGACGCCAAAGAGGATCGTACTTCCGACGAAATAGATCGCCGTCGCCAGCGCCATGCCGGAAATGAAAGTCCCGACATAACTCCAGACCTTTAATGGCATGGTCGAAAAAGACATGAGCCCGTCCAGCGCGAAACGGGTCAACTTGCGATAGCTGAATTTCGATGTCCCGAAAGCGCGCGGCGCGACATCGAAGGGAACGCCGATCGACTTGAAGCCGATCCACGCATAAAGGCCCTTGGAGAACCGCGCCTGTTCCCGCATCGTACGCAAAGCCGCGACAGCTTTGGCGTCGAGAAGCCGGAAATCGCCCGCACCCTCAGGGAGGCTCATTTCGCCGAAAGATTCGAACAGCTTGTAAAAGCGCTGGGTCAGCAAGCGGCGTAAAGGGCTATCGTGCTCACGGTGGGTCCGCTGCCCGAAGACGTTCTGATAGCCTTGCCGCCAATGAGACACGAAGGTCTCGATCATATGAGGCGGATGCTGTAAATCCGCATCCATAATAACGACGGCCGCGCCTCGCGTGCAGTCCAGCCCGGCTGCGATCGCGATTTCCTTGCCGAAATTCCGGCTAAGCGACAAAGCCTTGATATGCTTATCCTTTGCATGCGCCTTTCGCAGCTGCGCATAGGTATCGTCGCTGGAACCATCATCGACAAAGATGATCTCAAAGCTAGCAGCGCAGCGTTCCAGCACCGGCAAAAGCTCATCAAGAAGAACGAAGATATTTTCGGATTCATTGAAGACCGGGATCACCACCGAAAGTTCCAAGGCGTCTCTCAGGGATTCATTTTCGATAGGCGACGATGTCATCGAGGAGATCTCAAAAGCCTGATTTAAAAAAGTCGCAGTCCCAAGTTAGGTTTATGCGACGCTTCATTCCGGTCGCGCAGCTAACGGATGACAAGACTGGAAAACCGCGTCAATAAAATCTTTGCCGCGTGATTTCGCCGTCACGCAGTCTGTCTGACATAAAGTTGGCCCTGGATATGGCAGCCCGCCGTTTTTCGTTCTGTCTTTGCGCCGATGACTTCGGCCTGTCGCCAGCTGTCAGCCGTGGCATTCTCACCGCCCTTGAGGCCGGGAGGCTGACAGCAACAAGTGTGATGACGACCCGGCCGTCCTGGCCGCAGGCCGCTAAAGATCTCCGCGCGTTTGAAAACAATGCGGATATCGGGCTGCATCTCAACCTGACTCTGGGTGCGCCGCTCACGCCGATGCCGCGCCTCGCGCCAGCGGGCACTCTCCCGGCGGTCAGCTCAATCATCTCAGCGGCCGGACGCGGTATTTTGCCAGAGGCCGAGATTCGCGCTGAGATCGCCGCCCAGATCGATCGCTTTTCTGAGCATTTCGGCCGCGCACCGGATTTTGTCGATGGGCACCAGCATGTCCACATCCTGCCCGCCATCCGTCCTTGGCTCTTCGATGCTCTTGAAAGACGCGGGCTCAAAGGCAAAATCTGGCTGCGTGACAGCGGCGACAGGCTTTCAGCGCTGCTGACGCGCGGTATCCAAGTCAAAAAAGCCTTGGCTCTCAGCTGGCTGTCACGTGGATTTTCACGCGCTGCCGAAGTCCGGGGATTTAAAACAAATCAGGGCTTTGCGGGATTTTCCAGCTTCCATACAACAAGCATATACGCCTTGGACTTCGCGCGTTATCTCGTGGCACCAGGCCCAAGGCATCTCGTCATGTGTCATCCCGGTTTTGTCGATGAAGAGCTGATGGGTCTCGATCCTGTCACCAGCTCACGCCCAAAGGAACTTGAGTTTCTGATGTCCGCGTGCTTTGAGGCCTGCCTCGATCAAAGAGGCGCCAGTTTAACGCGGCTGACTTCCATATAACTTGGGTCAATCAAAACTTCGCAACATTGTTTTAACCATAATAATTTATTCTCTCAACGTTTTGATCATGTACTGCGCCTAAGAAGTCCGAACTCAAACTGTCCAAATGCTCGCGTTATTTTGGGCGCAGCATTCAACATGGCGGTCCATAGGAGCCTGCGGGATGTCGCATCGCTGGATGAGATGAGAAAGCATTTTTGAGACCAAGAATGAACATTGAAGGGCGAGGAACTTCCGAATCGGAGACGGCTGCTTCGTTGGCACTTGGCCGGTTAAGCGCAATTGGCGGGTCAAGCATGCTTGGCAGCTCAACGTCGGTACAGCGCGCGATCATCGCCATTTCGGTCCTGATCATTGCCTTCGCACTGTTCGTCACCATCATCGCTGCCGGGATCTACAATCAGCAACAAGCGCTTGCGACACTGACTTCGCGGGCCGAAACATCGATTGACATCGTCAAGCAGCCATTAAGCGCCCTTATGGAACAAGCTCAACGCGTTTCGCCTGATGAACCAGCCAAAGTCAGCTTACTTGCTATCATCAAAACGATCGCTGATGGGATCACGAAAGATAGCGACGAAACCGCCATTCTCGTCCTCGATCAAAATGGCCATGTCGTTGTCTCGAACGCCAAAACAGCGTCAGCGGCTTTAAATGCCGGTACGGTCATTGAGATGCTCAACCATCAAAATGATGCCACGTCACCGCAAAACTATGTGGCGGTTGATGACGATTGGGTTTTGGTTATCAGCCGCCTTTATGGGCTTTCCGCGCAACGGCCGATACTTGGCACATTCGCCGCGCGATTTTCGCGCGAACATTCAAAAATAAGCTCTACCCACGAATTTCTCGTCTCAGCGATCGGCGCAGCTCTTCTCCTCATTATAGTTGGCGGGATACTTTTTATATTGCTTGTCCGGATCACCTCACCGCTTGCTCAACTGGCAAAAGTTATCCTCAGATTGGGTCATGGTGATCTCGATGTGGCAGTCCCGTGCTGCCAACGCAACGACGAAATCGGCGCCATGGCGCGAACCATTCAATTTTTCAAAGACAGGCTGATAGAGCGGCAAAACCTCCAATGCAGCATGGAAGAGGCGCGCGCTGGAACCGAAAACCGCCACCAACGTATCGATGTCATGATCGCAGAATTCCGGCCGATCGTCAGCGAAGCCTTAGCGCAAGTGAACATGTATAGCAGCCAGATGGCTGCCTTCGCCGACATTCTTGCCACCATCGCCAAACAAAACAGTCAACGCGCTACCGATGCGTTACGATCGATGAACGCCGCGTCGACAAATGTGCGGCTGGTTGCACAATCCTCGCAGGAATTATCAGCATCCATCTCAGAAATCGAACGGCAGGTTGAGCGTGACCAAGCCGGGATGCGCGCAGCGGCGCAGGCGACAGCTCAAACCGTGGGGACTATTCACGGTCTCGCGGCCAAAGCAGGCGAAATCAGCGAGATCATCGGATTGATCCAAGCCATCGCGGCGCAGACCAATCTTCTTGCCCTCAACGCGACGATCGAGGCGGCACGGGCTGGTGACGCAGGACGGGGATTTGCTATCGTAGCACAAGAAGTCAAAAGCCTCGCGGACCAAACCGCGAAGGCATCGCAACGCATTGCGGAACATGTCGAAGCTATTCAAGGCGCGACCGCGAATGCGGTGAACGGAATTTCATCCATAGCCACAATGATGGAGGAAGCGCAGGGCTTTGCCGCCATCATCGCAAGCGCTGTTGAACATCAATCGGCAGCGACAACAGAAATTCTGCAAAGCGTTATCAATGCCGCCTCAAGCGCTGAATCGGCTGCGAATGGCATGAAAAGCTTAACTGTCGCCGTTGATGAAGCGGATCAATCCGCCGCGCAGGTCCGTTTTTCTGCGTCCGATGTCGCAGATCAGACGCAACAACTCAGCACCACGATCGATCATTTCCTGCGTCAGGTTGCATCCGTTTAGGCCCAGTTCAATAACTTCAAGGCGCGGTAAGGTGGAGCGGACGTCCTAACCACGGTGCATCCGCCCGCTATTGACCTGTAATCAGGCTACTTCGTGCACGCGCCTGAGAGATTTCTCGTAATTGTCAGCTGCGTAGTCCCAATTCACCAAGCTTTCCATGAAGGCTTTAACATAATCCGGCCGCTTATTGCGATAGTCGATATAATAGCCATGCTCCCATACATCTAGTGCAAGCAACGGCTCCATGCCGTGGAGCAATGGATTCCCAGCATTTTCCGTTTTGAGGATCTTGATTTGCCCGTCTTTGACAGCGAGCCAAGCCCAGCCTGAGCCAAATTGCGTTGTGGCAGCGCTGGCGAGATCCTTTTTCATTTGATCGATCGAACCGAATGATTCGATAAAAGCTTTCTCCAAAGTGCCGGGAATTTTCCCGCCGCCATTCGGCTTCATCGACTTCCAATATTCGGAATGATTGAAATGCTGCGCAGCGTTGTTGAACAGCGGCGCATTTTTATCATGGGATAGTTTGACAACCTCCTCGAGCGATTTGTCCTCAAGGCCGCTACCCTTCAACAGATCGTTAGCAGTCGTGACATAGGTTTTATGATGCTTGTCATGATGGTATTCGAGCGTTTCCTTGGAAAGAAAAGGCTGCAAAGCATCATACGCATAAGGAAGGTTAGGCAATGTAAATGACATAGTTTCTCCTCATGTGTGTAAGCATAGCTGAGTATAGCTCATCATATGCACATAGATTGAAACTATGTGTCAGCTTCATAAGGGCAAGGGTCTAAATAGAAACTTTCTCATATAATCAGCCTAGGGAAAAAGCGCCTCTTTTTTGCCTATAATTTGTCATCTACTTTGCCTGTTTCTTGCTAAGGCTCAAATCAAAGGCAAATCTAGCAGAAACATTCGTTCGCCGGCGGACAAAGCAATATGGATTTTCGAAAATGAATTACATCATCTTCGGTCTCGGTAGTCTGCTTGCGGCAGCGGGATGTCTTTCCATTTATGCCGGTTATGACATCATCGAGGTCGAGCGAGGCTGGACTGAAGTCATCTCCGGCACCACTGCTCTCGCGGGCGGTATTGTGACAATCGCTCTTTCAACGATTCTATGGCGGCTGAAAGTTCTTTGTGGTCTTTACGAGGCTTCCACACACAATTTACCAGCGCCGCCGCCGGCAG
>Ga0116230_10002070_pt1 | contig 19333 bp, 14 predicted proteins | sample S1TSphfallax_3_FD_88678 | JGI IMG/M metagenome (GOLD analysis project Ga0116230, IMG submission 88678) | Host-associated microbial communities from peat moss isolated from Minnesota, USA - S1T2_Fd - Sphagnum fallax MG | ecosystem: Host-associated > Plants > Peat moss > Unclassified | place... | reverse complement strand
GCTGCGCCAAGGACTGCCCTCGGCTGTTGGGGAGACCCTGTTGAAAGCGGCGGATTATGAAATCTATGTCCGGGATCGCTCGCCGCAGGTGCATTTCACCGGCAAGAATTATGTGCTGCCGCGCGTCGGTCAGGAAGGCATCCCCGTCGTCTCCGTGAACACGCAGAAGGTGCAGGTTGAGATCATGCGGATCGGCGATCGCAATCTTTTGCCAACCGTGCGATCGGACGATTTTCTGCAGCAGCTCTCGTCCTATCGCGTTAAGCATTACGTTGAGGAAGATGGCGTCAAGATCTGGTCCGGCACGCTCGATGTGAAATCCGAACTGAACCAGGATGTAACCACGGCTTTCCCCGTGATCGAGGCGGTCGCTAAGTTAGAAGCCGGCGTCTATGTCATGGTGGCAAAGCCTGCCGATGGACAGCCAATTGCCAGCGACGATGATGATAGCGGCGGCGGGACGGCGGCGACACAATGGTTTGTCGTTTCAGATCTGGGTCTGACGGCTTTCAGCAGCACAGATGGCGTGCATGTTTTTGTGCGTTCGCTGGCGAGCGCGGCGCCGCTTGATCAGATCGAATTGCGTCTTGTTGCGCGCAACAATGAAGTTCTGGCAACGAAATCGACGGGCAGCGATGGTCATGTGCGTTTCGATCCTGGCTTGTCGCGCGGCACAGGCGGGCTCGCGCCGAACCTTGTCGTCGCACAAGATGGCAAGGGCGATTACGGCTTTCTCGATCTTGGCCAAACGCCTTTCGATTTGACTGACCGGGGCGTCAAAGGCCGCGTCGCGCCAAGCGCGCTCGACGCTGAGGTCTTTACAGAGCGGGGAGTCTATCGCGCAGGCGAAACGGTCTATACGACCATGCTGCTCCGTGATGCCAAGGGCGCTGCTACAACCGGCCTGCCTTTAACCTTTGTCGCCAAACGGCCGGATGGTGTCGAATATAAGCGGACGCAAGTCGAGGATCAGGGCGCTGGCGGCCGGAGCTTCGCGCTTCCGCTTCTGTCCGATGCCGCGACGGGCACATGGCATATCGAGGTTTATGCCGACCCAAAAACGCCTGCCATTGGCGAGGCGAGTTTCCTCGTTGAAGATTATGTCCCCGAGCGTCTCGATTTCACCATCAAGGCGCAGACCGAGGCCGTGCGCGCAGGTGAGTCCGTCGAAATCGCTGCTTCGACGCGTTATCTTTACGGTGCGCCGGGAGCCAATCTTGAAATCTCGGGCGAGGTCCAGGTTCACGCAGCGGATGCCTCCGGCCTTCCCGCTTTGAAGGGATATGATACCGGGCTTGCCGATGAATCCTTCGAGAATGTGAATAACGAGATCGAAGAACCGGCGGTGACGGACGCCAAGGGTAATGCCAAATTATCCGTGCCGATTCCTGATGTGACCGCCTCGCGCCCGCTTGAAGCCAAAATCATTTTGCGCGCTGGAGAGCCAGGCGGACGGGCAGTCGAGCGGGTGCTGACCTTGCCGATCCTGCCCAAGGGCGGCTTGATCGGCGTTAAAAAGAATTTCGATAGTCTTGGCGAAGGGGCGCTTGCGACATTCGATGTCATCGCTGTTGGGCCAGATGGCCGCCGCGCGGTGCGAAAGGGCGTCGCCTGGTCGCTTTATAGGTTGAACAATGATTATCAATGGTACAATCAGGACGGCCGCTGGGGTTTCGAGCGCGTCAAATCTTCGAAGCGTGTGGCGCAAGGCAAGATCGATCTCGCCCTTGATGGCGCGGCGCGGATCTCGGCACCCGTCGCCCTTGGCCAATATCGTCTCGATGTGACAAACGACACGGGCACGGATGCGCCAACGAGCGTCACGTTTAATGCTGGCTGGTCCGGCGATGCGAGTGCCGACACGCCCGATCTTCTCGATGTGACAATCGACAAGACGAATTATAAGCCGGGCGAAGATCTGCAGCTGAACATCGCGTCGCGTTTCACAGGCAAGGCAACCGTCGCGATCGTTAGCGAAAAGCTCGAATATTTGACGGCCTTCGATTTGAAGGCTGGTGACAATCATGCGGCGATCCCTGTCGGCAAAGATTGGGGCACGGGTGCCTATATCGTGGCGCTCGCGCACCGGCCGCTCGATAAGGCAGCGAACCGCATGCCGGGCCGGGCGCTTGGATTGGCGTGGTTCGCAATCGACGAGGAGGCGCATAAGATCGGCGTGACGCTGGCGGCACCGGAAAAGGTGAGGCCGCGCGGGCCTTTGACGATTCCGGTCACATTTACGGGGCTCGACGCGGGCGAAGACGCCTATGTCACGCTCGCGGCGGTCGATATAGGCATCTTGAATCTCACCCATTATGAGACGCCGGACCTGCATGCTTATTTCCTTGGGCAGAAGCAATTATCGACGGAAATCCGCGATCTTTACGGCCTCCTGATCGATGGCATGCAGGGCACGCGCGGGGCGATCCGTTCCGGCGGCGATAGCGCGGCACTGTCCGATGGCGACCGCCCGACGCAGGAACCGCTGGCGCGCTATTCCGGCATTGTCAAAGTTGGCCCGGAGGGCAAGGCGCAGATTACGTTTGATTTGCCGGCCTTCAACGGATCGGTGCGCTTGATGGCGGCAGCCTGGTCGAAGACCAAGGTTGGCAGCACTAGCATGGATGTGATCGTCCGCGATTCTGTCGTCATGCAGGCAACCGTGCCGCGCTTTCTCGCGCTGGGGGACCGCTCGCAATTGCATTTGCAGCTCGACAATGTCGAGGGCATGCCTGGAGACTATACGATCGATCTCGATCTTCATGGACAGCTCACGATCGCTGCCGACGCGCTGCATAAGGTCATCAAGCTCGATGCGGGCGCGCGGACGTCGCTCGCAATCCCTGTGACAGCGGCTGGCGTCGGCGCGGCATCGGTCGATGTGAAGCTGACAGGTCCGGGGCTCGACGCCCCGCAAAGCCTTGCTTTCAACCTGGAGCCAGGGACATCGCGCCTCTATCGCCGCGATGTCCGGACAATCGCAGCAGGTGCGAGCCTCAAAGTCAGCAACGATCTCATTGCCGATGTCGTGCCGGGCACCGGTACGATTTCGGCGACGGTTTCGCCGTTCGCTGGCATCAATGTGCCAGCGCTTCTGCAGGAACTCGACCGCTATCCTTATGGCTGTTCGGAACAGACTGTCAGCCGCGCGATGCCGCTGCTCTACGTCAATAAGATTGCGAGCGCGGCGGCGCTCGCCCTCGATACGAGTAACGATCAGCGCATACGTGACGCGATCGAACGCGAATTGGCGCGGCAGGATTCAACAGGCGCTTTCGGCCTCTGGTCGTCCGCGAGCGCTGAAGATATGTGGCTTAACGCCTATGTCACAGATTTTCTGACACGTGCGCGGGAAAATAATTTCGCCGTTCCGCAAAAAGCCTTCGATCTCGCACTTGAGAAGCTCCGTAATCACGTGGCCAACGCATCGGCGATCGAAGCCGGGCAAAGCGCATCGATCGCTTACGCCGCCTATGTTTTGGCCCGCAATGGAAGGCCGGTAATGGGCGATCTGCGTTATCTCGCCGATACACAGCTCGATAAATTCGAAAGCCCGCTGGCCCGTGCCCAATTGGCAGCCGCGCTCGCGCTTTTGGGGGATCGCGGCCGGGCGCTCGCGGTTTTCAACAAAGCAAATGAAAGCCTCACCACAGCCAAGGACATTTCCTATTCACGCGAAGATTATGGATCGCGCCTGCGCGATGGCGCGGGCCTTCTCGCGCTCGCCGTTGAGACAGGTGCGCCAGAGGCTTCGATCCATAGTGCTGAGAATATTGTCGAAGCCGCGCGCGCGGCCTCGCCCTATACGAGTACGCAAGAGAACGCCTGGATGGTGCTCGCCGCCGAGGCCTTGGCGAAGGAAGCCGATAATATGGTGCTGTCGATCGATGGCGTCCCGCATAAGGGCTCGTTCTATCAGACCTGGACCGCCGCGAGCCTTGATGGCAAGAGCGTCACGATTGCCAATAGCGGACAGGCGCCGGTGCGTATTGTCTTGACGGTTTCCGGCAATCCCGTGACGCCGGAGCCTGCTGCGAGCCAGGGCTATCAGATCGAACGGGCCTTTTATTCGCTCGCGGGCAAAAAAATTGATCCCGCCGCGATCAAGCAGAACGATCGTTTTGCCGTCACCTTGAAGGTCACCGAGAACGAAGCGGCCTATGCGCGGCTTCTTTTGGTCGATCCTCTGCCCGCCGGGCTCGAAATCGACAATCCCGATCTTTTCGAAGGCGGTGATGCCGAGGCTCTGGCCTGGCTCAAGAAAGACGTCGAGCCGTCGCATACGGAATATCGCGACGACCGCTTCGTCGCAGCTTTTGATCGCGACGGTTCCTCCAAAGCGACTTTCTCCGTTGCCTATATCGTGCGGGCCGTGAGCCCCGGCCATTACGTGCAGCCGCCAGCGACGATTGAAGATATGTACAGGCCGCAGCGGTTTGGCCGCACCGCTTTCGGCTCCGTCGATATCGCGGAGTCGAAATGACACCAAAAAACAAGATCGCCTGCGCGGCGCTGTTGACCGCAATCTTCGGGCTGGGGGTTCCGGCGGCCGTCATTCAATATCGCCAGTCGCTCGGTTCCCTCGATCTCGCCGAGGCGCAGCGCGGTTCAACGGCGGTCGTGGATCATGACGGCAAGCTGCTCCGCGCCTTCACAACTCCGGATGGCCGCTGGCGGCTGCCTGTCTCAGTGCAGAATGTCGATCCGCGCTTTATTGCGATGCTGCTCGCTTTCGAAGACCGGCGGTTTCAAAGCCATCATGGCGTTGATTTCGAGGCGCTGGGACGCGCCGCGGTCCAATGGGTCACTTCAGGCCATATCGTGTCGGGCGGATCGACACTGACGATGCAGGTCGCTCGGCTTCTTGCGCGTTACCAAGACGCGGCGCCGGATGTCCCGCCTGGCGCAGATGAAAATCTTAAGCCGCAAGATCAGCACGAAGAGAGGTCTCTTTCCGCGAAGCTGCGCCAGATCGTGCGGGCTTGGGACATCGAGCGCCACGCCACGAAGGCGCAAGTGCTCGATCTTTATCTCGCGCTGGCGCCTTATGGGGGCAACCTTGAAGGTGTGCGCGCCGCGAGCCTTGCCTATTTCGGCAAGGAGCCAAAGCGCCTTTCGATCGCTGAAGCTGCCCTGCTCGTCGCTTTGCCGCAATCGCCCGAAACGCGCAGGCCCGATCATTTCGCAGAAAATGCGCGTGCCGCACGGGATAAGGTTCTCGCTCGCGTGGCTGAGGCGGGCATGATCACCAAGGCCGAACAGGACTTTGCCAGGGCTGAGCCCGTGCCGATACAAAGGCGCGCCTTTCCGGCGCTTGCACCGCATGCGAGTGAAGCCGCATGGCACGCAGACCCGCATGCCCGTGTGATCAAGCTGACGCTCGATGCCAAGCTGCAAGCCGCGATGGAGGGGCTTGCGCATGATGGCGCGCAGCGGCTCGGACCAAAATTATCCGCAGCCATTCTCGTCGTGGACAATGCGACAGAGGCCATACTCGCGCATGTAGGCACCGCCGATTATCTGTCGCAGGAACGCTCCGGTGCGATCGATATGACGCAAGCCGTCCGTTCTCCGGGCTCGGCCCTTAAACCATTCATCTACGCGCTCGCTTTTGAGAATGGCGTGGCGCATCCCGAAACGGTTTTGGATGATCGTCCATCCCGTTACGGGCTCTATGCGCCGCAAAATTTCGATCTCTCTTATCAAGGAACGGTTACGGCAAGGCGGGCCTTGCAACTGTCGTTGAATGTGCCTGCGATCGAGCTTTTGGCCGAAACCGGACCAGCGCGGTTTCTGGCGAGCCTGCGCAATGCGGGAGCTAATATCGTGCTTTCCGCTGACGCTGCGCCAGGGTTAGCTGTCGGCCTTGGCGGCCTCGGAATTACGCTCACCGATCTCGCCAAACTTTACGCCGGTTTGGCGCGCGGCGGTTCTGTACCGGACCTGATTGAAAAATATGATGCCTTGAAAACACAGGACGCGAATGCGCATCGGATCGCAGAACCTGTCGCTGCCTGGTATGTCGCCGATATATTGCGTGGCGCCCCGCCGCCCTTGAACGCACCGTCCGGCCGTATCGCCTATAAGACCGGCACCTCATATGGATTTCGCGATGCTTTCGCGGTTGGCTTTGACAAAGCCTATACGATCGCGGTCTGGATCGGCCGTCCGGATAATGCCGCTGTGCCCGGCCTTATCGGGCGTCAGGCCGCGGCGCCAATCCTCTTCGATGCCTTCGCCAGGCTCAACGACGATTATGAATTTCTGCCGGCGCCCCGCGATGCGTTGATCACGACGACAAGCCTGCTGCCGCCGCCTTTACGGCATTTGCACAAGGATGCGCAAAAAACTGTCGCCGCCACCGCGAACGCGCCTCTCAAGATCGCCTATCCGCCGGACGGCGCGCGGGTCGATCTCGGGTTGAGTCACCCCCAAGCTGCTTTCATCAAAGCCGATGATGGTGATCCTGATGCAAGCAGAAAGCTGGCACCAGCTTCTCCTCATCCCGCTCTCGCACTGAAGGCCCAAGGCGGGGTTCCGCCTTTAACCTGGATCGTCAACGGGATACCGCTTGGCGCCCCAGATCTCCGGCATCAGTCTGCCTGGACGCCGGATGGCGCTGGCTTTGCGCGGCTGTCGGTTATCGATGCCAAAGGCGCGTCGGATAGCGTGCTTGTAAGGCTCGAATAAGCCTGAAGGCTCTGAAGATAAGCCTTATTGCGTTTGCCATGAGGCGATGGCGTCGTCCGTCGCGCGCTGCCCGGCGACCCCTTTTTCAAAGGTGAGTTTCGCAATCTTCCCATTCGCCAAAAGGATCGGAATATCGACCCACTGTCTGGATTTGAGAAGCTCGAGATTGGTTGCCGTCGCATTGCCTTGCGCGAGGCCGATCAAGAAAGAATTTTCTATGATCGGCACAGGGAGGCCCGCGAGAGACTCGCCAGTGGCGCTGTCCTCCTTGCGCATTTGCGGAACACCAATTTGTTTGATGCCGCCGGTCGGTGACGATGGCTGTATTGTAAAGACGATCGTCATCGTATGCGAAGCCGGCAGACTTGCATCTAGGTTTTTCTGAATGGTCACAGAGGCTTGAAGCTTATCTTCCGGAATATCCACATTGGCGTGAATGGCGGTGCCTAAAGGCTCTCCCGGGCCATTGCTGACATTATCGAGCCGCCAGATCACCGTGCCGAAATAGGTTTTGACTTTGCTCTGTTCCTCGGGCGCTTGCACGAGCATGGCCGCGCGATAGGTGACAGGAACATTCGTCGCTGTGTCGGCCGCTTGGGCCGCGGCGGTGCTGGCCGCCGCCTTGGCATCTTTCGATTGATCCGCGTCCCCGGCGCGCTCAACAATCTTACCGTTTGTTTCGGCTTGCTGTTGTTGTGTCTGCGCGGCTTTAAGCTTGGCTAAATCTTCTGGCTTATCACGCAATTTCCAAGCGGCGACAGCGACGCCAGCGACAATAAAACCAATGACTGCCAGGACGATCCACAGACCTTTTGGATTTTGCTTTGGCCCCGGCGCTTGGGGCGCCATGGGCCGGTTCGGCTCGGGACGGATTTTGACCGTGGATAAGCCGGAAGCCGGGACCGCCGCTGACTGCGCTTCCGGTTCTGTGGCACCGTTCTTTTTTTCAGCTTGTATTTGGTTGGGCAGCGGGACGGCATTGTCAACACGGGGCCGGACCACGTTGGGCTGCGCGCCGCCTCCTGTAACCGGCGGCGCGGGCGGTTGCGGATTAATGGGCGGCGGCGAGACGGGATTTGACTTCGCAGCCAGCGGTTCTCCGGAAGCGGCTGTAATACCGGGTGCTTCGACCGGCGCTTGTTCCGCCACGGAGAATTCAGCCTCCAGCCTGGCGATCGCAACATCCAGTGCTTGGCTTTCTTTTTCAACATCCGCCTCCAGAACGGGCGGTTGAAGCGCGCACAACTGTCCAAGCAGCGCTTTTCGCGCCCGCTCATAAATAGCCTGGCGCGTCTCCAGCGTTGAATTTGGCAGTCCCGCGACAGCCTTGGCGAGCAACGGATAATATTCAGCCATTCGCGTTCAGAGCATTCCCTGTTTCATCCGTCAATCCCATGGACGCAGAGTATAACTTTTTCAAGAGGTTGTGCGTATTAGGCCTATAAATCAGAGGCTTGCGCGAAAAGATACTGTGCCCTGCCAAAGAAATTGAGTTTTAAGGACTATACACAGAGCTTGGCCGCTCTCCAGAGCAAGACCGGCAAAAGCAGTTTATAGTACCGGCTCGCGAAAGGATCGAAACCCTGATGCCGGTTCAGATGACAGGTATCCGGCCCTATCTCCCCCGCGCGCCCAAATAGTCGATCACCTTATGAAACATCGCGTTACATATTCTATTTATAACCAGCGCGATCTAGCGAAACCTCTCTTTTCGGCTTATGCCTCGGTTATCCAATGCCTGGCAGCGAGATTTCCTCTGACGGATCGAAAGAAAGCCATCTTGCCCCAAGAGCTGTTGCCTGCCTCACCCCGGACGTGGTCCTGCCTGCTGGAAGGGCGGTGCGTTTGACCCATTCTCACATGACTTATTCTCATATTCTTGGCACCGGCACTTATGCGCCGGAACGCGTCTTGACCAATCAAGAACTTGAAAAAATGGTCGCGACGTCTGACTCCTGGATTACAGAGCGCACCGGCATCAAGATGCGCCGCATCGCCGCCGATGGAGAAGTCACCTCGGATATGGCAGTCGCCGCGGCGCGCCGCGCCCTCGAAATGGCTGAGACCCGGCCTGAAGATCTCGACATGATCATCGTCGCGACGATCTCGCCCGATATGCCAATGCCGTCCTGCGCCGTCATGGTACAGGCCAAACTGGGTGCCAAGCGCGCGTTCGCCTTCGACCTTTCGGCAGCCTGCGCAGGCTCGCTCTATGGATTGAACATTGCCGATAAATTTATTCGCGGCGGAGCACAGCGTGTTCTCGTGATCGGCGCCGAGCTTTTGAGCCGGCTGGTCGATTGGACCGATCGCAACACATGCGTCTTGTTTGGAGATGCGGCAGGCGCAATGGTGCTTGGCCCTACGCCTGATCCCAATCGCGGGTTGCTCTCTTTCCACCTTCACTCCGATGGCGGTGCCGCGGGGCTTCTTTCCATTCCAGGCGGAGGCAGCAAATATCCGCAATCGGAAGACGTGCTCACACAAAAGCTCAATAAGATCGCAATGAGCGGACGCGAAGTCTACAAATTCGCAGTGAGCGTTCTACCCGATGCGCTGATGGAAGCGCTGACGGCCAACGGTATGGAAGTGGATGACGTCGATCACGTAGTCTCGCATCAGGCCAATATCCGCATCGTCGAATCCGTCCTCGGCAAGGCTGGTATTCCCATGTCGAAATGCTGGATCAACCTCGACCGGTACGGCAATACGTCGAGCGCCTCGCTGCCGATTTCAATCGATGAAGCCAGCCGCACGGGCCGTTTGAAAGAAGGCGATGTCGTGATCATGATGGCAATCGGTGCTGGCATCACCTGGGGCAGTGGTCTGATACGCTGGTAAGTCCGCGCCGTTAAAGCAACGCCACGGGACCCTTGATCGCCGTGGCGGTAGCAGCTGATAGAGCAACGGACTTTCCATTTCGTCATGGCCGGGCATAGCTCGTCGAGAGACGGGCGTCCTTCGGACACCCTATGGACCCGGCCATCCAGGCATCTCTGAGTGTTGTGCTTGAATGCGCGGATCATCCCCGGACTTGATCCGGGGACCGCGCATGACGGCTGCCAACGATTCTGTTGGAGTGTCGATTACTGCTCCTGGCGTGATCTGATTTCGGCATTGCCAGGGTGCAGACCATCAACATTGGGCTTATTCGGTGTAGGCGTCGCATAGGTGCTTGAGCTGCGTCCTTCCGAAGTACCCGATGCCGGGGTTTTCGATTGTTCAACCGAAGGCAGGCTCGTTGCTGGATCGGTGCCCGCACCCGGGGTGCGCGGGTCAGGTGTTTGCGCGAAGGCGAGCGATGGCAGCACAATCAATAGGGCCGAACAGGCCATGGTGAGTTTCTTCTGCATGATGTTCCTTAAAGTGTTTGAACCGATTTCGAGGAACGGCGCGCGCGTTTACTCCGAATCGTGAGCGCCGCTACTGTTGTTGCCCTTCATGCTTTCGCTGCTGCTTGGCATGTCGCCGACTTTGTTTTTGGTTGGCGGCTCTGTCATTTCAGAGCTCGAGCTGCGGCCTTCATAAGAGCCTGTAGCGCCTGGCATCTGGCCCATGGAATTTGGTCCAGAGTGGACATTGCCGGTCGCGCCAGCGCTTGAATCCGAATTGCCGACCCCGGCGCCGCCAGCGCCTGAGGTTTGAGCGAAAGCAAAAGACGGGGCTGCGATCAGCAGCGCGGCGCAGGTGATGGTAAAGCTTTTCTTGAGCATGAAATCTCCTTGGGATCAGTCCCAGCATGTTGGAATGGCATGCTTCGAACGTCCCTTCACAGCGAAGGTTTCAGCTAAGCAATGGATTTAAAGCAGTGCTTTTATGCGCTGTAGAAGGATTGCGCCCAATCGCGGAACGCGCGGCGCGAACTGTCCCATGTGTAAAACATATGACCGCCGCCAAAATGGCGAATGAAAAGCTTGGCCCTTTGCTCGGGCAGAAGCTTCATTTGTTCGACGAGCCGTTCGGATGAAAAATACGGCGTGACCATATCGTAATAGCCATGCGCGATGAGAACTTTCATGTCCGGGTTCATGCTCATCGCAAAGCGCAGATCGTCTGTCGCGCCGGCAGGGCCTTCAAGCGCATGCCTTTGTTCGTCACGTTTCCAGGCACGATTTACGGCAAGGCTCAACAATTCGTAGCGGCGTTCCGAGTCGATGCCGATTTCTGAGCGCAGCACATGATTGATGCCGCTCGTAAAGATGCGGTCGATGCCAGCGAAAGTCGGGTCCGGCCCTTCGTGGTTCTCGCGATCTGGAAACGGATCGACGCCGGTGATCGTGGCATCGTAAACGCCTAAGATCTTTTGTTCGGACTTCAAAAGCTCGCGGGCAAAACGCCAGAAGGGCACGCGGCCATGCGCCAGCCGCACAAACTCCTCCGGCAGGCCGAGGAAGTCGGCCGCGCGCGTAAAGACCTCGCGCTGTTCTTGCGGATCATGCGCCGTGCCGACAAGAAAGGAATGGGCAAGTGTGCGGGTTGCAAATGACTCAATCTCGCGGCGTTGATCTTCGATCGGCGTATCGGATGCAAAGACACGCGAGCGGCCATGAAAGCTTGCCGCGAGCGCCATTGTGCAGAAGCAATCCATGCTCCGCAAAACGTCATAGTCGTTTTCGTTCAACAGCGACCATTCAAGCGCGGGCGAGATGGCGATGGCGGTCGAAAGCCCGATGCCATGCGTCTCTTGCAAACGCCGCGCGAGTTTCGCGGTGCGGAAGCCGCCATAGCTTTCACCGATGATCGCGACGGACACATCCCAGAGCCTATATTTGGAGAGAAACCGCTCGATGAATTCGCCGAGCGATTCAAGATCGCGGTTGAGTGCGAAGAACTCTTTCTCTTCAACCGTCTTCGCGGGATCTGGCTTTTCCTTATCGTCCGGCTTTTTGTCTGGCTCGATGATCTGGCTGAAGCCCGTACCGACAGGATCGACGAAGACAAGATCGGTGAAAGCGATCCAGCTTTCCGGGTTGTTGACGATCTGAATCGGCGGCGGCTCGAGATTGCCATCGGGCTTGAACAAGACGCGCCTTGGGCTCAACCCGCCAATATGCAAATAGGCAGAGGAGGCCCCTGGTCCGCCGTTGAACACGAAGCTGAGCGGACGGCCCTTCGCACCGCTCATCCGGTAATAGGTATGAAACATTTCGGCGGCGGGCCTGTCCTTCTTGCGAAGGACGATCCATTCCGAAATCACCTCGATCTCGGCAGTCTCGCCGCGATCATCTGTCCAAGTGAGTTTCTGGCTAGCACCCTTGGGCGCTTGATAGTCTTTCTTGTCCGGCGCGGGATCGGGTGTTTCAGCGGCCATACGGGAACTCTGAGTGCGGTCTCAATCATCCAGCTGTCATTGCAAGGCGCAGAGCGACGAAGCAATCCAGCTTGTCATCAGCTGGTTATCTGGATTGCTTCACTTTGCTCGCAATGACGGTTATCGGATCCTGCGATCATTGGATTTTGATCTCTGAAGACAAGGAAAGATGGCGATACTTTTCCATCAGCCTTCCATCATGCCGCCCATCACCGCGCCGGGGACGATTTCGTCCGGGCCGCCCACGCGCATGTCGATGATGTGCCGGATCGGCTCGAACTCATATTTGTCAGCCCAGGCCGCGCCGAAGTTGAGAGCCGCGGCGGGTGCCTTGCAGTTCTTATCGAGCTTCACGGCGACCACATATTTGCCCGTCACCGAGGCCGTCTGGATCTCCCAATTGATCCAATCATTATTGCCGGTGTCCTTGCCGACGATCACCAGAAGATGCGTGCCGGATTTGATCTTGGCCTTAAGCTCTTCCTTGAGAATAGCGCCCTCGGGGCTATGGAACGGCACTTTGAAACGCGCCGTCTCATAGGCGAGCTCGAAATAATCGCCTTTGTTCCATTCGAGCAGCATATCCATGTATTTCTGGTCGGCTGGCTTGAAGCTGACGAAAACGCGCGCTTTATCCATGGAACGAAACCTTCTTCGATGACGGTGATGCGCCTGTACTTCGGGACGCATGTCACCGCACAGGGAAGCATTCAATATCCGCGCCATATAGCACCGTCTGGCGCCGATGAACATCGGGGCGGGAGCCGTTCGTCGGGGCCATGGCCGCCAAGCAGCGCAACCGGCCGATCTCTTTTGACGGGATCGAGTGTTTTGCCGAGGTGAGAATGGCAAAACAGTCAGGGTTAAATACCTTCATTCTCTCAACGTCTTGGCCGGGCTTGATCCGGCCATTCAAGCGCCAACATCGGGGTTGCAGGGTCAATAGCTAAGCCGGGTTCCCCTAGGTACGCGGGTCAATCCCCGGATCAAGTCCGGGGACGCAATGACTGCAAGCTCTCAACTCAGCTCGGTCGCGAGCCTCTGCAAAAAAGCCAGACCCGCTTCGATTTGCGCGATCTCGATATATTCATCCGGCTGATGCGCCTGATCGATCGAGCCCGGCCCGCACACGATGGTTGGAATTTCGGCAAGCTGGAATTGCCCGCCCTCGGTCGCGAAAGGCACAGTGATTGTGCGGTTGGAACGCGACAGCTTCAACGCCAAAGTTTCAGCCGATGAACCTGCCTCGGCCTTGAGGCCCGGCACTTCCACTTCGACGACCGTCTCAATCCGTGCGTTGGGTGCATAGCGCTGCATCTTGGGCAGCACCACGCGCGCGGCATAATCCTCAAACCGGTTGAGCGCGCGGCTGGGCAGGGCCCCCGGCAGGCCGCGAAACTCCCAATGGAAGACGCATTCCTTGGCCATGATATTACGTGCCGTGCCGCCGTGAATCGTGCCGACATGGATCGTCGAAAAGGGCGGATCGAAACGCCCGCTCGGATCGCCCTCTGCCATCAGCTCTTCCGCGAACCTGTAAAGCTCTGTCACAAGATCGCAGGCGGCTTCGACCGCGCTGGCACCGAGATAGGGTTTGGAAGAATGGGCTTCATGCCCATGCACGGTTGTGATGTAGCAGGCAACGCTCTTATGCGCGTCCGCCACCTGCATCAAAGTCGGCTCCCCGACCAGCACGGCGCCAGGACGCGGCAGATCATGACCGAAGCGCGCGATCGTATCGAGCGGACCCTGACAGGTCGTTTCTTCATCATAGCTCAGAAGGAGATGAATAGGCCGCTTCAGACTGATCTTTTGAAACTCGGGCAGCATCGCAAGGCAAATGGCGTCGAAGCCCTTCATATCGCAAGCGCCCCGGCCATAGACACGGTCGCCGGCGCGGCGCATGCGGAACGGATCGCTTGTCCAGGATTGGCCTGCGACCGGCACGACATCGGTATGACCTGAAAGCACGACGCCGCCATCGGCCTTCGGCCCAATGGTCGCAAAAAGCGCGGCTTTATCTCCCGCCGCGTTCGGCACTTTGACATAGTCGATGCCGAGCCCCGTCAGATAGGCCTCGACATCGGCGACAAGCGGCAGATTGGATTTCGAGCTCTCCGTATCGAAGCTGATGAGACGATCAAGCAAATTGAGCGCAGCATCGAGAGGAACCGGCGCGGTCTCATTTGAGAGGGACATGATCACCGGCCTCAGCTATTGAAGAACTAGCCCTAAGGAAGAGTTTCAATATCAGGAACTGGATTGCTTCGGAGCAAAGCTCCTCGCAATGACGCCCCTGACCCTACAAATGTTAATTCAACACGCGCCGCGCGAAGGGGGAGTCGAGTGAGAATACCGGGATCTCCGCCTCAAACACATCGCCCTTTTCGGTGACCATGCGATAGCTGCCAGTCATAATGCCGGAGGGCGTTGTGAGAGGACAGCCCGATGTATAGCGGAAGGTTTCGCCCGGCTTTAAAACCGGCTGTTCGCCGACAACGCCGGGGCCTTTCGCTTCTTCGAGCTTTCCATTGGCATCGGTGATTTTCCAATGCCGGGCGGTGAGCTGCACCGTCATCTCGCCTTGATTGGCGATTTCGACCGTATAGGCCCAGAAAAATGTCGATTCATCGGCATCCGACCGCTCAGGTACGAATTCCGGCAGCACCGTGATTTGAATATCGCGCGTAACGCAGCTGTACATGGCTAATCACGTTCCCTAAAACGCGAATGAAACTCAGGCGGTTCTAGCACAGGCCGTACCGCGAGGGAACGCCCGGACTAGGGGGCAGCAAATGCCCGGTATTTATTCGGCGGCGAGGTGTGGACGCTCGACCGCCGCGAGCGCACCGCCCAAATCGTCGAGCAGATCCTCGGCATCTTCCAAGCCGACTGAAAGCCGCAACATCCCATCGCTGATGCCGAGACCCGCGCGAACCTCCGGCGTCAATCTTTGATGCGTTGTTGTCGCAGGATGCGTGATCAGGCTTTTCGCATCGCCCAAATTGTTGGAAATCTTGATGATCGACAGGGCATTGGCAAAGGCGAAGGCCGCCGGCTTGCCGCCCGCGACCTCGAACGCGACCATGGTGCCGCCGCCCGTCATCTGACGGCGGATGATCCCGGCCTGCGGGTGGTCGTCCCGCCCTGGATAAATGACGCGCGCAATCCGCGGCGCGGCTGCGAGAAAATCGGCAATTTGCGCGGCGCTGCGCATCTGCTGGTTCACACGCAAAGACAAAGTTTCCAGCGATTTCAACATCACCCAGGCGTTGAACGGAGATATGGCCGGGCCGGTCTGACGCAGAAATGTTTGCAGATGCGTTTCAATGAAAAGCTTGCTTGAGAGGATCACACCGCCGAGGCAGCGGCCCTGGCCATCGATGTGCTTTGTCGCGGAATAAACGACGCAATCGGCACCAAGCTCCAAAGGTTTTTGCAAAAGCGGTGTCGCAAACACATTATCGACAACGAGCGTTGCGCCATGCGCATGTGCGATCTCAGCAATGGCCTTGATGTCATAGACCTCGAGGCAGGGGTTCGTCGGGCTTTCCAGAAAGAGAACTTTTGTCTGTGGCCGGAGCGCTGCCATCCACTGCGTCAAATCAGCGCCCTCGACCAGAGTCGTCTCAACGCCGAAGCGCGGGAGCAGGTCTTCAACGATATAAAGACAGGATCCAAACAGCGCGCGGGCGGCGATCACATGATCTCCGGCTTTGACCTGCCCCATCAGCGCGCCTGTCACCGCCGCCATGCCGCTTGCCGTGGCACGCGCGGCCTCGGCGCCTTCGAGCAGGGCCATGCGCTCCTCGAACATAGCTACGGTCGGATTGGCGTAACGCGAATAGACGAAACCCGGCGCCTCGCCCTTGAAACGGGCTTCCGCCGCCTCCGCGCTCTCGTAAACGAAGCCCTGGGTAAGAAACAGCGCCTCTGAGGTTTCGCCGAAGGGCGAGCGGGTGGTTCCGCCATGGACAAGCTGGGTCGCCGGGCGAAGGCTTTTGGGGGCAGGTTTTGGCTTAAAATCCGTCATCCTAGAGGTCTATATCCTGATAGAGGGTTCCTCAAGCGGTCATCATGCGCCTTTTATGTGGACAGAAGCGCCTGAAGCTTGCGATGGCGCACCGCGAGGCGCTGCGATCTTCTACAATCCCGGGAAGTTTATCTCCAAGCTTGGTCCAACCATGAAAGCCGCGCTTTTGCCGAAGCAAACGAAGCTTTTTCCAGACGCTGGCGGCGAAAACCTGCTCGCCGGCGGGGATCTCAGCACCAAATTTGGCCTGCTGCCCCGCGAGAAAATCCATTTTTTGCTGCGCCAGGGCATAATTAAGAGCACCACGCCTATAGAGGACGGGCAAATCCAGCCAGCCAGTCTCGATCTACGTTTAGGACCGCGCGCGTTTCGTGTCCGCGCGAGTTTTCTGCCCGGCAAAGGCAAGACCGTCCTCGATCAATTGGCGATTTTGAAATCCGCCGAAATCGGCCTTGAAGGCGACGGCGCCATTCTTGAACGCGGCTGCGTGTACGTTGTGCCGCTGCTTGAACATCTCAATCTGCCCGAAAGCATTTCCGCCGTCGCAAATCCGAAAAGCTCGACTGGGCGGCTCGATATTTTCACCCGCCTCATTACCGATGGCAGCGAGGTCTTCGATCAAGCTGTGCGCGGCTATAAGGGCCAGCTTTATGCCGAGATTTCGCCGCGCAGCTTCAGCGTCCGGGTTCATAAAGGCTCGCGGCTCAATCAGATTCGTTTCCGGCATTGGAATGCAGAGCAATTCGACGTGACCGATTTCGGCCTGGATGATCGCGATCTGCGGCAGCGGCACGAAGAGAAACGGCTCGTCGATGGCGGCTTGCATCTCCGGCATGGATTGATGCTGCGGATCGCGCTAGATGGCGATGCGCTTGGGCCAGTGATTGGCTATCGCGCGCAAAAGCACACAGACCCGATCGATATCGATCGGATCGGCGCCTATGCCTACAAAGATTTTTGGGATCCGATCGCCGCGCGTCCGGATAAGAGGCTCATCCTCGATCCGGGCGAATTCTATATTCTCGCCTCGCATGAAAAATTGCATATTCCACCTGATCTCGCCGCCGAAATGATCCCGATCGATCCCTCTATGGGTGAGTTCCGTGTGCATTACGCAGGATTTTTCGATCCGGGCTTTGGCTTTAGCCCGGACGGCGTGCCAGGGGCACGGGGCGTTCTCGAAGTGCGCAGCCATGAAGTGCCCTTCATCCTGGAAGATGGTCAGGTGATCGGCCGTCTGATGTTTGAAAAAATGGCGGAGGCGCCGCAGGTTCTCTATGGCCAGGCCGGATCATCCAACTATCAAGGCCAAGGGCTGAAGCTCTCGAAACATTTCAAGATGAGCTGAAGGTTCATAAAACGAAGTGACCGCGCCCGAAAATAATTATAAGGGTTCCGCAAGATCACATAATGAGAGCGGGATGCGGCCGGAGCTGCTTTAAACTTTCCCATCTTGCTCATCTATTTCAGCCGGGCTGCGCGATGAGAACATGGGACGTTTTTTTTACGGCGACGAAGCTTTTCAAAGGGCTTGAACTGGATTTCGTCGAAAATCCGCCGACCAGCGAGGACGGCGCTCTCAGCCGCAACGATGTCTTGAACTTCGAGATCACGTTAAGGCGCAGCAAGTTCGATGGCATGGTGACGGAAGTCCGGCCCGATGGCGATGTTATCATCATGGCGCAAAATACGCGCTGGCGGATTTCAAAACCGGTCGAGGCAGAGAAGGTGCATCCCGTCGCTCTGCGGACAAAGCCGCATATTTGGTTCATCCGCGAAGAAATTGGTTAACCAAAACGGCAACTTAATTGGCATGCCAGCCCTTGCCATGGGGCAGGCATGGACCAATAATAGGCGAAAGATTCGGGAGGAAAAACCAAGCTGGCCTATTGAAAAGGTTAAAGCTTTGTGGACTTTTAAGAATCATTCGCTGATCCGGCGGCTTTGGCTTTCCGATCTGCCAGCTTTCAAGGCCCATCTTCATCGCCTGGATCAGGAAACTGTGCATGACCGTTTTGGCGGCTACATGCAGGACAGTTTCCTCGACGGCTATGCGCGAACCTGCCTGTCGGACGGGTCCATCGTTTATGGCTGGTTTGAGGGCGATGAAATGCACGGTGCCGGAGAGTTATGCTGGAGCGCTGGAGAAGCGTCGGCCGAGGCAGCCTTTAGCGTCGAAGGCGAATGGCGGCATCACGGCATTGGCACGGAGCTTTTTGCACGCGTGATCCGCGCGGCGGATAATCGCAGCATCGAATCTCTATCGATTTTGTGCCTGCCTCATAATCAAGCGATGCTCGAACTCGCGCGGAAATTTGAAGCACAGCTGCATTTTGAAAGCGACGAGATCACCGGGCGGCTGATCGCCCGCAAAACGTCTCCACTGGCGCTTTGGAGCGAGTATGTCGATGACAGCATCGGTTTTTTAGAGGCTGTCTTCGATGCCCAAAAATACCTTTTGAAGCAACTTCTGCACTGAAGGCTCGTTTCTCTTCCCAAAATGGCGCTGGCGCGCTCGTTAAAGCGCGCCTATCTTTAAGTGATGATCGTTCCGCGGGATTTTTAAAGCCAGCATTTTAACACTGGGCAGGCTTTTGACACTGGGCAAGAATTTGACATTGGGATGGGGGGAAGATTTTCATGAAGCACCATCAACCTTACCTATCCGCTGAAGCGCTCGGGATCGAGGATTGGGAGCGTGATGAGCTGATCGCGCTTTGGCCAAAACTCATGGCCGAGACTCTCCCGATCGATATGTACCAAGCGGCTTCGGATTGCGGCACCGTCTGTTGCATCGGCGGCCACATAGCTCTGGCGCATGGCATTTCTGTCCTCGGCGCGCGCCGTTACGTGCAAAACCATGAGACTCTGTCGGCGCTTTTCTTTCCGGACAGGACGATCAATTTCCAGCATCGCGGCTGGCGCGCCAAGGGCCGCCATGCGGGCGCGGCGATTTTGAATTTCTTGACCACCGGCAATCCGGACTTGGACGGCGTCATGCGCAACACATGATATTGGATCATCAATCCAATATCATGCAACCCGATGGTTAGAACGGCCAGCTCTAGAGAATGTTCCGCAAAAGTGTATGCGGTTTTGCGATGAGAACATGCTCTTACTTTTTGAATCGAGAGCGAATTCTTATCGTTTGGGTGATTCCACCCAAACGGAAAGCGCTCTAGAGCATGATGATTTTAGACGGAAGCATAACCTGAGTTTGTGAGATAATTCTGGCACTCGGCTGGGGAGAAGAGGCTCATCAGTTCGCCTGTTTTTCGCCATGTGCTTTCGACCGTGCG
>Ga0116230_10002069_pt1 | contig 19335 bp, 13 predicted proteins | sample S1TSphfallax_3_FD_88678 | JGI IMG/M metagenome (GOLD analysis project Ga0116230, IMG submission 88678) | Host-associated microbial communities from peat moss isolated from Minnesota, USA - S1T2_Fd - Sphagnum fallax MG | ecosystem: Host-associated > Plants > Peat moss > Unclassified | place... | reverse complement strand
GACCTACCTACTTATACCTACCTAAGTGACTCACAACCTACCTATACTTAACCTATTACTACCTACCTAGGTCTACATAGGTTTTTAAGTTAGGTAAGGAAGTTAATTAGACCTAGGCTAAGATAGCTAACTAAGCTAGGCAAGTTATTTTAGCTTAACAAATGTTCAATTTTGTGGTATAAAATAATTGGTATATAATTTTATTGCATTTTACATTTTTAAAAATTCCATAAAATGCCACAAAATTAAAATTATACCATTTATAAAGTTTTAAATTATATCATAAAATGTCATTCATTTATAAATGATTCCATTTATGCCATTAAATGTCATATAATATATAATGCCATAATTAATTATGAATGGATGGATTTAATGTGGCATATAATATGAATGAATCATTTAATGTGCCAAATAATATGGATGAATGGATGGCATGACATATAATAGTGGTGACAATGTGTTGGCAAGAAATTCAAATTTTGAATTATAGTTGAAAACTATTTGAAATGATGTCAACTTGCATAGTTGAAAGTTAGTTGACATCCCAACTGTAACGACATACTTCATCCATCCATGGATGAAAGGGATTGCCCTTATATAACATTGTCATTCACTTTGAACTTTCTTTGCACTCTAATTTGATTTGTTTTTCCTTTCTTAAAGTTTATTTTGTTTTATTTGACTTTTCCTTAGGCCCAACTTGTGTTTAGAAATTTATATAACGTAGTTTAATATCAATTCATGGATTTTTTCAAGTGAGTGCATCGTGCCTTTTGCATGTGAGGAATTTCAAAAATTTCAATGGGGTTATTGTTAAGTTGTTTTTTTCTTTTATCATGTTCGAGCTTTTTTTTCTTCTTTTCATTGCATTTTTAAAAAAAAGGTTATTAAGCATATTAAAGTCTTTTGGTGTTAAGGCAAATGAACATGAACAACATGAATAGACAAGCTTATGGAGTTTGGAAGCCACCACCACACATACCTCTTACAATTATAGGTGCTTAAAAACTTTTTTCCTCTTTTTTTGTTTATTTTCCCTTTACCAAGATTTTTTTTAAAAAAAATCTCCACCATGTTACCTTTAGTTAAATTCTTTTTTAACTAGGTTTTCTTTTGAACTCTTGATAGTTTTTTTTTCAACTAGGTTTTTCTTTGAACTTTCATTAAAGTAGTTAGGTTAGTTTTAATACACTTAAACACTTAGGGCAGTCCAGATCCAAGGGGAGGGTTCTTTTGTTTATGGTGTCTAAACATATGCTGAACCCCTTCTCTTGGCACATCTGAAGCATTAAAAATAATCAAAGATGGATTAGAAATGAGAATGTTATGGCCCCCCAAGTAGGGGGGGTTAAGAATTCAAAATAGCAAATCACAACTAGTTTTTGAACACCCAAAACTTCCTTTTATGTTGCTATGTTGTTATTATAGTTCAAATATTATTTGTAAGAACTTAAGGTGGCGTTCCACTATAAATCATTTAAAATGAAGATGAAATGAGAAACTTATGAGCTTTGAAAGTAGAAGGGTCCAAATAGAAGAAAAAAGAAAAAAGAATTTTGTAAGTATGTCTTCAACTCTCATTGATTTTTCTTCTTTTCTAGTTCCCAAACAAACACTTGGGGAATGAGAGTTAAACTTATGAACCTTTTCAACCATCAATGCAAGTAAGGTTTAAATTATGTTTGTTTTAATAAGCTACTTTCAACTAAGTTTCAACTATATAATTTTTCCTATATTTTGATTGGATTCAATTAGATTTCAATTAGGTTTCAATTAAGTTTGTTGACTATGTATAAGGTAAGCCCATGATGTGTGCCATTTCTATGTGTTATTTAGTTCTAACTTTTCGAGATTTCAAATTGTTTTTTTCTTTGTCAAATTTCCTTATTCTTGAGTAGTAAATCATGATGTTTTATTGATTTTAATGTGTGCAACTAATGCATAATCTTTTTCTTGATGCATTATAATTTAGATTCCTATTAAATTTTCTCATTTTTAATAACTTTCATTTTCTTCAATTCAAAAATGCAAGGTGTAGCTATGGACAAGTCAAAAAAACATGGTCCAACAAGGCAACAATCCAATTGAGCATGCCAACAACGACTTCACACCATTAGTGCATAAACATAGGACAACCACCTTATAGGAGAATCATTTCATTATTCCAATAAATGTTTGATTAACAACATTAACATTTTTGAGATGTAGATGGGACCATTTCCTACATGGGAACAATGTTTCCTTGCATAATTTTTAGATTATAATAGGTTTTGCATTTTTAGTGGATAGTGTATAGGTATATTATCCTTTTATTATGGTTTGATTTTCCTTAATTAATTTTAGTTAGGTGTATTATCCCCATTATCTAGCTTTAATAGTCTTACAATTGTGACTGTAATTTGTGTAGATTTATAATCTTAGCTACATTTCAATTAATTTACATAAATTTTGACTTTTTTTCAACATTTTTTCAACTTGCTTTGAATTATTTTGTAATTGATATCTTTATTTTGGCTCCAAAAAAACCTTTTATGGAATGGGGTTTAGATTTTATAGGTCTAATCAAACCAACTGGAAAATTAATAGGAAACAAATATATTTTGGTAGTTATAGAACATGCAACCAAGTGGGTAGAAGCAAAGGCACTTAGAATGAATATTGCAATAATTAGAGCTAGATTTTTGTACAAGTATATTTTGACTAGATTTGGATGTCCATTGACCATAATTATAGATAATGGAGTACATTTTGTTAATGACATATTAAAATATCTAACATAATAGTTTTTGTTGAAGCATGTTAATTTTATCACATATTATCCACAATGAAATGAACAAACAAAGTCTACTAACAAAGTCATTGGTAGATTATTGACCAAATTGGTTAATTTTGTTTTCATATAAAATTGTTTACAAGGTGGCAACATGTTATACACCTTACTAGTCAATCTATGGTTTGCATCCTCTAATGCCAATAAAATATGTTATGTTGGCTATTAGTGGCGACCATAGAGATGCAAACCCACCAAAGTGTTAACAACTAGAATTATAGAATTGGATAAGTAATAGGAAAATATAGTGGAGACTCATACAATGTGGAACCAAATAGTGGAACAATTTTTTGTGGAATCAATAGAAAAACATTGAGAAGAAGTTCCAATTTGGAGATTATGTTTTATAATTTCCCAAGGGAGAAAAAATACATTTGGGCAAATTCAAAAAAAGATGGTTTGGTCCATTCAATATGTTGGATGATTTACAAACAACAAGATGCCATATGTCATGCAAGTGTGTAATATAAGTGTCCACGTGGCACAATAACCTATGTTAACATTTTTAATAAATCAATAATTTCAAGATTTTGAGACCATACACATGGCACACATCAAATAATTTAGTTTGATGTTAGACCATGAATGCCCATGTGACATGTGTCAATGTTCCATTGGTTATATAATATAATTGAATAATAATCAAAATTCTAAAATTCCATGTTTTCCTCAATGACATGACACATGCCAACGTTACATTGGTTGTAATATAGTTGAAAGATAATCATAATCCAATTCCACACCCTAAATGACATGACACATAGGTAGATGAAGTTCATCCATTGATTTGCTAGCATGGAGTCAACTAGGTTCAGTCAGCATTTTACAATTGAAATGTTGCGTCAAATAAAATGTATGTTGTTTTCAATTAAAATGTTGTCACCTCAACATTAACCCACAAATTGACATGTGTATGTTGTTTTCAACTATGTTGTAGGGTTGACTCATTGTCAACTATTTTTTAGATTAGTTGACAACGTCATTTTTTAATTGCAAAAAACATTTTGTAGTTGAAAGTGATGTTTTCAATTATAAATGATAGTTGAGAAGTAGTTGAAAACATAGGTTTTTCTCCTAGTGTTTGCACCTCCCCCCCTCCCCAATTTTCTTTTTTGTTTTTCATAAAACTACCCCAACACTCTCTATACTTCTTTTTCTTTTCCTTGTTTTTTTGTTTTTTTTGCAAGTGGCCATCACCATTGAAGAACAAAAAAACCCTTTATTTCCTTATTTTTCTTTATTTGATTTTTTTACCACAATAAAAGAAGAAAACATTTTCTTGTTATTATTGAAGAATAATAATAACTTATTCTTCCATCACCTAAAGATACTACACACAAGCATTGAAATTCCTTTTCAATATACCCATTATCACATATTTTGATTTCATAATTAATTAAATTTTTTGGATCAATCACAAATAACATTGTTAAGAACTTGGTTTTTTAAAAAACATTTTTGTCACCACATTGTTTTTCTAATACACCCATAATCACAAATTTTCATTTCATCCATAATCTAAATTCTTGAGTAAAAAATGCCACAAATATTAATTTTATCCATTTCACCACCATGTTTGTAACATGGTCATTTGAACATTTTTATACATTTTTGTACATGTTCATAAATTTAGTTTTGTATCTTTTCATTTTTTAATTTTTTTTTCAAATTGATTTTTTTTCAATTCTAATTTGTTGGCCTTAATCACCTGATGCCATATTACAAATATTTAGCATGTAGAATTCCACACAATAACCCCATTCACCATGAATGGTTTACATGAACCATAAAACCAAATGAACAATACCATCATTTGTAAGAGAAAAACATTGATTATGGCCATGACATAATGAACAATATTTTCATTGATGAAAGTTTAGGGTCACTATTAGTATAATAAACAATGCAATACTTGAACAATAACCTTAAGCAAAAAATATATTGCAATACCTACATATAATTTCATTATGTAACTTCACCAAGGGGCCTTGGTGCATGACATGGTTTGAATCTACAAGTATTGCAAAAACTTACTCCTCCAACACCTAAATTACTTCAATCGCATATGGTTTACCAAATGCAATACTCACATTCATTCACCAAAATCATTGATGCTTTTTTGTTTTTCACCCAACATGTGGAAATTGTGAGTTTTTTCTTTTCATCTAAGTTTCACAATAGGTGTTTCGCATAATCATGGCCCCAAGTGAAGGTATTGTGAAAACTTGATCCATTATCATTTAACTCCCCATCACTTGGTCCATTGTATGCAATACCCGCATGATTGTTATTTCATGTATTTTCATCAGGGGGGTAAAAGGAGGGCTTCATTAGACAAAGTTGGGGGGATGGGCAATGAATATGCAATATTTTCATCTGTCACTGGAGACATCACAACCTGGTGGATAAATAGGTGGAGGGGCTCCAACAAATATGAATCTCATGCATATTGAAATCTCTCTTTAGTCATTTGTGACGTCACAACTTTGGTGGTTCTTTTAAGTAGGTACGTCAACATGCAAATAGGAGTAGATCAATAGCTTAAAACATAAGGTAGGGTGGTGAGTGTGTTAGTTCATAATATAGGGTAAGGTGGTAGGTAGGTGAGTATGGTTGGATTTGAAAAAAACAAGACCAAAAAAAGTTTGTAAAGAAAGGCAGGGCGAAAAAATAAAGAAAGAAAGAAAAGTCAAATTGTTTTAACTTGTGTGATTAACACAGGGATAGGACTTGATGAAAAATCCATGGCCATGCAGCCACATACATCCCCAACTGGTGAAGTCATGGGGGTGTTCATTTTTATGGTTAGGGCAAACTAATGCTTGTGTAGGTACAGACTAGGAATACATCCAAACTGGAAACTGATTCATCTGGTCAAATCACTCGCTTGAACACTGTAATCTTTCTCAACCCAAATCAGTCACAGAATTCATTAAGGTGCCATACAGAGGTGCATTATATGGAAGATATTATGACTCATATTAATTAGTTGTGGGGACCTCCAAAGTTCAAATTTTTTTTCTTTTGTGATGGACATCTTTGATTCGCCCATCACTACAAAAAAAAAGAAAAAAAACCAAGCTTTGGACAGTCACAAAATACATTTGTTTTAGTCTTCTCCTTTGGGCTGGTTATATAGGTTACAAGACTAGACCTTGGGGCCAAGGATATGAGATAAAGTAGGGGAGCTATTGGGAACATGTTGGGAACCCAATTGGAACTTCATGGGAACACGTTGAGAACAACAAAAATCCACAACCCCCACCACTCTCCCCCAGAATGAAAAAAACCTGGCTACCTGAGGTATGGAACTATGGGTGTACATTCACAAGGCCATTGAGTCCTGGTAAATATGACAAGTTCACTTCTTCCTTCCACTCAAAATCCTGTTGTTCGGAGCCTGATATGGGAAACTTTGTTTCCTGTACATTTAGGTTGTTTCATGGATTAAGTATTTGGGTGCTACAGGTTTGTCTTTATTAACCTAGTAGTTTGTGACATTTAGTTCTTTACTTGTGTTGTTTTAGTTGGTCATCAAACAAGAAATTGTTTTTCTTGTACAGGAGGGACCTATTTTCTCATTTTAGCACCAGTAGATTATGTATATGTTTTTCTTGGTTTTTTTGGCATCTTGGTGGATGGTATGCTTGCACAATTTTGTTCATTTTCCTTCTCCTGATTCTATTGGGTTGCTTTAGCTATGTAACTTGCAGGAATTGAATTATTTGGAAACCTATAGCCAAACAATCTTATCTTGTGTGTTTCACGACAGATACTTTCTCAGTCCCATAATGACTTGTCAGTGATTTCTTTGTGTATTCAGAGGGTGCCTTAAATCTGCAAGAATCCTCTTGACATCATCTTATGTTTTGGGAGGCTTTACACATTTCGTAAGGGCTTGTTGTGATTTTTAGGTCTCTGCAAATCTCTGACGCATGGTAAGGCCCTCCAATACGGGCGGGGTTTACCAGATTTTGGTGCTGCCACCTTGGGCAGGCACCTTATTCTGGTAGCACCACTGTCCATGGGCCTTACCTACCACATAACACATGGTCTCACCAACAAAAAATTCGCAATTTCCAATGGGCCCTTCACCCACTCCTCCAAAGCCAAGGCAGAGGTGCGACAGGTCCTTGGAGGTACTAGATGGGGCCCACGTGGGGCTGTCAATAGGTATAAGGTTGTCACTGCTCAGGCCATTTAGTAGTACTACGGGAGGGGGCCCAGTACCTAGGAAAGTGTGCAGCCTGGTTGGGCAAGATGCCATTGTGTCACGTGATAATAGATTCTACCACAGCCTGTTCCAGATCCTAACAGGTGTTGGGGCATCGTTGATTACAGTGTTCCCCGCTGTTGAGTCCCATCACATATGGAACTAGCAGAACCAAAAGCGGAATCAGCAAATGACCACCTTTCCCACCCAAGGAAAAGCCCAAAAGAGTACCTGAGTAAGGCACCAAAACTAGTTTAGTTACGTAAAACAACGCCTCAATGGCCATTTGGCCCATTCCAGTTTCCTAATATGAAAGTCCGGAATCCCCTAGGACTTTGATACAACAAGAAGAAGATGAGAGCCTAGAGGTTGGTGGGGTTGTCCAGGAGGGATTGCTCTTTCATTGGCACCTGAAATCAGCTCGCACGTGGTATCAGTGGGAATTAGCTAATGTGGGGATCCTATTCAGGATCAGTGTACGCTCTTGTGGCTATCTGCATTGCCATGGCCACAGCCAATGACACATCTACACTCCTTAAAAGCCATGTGGGCTTCACCGTACCTTGTCAGAATTGTTTCAAAAATATTAGATGCTCAAGAAAGGCAAAAGGAGGTTGGTAGGTAAGGCTCTAGGTCTAGGGCATTGCCAAAAGAAGGGCCCCATGTGCGTCGAGGCGGGAGTTGAGTGTGGGCCCCACTTTGGTTAATGCCCTTCACAGAGGCCCTTACCCCACTACCCTAATAACAAAAGAGGCGGGAGATACCTCCCAAAAAATGAAAGGCCCTCCAACAAAACGGAAGGCATTGACATTGACTGGACGTCAGATTCTGCTCTAGGAGGTGCCCTCCAACCAAACTAGCTAAATTTCAGGAGTGCTTGTCGACTAAGTAATGACAGTGAGGAGTAGGCTTAAGTATTTGCCATTCTTTTTTAGCCGGCCGAATCTAAAATTTCATTATATTAAGGTCTCTGGTGGCAAATTATCTCACTTTCTTGATCACATTATATGACATAATACACACCCATAGTTGATGCCCCGGCCATTAGACTAGGCCAAAAATGGCAAAGAACACAGTCAGGCCAAAAACAATTCTTGCAGCCAATGAGGTGAGGCAGCATGCACCCAAGGGGCCCAGGTTTTCTTTTCTTTTGGGGGAGGGTGGGGTTTTGGATCTTTGTTGTTCCCATTGAGTTCCCATCAAGTTTTAACTGAGTTCTCAAGTGTTTCCAAACATTTTCCCAATGTCTCCTCACTTTATCCCATATGCTTTGCCTCAATTCTCCCATAGTTTGACTAGCAACCCTCCAAAAAATAATGATTGGGCAACTTACATGACTTCACCCTAAATCCTACTCTTCAAAAACTATATTAGCAGCCAAAGGAGGAGATTACAATATACCTAACTATTTTGGGACTGTCCAAAGCTTGATTATTTTTTTTAACGATGGGACAATCAAAGATGCCCATCATAAAAGGAAAAAAATTGAACTTTGGGGGTCCCCACAACTAATTAATGAGTCACAATTTATACCCATAATAGTGACCAAAATCTCTCTTGAACATGAATATATTTTAAATTGTTTACTCTGCCACCCCAGACTTAATGTCATGGAATGGTCTCACCCTTACCCTTTATGTTTGGTCCATTGCCAAGGTTGCCCTAATGGGCTCACATGACACCTTACCCAACACAATGGACTGGAGCTTGACCATTCCATAGTACATAATGGAATTGGCACAACCTCGCAGGGTGCAGTACCCCTGTCAACAAGAGGCTGTACACAATTTTCAATCAAGTGAGACGTTTGCCAATGAAGCTCAACAGAATGTAACTAAACAGCAGGGGGCACCTTGCAAGTTGGAATGCCTTTCACAAATGAAGAAGGTGTAGCCTATGTGAGAAATAGGGAAATAAGGTTGTTGGACTTTAGGGTCGCTGTACTTTGTGATTTCAATAACAAAGTATGATAATTGGTGTTAAGTGCCGTAGAATGGTACCTCCTTAGCCACTTTAACTCATGAATAATTAATTAATTAATTTTGGGAATTTCATTTAGACAAGGGATATATTTTCAAATATACTATCAGATTTATTTATTTTCCTTCAGAAAAAAATATTTCTGAAAAAAAGTATTTTTTGAAAATTTCAACAGTTCTGAAAATAATATAATTCATGTTGAACTGGCCCAGGTCCGATGGTAATGTGTGAGATAATGTGAAGGACATGAGTGTTCCAAAAATGAAGGCCCACCTGAGGTAGAGCCCCAGGCACCATTATTTTGGGAATGCCAAGGCAGTTAGATGGCATAAACATCAAGCCCACCTTTACCGTTTCTTTTAGTTCCTTTAGCGTTTCAGGCAGATGGAATGCAATGCAGGTGGGAAGGCTACAAAACATGGACAGATTTGTAAGCAATAGGGTTTAGTGTTTAGAAACGCTACTGGCAGGAGTAAAAGAAAGTAAGAGCAGGTGGAAGGATGCAAAGCAAAGTGTTCAGTCAAAAGGAGAATTACCCTCCTGCCCTCTGTGAGGGAAATTCTGCTTTGTAATGTGGGTTCCGTTTGGGGTTGAGTAAAGGGAGGGGTGTCTTTAGCTGGAATATTCAGATAAGTGAGTCATCATCCAGTAAGAAGATTGCATGAGTCAATTTTAAAAATCTTACTTAAGCTATTTACTTCGTTAACTCAGAGTTTGCTCATACTTATAACATTTCTCACAAATTAACACCAATAAGAGAATCTCCAGAGGTGCTCCATATGGGACCCTGCAAAAAAATAGTTCCCACATCCAAGTTTAGTTATTTATTTTTCTCCACCCCACCAATGAAACTAAAATGGGTGGCAGACTAATAATAGCAGACTACCTTGACCAATCAGAAACAGAGAGCAGTCGTCAGATCATATTTAGTACACTCTTCTCTGGTATGTGTTGTGTCTTGCTCCGCCTTTTAACGGAGCAAAAATGCTGGCCAAAACCATTTTGCTGAGCCAAACCCGCATGTTTTGACTTTTCTTCATCCAATTTTATTTGAGGGTCACATACTGAGCACCTGTGGAATTGCTCCAATGCTCCAAGTCCGCCACCACGTGGGCAACACCTTGTGAGGTTGGCAGGTGATACTTCTTATCCTGACTTCTACGATTTGCCTGGCCTCTTCTTGAATGCCATTTGGTTTCCTATACCTGTCTATCCATCAATGCCTTGAACAACCGTGTGTACATTAATAAAAATTTCTTAAGCTCCAAATTCGATCACTGTACAGATGTTTGTCTTTGCTTTAAATCCACAAGACTTCCCTTGGTCGGGACTCTGTTGATGGTAGTCCGACAGGACTGCTATTTCCAACCGGACACTACCATAACCCCCCATGGTTACAAGAGCGCCAGGCCCCTTACAAGCTGCCTATTTTTGTACTCTTTCCGTAGTCAATAGAATAAAAATCCTGGATATTAAAAAAGGCAGGAATGGGAACCAATCCACAAGAAGTACACAGCCAACAAGTAGCTCCACCACGAGAGGATCTGTGACCTGTCCTAAAATAATATATTACATTTAAAATTGTATTATGAACTCATGGGATAAGAGTTTGTTAGTTTTATGAAAGATTTTGAAAATCTTTTTTTACATTTGTATTAAGATTTTTTAAATTTCTAGCCCTCTTAAAATCCATTGTGCATAATTGAAAATTCCAATCATAGTTCCATTGCTTTTCCTTTCACTATACAAATGAGTATAAGATTATAAAAAACGATATCATCTCAAAATTCAATCCAAGTTTTTCCAAAAAAAAGTGTACACAATTTCTCATAATGTGCACAAGGTAAAATCAATTTTTAAATGTTTGAAACAAACATTAGTAATGAATGGATATTATTTAGATGAAAAGAGTTAAGAAAGTTATCCACTTAATTTTTAGTCTCATTTCACTTTCAAGTTCAAAACATCTCTTGTAATTTTTGTTCACATTTTGGCTTGGATTTTCCATGAAAGGTGTTTTGTTGATGTATTTGATGGGTGTACATGTGGATAAAAAAACATCCAATTTGATTTTCATCTTGTGGTTGATAATTCTGAATTTTTGTTTACACATGGTCAACAAAAACTAATAAAAATGTATAAATTTAGGCCACAAGGTGCCACCATTTTGGGTGTCATTAATTGGATGGAAAATGAAACATTCATACCTTGCACTTAAAAAGAAATGAAGATGATAATGGTTTTTTGTTATACAATGCATTTGGTAATTTGAATGCAATATAAATTAATTTCTGAAAATCTAACCAATGTGCTTTTGTTACACCAAATTTACATTCATATCCAAGGACATTTGCCCATATATGATGTAATTGAGATCTAATTTTTGTGTTGCTTTCATTAAATTGTGATTTTAATTTGAACTTATCCATGAAATCTAATGGTTATTGTTTTTTTGTTTTTATGGTAATTTCCCATTAAAATCTCCCATTATGATGATTGGACAATGTTTGGGAGAATGTTGAATTGTAATTTGAAGCTTGTTTAGGAATGCAAAAACTAAAAATGAATGAAGTTTATACACACATACAATATGTATTTCTTTTTGTGTATTAATATTAAAAGTTGCTACTATATATTTTAAACCATAATTAGTTATTGTATTAAAGGAATCTAAGTGGATGTGTACATCATACATCATCATTAACCCATGACCATCATGGATTGAAATATATGAATATGGTAGATGTGGATTATATTTTCTAGATTTACTCCACACTTATTATAACAACATATTTGCAATACAAATATTCACATATTCATAATTTTGCATTGATTCTAAACACACATATATCTACAATTCATCAATACACCATATTCATGGTTATTTTTTATTACCAAAATTTGTATTTTAGAATAAAATGTAAAAACAACTAGAAACATAATTATAATTCATTTTCATGATATTTTTTATACCACAGACAATTCACACAACAAATTGAATATGAAAATCAATGAAGAAGTTTGTACTCCCTTATTTATTGAAAGCTTCAACAAAATTACAACAAAAAATCCATGTTTTACTTAAATGTAATCAAACAACAAATCAAATTTGTAATATCAAATACCATAATCTTTAGATTTTTTACAAAACACTTACATCTCTCCGTTCTTACTCCAAAATTATGTGTCTACGAATGTCCTTCACTTCCCAAGACTCCCATTCTTGGGTAGTCCACAAGTCACCATCAACATGAATCAACAAAACTAAACAAGAATTCAAAATTCAAACCACTAATGTCCAATGACCTATCCCTATCTGTAATGCCTTGTAAGTTCCCAAAAACAATGTAATCTATTTACTCCTTAACATAATTCCCCATGTACTTTAGATTTCGTCCCTAAAATCCTTGTGGAATAATTAAAAAATGAAATGTAATTATTATACAACATCATGGGCTTCTAGTTGTCTAGCTACAATTTTTGTAGTCTCATTCTATATAGTAACTTGTGATTTTGCACCTACCTTTGAATTTGTATTTATGACCTCCTCTTCCACCAATTTATTTTGTGGTTCCACTTCCAGTGGTTGCATCTGTGACTGCTTTGCCTCTGTTGCTAAAGTGGCCTCCATCTATTCTTGTTCTCACTATTAGATTTCCCAAATTTTTTAACTATAAATTTTGGTTAAAAAAAACCCAATTTGGACAAGCGTAAAAAAAACCTTTCAGTCATTTTGGACAAGTCGTTTTAAACCTATCCATTGTGAACAAGTCATGTATTTTTTTATTAGGCTTAGGTTGGCATTTTTTACTAATCATTTCAATTAGTACTTTGATTAGTCATTTTGATTGGTCAATACAATAGCCAAATGATTTTTTGACTTATCAAATGCCATTTTGACTAAGCAAATGCCATGTGGCATTTAAATAATGGCCACCCAAGTTAAGCCACATGGCATTTAACATTGGCCATTTAGGTTATGCCACATGGCATTAAAATATTGGTCAACTAGGTTATGCCATGTGGCATTTAAACATTGGCCATCTAGGCTATGCCACGTGGCATTTAAACATTGGCCATTAGGTTTGCCATGTGGATAGAACTTAAGCAACCTAGGTTAAGCCTAAAATTAAATACCTATTCCTAAGGTCCCTATGTCTAGGCATTTAAAACCTAAACTTCTAGGCTTAGGTCTAAAAGCCTATAACTAGCAACTAGGTATAGTAGCCTAAATACGTTAGGGCAACCTAAACTATGACCTTTACTAGGCTTAAATGTACACCACCTAGATTAAACCTACACCTAGGTAAGAAAATCCTATTTCATTTTGAATTTGGCTTTTAAGGTTGAACTTTTTCAATTGGTTCATCCCAAATAGCCTTCTCTTTTTTAATATTTCTTATGTCTTGGATGCTTATGGTGCATTTATTTAGATTATTCATCATTTGAAAATGATGATAAACAATATGGTACAAACTTTTGAAAGGGAAAAACATTTTCATGTCCACACAACACTAGAGCATTTTAGTTCACACAACATTATTCCTAAATAACTACAAAAGATACATAAAATAAATAAATAAATAAATAGGTAGGTAAATATGCATGTTAATTAAGTTAATATAAAATTTAGTAATAGTTAATGTCTAGTTATTTAGTTATAATTAATAATTACAACCATATTATAAATCTTTGAATCATATAAAATATCAATATAATTATAACGTATTATATTGTTGATTGATAATTACAACCAAATTATAATTAATCCTTACAAATTTGACATAATTCACTATATATTATCAATAATGTATTTGTAAGAATTAATATTTAACTATTTAATTACACATTCATTAGTGTATTTTAGGTAAATAACTAGTTAACCAATTAGTAATTTTATATAAATGGCATACCCTAGCCTATATAATTAAGTTAGTTATTGGCTAAAATATAAATAAATAGGTGTAGTATAGGGTAGGGTACGTATAAATAAATACACCTACATATAAGCTAATTGTATTTATGTTATTTAAGCACATATTTACATTACATAAGTTAAATAGGTGGCTAATTAACCTAGAAAATTTATTTATGGAAAAAACTAATTATTGGTAAAATAATAATGTCTAAACAACCACAACTAAAGTAATTATGGAGAAATTAATAATTATTAAACTAATAATGGCCAAACCAACCAAAATTTAAAATAACCATGACTAAATTAAATATGGTTCAATTAACCATATCTAAATAAATAATGGTCAAATATATAATGACTAAACTTATTTTGGGTAAAATAATTGTGATAAAACCAACAATGACTAAATTAGAAATGGTAAAATAAACCATAAGTAAAATAAATATGGCGAAATTAATTATGAATCAATTAAATAAGGAAAGTTAACCAATGAACAAGTATTTTATGGCTAAACCAACCAAACCAAAAATGGCTAAATCTAACCATGGGTAAAATAAATATGTTTAAATTAACCATAAATAAAGTAAATATGGCCAAACTAACCAATGAATAAATATTTTATGGTTAAACCAACTATGTATAAATGAATTATGGCTAAAATAAAAATGAATGAAATAATTATGGCTAAAATTAAAATGGTTAAAATAACCATGAGTAAATAAATTTGGCTAAACTAATCATTAATAAAATTAATATGTCTAAAAATAATTAATGAATGAATATTTTATGGCAAAACCGATTATGAAAAAATTAATTATGGTTAAAATAAACATGAATGAATAATTATGGCTAAAATCAAAATAGTTAAAATATTTATGGAAAGATTAACCATGGTTAGACTAGAATTGGTTAAAACTAACCATGAGTAAATAAATTTGGTTAAACTAGCCATTAGTAAAGTTAATATGGCTAAATCAACTAATGAATAGATATTTTATGGCAAAAAAAACCATGGTTAAACTAACCATGAATAAAAAAATTTGGTTAAACTAACCACTAATAAAGTTAATATGGCTAAAATATATAATGAATAAATATTTGATGGCAAAACCAACCATGATTAAATTACTATGCACGAGTAAAATGAGTTTGGCTAAAATAAACATGAATGAAGTAATTATGGCTAAAATAAAAATGTTTAAAATAATTTTGACAAAACGAACCATGGATAAATTAACAATATTTAAAAATCAATTATGGGTCTATTAATTATGGTTAAATTATTTTATCCTCTTAAAGATATTTTGCCTTCCAAACACATAATGCAAACTTTTAAAAATATCTAATATTTTCACACTTCTTGTACATCCTATCTTAGCTACAATCATCCAATGCCCTAATAAGCATTCCAATCCCCAAATTGTGCAATAGGCTACTTGAGGTTAATTATTTGCTTGCCTTTGAAACTCATGACATTTCCATAAAAAAAGTAGAAGGGCAAGTGATTTACCATTCGTGAGTTGGGACAATTTTTAGTTGTTACCGCTGGTGCCATTCTTTCTTATGAAAACTTTTCTACATTAGTTTACTCCATCCTTGGAATTCACAATTTAAGATAACATAACACAAAAAGACAACTAAACTAATCCTTGAGTACCCCAAGGTCAACTTCAATATTATGTTGATATATTAAACAATATTATTGAAATCCTATACTGTATTTTCCTATAAAATGTTCATCTAGAGATAACTCATTCAATGCAAAGTACCACCTAATTGAATCTTCTTTTTTATGGTTATATGTAACTCTACAACTTCGTCACGTATTTTGCAAAAGAAAAAACAAATCTTGAGCTTCTCCACACTTGTTCACCATCTGAATGAATGTGATAATGAAAATCTAGAAACAAGAGTTGGAAACAAATCATAAATGGGTGAAACCTATTGTGCAGAACAACAAACCAATGATCTTGACATAGTGAAATCCCCTATTTGAAATCACCTCAAACCAACAATATACTCTTTTAACAACCATTATGAAAGTTGCTGAAAATAAAAAACAACTCCATAAATCAAGTACAAGAATCCAATGTATACTAGGCCCTTGTAAAAATATAGTTAGATTGATTGAACCCTAAAATGCCACATTGAATTCGCTTGTAAATGCCCAAGATTGCAGTGTAAATGGATTATGGCCAAAAGTCCTACATGTAAACAAAAACCTAGATTAGGTCCAAACTTGAAACCCTATGTAAGCAACCACCAACAAATTATATGTCACCATTAATGAGCCTCAAATTTTCAAGGGCCTTTTCAATTGATTGAAGAGTCTTAATAGGCAATTTGAAGGTTGGATAACTTCCACATATATTATGTGAAGTGGGTGGTGTGGTGAACTTTGAAGCACATACCAAATGTGAATAGATGTAGGTGGGTTTTGCCCCATCATTGAAATAATATGTCTTGCTCTTGGGTAAGTTGTAGTAACACTCGCTGATGACGTAATTTCCTTCGTAGTAGGTATTTTTATAAGGATCAATGAAGGTTTCTACCATAATATGGACGGGTTTGTCACAAAGCAATAGCCAAAATTGTTATCTATTACCACTTTCACATGGCATAATAACATTGTCACCAACTGCAACATTCTCGGCAATTGCCTTGCCCCGAGCACCATACTCAATTTCTTCCTCTACTCCCATCATGGCTTCACGTGTGGCAGGCCTATTGAAAACATCCAACCTAACCATCTCTTAATCTAGAACATGGGACTTATGATGGCACTCCCCAATGCTAGTTGCATTCATACAAATGTCACAAAAACATGACAAATGGTGAAATTGTAGAAGAGTGGAATCCCGACTTGATACACTTTTGACCTAAAACAAATGATAGGAAGTTCAATGTCCATAATGTTGAACCAATGACCCACAATTTCTAAATAAGAGTATGGTATAAATATAAACAAGGAAATGAAAGCACCTAGTTGTGGTCCTAGAATCAAGTGACCACCATTCGAAAATTCTAGCTGCACAAAGGACTCATGTTGTCCTTTGCAGTATGATTGTACCCAACTTCCTAAATACCAAATGCTAGCCTAATAGAATGTTTAGCAAGGATTGCTTATAGCACATTTTGGAGTCATTGTCCTTTGCATTTGACTACCATGCTTCTTAAATAACAATATGATAATCTAACAAAGTGCTTAAAAAGGACTGTTTGTCCTTTGAAAATAATTACCCCATTTCCTAAATAACAATATGTTAGTCTAACAAAGTGCTTAACAAGGATTATTTACAACACAAAAGACTCATTGCCCTTTGGAAATGACTACCTTTCTTCCTATAAAGTAATATGCTAATCTAAAAAAGTGCAAGTTGCAAGATTGTTTGCATCACAAAAGACTCATTCTCCTTTAGAAATGACTACCCCACTTCCTAAATAATAATATGTTAGTCTAATAGAATGCTTAAAAAGGACTCATTGTCTTTTGTAAATGATTACCTTTCTTCCTATAAAACAATATGCTAATCTAAGAAAGTGCAAATTGCAAGATTGTTTGCATCACAAAGGACTCATTGTCCTCTCAAAATGACTACCCCATTTCCTAAATAGCAATATGCTAGTCTAACGGAATGATTAAAAAGGACTTTTTGTAGCACAAAGGACTCATTGTCCTTTGGAAATGGCTACCTTTCTTCCAAGCCATGGAGCCCTACAAGCTATGCACTTTTAAAATGTGACCATGGTGGTGTCCTTCATTTCCAAATCATTTCTTTCTTTATGTGAAGAAGCATCCAAACATGTAAAATCCATTGCAAAATCTATGATATGCAAAATAAAAACAAGTGATTTTTTTCTTGGTTAACTACATGCACCCGGAGCATTTTGAAAGACCCAAGAGTTTCAATTTTTTTATGTCTACAAATATAAATACTCAAATTCATGAGTCCAACATTGCTTCATGCAAAATGAATGTCATCCAACACAAAATGTGTATTAATATTCTTGTGCCACACTTCAAGTTGGTGAAGGGTTAACAAAATCATGTAATTATAACTTGGAGCAACATATGAGCATTACTACAAAATGCGTCTTAATTCACTTTGGGTTTCACTAGATTTTAAGTGAATTTGGACATTTTTATGTTGTGAAATTGTTTAACCCCCTAGTGAACAAGGACCAGTTACTAAAGACAACGAATTGTTTCATTAATACTTAGTGAAACAAGGTTACTCTCAAGTGAAATACAAATTTATCAAACCATTCACTTGCTAGTTAATTAACTAACCAGCATGGAAATCAATAAAATTTAATTATTTAATATATAATATTATTTATAATTTCATAAAAATTTTAACCTATGATTTATTAACACATGTCATTATTTAGGCTAGGTTTTAAACCTAGCCTAAGTAGGTAGGCCATGTAATCAACCTAAGCACCTATTCTAAGAATTAGATAAGAAAATATTCAGTCAACATACCATTTTCGACCACACACAACACCACTCATGAGGTTTGATCATTTGACCTTTGGATTGAAAGCAAACACCCTTACCATCAAGCCACCCCACTTGTTGTGGTAATATGTTACATTACATTTTATTTATCAAATATTTCTTTTAAACATTACAAAAACATAAACTTTAAAAATTCATATTTTATTAAGATTTTGTTCAAATGAAATGATTCGAGTTTACTTTTTTTTAAAATTCAATAATGTACATAATTACATTTATTTCCTTTTGAAAGCTTAAAATCATTTGAACAAAATAAAAAATGAATATCATTATTCAATAACATTTCAATGACCATTCTTTTGAAAAAAAAAAAGTTTAATAAATGGATAAGATTTTTGTTAATATAATAATATTACCTATGCTAAAGTACTTTTAATTATTATATGACTATTTTTATTAATTTAAATTAATTCACCCTACATTATTTACAGCTATTTATGGCTAATTTTAATTATTTTTGGTTATTTTTGGCTATTTCACCCTAAGCTACTTTTGGTTATTCTAAGTTAATTTTGGCTATTTTAACTTATTTCACCTTAGGCTATTTTTGGCTATTTTATGTTATTTTGGCTATTGTAAATTATTTCAATTTAGGCTATTTGCAATTATTATAAGTTATTTCGGGCTATTTCACCTTATGTTATTATTGGTAATTTTATGTTATTATAGGCTATTTCACCTTAAGTTACTTTTGTCTAATATAAATTATTTCACCCTAGATTATTTTTGACAATCCTAAACAATTCTAATATATGGCTATTGGTCATTTTTTTATTAGGGCTATTAATGGTTATTAATGGTTATTAGTACCTATTTATTTATGGTTATTCTATTAATGACTATTGGTGCCTTTATATTAATGGCTATTG
>Ga0116230_10002068_pt1 | contig 19339 bp, 17 predicted proteins | sample S1TSphfallax_3_FD_88678 | JGI IMG/M metagenome (GOLD analysis project Ga0116230, IMG submission 88678) | Host-associated microbial communities from peat moss isolated from Minnesota, USA - S1T2_Fd - Sphagnum fallax MG | ecosystem: Host-associated > Plants > Peat moss > Unclassified | place... | reverse complement strand
AGCAATGAAGATACTGTAAAGTGCCCTTTCATTGCAACCAAGTATGATCATACTCACTTGATCATTGCAAATTTGACTCACAAATTTGCAATGATCAAGAGAGTTGATCTGGAAATTTGTGGTTCCTGCCTTGTCGATAGACCTGTACTCTGGAGCTTGCCTCCATTGCTAGGGTGACATCTGTGCTATTGAATGGAGCTGGTGAATAAATGGTTGGCCTTTGGGACAGTAGCTTGCAAATACATTGCCATGCATTGGCTAGGTCTGGCATTGTGAGGAAGGTCCTGAGCCTCCTCACAGATACCATGTCTCAAGTTTATTTAGTTGGATGTAAGGATTGAAATTATGACATCAATCCTCTAAGAGTAATTTGACAAATTGTTGAACTTGGGAAAAGCTACAGCTTTTCCTTATTAGGGAGGTGTGATTAATAATTCAAGGAATATTAAATGCCTGTCTCGTGTAAGATGAAACTGCATATCAACAGAAGTGCTTGAAGTATATTTGTTTGATTTACGTTCTACAATTCCTGGGTGGCAATGTACAGGCACCTGCATGAAGTATGCCTACCAGCAGGTGTGCACCATAAGTTCAAATCTCAAAAATATCCTGCTGGATGATGAGCTCAAGCCACACCTCTCTGACTGCAGAATTGCAGATCTCTGCCCCCTTGGTTCAGATCACCAGGTATATGTTTCTGTCTCTCAGTCAAAAGTCTTAGGAAGGAACCTCTTCATAAATGTGTAACACATAAAAATGCATGAATTTTGCCCTCCTGTGTCAGAATTAGTGCAAGCCCTGGTCCAGCTGAAGCAACAAACAAGTTTGAGCAAACACAGGTCTGGAGATGACTTTGGCCTGATAAATCAAGGCATTGATCGCCATGAGACCATGGAGATCTCTGGTTGAAAATCTTCACTTTGTTTCCCAGTTTTCTGCAAAAATTGCAGGAGTTTCTTTTCGCTTGGTTTCTAGACAAATGTCTTCTCCACTAGAATCTATTTTCAGAAAGGAGTGCCCCTTTGGACTTCATCTGTGTCACTTTTGGGTGGATTTGCCAGTGCTCACAGGAGTAATAGGATCAAAGTGCTGGTGCAGCTGATTCTGTTTAATGGTATCAACGACCCTGTGTTATCATCTAAGATGATTGCAGATGATTGCATACCAATCCCAGTGTGAGTGTCATCTACCATCCTCGTGATGTCTTCCTCCAAATTGGTGGTGCTAGTGGAGGAGGTTCTAGGTCATGATCTTCTACTGAGATGATATCCAATGCTCAGATTACTTTGAACATGATGCACACATGGATTAGTCACAAGATATAGCCAGCAAAAGCCAAGCGATTTTAAGTAAATGCAAGAAATTGCAGTTAAATTATATTTGCCTGTAGCAGTTGCAAAATTTGTGCCAAGGGTTTCAGAAATTATCTGGTGCTGAAAGCAGATCATAGTCTAGAGCATCATCATTAGAATTGAAATAATGTGGTCTTGTAGCTATCACTCTTTTTCCTGGAAATATTGCATTTGAGTAGGCAGTTTCTTAGTGGAACTTTACTTTTGACATTGTTTTTGCACGCTATTTGGTTTCTAGTTCAGCTGAACGATTATGATACCAATACAAAACAGTTATAAGAAAAGAAAGTGTGATCATTTCCTTGACAATTGCCTGTGTTTTTCGAAAGATGTGATATTTTCAAATGTGTTTGATTGATTCCTAGTTCAAACTGAACTGTTCCAATACATATAGATGCAGTTATAAGAAGAGATACCATGTATACCAAATATAATGTTGGACGGATCTAGGGTTTCATTTGTCAAGTGTCAAGACAAATGTTCATGGTGAAAAATGGTTCACCCTTAATGTGCTTTCACCTATAATTAGTATTTAACTCTCAAGTCGAACTTACTTATCAACTTTTCAAAAACAAAAATCAACTTGCCCATCTTTTCAAGAGTGTTTTCTCACAATTCTAATTTTATTCTGAATCTAACAAAAAAATAATTCCAATGTATGTTTCATTGGAATTATAAAATTTGCATAGGAGAATTTATTGTTCCTTAGTTGTGGGCCAGTGGATTTTACCAGCAATGGTAGAATTGATGTAAGATGAACTAAAAATATCATCATCATTTATTACATTTTTGCTACAATTTCAACAAATTGCATCATATTTAATAACATTATCATGTTTCATACACAAGATGAAGTTGAACAAATGATGTTTTGGGGACAATGTGGATGGTTGTTTGAAAATGTGATATGACTCCTTTGTGGACCTCACATGACTAATAATGGTTGGACCACAAGTTGCGTCAACTCCCCAAAATTTTCCAAAATAAAATTGGTGAAGGTTTTAAACAAACTTAATTGGCCCCACATGGTTGATAGGATGTCCTTGACACCTACATTAAGGTCAACTAGTTGTCCATTTCCCTCTTCCAATTATGTTAGCATGAAATATTCTTAAAAATTGACTTATGCAATTATGATTTGTATTGTTGTTGAATCCTTTGTTTTAATCTCATCAAGTAATTCCTTATCATTGTTTGAAAAATTTGAGTTGAGGTTTTAAAAAACAAATTTCACACGTATCTTAAAAAATCAAATCAAATGGTATTCACAAAAAAATTTTAAAATGTAGAGAAAGGAGAATCAAGAACCCAAAAAGGTTTAATCAAATGAAAATTTTAAAAACCAAAAAAACAACTATAGTGAAATGAAAATCACAAACCTTTAAAAAAGTAAAGTGAAATGAAAAATACAAAACCTTATGCCAATATCAAGGCAAATGAAATGGTATATGACATTTGAGAAAAATAAAAATAAAATGAATTCTTTGGGCTTAATATATTCCTTTTTATATTAAAAAATGCCCTAGGTTAAAAGAGATCCAAAGTGGTTGAACCCCCCAAAACCCTAACCATTGAAAATAGTTCCAAGCCCAAACCTTCCTTTGGTTCTCCACTAAACCCTACAACATATCCAAAATTAAAAAAACCTTCCCTATGAAAGTTAGCCTAATTTTATAGATATTTTTATTATGTAGTTTGTAAAATTTCCTATTAACATCAATATGTTATTGAATAAAACCATTGCAATTATTAAACAACAAATTAATGATGGACAAGACCCATGTAAATGGACTTCAAGATGAGCAACTTGAAACCACACATTTATGGGTGTTTATATTGTGCATGGAAACAAGTGCAAGGAATGGAGGAGATTATTGTGAAAGCTTGGGATAAGACAAGGTTTGCTCGACCATTCTAGAATGAATTTCAACTAATTATGATGGAAGCAAATGTGATCAAATTGTTGTTCAAAATCATGCTAGACATTGAAGACCATAATGAAACATACATTGATACTAATCCAACAAAAAAAATAGTTGTAGTCATGGAAAAATGTTTATAAATAGATGCAATCACAACATCAACGTTGAATGTAACAACATGATGTTCAATTTCTAGTTGTAGGACAAGATTGAAGCAAATGGCTAAAAAACATAAAACATTAGTATGAATTTTTACCTACATTTGATTTTTGAAATAATGTCATGGGTTATTTGGGCTTAGTTGGGTTTCCTTAGCAACCTCCATCATAATATGGATTTTCACATAAAGTGACTAACTTTAATATCTACAATGTTGAAGTTAGACCCTTGTGAACTTGGAAGATGTTACACAAGCCTAAATCTATTATGACAAACTTGAGGAAAATAAATGAATATGTTTTGCAAATGAGAAGAACAACATAAAAGTGGTAGCAACTTCCATCTATTGTAGGTTTAGATGTTGTTACACTACTGTTTATTTGAATTGTTGCATATACAATCTTGATGGGCAAGTTCCCAAATTTTTGCACACCATGGTTATTGTTGCCATTTATGAGTTTTCATGGGTGCAGTTTGAATCAATACCTACAAAAAAAAAATTATGCACATAAACATACACCCAAGTAGTTCAAGAAGAAGAAGAATAATAAATCAACCCAACCCAATGCAACATAAGATCATTTCTTTTTGGACCCAAACAACAATAATAGGCTTGGAAGAAGAAAAACTTATCTTTTTTTTCTCCCTTTTTGAAAAAGCTTGGTTGACATGATACAAAATATGGGTGCAAAGAAGAACTAGGACCTAGGATGATGGATGCAATGGTTTTTCTTTTTCTTTTGGATGTACCTAAACATTGTGTTCATCCCAAAATAATGGGTCCTCTTGGAGCTCGAAATTCTATTGTTATTGTACATAACAATTGTTTATAACATTATTATAGAATGGCAACTTGAACTCCCATCACAAAGACATGTTTTGCAAGAACTTTGAAGCCAACAACAACAACTTGATTATTGATTTAACCCATTCCATAAAAGTTTGTAGCAATGACAATAGCAAGTTTGCTTGTAGTTGTCATTGCTCCACTATATTTCAAAGGCCTAGAAACACTAAAAGGTGTGGTTGTTACGATGGTGTTAGTATGGGAGCTTGCATGAAGACACGTTGCAACTACATCCATATACATAAACGAAGGAAACTTTTTCACCAAGCTCCCCATCATTTGCTTGCTCTTCCTTATAACGAAGAAAACATTTTTTTCTAGAGTACATAATACAATAGTTGCAACAAATGTGTTGTTGTTTTCAAGGATGGGAGTGAACATTTTGGTTGTTGTGGAGTTGTTATTGACTATGTTCAAACCAACACAAAGTTTACACAAGCAACAATATACTTTCAAAACTAAGATTAAATTAAGTTCCTAGCAACTTTCGAACCAGTCCATAGCTCATGATCATGTGTAAAAAAAGCATGGTGGCAATCTTGCCATTAGGTTTAGGTTTTTTAAAGTTTCACCAATGGAAACTTGTAATTTTTTGAAATTTTGACATTTAGGGCAAGTATTTTTTTTATTTTGTAATAATTTTGTAATAATTTAATTAATGTTGAATCCATTCAGCTATTATAGTATGCATGTCTGCCCATCCAAAAATATTGTGGCCCCAAAAAAAAACTTTTTTACTTTGACTATAAAAAAAAAGCATTTACACCCATCAAAAAAATTGTGACCTAAAAAAATTAAAAATTTCACTTCAACAATGATTTATAAAAAAATAATTATAAACATAAAAAAATAATGATTCCAAGAAATAAAAAAACACTCTTGAATAAAGAAAAAAATAAATCATCTCTACCCATCAAAAAATTTCCCCACACCCTGATAAATAGAAATTCACTTTTAAAAATGAAAAAAAATCTTTGCCCATCAAAAACATTGTAACAAAAAGAAAAAAGAAAAAACTTAGAAACAAGGTGTCATAAACATGTAGGGTGTAGTATAGTATTAATTGTTTAAAACCATGTGTTTGAAGGGTTTTTTTTTTATTTTGGTTTTTTTCAGAAAGTAATGATTATTGTAATTGTATGCAATATGTGTAGTTACTAATTAAGTTATTTTCTGAAATTTCATTTTCCAAGAACATATTTCATAAAAGTGCTGGAAATTCAAAATTCAAAACCATTGATAATATATTTTGAAATCATTCAAAATATTTTCTAATATGTCCTATCTATTGAAAACTATGTCCACGACGATGGTATCTTATGTACTAAGCCACCTCCATCGTAATGAATGTTTTAATTTCTCATTGTTTGTAATGCTAAATCAATTGATTTTGAAATTTGTGAACGAATTTGTCTTTTAATATTTGTTATACAATATGGAAACATTTGGAAAAAAAATTGAAATGAATGTAATGAATATGAAATATTGGAAATCACTTTTAACATGTTATAAGATGTGTGTTTTGTTGGGTAATGGACTCCTTGAAGGACTTCACCTTAATTAGATTATGGAGTGGTCACAAGGATTCATCCACATGGGCGTATTTGGTTCATTTAAGCAAAAATGCACCTTTATAAAAAAAATTGAAACTAATGTTTAGATGTATGTGAATATGTGTTTAATTTGTTAATGTAATGAAACAAGGCACATAATATGATAACCTAAATGCAATGTAAATAGGTTTATGGTCTGACCACTAAGCTTGAGTAAATTTTGAATGACATTGTTGTGTTGGTGCATTTGTCCATATGTGGTCTATTTGTGTTTTATTAATGGTTGTGTATTCAAATAATAAAAGTTTGAATTTTTGTGTATTCATGATGTTATGTAATGTCATGGATTGACATGTTTATGTTAAGATATCAACATTGAAATCTCCTATGATGATCATTAGAATGTTTCGAGACATTTGTTTTATGATAGTTTCTAATATGCAAGAAAAATAATTTATTTACATTTTAGGTGGCTTGTAGACTACAATTAAATACAATGTTTCTTGTGTTTTATTGTTGAAAAATGCAATAATGAATTTAGCATTAACATTTGTCAATGAATTTGTTTGTGTCAAAGTTACCATTTCATCATATAGTACCATAGTTCCATGTTCATCATAACAAGAGACGATGTTGGATTTTTTATTTATTACAAGGTATAACTTCTTATTTGCTTGAATAATTTTTACTCTATTTTCATTCAAACAAAAAATGTGTGATGAGAATAAATTTGGATCTACAAGGACATCACGAAAGTGTGATTTTAAAGAACGAGTATAAAGGGATTGTATGACTGTGAATTTTTCAAAACAAGATTTAAAATGGGAGTGTTAATTGGTATCATGTAGTAGTTTGGAGTCAATACATTTCTTGTTTAATAAAATGATCTATTTGAAAAAAATTAATCGACAATGGAAACAATAAATATGAATTTTCTTTGTAACGAATTTGAGATTATGTTGTATATGTTAAACCTTGTTTTATTACACTAGTAAGGTCGAATGTTAAAAATGTTCAAGGGTTAAACCTTGTGCACGGTGTATTGTGCGTATTGCAATTAATTGGACAAGAAATTGGATTCTTATAATAATGTGACATGGCTTGTTACCTATTTGTATTTCAAGCTTTTGTTCAATTGGTGTTTGGTTTTTGTTAGGTGCAGAAAATTCTTTGTATATGTGTGAATTTTCTAACCCGGTGTTGAACCAAATGTGAGGATTATGGAAATTGATCCATATCCAAGGTTTTGAAACATTTTTGTATATTCTTTTCGAATGTTTCATTAACACTATTAACAAGACCATTTAATGTGTGATAATTTCTAATGCATAGTTCCACTAACATATGTTTTTTAAGGAATAATTCATGATGGAGTCCAGATGTTTAGTTCAAAAGATCTAATAGTTGAAAGCAAATAGGACATGTGTTTAATTGAATGTCTTGTGCTACAAACTTGAATGTTTCACCCAATGTGTTTTTATTATGTTTGGTTATTTCAGCATTCATATAGAACAAATATGGCAAGGTGGTATCTATTGGTGGCATTTTCAAATAAATTTGGTTAACGAAGTTTATGTCATCATACATTTTTGAAGCTATTCCAAATCAATTTTAAATGTTGATGATAATTGTGTTGTTTTGTCACATGATTTGTTTCAATTCATAACATTTTACATGTTCATTCCAAACATTTGTTCCAAGAATGTTAAACTCATCCAATTATGGTTTTAAAATCCATGAATTTCAAACTAGTGGAGCTTGGTAGAAATCACTTGACATAATAATGTCTAAACCACCCATTAAATTGTCATGAACTTGTTTTATTGCACATAATATATGGTCAATGAACAACGATATTCTTTTACCAACTAATTAAAGATATTTCATTATTATTAATGATTGCAATTGAGTATATGTTTTAATTGAAATATTACATCTTTCATCATTTAATGCTTTAAATTTGTTGATTTTTTAATTTATTAAGACTGCAAGTGCAGAATGTATTGTGGTACTGTTAATATTAAATGTTATTTTTATTGTGTATGTTAATTTCATTATTGTTGGTTTCAAAAGGTCATGATTATGTGTTTCTTGTGTGTAATAATATAACATGATTTGAATCATGCACATTAATGTGAATGTTTTTCTTATTCATACACCTCTAGTGAAGAAAATGCATAAAGGATTTAATGGTGTCTTTTTTTTAAAGAACAATGTCATCAACAAATGTTCATTTTTCATTATTAAGTTTTTTGCAATTCTATTGAGATTAATTCGTATAATAAACGTTCATCAACATTATTGGAATCAATATATGTTTTTAATCTTATTTTCAAATATTTATATATATTTTTTGTGTTATTCCCATATTTTAAATCATATGGTTTGATTTCTTTAATATTAGTAAATACAATGGATTTTTCTTTGGATTACTTACGTCAATAATTATTTCATTTGAAAAAAAAATTCCCATCCATTTATTTTGTGTTTTTGTGTGTATTTTAAAATTTGTGATTATAAATAATCCCATTCATTATTATACTCACCATTTTCATTGAAATTATGTACAATTTTTTTGGGGTTTTTTAAAACATTTTTTAATTGATGTACGCATCGTTCCATGAAACACAATTCTTTTTTTAATTTGTTTCTATTTCATGAAAAGGTTTGAACAATAGCAATAATTTTTTATAATGATTTCAAGGGTCTTTATGTAAATTAAATGACGCCCAATGAATAATTTTACTATATTTATATTTTAATGATGTTTAGTGTTATGTTTAACAACATATTCTGTTGGAGAAATGTGGTCCAAAGATTGAGGTCATTTTTTGTATTTATTGACTACTAGTTTATGATGAATTTTAGTTGAGGTTGGAAACAAATTATGTAACATTTTTTACGGTAATACAATGAAAGCTTTGTCATGTTTTTCACATGTGTTTACGAATTGAAATGATTTTGTTGAATGATATAATGAAACTAATAATGATATGTGTATAGCTTGTTACACAAACATTTGTTGTGCATTTAAGAATGTTGTTCCTAGCTTTTTAATTTGTTCATGTTTACATTTTAAAAAAATTGATTACATTTTTTTTGTTACAAATTTATCCACTTTTGTTAAATAAGAAGTAAAGTAAGTTGTAGTTACATATGGATTTAAGATGTATTATGCATATGTATTTGCTTCCCACAAAGGTCTAGCTACATGTATACTAAATGAATTTGTTCGTATGTCACATGGTTTATGTTTTAATAACAATGTTGGTTTTTGCAAAGTGCACCATAATGTAAGGTAAATATCTTTGTTCATTTGTAAATTTGAAATGAATTCATTGAAAGAATTTTCGTGGCCTAACCCCATGTTAATAAGTTTTTCAAATATTTGAATTGTTATTTGAAAAAGGTTTTGTGTATGTTTGTTTTCATTCAATCGCAATAACATTTTTTTGCATTTCATTGAAGGTTTTGGAAATTCAAATCAACAAATCAATTGACCTTTTTCCCTACATGTTCATTTGTGTTTATGTATTTACATAATTTGTGATTGATTTTTCAAGACTATTTGATCTATTGTTAAATATTTATTGATAGATTTTTTGACTTGTTCGTTTGAAGAAATGTTGTATTGTGGGGCATCTTTTATCCATGGTAATCCATGGTCATGTGCTGGACCTATTGATTGAAATTTTGTCACAAAAAAATAATCTTGTATTTCACCAAACATGATAGAATTTTTTTTTTTAATTTCAAAAACTATTCATTCTATGTGCATATTATCGCACACAAATAACATAATCATTTCTAACAAGTTCTTTAATGATTGGTAAATTGCCATTTTCTATTATTATCCTTTCATTATTATGTTTTTTGTATAATTGTTTCAACAATTCTATAAATGTAAGCCAATTATTGATGCATGTCATGAATGTTACAAAAAAATATGTTTACAAACCTAATTGTCTGATCATTGTAGAGACATCTTTCCAAAGTCAATCTAAATAGTCTTCAGATGTTCATATGTACATCCAAGTTCTTTGTAGTCAAGGTCAAATTTCAATATTTTATCTAAGTTGACATTGTTCAATACATCATTGACTATCAAAACATGGCCCAAAAGTTTTGCTTTTGATTTGAATCCATGTAAAAGATAATATGCCATGGACCAAAATTTTAATTGTTTTGAAAAATATATTCATTATATGGTATATGCAAATTTCCTATTTGTGTTATTCAATTTTGCTTGTGCTATTTTTTGATATGAACATTTCAATGGTTTTGAATGACTAAAACAAAAACCTTCATTTAGTGCGCTTATTAATGATTTGTTATTGTCATTAACAATATGTTTTACATTTAGGAGGTTATGTATTAATGTATTTGTCTTGTCTTTTTTTAGCATTTCTTCAAATTTGTCAAAATTATCTTCATCAATGTCATTTTCAATAAATTTTTATTTGAAATCAATGTTTTTACTTACATTTGTGAATTCTTTGAAATCTTCCCAATTTGGTTTTATAAAGATTTTGCACTTATGAATGTAAAGGAGTTTGACAAAGCTGTAATTTTTTCATAATTATATTATAATGAACATAAACTGTCATATATATATATATATAGATTTATATTCCAATTTCCTTTTTAAAAACATAAAAATTGATAAATCATCATATGGCATATGCAGTAATACATTTTGAATTAGATTCAAATCGGTTGGAACATTCACAACACTCCCATGTATTCTATATTATATGTATATTTGTAATTGAAAAATCTATGCAAATGCAAGGTGAGGTGTGACCAAACATACTTGAATATTATTTAACATTGAAACAAAATTCATGTTTAGTTTGTTTTCTATGATATGATTTCATAAATTTGAATTGAATGGTTTGCCATGTTTCATTTTCCTTTCGCACAATTTACAAATCAATACTTGATCATCTAATGTTGTAATTGGAATGGTTGTAAAAAATCAATTAATATATGATTGAGTTCAATATTGGATTTGGTATGCAGAACATAATTTTAGACAAGAATAACAAACATGGTTTGCAATGTTTTGAATTTCTTTTTTGTATTTTACAATTTGATTTTTTTTTGTTTTCAAAATAGCTACAAGTTTTTTTATTTACATTTGATTTTTGGTATTATTAATATTTTGTGATGCTTCATGTAGTATGTGAACATTTTCTTTTAGTGAACTATTGAGTTTTAAAAGATTTATATCAAAATTATTCAAATTAAATGAACAAATAAAATTATGAAAATTATGATTTAAATTAAATATTTTAAATTATGATTCAATATCATTATTTAAATGTCTTTCTCATAAAAATGTTTTACATAATACGAAATCTTGGAAATATATTGTGTATTGGTATCTCCAAATCTATTTTTTCAATGTTAGGTTTTTTTCATGGGGAATGGTAATATATATATTTTTTCCATTTCCATTTGAATGTTTTTTATTACTGTAAGTAGGTTGTCATTTTTTTATACAGTTGATGTGTTTCAAATGTCGTTTGATTTGCAACATATTCAACCCCAACATTGGGAATTTGGTTGTGAATGTTAATGCAATTTCCTGCGGCATCCATTCATGATATTGTTTTTGAATTTCCAACAAATTACTATCCAACTGAAAAATCCATGTAATTTTTATTTTATTTTTTGTTAAGAAGATCATTTTTTTATACTATTGGGTTTTTTTTTCATGCCATCATTATTTGTTTCACACATTTTTTTATCTTGGAAATCAAAATAAACTATTATTTGATAACATGTATTTGCAAGTTCAAAATGGTTGTTTCCATACACAATGCACAATGTATTCCCAATATTGGTTTCATTTCATACTTTGACCGTTATGTGTTTGTTATTCTTATTCCAAACATAGATTGGACATTGCAAGTAATGTGATATCCAATAAACAATAGTCAAATCACCCCATAATCTACCATTCAAAGTTGATAATGACATTTTTTTAATGTATGTTTCTTTGTCATTTGCTTGCCCATGATGTAAATCATGTAAAAATTCATAATTTAATTCAGATTCATGACATAACAATGCTTATGATATTTCAAACCTTAAACATTCTTGTAAATGGAACATAAAATTCATTTAGATTGAATTTAAAGTTATTGAATATTTTAATAAATAAGTTGTTACATCAAATAAACAATATCCAACACTATATTGAAAATTAATAATTTGTTTAAAGCCAAGTTTAGTTAATTCTTGATCAATTTCCATGAAACGACAATTTCAATTTGAAAGTTGAATTGAATTCTATATGTTTAAAAACTAATTTTTTTTTATAAAAGTTATGTTCTAAAATTTAATTGATCAATATGAAATTTGTATTAACTTATATTGGATTGTATATGCAATATCTTAAATCTATTTTTTACCAATGTGTATAACATACTTTGGATTGTGATGGAAATTGATATTTATACTATCAACTTTATGAGGTTTTTCGGCTTTGGATTTAAATTTAAATTTAAATTTATTTTATTTTCTAGGGTTTCAAGTCTTAAGGTGTTGGGTTTATGGATTTTTGGTTTTGTAATTTGGTTCTTTTGTTTGACTTTTGATCTTAAGAAACTTGGAATTAGGGTTTCATGAATTAATATTTTTGATTTTTCAACTTATAATGCACATTTTTATAATTATGTTTTTAAGGTTTCAAAATTGTGATTATTAATGTTCAACTTTACAATTTTAGGGTTTCAAATTTGAAGGTTGTAGATTTGAAGTTTCAAAATTGAAGGTTTTGGATTTTAAAGTTTCAAATTTCAAGTGTTAGGGTTTAGGGTTCATGGTTTATGTTGAAATATGTTGATACTTATATAAGTTTTAGTTATAAGTTTTAACTTGAAGATTTCAACAAAATCCCAACAAAACCCATCCATATTTCACTGCTTGCTATCTATCAAAGGAAAATTCTCAAATGACCATATTCAAGTTTTCCCAATCCAAGGTTTTGCAAATTTAAAACCAAGCTGAAATCCAAACTTGCAAAATGACAATACAAATATAATTTTCAAAACATGAACAATAAGATAAAGATTTAAAAATGTATAAAATTTAAATTTGACCATGAAAAGGGTTTATAGTTTATATGCACATGCATAGTATGGACAATCCACAAAATTTTTATTGTGTACATGAAAGGCTTTCAAGCTCTTCAAATAAATTGAAAAGAGCTTAAGGACTTCAAATTTCTTTGGCTTCTTTTGCAACTTTGGACTTTTCGTGCTTAATTTCTTTTTCTCCACTTTTTTATTTTGCTTTTAATTCACATCCTTTTCCATAATAGAAAATCTAATGACGTTAGCTAGGTTCAAAATGAATTTCCTTTTAGGTTTTTTATCATGAAACAACTAAAGGAAAAAACCTTTTGTCTTTTTGAAATCCTTAGGGGCTCCAAGATTGATGATCAAGAAGCGCTTTGATATGAAGGTCACATAAAACATAATCAAATCCCTAGCCATTTTCTTGTTCAATTTTGCATGTAATTTGTGTTTAGGTTTGCATTGGAATTGTGAACTTATATTCATGGCAATAGAATCCAATCCTAATTTGTTAAGGATGGTAGATGGCATCTATTCTAGATGTTCTTGAAGCAAGATGCCCCCATAGGAATATTGAGCTTGCTAACAACTTGCAATGACATGATTTTCAAAAGCATGTATGTGAAATTGATACTTTCATGAAAACAAACAAACATCCAAACATAAAGGGTTACATGTAAAGATATGTGAAAGTAATCACTGTGAATTTTTAAAAACAAAACTTTTGGGGTTTAAGGTTCCTATCACAAAGAAGTAGGGGAGGCCAACTTCTTCCCAAAAAAAAGAGAAAAAGACCACAAGTATTATCAAGATAATGATGATCATATCAGATTTTCAATCTAGATTATCAACCTGAAAGAAATGACAACATCCTTAAGTAAAAAGTAAAAAAAATAATATTTGAAATTGTGAAGCTATAAAACATCATAACAATACAAAATACTCTACTTATATGCATGCCTTTTGACATATTGTATTATTTTTATCAAATGAATACTTTTGGTCATGACCCACAAATTGTTCCATTATATTGAGATTAATAAATTCAATGTGAAATTGCCTTTTCACTTCTACAAACCTCCATCCCTAAGATGCCATTCTAGCAAAAAGGATAAGTGAACAACATTGTTGTACTAAAACAAAAAAAAACGTAAAAAAACCACACCACATTCAACTCCTCTTAGTTGGTGTTATATAACTCAACAAGATGGTTGTACTATTTGTAAAACTTAGGAAAGAAGGAAAGGGCATGCATATCCTTGGGACCTAAACCATTAGCGACCACTAAAATGAAAGACTTTGAAGACCTATAACCTTTAGAATGTCCAATTTTTCCAAGTATGGTCTTTACATAAATTCATGTATGGAATGTGTTAAAACAAATTGTAGTGTGATAGGAAATGGATCAATTTGGTCTATTGTGGTGCTTGCCCCGACCCTCAAGACAAAACCCTAGTCCATCTACTCAAATTTGTTTTTGAAAATGATTTCAAAATTTTGAATGTGAACAAATGATCCAACATTTGGTTTTGGACAAAAGGTAGTGACAAAATTTGAACTGAACGTCAAGGTTATTGTTTTTAAACCAAGTGCATTTCTTAAGTCATAGTGTATATACTTGAAAGCAATATTGAAAACATTGTAGGATCCGTATTTATTCATAATAAAACCCTCAAATTAGCCACTTAACATTCTTTGTTGAATGTTGGTGATCTAAATAACATTGAGAGGTGCATTTCTTTCCTTGCTCACACTTGGAACTAATTTTACCATACTACCACTTCAAAAAGAACATTATGATTTTTTTGATAATTTTACAATGCAAAAACTAGAAATTGGTGACAAGACACTACACTCCCAAGATTTGTAAACTATAGACAAATTCAAAGTTAAACCCCAAACACTTCACGATACTTAAATCATTTTGAAAAACTAGAAACACAAAACATTTATGAGATTTTTCAATTTCAATTTTTTTTTTTTACATTACTTACAATATACTATAGAAATTTTCAAAAACTGGAAGTAAAAAACAATTTTTGAATTACTAAACTTCGAGAAATAAAACTAAACCTTGTGCAATACCCATTACAATGAAATATGTGGAAACCCTAGGGTTTTGAGGTTAGGTTTTAAGCATTCAAATTTAGGGTTGAGACCCCATACTGAGGGTTCAACTTGAAGTGAATTAAAATTTGTCTAGTGAATATTAATTACTTTAATCCCAATTGAGCATGCATAAAAAAACCAATTTTAATTTGTTGACATGGGTTTCTGTACTTTTACAACACTTTATTGGAGTATAATAGACTATTGTTTTTCCAACAACCTATACATAAAACTACAATTTTCCAACATCTCATATTGCCCTTATAGTAAACATTAGTGACCCCATACAATGAATTTTATTGTTGGGAAAGTAAATAAAAACAAGAGTACATAACAATGTGAAATATGAAAATATTTTAGGATACTAAGAATATGGAGGCATGTAATTGGAGAGGAAATAGATCAAAATACCTTGTTTTTAATGTGTGTAATGGATTATGGGCAACAACAACAACGTTCCTTAATCTCCTTGCAACTGTTATTGGAATCGAATCAATTTGTTGCTTACTTTAAAGTTGTTCCGTTTTCAAACATTCCTAAACCATGAACATGGATAATTTTACCAAAACACCCATCACATGGCCAAAAAAATTCAAGAATATACCCCATTATACTGGGTAGAATAAATCAAACATTCATAAAACTTATTACCCTTGAAGCTAAGTAGTTTTCACCAAATTCATAAACAACATTCTAGAAATTTGGTGGCTACACATGATTTCCAATTGCCATTTAATCATCTTTCGATCTTGGTTTGGTATTATAATAACAATTTTAGTAATAATGTTTAATAACTAGTTGTTGAATGTCATGCTACTCTAAGCCATCTTTAGTTCTATAATCAGACGTCATGTCAAACATAATGACATTGGAAAAAAACTTATGAAAAAATTAGCATGGGTAAATAAGAACAAAAAAAGAAAGTAACAAGTTTCATGAAATGAGTCCAAAACACTGTATTATTTATGACTGATGAGAATGCATACCACAACTTTAATTTTTGATGAAAAACTAGAAGTTGAATGGTATACACTGGTGTGATCATGGAACAACCATGTATCATTCTACCTATAAAACCTTGCATCCTATCATCCTCGTGAGGTGCATTATGAATCAATAGAAAGTTCCCCTAGAAACTAATTTCATTGACATATTAAGTTGATTCATGTGTTGAAAGTTGAAAATTCATGTTATTTCAAGATCCAAGATGTCAAAAAGGAGGTCCAAAGTTCTTTAATTCAATTTATGACACCTGAAACCAAGCATTTTTAGGATAAATCAATGATTATATGGGTTCAAAAAGTATTTTACATTGCATTCCCAAACATTCATAGAGTTGTAATGAAATGTTTTGCATGACTTGAAGTTGGTCATTATGCATGCTTGTGAATTGATTATTAACTTTTGATAAACAATCCTTAAATGGGTTTTCTTCACCTACATTCTTCACTTAGGCTTTTTAATTTATGTTCCTTAATAATTTTTTTGATATTTGTATTGCCAAGGAATAATCTCAATTGAACAACTATATATGCACGTTTCACAAGCATATAAATGAGTCACAAAATGGATTAGGAACACCTAGTACAAAATAGGAAGGAACAACCCAAGTGCCAAGAAATGACCTCCTCAAAAGCAAACAACACACTGCCAACAAGGGCTCTAAAACTTTGTTGCAACATTAATTACATGGCCACAAGTCATCTACACCCAACCAACCCACAATGCTCATTCCTTGGTCATCAAGTCCCCAATATGGCTTTAAACCTCATACCATACTTCAAAATGTCCTTTTAACAAATCAAACTTACTACTACACTAGTTAAACAACCATAAGTCACTAAATCCCAATACAACCCAACAAGTCAATCTTCTTGGTGACTAACCCCAAATATGGCCCTAAACTTTGTAATCTTCAAAGCAATTGCAATATACATTATTGGCTACAACATTATTGGGGTTTATGCCTTATAAACCAACCCACATACAATACATCTTACATGACAAGCAGTTGAACAAACCTAGCCAACTTATACAATGAAGGCACCAATGTGCATAAGAGATCCCTTTTTGCCCAATGCCAACCCTCTTCCAATAGATCCAATGTTACCTTAAATTTGCATAAAGATAAACTAGCTTTCTTTTGAAGCAATATGTCCAAACATCAAAGCACGCTTCCTCACTTTATCCTCTACTGGAGCCTTGTGTGACAAAAAAAATTAACACAAACCATAAGTTTCATGCATACAAATACTAGAGAAAGACACTAACATGCACTATGCAAAGATAGAAACCAGCATGCAACTATGCAAAGATAGAAACCAGGAGAATCCAGAATGCTGCCCCTAATGCATCTTGAATGGACTTAATAATTGCACCTTGTTGCCCAATTAAATTGCCTACAACTGAAACCTCCTTGGTTGCAAAGACTACAAAACCCTAAACCTTAGAGAATGGGCACCACCTAGCAACTAGGCGCTCATTGCTTTATTCCCTATTCAAATTTTTTAGTACAAGGAGGGGTGAAGGAAAACATGAGCTGGTGGTACAATGCAACAATATGGTTTGTGTGCCTATTCAAATTTTTTAGTACAAGGAGAGGCGAAGGAAAACATGAACTAGTGGTACAATGCAACAATATGGTATGTGTGCCCTAGGTGCCTTTAGTTCCCCAAGATTGATGTGAGAAATTGAGGAAGAGAGGTGAGGGGGTCAACATAAAAACATACTAAATTGTTGAATCCCCATAACCTTAATCCATCAACCATCATTTCACCAAAAAAAACTGTCTTCTACCAATGCAATGGTCCTTGTCCCAGGGCCCAATAAAGAAAGTCTCTCTGCCCAGGCTCTGCCCATCAAAATATTATTGCCCCAAAAGATAAACAAAGAAAGTGTCTCTGCCCATAGGAAGTATTGTTGCCCAGAAAAATAGACTAGAACAAAGGGTGTGTCTCACTGTGGCCTTGCCATTTACATCAAAAAGTATCCTAATGCAAAAAAAGAATTATGAAAACTCAAATATTTCACCATGCAAAAATACAATCTTCGAAAAAATCCTCCAAAAGAAACCAAAATCCTTCAAGATGTCATAACTCTACAACTAATCTCAAGTTTCAACACAAGCCAAAATGTCACCTTTGAAAAATCCTCATATAAAAAAAATAGACATACCTTAGTAGGGGCCAAAATCCCTTAAGCTACTATACTCTATAATGAATCTAAACACAATATCCTTGCCTTGGTAGGCAAGGCCAACATAGGGGCTAATGGAAGGATAACTAGAATTAAGCTGCAATTAATCAGAATTTTATTGGTAGTTACTACGAGTTCCAATCCAAAAAACCTAGAACAAAGTCTAATCTTTAGAATTGAAACTAAAAGCCAAAATCGAAATTCAGTTTTTTTAAGAACCAAACCCAAAACTGAATTCTCAATTCCATTTATGTGTGAGTGGAATTGGAATGGAGAGGATCGATCCTTCGACAGGAGCAAAGCAGCGATGGTGCGACAATCAAGGGGAGCAGAGCTTTGAAGTCTGTCTCAAGTACGGCATAGGAGTAGAAGGAATAGGAGCAGGAGCAGCGAGGGTGCGACAACCAAGAGGAGCGGAGCTTTGAAGTCTGTCCTCCAATACGGCAAAGGTCATAACTTACACTTTTGAGTTAGTCTGTCCGCAAGTATGGCAAAGGTCAGAGCTTATATACTAGTGAGTTAGTTTGTCTTCAAGTGCGAAAGTGGACGTCTGCAAGCTCTGGCGTTGCAGTGAGGACAGTGGCGATGGCGAGCCCGACCTCAGCAGTGGCATCCCAGGTTTAGGGTTTTTAAATTTTATTTTAAGGGTTTAGGGTTTGGAGTAAGATGGCCGAGTACGACACCTCATAGTTTCACCTTCGTAGTCTAAAGTGTGTCTTGAGCCTCGACGGCAAGCAATCCCTAGCTGTTTGCGCTCTATAGATTATCAAGAAAAACGAAGGTAGAACAACATTTGGCAATTGTTGACCATTTTTTTGACACACCTAACCTGAAATCTAAGAAAAGCCAGAAGGCACAAAGTGACAACAACGACAAGTTCAACACGTTGCTTGACCGTGCTCAAAAAAAGATCGAAGCACAAATTGCACAATTGTAACAAATCTTTGAGCATGTCACCAACAACTTTCTGGAACGTATCACAGTAGCCCAACAGTCAGCCCTTACTGCTAGTCATGACAATGAGGTTACAAAACAACTTGTTAAGGAGGTGGTGGAGGAGTCAGGGGGAAAGTGGGTGGACGTTGTGAAGAAGATGGGCAAACAGATGGACAACTTT
>Ga0116230_10002067_pt1 | contig 19340 bp, 18 predicted proteins | sample S1TSphfallax_3_FD_88678 | JGI IMG/M metagenome (GOLD analysis project Ga0116230, IMG submission 88678) | Host-associated microbial communities from peat moss isolated from Minnesota, USA - S1T2_Fd - Sphagnum fallax MG | ecosystem: Host-associated > Plants > Peat moss > Unclassified | place... | reverse complement strand
TCCGCGCCGCCGTCCGCCGCGCCGAGTTCGCCGTACGCGCAGCCCTCGGCGCGCCGCGCAGCCGTCTCATCCGCCAGCAGTTGGTCGAGTCGCTGCTCGTGGCCCTCGCCGGCGGCGCACTCGGCGTACTCGTCGCCTACGGAGCGCTCCACGCTCTCTATCTCTTCCGCCCCGCTGTCCTGAACGGCTTCGACCGCCCCGGCATCGACCCCGCCGTGCTGCTCTTCACCGCCGCCATCGCCATCCTCACCGGCCTGGTCTTCGGCGTCGCCCCAGCCTGGCTTGCCGCCCACGAGGATCCAATCTCCGCCCTCAAATCCGGCGCATGGCGCGCCGCGCCTTCCACCGCGCATTTGCGCAAAGCGCTGGTCGTCATGCAGATCGGCCTCGCCTTCGTGCTGCTCACCGGTGCCGGCCTCCTGCTGCGCAGCATCGCCAACCTGAACGCCGTCCCGCTCGGCTACGCGACCGAGGGAATCCTCAGCTTTTCCGTCTCCCTGCACGGCGCGCCCTACTACACCACCGAACACAGTACGCCAGCGCTGGCCTCGTTTTACTCGACTGTCCTCGACCGCCTGCGCGCTCTGCCCGGCGTGGACGCCGCAGCCGCCATCGACATGCCTCCGCTCGATTACGCCCGCCCCGACATGCAGCTTCCCGTAAAGCCCAGCCAGCCCAATCGATCGCCCGTTGCAGCGGCTCTCAGAATCACCAGCCCCGGTTACTTCCGCCTCATGGGCATCCCGCTGCTTGAGGGCCGCGAATTCAACGCCGAAGACACCCGCACAAGCGCGCCGGCAGTCATCCTAACCCGCGATCTCGCCGACCGCCTGTGGCCCGGCGAATACCCCATCGGCAAGAAAATCCATTGCATCTTCTCCTGCGACCGTGAGCCGACGGTCATCGGCGTGGTCGCGCCCATCCGCCATTACGGTCCCAATGCCCTCAACTTTCCCCAGTATTTCTTCAGCTATACGCAGCAGGACTGGGGATACATGACCTTCCTCGTGCGCACCCAGGGCGACCCCGCCGCGCTCGCCGGCCCCGTCCGCCAGGCCGTCGCATCCGTCGACCCGCGCAACCCATCTACGGCCTCCAGACCATGCGCCAGCGCCTCAACGACTCGGAATCCCTCGTCCACTTCGAACTCTTCACGCTCTCCGTCTTCGCCGCATTGGCCACGCTACTCGCCATCCTCGGCCTCTACGGCGTCATCGCCTACACCGTCACCCAGCGCAGCCGGGAGATCGGCATCCGTATCGCCCTCGGCGCGTCGCTCGGCCGAATCCGCGCCGCCATCCTCCGCGAAGCCGCCCTGCTCGCCCTCGCCGGAGCCACCCTCGGCCTCGCCGCCTCCCTCGCCCTCGCGCGCCTGCTCGCGGCCACGCTGTTTCAAGTGAGCGCGCACGATCCACTGACCCTCAGCGCCATCTTCGCGCTGTTTCTCATCATTTCCCTCGCGGCCACGCTCATCCCAGCCAACCGCGCCGCCTCCATCGACCCAATCGAAGCCCTGCGCACCGAATAAGCCCCAGTTTCCCGGAGCATCCTTGTCCCTTTTCACCCGAATCGCCAACCTCTTCCGCCGCGCCCATATCGACCGCGAAATCGACGCCGAACTCGCCGCCCACCTCGCCATGCGCGCCGAAGACAACCGCGCCGCCGGCATGGACACCCAACAAGCCCGCCGCAGCGCCCTCGTCGCCTTCGGCAACCCCACCCTCGCCCGCGAACGCACCGCCGAAGCCGACACCGCGCTCTACCTCGAAAGCCTCTGGGCCGATCTCCGCTACGCGCTCCGCCAGCTCACCCGCTCCCCCGGCTTCGCCCTCACCGCCGTCCTCACCCTAGCCCTCGGCGTGGGAGCGAACCTGGCAGTCTTCCAGCTCCTGCGCAGCGTCGTATACGGCCACCTGCCCATCCCCGAGCCGGACGAGCTTTACCAGATTCACGCCGCCAAGACGCCCTTCGACGGAGCCTGGTATCTCTCCTACGCCGCCTACCGGCACCTCCGCGAAGCACAGCCGGACGCCCCGCCCGTCTTCGCCCATAGCTGGATCGGCCAGGGCATCCTCCAGCAACCCAAAGGAGGCTCCAGCCGCATCGACTACCAGCTCGTCTCGGACAACTTTTTCGATGCGCTCGGCCTGCACCCGGCCCTCGGCCGCTTCCTTCAGCCCGGCGACGACGCTCGTCTAACCTCCGAGTGGCCCGTCATCCTCCGCTACAGCTTCTTTGAGCAGCACTTCGGAGCCGACCCTGCCATCCTCGGCAAGCACTTCGTCGTCAACGGTCTTCCCGTCGTCGTTGTAGGCATCGCCCCGCGCGGCTTCTCCGGCCTGCTGCAATGGAACGCGCCCGACATCTTCTTCCCTCTCGCCGCACAATCGACCCTCCGCCTCCGTACCGCCTTCGACTCCCTCGGCCCAGGCTTTGCCGTCAACCTTGATCGTGAATTCGCCAGCCAACCCACCATCTTCTGGCTCACCGTCCTCACCCGCGCCCCGCTCGCCGCGCAGCCGGCTCTCTCCGCCCGCTGGACCAGCATCCTCCAGTCCGACATTCGCCTCATGGCCAGCGTCACCAAAGACCCCCACGAACGCGCCGCCGTCGAAGCCTCCCAGGTCCAGTTCGTCTCCGCCGCCAACGGCGAGGGTGGACTGCACCGCCGCTACGCCACGCCGCTCACCATCCTCATGGCCATGTCCGCCACCATCCTGCTCGTCGGCTGCCTTAACCTGGCCAACCTGCAACTGGCCCGCCTCACCCAGCGCGAGCGCGAATTCGCCATCCGCATCGCCCTCGGAGCCAGCCGCGCCCGCATCCTGCGCCAGGTGGCGATCGAAGCGCTGATGCTCGCTCTCGCCGGCGGTCTGCTGGCGCTCCTCACCAGCCGGATCGCAAGCGCCTTGCTGCTCCAGTGGGCCAGCGGCCGGGGCCGCACCATGCCCCTCGACCTCAGCATGAACCCGCAAACCGTCCTGCTCTGCGCGCTCCTGCTCTTCCTCGCCGCGATTGCCTTCGCACTTCTCCCCGCCTGGCACATCACCGGCCGCAACCTGCCCGCGATGGAGAACTCAAGGTCCGGAAAGCAAACCGGCCAAACCAATGCCTCGCGCCGCTGGTCGAACGCCCTGCTCGCCGCCCAGGTCTGCTTCTCCCTCCTGCTCCTCTCCGCCGCCGCGCTCTTCGCCCAGACCCTGCGCAACCTCACCCACACCGACACCGGCATGGACCGCGACCGAATCCTCAGCGTCCACGTGGATATGGGCAGCACCGGCTTCGCCGATCAACAAAGAGACCTCAACGCCTTCGACACGCTCCTCCTCGACCGCCTCAAATCCATCCCCGCAGTCCAGGACGCAGCCGTCTCCATGTGCGACATCCCCCAATGCGGCTGGAACACCTTCTTCCATGTCTACGGCCATCCCGAGCTCTCCGACGACCGCCTCCACGGCGAGGAAAACCACGTCAGCCCCGGCTACTTCCGCACCCTCGGCATCCCCATCCTCGAAGGCCGCGACTTCAACGATCAGGACACGCTCCACACCCAGCGGGTCGCCATCCTCAACCGCGCCTACGCCCGCCAGCTCTTCGGCGACGAGAACCCCATCAGCCGCTGGATCGGCTACAACGCCCCGCCCGGCGACCACAGCTTCCTCATCGTGGGCGTCACCGCAGACGCCCTGCTCGACGGCCCCCGCAACCCCGCCCCCGCCATCGCCTGGCTCAGCATCACCCAGGACCCCGCCCCCATCGGCACCATCGAAATCCGCGCCCGCAGCTCGATTGAGAGCCTTCCCGCCGACATCCGCAACACCCTGCACAGCGTCGCCCCCGCGCTGCCCATCACCGAGATCACCCCGCTAGCCCTCGAACTTGAGGACGGCCTCACCACCGAGCAGCTCCTCGCCCGCCTCACCGCCTGCTTCGGCGCGCTGGCTCTCGCCCTCGCCGCCCTCGGCTTCTACGGGCTGCTCAGCTTCCGCGTCGCCCGCCGCACCTCCGAGATCGGCATCCGCATGGCCCTCGGAGCCACCCGCGCCCAGGTCCAATCCCTCTTCCTGCGCCAGACAGCCCTGATCCTGATAGCCGGAATCCTCCCCGGCGCAGCCATCTCGATCGCCCTGCACTCCCTGCTCAACCGCCTCATCGACGCCCCAAACTCCACCAACCCCTGGCCCCTGACCGTCGCCGCACTCGTCTTAGCCGCCGCCGGCCTGCTAGCAACCCTCATTCCCGCCCGCCGCGCCGCCTCCGTAAACCCCACAGAAGCCCTGCGCAGCGAATGACCCCATCACTCCGGCAGCGGCAGCCGATGCACCACCTGATCCGCCGTTAGCACCAGCAGCATCTTCTGCCCTGCCGTCACAATCCGCGCCAGCCGCACCGGCGAACCCAGCGTAAATCGCTCCAGCTCTTGTCCGCTGCGCTCGTCCACCAGCAGAATTTCATCTTCGCGATTGACCGCCGCAACCAGATTGGCCGCTGCATCGGTAGCCACGGGCGAACCGAAAAACTCGCCCGACTTGGCGCCTGTATCGAGTCGGTAGATCTCCGTGTTACCGTGCTCGCCGCGCACCAGAACAAACTCCCCGGAAACCTGAGCCCTGCGTTCGTCGTTCCATCCGCCGCTCAGATCCGCCTCCGGCACCACCAACTGCTCCAGCGGAGCGCCCGTCTCCGGAACCACGGTCTCAAGCAGCAAGCCCTTCTTTCCGCTCTTGAAGGCGCTCACCTCGCGCTGCAGCGCCGGATTGCCTTTGATCTCGGCCTTCGCCGAGTCATTGCTCAAATCCCACGCCAGCACCAGGCGGTCATCCTCGGCCGGCCAGCAAGCCGGCGTTTCATGCGGATAATCCCGCGACCACGCCACCTTCTGCGTCTCCATCGACTTCACTTCCAGCGTCGCGTGATGGTCGGTTGCCTTATCTCTGCCCATCGGCTTGAACCGATATTCCATTCCGCGGTACTGCCAATCCTCGTTTTCCAGCTTGCCCATGTCAGTAAATCTGAGCGGGGACATGGAAATTGCTCCGACGGACGCCTCCTTGTCCAGGAATTTGGGAAACTCGGCGAACAGGCGGTCGTTGTCGTCCATCCATACCGTGCGAAACGGCCGGAACAGCACCATCTGCTTCCCGGTTTCGAGGTTCCAAATTGCCGCTCGCCCCTTTAGCGAAACCGCCAGATACTTCCCATCCCGAGAAAACTCTCCGGCGCGTGGATTGGGCAACGCGCCTACCGGCAAGTCCAACTGTTGCCCGGTTGAGGAGCCAATCCGACCCCATTGCAAGCCGCCGCGCAGGCTTTCCACGGCCACATAGGGCTCCCAAAGATCCATCGCATTGCTCTTCGAAAACGAAACTAACTGAGATTTCTCCAGGTCCAAAATTCCCATCGCGTAGTCCTTGAGTGGACCTGTTCTCAGATAATTCCCCTTGGCCACCGAATACACAGATTGCGTGCCGATTTCGCTATTTTTTACCAGTTTTCCTTCGGGAAAACTGTAAACATCCGCCTCATACAAGCCATTTCCCTTGCTGTCTTCGACCACATAGAGCTGGTCCGGCCCCAGGAAAGCCATCCGCCGCCGCTGCAGTTCCCGCAGCTTGCCTCCCAGCTCGACCGGCTGGCGATGCTCCAGATCGTACGCCAGCACCGAAGTCCCCGCCGCCACCAGCAAATACCGGCCGCCCGGCGAAATATCCATCGCCGCCAGACTCCCTCCCGTCAGCCCCTCGATCGCCAATTGCATAACATTGCTCGACTGCGTCATGAACCCTGGCGCAAAGAACGACGGCTTGTCCAGGATGGTCTTGCCGCTCTCCACATCGATCAGCTTCAGCCCCACCACGGGCAGATCGCCGGAGACCTTCAGTGAAGTGCACGCCAGCGTTTTGCCATCCGGAGCGAGCATCATGTCGCGGCATCCGCCGAAGACAACCAACTCCTTGACCATTGTCCGCTTGCCGGTGGCGATGCTCCACGCTTCGACGCGCAGTTTGGGATCGTCGAAGACCACCCCCTGAGAATCGGGAGTGAATTCGGCCCCGTTGGCGTCCGGCGCGTCGATCTGGAGCAGCAACTTGCCGGCTTCGCGGTCTACGACTGCAATGCTGGTCTCGTCCTGGCCCAGCAAGCGGCGACCGTCGGGGCTGAAGCGTATCCGCCACAGACTCGGGCGCAGCGGCGGGTCCAGCTTCAAGGGCCGGTCGCCGGTTGCGCCCTCCGCTAGCGCTTTGGAGCGTTCTTCCACCACCGTGCGGCGCCACGCCGCAAATGCATCCGCCGAGCCGGACGCCGGGGTCCGTTCCTTGCATCCTGGCGGCAGTGTGGCAATCAGCTTCAAGGCGGTGCTGTATCGCTGCGACGCCTCGCCGGTAAGGCCAAAGATGTTCGAAAGCCAGCTCCCCGTCTTGCCCTTGTTCTCCATGCTCTCGTTCAAAAAAGAGACGAAACTGCCCGGTGCATAGCCGGCCCGCACCATCGCGTAGAGGGCCACGCGATCCGCAATCAGCTGATCTTTGCGCTCGTTATCCTGCAGCTCTTCGTCTTTCGGCGGCGTCGAAAAAAACTGGTGAACCTTGGCGAAAATGTCCGCCCGGTCGGTCACTGCGGTTACGCCCAGCCGGATGCGGAATTCCCGGGTCATTTCAATCGCTGTCTGGTGTGTTGAGATATGGCCGAGCTCATGGGCCAGCACGCCAGCCAGTTCGTCCTCGTTTTTCACCGCCGCAATGAGCTTGCGGCTGATGTAGACGCGGCCCCCGGCCAGTGAAAACCCATTCACTTCACCCGAATCGTAAATTCGGAACCGGTAATGCACCCCGGTCGGAGGCAATGTGGCCAACAGCTTTTCGCCAATGCTTGTCAATTGGTCGTCGGCCAGCGGCGGAGCAAGCCGCAGGTTCGCCTCTTCAATCTCCGCCAGCGCATCCCCCAGATCCTGCTCCTGCCGGTCGTTGAAAATATTCGGCGCATCGCTCTTGAAGCTCGGCGGAGTTAGCGAGCAATCTGCATCCAGCGGCTGCCCCGCACTAACTTGCCCCACCAGGCGCAACGGCCCAAAGAACAAGACCAATCCCACTGCCAACCAGATTGTCGGGCCAGATCGCATTCGCACCCCTTATAAGACGGAATTTGAAGCTCAGCTTAACAGAAACTCACGGCAGCTCAAGCGACATTTTCCATCGCGTAGATGCGCCGGAAAATGTCGCCCTTCGTGCCCCATAGATCGAACAGTGTTGAGCCCGGTTACCGCCGCGACACCCACGGCCCCTCGTTCCTATGCACATTCAGTGGCGCACCCGCCGCCCAATCGGCGACAATCACCCTCAACATGGAAACCCGCCCCGAACCCGCCATCTCCCGCCCGTTCCCGTCTCGCCGCACCCTCCTCAAGTCCGCCGCCCTCGCCACCACCGCTCTCGCCGTCCCCAACCTGTTCTCCCAGCCCAAGCCCGCATCCACCAGAATCCTCGTCGGCAGCGGCACCCCAGACGGCATCCTATCCTTCGCCTGGGACGAAGCCACCGGCGAACTCAAACCCGAAGGCGTCGCCGCCAAAATCTCCCACTCCACCTGGCTCGACTTCTCCCCCGACCGCCGCTTCCTCTACGTCGCCTCCGAAGTCGACCAATTCGAAGGCCAGTCCACCGGCGCCGTCGGCAGCTTTGCGTTTTCGGGTGGTAAATTCTCGCCCATCTCGCTCGTCCCATCCCACGGCGGCGGCACCTGTCACCTGGCCATCGACAAGAACGGACGCGTCGTCCTCTGCGCCAACTACTCCGGCGGCAGCGCCTCCAGCTTTCTCCCCAAAGACGGCAATCTCGGCCAGGCCGTCTGGACCGAGCATTACCAAGGCTACCCCGCAGCCGATGGCAAACCCGGCCCAGTCCCCGATCGCCAGCAAGCCGCCCACGCTCACTTCGCCAGCTTCTCGCCCAACAACCAGTTCGCCTACATCAACGACCTCGGCGCGGACAAAATCCATATCTACCGCCTCGACAGCTCGACCGGCATCCTGACCCCCGCCGGCGCCTACAACGCCAAGCCCGGCGACGGTCCCCGCACCCTGCACTTCCACCCCGCCGAAAGAATCGCCTACTGCATGAACGAGCTCAACTCCACCGTCACCGTCCTCCGCTGGCACGCCGCCGACGGCTCGCTCACGCCCATCCAGACCGTCAACTTGCTCCCCGAAGGCACTGCGACTAAGCACGGCGGCGTCACCAACACCGGCTGCGACATCGTCCTCACCCGCGACTGCCGCTTCCTCTACTGCGCCAATCGCGGCGACGACTTCCTCATGGCCTTCGAAGTGGAAGTTGGCGCCAGCCCCCAGGCCGGCCAACTCAAGCCCTTCCAGGGCCAGGCCCGCACCAGTTGCGGCGGCAAAACCCCACGCAACTTCCGCCTCGACCCCACCGAACGCTGGATGCTGGTCGCCAACCAAAACTCCAGCAACCTAAGCGTCTTCGCCCGCGACCCCCAAACCGGCCAGATCTCCGACAAAGGGAAAAATTATCCCGCGGCTACCCCAATGTGCATCGTTTTTGTGTAAGGAAAGAACGGATTGCGCGATCGGGCCAGAAAATGCCGCGACCGGGAGAGCGCTCCGCATCGGGAGACCGCGGGAGCGCAGCGAACCTGCCAATTCTCGGCACTCGACTCCGATGCGACCAAGGGCAATCGGGAGCGGACTGCGTCCAAGGATCGGGCTGTCCACTCTCGATTGCCGTAGCACCGGAGAAACGCTGCAAAACTCTTGCGATCTCAGTACCGGTAAGTCTCCGCCTTGTAAGGCCCTTCCACCGGGACGCCGAGATACTCCGCCTGTTTCGGCGTTAGGGTAGTCAGCTTCACGCCGATCTTTTCCAAGTGCAACCGGGCCACTTCCTCGTCCAGCTTCTTCGGCAGCACGTAGACGCCGATCTTGTAAGTGTCCTTATTCGCCCACAAGTCGAGCTGCGCGAGCGTCTGGTTAGCGAAGCTGTTGCTCATCACAAAGCTCGGATGCCCGGTCGCGCAGCCCAGATTCACCAGCCGCCCCTCGGCCAGCACAAAGATGCTGTTGCCCGCCGGGAAGGTGTATTGGTCCACTTGCGGCTTGATGTTCAGCCGAGTAACTCCCGGCTCGTTGTTCAGTAAGTCGATCTGTATCTCGTTGTCGAAGTGGCCGATGTTGCAGACGATCGCCTGATCTTTCATCAGCCGCATGTGTTCGAGGGTGACGATGTCCAGGTTGCCGGTGCAGGTAACGTAGATGTCGGCGCGCCCCAGAGTCTCTTCGATAGTGGTAACTTCGTAGCCTTCCATCGCCGCCTGCAGCGCGTTGATGGGGTCGACCTCAGTCACAATGACCCGCGCGCCCAGCCCGCGCAGCGAAGCCGCGGAGCCTTTCCCCACATCGCCGTAGCCGCAGACGACCGCGACTTTGCCCGCAACCATCACGTCGGTGGCGCGCTTGATGCCGTCCACCAGCGACTCGCGGCAGCCGTAGAGATTGTCGAACTTCGACTTGGTCACCGAGTCGTTCACATTGATGGCCGGCACCAGCAGTTTGCCCTGCTCGAGCATTTTGTAGAGCCGGTGGACGCCGGTCGTCGTCTCTTCCGAAACGCCGCGCCACTCGGCGGCCACGCGATGCCAGTGCTGCGGGTCTTCGGCATACATTTTCTTCAGCAGGTCTTTGATGACCGCTTCTTCATGGCTGCCGGAGGGCGAATCGACCCAATCGTCGCCGTTTTCGAGTTCGTAACCCTTGTGGATGAGCAGCGTCACGTCGCCGCCATCATCGACCACGAGCTGCGGACCGAGGCCATCGCGGTGCTTGAGCGCCTGCGCCGTACACCACCAGTACTCTTCGAGCGATTCGCCCTTCCAGGCAAACACCGGCACGCCGGACGCTGCAATCGCCGCCGCCGCGTGGTCCTGCGTGGAAAAGATGTTGCAGCTCGCCCAGCGGACGTCGGCACCGAGGTGAACGAGCGTCTCGATCAGGACCGCCGTCTGGATGGTCATGTGCAGCGAGCCGGTGATGCGCACCCCGGCGAGCGGCTTCTGCGCCGCATACTTGTTGCGAATCGCGACCAGACCCGGCATCTCATGTTCGGCGATGTCGATTTCCTTGCGGCCCCAGTCGGCCAGCGAAAGGTCGGCGACCTTAAAGTCGGTAGTTGCGATTTCGTATACGGAAGTGGCCATAAAACCTCGATCTCGATCGAATTTGCGCCTTGAAACTGGCGCATCGTCCCGGTTGCTGCTTCAGCCATTAAGCATAGCACCGGGTCGAATCTCGCGGCAGACCACTTTCGCTCTGCGTTCGACCGGGCGCAAAAGCGGGAAGCCACGCTCCTGCCGCTCAAGATCCAGCCCAACGCGGGCTAAACCGGAAATCTCAAACCCCGACCGGATGCAGCGCCGGATGCGAACCGATGGGGATCATGCGAGGAGTATAGCGGGCCGGGCTATTCCGCCAAGCTAGGGAATCTCCGCGAAGCTGCGGATCGGCTCGTGTCCCTGGGCGTCGGCGACGGGCGCATTCCCCTCGCGCAGAGAAAGCCGCGTTGCGCAGCCGGCCTGCCGCGCCGGGTTTAGCTCGCGCAGCAGATCCGAAACAAACAGCATCTCATCCGTGCTAACTCCCAGAGCCGCCGCAATGGCCGCGTAGCTCGCCGCGGCCGTCTTCGGCCCGACCCGCGTGTCGAAGTAGCCGGAAAGAAATGGCGTCAAATCCCCTGCGCTCGAATGGCCGAAGATCAGCCGCTGCGCCTCGACCGACCCGGAAGAATAGATGGCCACGCGTGCCTTTGCCGCCCAACGAGCGAGCGCCTCCGGCACATCGGGAAAGACCGTTCCGACGAGTTCGCCCGCCTCATAACCGTCCTTCCAGACCTTGCCTTGCAGGCTTTTGAGCGCGGTCGATTTGCGATCCCTGTCTGTCAGCCAAATCAGATATTGCCTTGCTTGATCCACATTCGCGGGGTCGTCGATCCGGGGTGCGGCTGCGTCGTTCTCTCCGCGGTTTTCTTCGGCGAGCAGCGCCAAATCCTCCCGGACTTCGTGTGCTTGCGTGCGCAGATACGCTTCCAGATGCCGCCGGGCATACGGAAAAAGCTGCTCGGAAACGAGCGAAACAGGCGAAGTCGTCCCTTCGACATCCAGCAGATAGACCCGTGTCATATCTGGATTGCCGTAGTTACGCGCTCGCCCAGATAGGCCGGCCCGAAGCAGAGCGGCTGGTAACTCGCGTCTACCCCCGTACCGGTGTAGTGCGGCGTCCAACCGGCCGTCTCCTGGAACCACCGGATGGCGCGGATGCGCCGGTCCTCGCAGAGCGTGAACCAGTGCGTCGTCCCGCGCGGCACGCGCAGCATGTCCCCGGGGGTAACCTCGGCGGAAACCACCTTCTCGCCTTGGCGCAGAAAGAAGATGCCGCGTCCGGCGAGGATGAACCGCACCTCGTCTTCCGAGTGCGTATGCTCCTTGTCGAAGCGCGCCAGCATCGCGTCGAGGCCCGGAGTCTCCGGCGTCACGTCGATCACATCCGCCGTCCGGTAGCCGCCCAGCCGCTTCATCTCGTCGATCTCCTCAGCGTAGGCCGCGAGAACCGCGTCGGCAGGCGCGTCTTCGGGAACGCGAGACAGATCCCAGCGCTCGTACTCGACGCCCAACGTTGCTAGCTCCGCCCGTATCGACTGCTCGTCGTGCAAGGTCTTCTCTTCCGCCGGAATCCTCACCACCGCCATCGCCCAATCTCCTCAACCTCAAGATGCAACGCCCAGCCGCCGCGATTCCACCTCGAACAAAAACTCGAGCGCCTCCAGGTGCCTGCGCGCGCCGGCCACGGACTCGCCCCACGTATACAGCCCATGCCGCCGCAACAAAACTCCGTGCGCGCGGGGATACGTATCGAGCGCCGCTTCCAGCTCCCGCGCCAGTGCGAGGTAATCCTGAGAATTCTCAAGAATCGGCACCAGCTCCCGATGCTCGTGGGTAGAAACGCCGGAAAGCGCCTTCAGCAGCTCGTAATTCTCCAGCCGAACGGCTCCCAAGACTGCGAATTGATCTGAAAGCAGAGTATTCCAGACGGTATGCACATGAAAAGTTGCGCCCGCGCCGGGAAAACGGCGGTAAAGGACCCCGTGCAGCGCGGTCTCGGCGGAAGGCTTTCCCTCGCCGGCCAAAACCCGGCCCTCGGGATCGATTTCGAGCAGATTCGCCGGCTGGATCGCGCCCTTGTCCAGGCCGCTGCGGGTAATGAAAATCCGCCCCGACGCATCGCGAAAACTGAAATTTCCCGCCGTCGCCGGCACCCATCCCCGCCGCGCGCACTCCCGCGCCGCCCCGCAAAGTGTCTCAGCCTGCTCCAGCAACTCCGCGTTCCAGTCAATAGCCGTCATACGCGCCGCAGTCCCTCCCTGAAACGCCCAAGGATCATTCTCTCAAACTTCCACAGCTTCCTTGCTTTCGAGCGATACCGCTCGCCGCTCCCGCTCCTAAACTGAATGGGGAGCCACCCCATGCCGCGCCGTCTTCAGCTCACACGCCGTTCCGTCCTGGCCTCATGCGCGGCCTTTGCCGCAGCCAACCTGGCGCCTGCCCGCGCCGTTCTCGCGACTGCGAAGCTCGACCCCGACTGGACTACTTCGCTTCCGCCCTTCCGCATCGCCGGCGACCTCTTCTACGTCGGCAGCCGCGATCTGGCCAGCTACCTCGTCGCCACGCGTGAGGGCCATATTCTGGTTAACGGCAACCTCGCCACGTCGCCGCCGCAGATTCGCGCCAGCGTAGAAAAACTTGGATTCCACTGGAGCGACCTCAGAATCCTCCTCATCAGCCACGCCCATTACGACCACTGCGCCGGCAGCGCCCAAATCCTCAAAGAAACCGGCGCAAAATACATGGTTATGGATGCCGATGCCGCCAGCATCCAATCCGGCGGCAAGACCGACTTCCACTTCGGCAACCACCCGGAAATGCTCTTCCCTCCCGCCAAAGTCGACCGCATCCTGGGCGACGGCGAGCAGGTCCAGTTGGGCGCGACGACGCTCACGGCGCACAAGACCGCCGGCCATACTCCCGGCTGCACCACATGGACGCTCAACACCGCCGTCATCCCCGGCCACTCCGAGCCAAGTTACAAAGCCATCATCGTCGGCAGCCCCAATGTTCTCTCCAGCTACAACCTCGTCGACGACCCCAAATACCCGCAGATGGCCGATGATTTCCGGCGCCAGTTCGCCACGCTCAAGTCTCTCCCCTGCGACCTGTTTCTGGGCGCGCACGGCGGCTACTTCAACCTGCTGGAAAAGCACACGCGCCTCAAAGCCAACGCGGCCAACAACCCCTTCCTCGATCCGCAGGGCTACCATGCCTACGTCGCCGAACGGGAGGAAGCATTCGAGGCCGAACTCGCTCGCCAGCGGAAGGCGCGCGCAAAGGGCTGACCGTCCGCTCGTAGCCCGCCCACACACTGCGTCCGGATTCCCGTAAAATTGGGCTTTGCTCACTCCCGCCCAAGCCGAACGCCTCGAAATCCTGCTGGTCTCGCCGCGCAATCCGCTGAACATCGGCGCGGCCGCCCGTGCCATGGCCAACTTCGGCTTCCGCCGTCTCACCATCGTTGCGCCCTTCGCGCATAACTGGATGGAAGCGAAATCCGCCGTAGGCGCGCCAGACCTGTTGCGCGAGGCCCGCGTCTGCGACACGCTGGCGGAAGCTGTCGCCCGCTGCACTCTGGTCGTCGGCACCGGCTCACTCGACCGGCGGCGCCCGGAGCAGGCCATCCTCACGCTTCCCCAGGCCGCGGCGCAAGTCCGCCAGACGATCGCCTCGGAAACTGCCGGCGGCCGCGTCGCGCTCCTCTTCGGTTCGGAAAAGCATGGCCTCACCGCCAGCGACCTCTCCTGGTGCCACGCCATCGCCGTCATCGACACCGCCGACGCCCAGCCCAGCATGAATCTGGGCCAGGCGGTCGCGGTATGCCTCTACGAAATCTCGCGGACTCCCGATTCGGGAAGCTCCAGCGAAAGCCCAGACTTAGCCGCACCTCGGGCCGAATTGGCCGCCGCGGACCAGCCCACGTCCGAACAACTCGATCGCCTCGCCCAACTCGTGGAAGAAACCATGGAAGCCGTCAATTACGCGACGCGCGGCATGCGCTCGGCCAACGGCGAGGCGCTGCGCGTACTGCTCCGCCGGCTCATGCCGCAGGACGCCGATCTGCGCCGCATCATGGGCCTTTTCCGGCGCATTTTGTGGCAACTGCGCAAAAATCCATAAGCATCTTTAAGAAACTTTCGCCCGATTTGCCCTCAATCCTGCTAAAGTTCCGCCAAGGCTTTCTATGACTGAACGCGAGCATTTCCCCCCAATGCCACCGGCATCCAATGCCCAATTCGCCTGTTCCCCGCCCATGCGCGCGCTGCTTCGGGCCGTCGCCGTATTGTGTGTAGCCGCCTGCCAGGCAACCTCGGCTCAGGAACCGGCAACCGCCCCGGCTCCCGCTCCCGCGCGGGCTGCGGCAGCGATTGCCGCGTCTCAGCCGCCCCCGGCAGATCATCCCCAAACCGCCGAAATCACCGAGGACGAGCTGAAGCAGTTGCTCGTCGGAAAGCAGCTTTTCCTCCGCGGCGGCTATCTCGGCGACTCGCTCAGCTTTACCGAGCACGGCGACCCCACCGGCCATCCGGCCATCGGCTCCTACACGCTGAGCGGCGTCGAAATTGAGAAAATCCACTTATCCAAACACAAAGTCGAACTCATCGGCGACCGCTATGCTCTGCATTTCCTCGGCGCGCTGCCCTACGAAGATCCCTCCAAAGCCGTAGATCGCGTCAAGATCACTCCGAAGAAAAAGGTGCTTCGCATCACCATTGATCGCGAACAGGTGGTCAAAGAAAAGAAGGAAAAGGAGCCAGGCAAGTCCGGCAAACCCGCTTCGCCAGCAGTGATCCCGACTCCCGGCCAACCCGTCGTTTCGTCGGAAACCGATGTGGCCGCAGCACCGCAACCCGCTCCGGCTGCCACGGCTCCCGCTCCGGAATCGGCCCAACCGGCATCAGCTGCCGAGGACAAGTCGGATCAGGCAGCAGATCAGGCAAGCGTTACGACGACCACATCGCCAGCCCACGCGGCACAAGTTCTTCGCGACGCAATCGAGAAGATTTTTGCAACCGGCCTTGACGACAAAATCCGCGCCCAGATGCCGGAGTTTTGGCAACTTTACTATCAGGCCCAGGCGGCGGGAGTCGATTACCGTCCCAAAGATCCGAGCGTCCTGCGCTCCAACGCCGTCGACCGGCAGGCCAAGTTGCTCACCTCGATCGCGCCCGACTCGAACGAGTTCGCCCAGGCGAGCGGGATCGCCGGCCGCGCCCTCTACCGCGCCGTGATTGGCCCGGACGGCAAGCCGGGCGAGATCGCCGTTGTGCGGCCCATTGGCTTCGGCCTCGACGAAAATGCTGTCGCCGCCATCCGCAAGGCCACCTTCGAACCCTCGATCAAAGACGGCAAGCCAGTGGCGGAGACGCTCGACCTCGCCGTCCTGTTCCGCATCTACTCCAAACGCACCTCAGTCGCCGCGCCGGGAAACCAATCCGACGAGCCAGCCAAGCCCGGGCCCTATACCGTCCGCGCCGAGCAGGAACAGCAATCCGCCCCGCCGAAGCAGACCGATCCGGTGCCGCAACCGCCGCCGCAATAGAATCGACCCATGAGCCAGCAATTCCTCAAATTCATCCAGCGCGGCGCCACCGTCGAGGTCGCAGACGCCGTCACGGCCGACCCGTCGCTGATCCTGTGGCGCGACGCCCAGGGGATCTCCCCGCTGATGTGGTCCGTCTACGCCGGCCAAACTCTGGTGCGGGACTACCTGCTCGTCGAACTGGAGCGTACCGGCGCAGCTTTGGACATCTTTGAAGCCGCCGCCACCGGCAATGTCGCGGCCCTGGAATCGCTTCTGGCCGCCCAACCCGGCCTCGCCAGTGCGTGGTCCACCGACGGATGGACTCCGTTGCACCTCGCCGCCGCCTTCGGATCGCCCGAAGCCGTCAAGCTGCTGCTCGAACGCGGCGCGCCGGTAGATGCCGTCTCCAGAAATCCGCAAACCAACCAGCCGCTCCACGCCGCGCTGGCCCTCGGCCGCAATCTGGAAACGATACGCCTGCTGCTGGCCGCCGGCGCCGACCCCAACGCTTGCCAGACGGCCGGCTACACCGCGCTCTTCTCCGCGGCCGCCGCCAACCGCCGCGATCTGGCGGAAATTTTAGTCGCTCACGGAGCCAATCCAGCGCTCCAGAACGACTTTGGCCAGACGGCGGCCAGCTTTGCCCGTGAACGCGGGCATGCGGAGCTAGCCGATTGGCTCGACCGAAGTTAGCAGTAGGCTTTGCGCATTGTCTCGAAACTTAGATCGCGGGCGCGATCGAGAACCTCCGTCACGCTTCAGCCGCGGCTTGCCAAAGCTCAACCAGATTCCCCTCCGGGTCCCAGAACCAGGCAAAACGTCCGTATTCGGAATCGTCCCGTTTCGGATCGATCTTGGCCCCCGCCGCTTCGAGCTGTGCCAACACCTCGTCGATCGCGTCCACGCGAAAATTTAACATGGCCCGCTGCGCCGGATCGGCAAATTTCTTCGTATCTTCGGCGAAGAATGCCAACACCGTCTGCCCTTGCGCCTCAGGCCCTTCAAAGATCGTCATCCCATACTCGCTCAGCGGAACGCCCAGATGCTCGTGGTACCACTTCTGCAAGACTTTCGGTTGCTTCGCTTTGAGAAAAACGCCGCCCACGCCGGTCACTTTGCCCATCGATTTCCCCCTCGCGATCTATTCTTCCGGCTCCGCCGTTTCGCTGTCGATCAACTCGTCCATCTTAGGCTTGTGTTTCGCATCTCGTCCATCGGGTTTCGGTTTGTCCTCGAGCACACGGCTGGGCTTCGGCTGACCGACCTGGTCGCGCGCGTTGGACTTCACCGCTTTGGTTACCGAGAACCTCTCAACTCTTCGCTTGGCCATGACACTCCCAAGTATGGAATACTTTTGTGCGGGAAGAAAGTTGGAGGGGAGCCGAGATGATGGAAGAGCGCGAGTTTTTTACCGAATCCAACGAACAGAAGACCCACACCCTGGTCTGCCCCCACTGCGGCCAGCCCAGCGACCACGTCATCAATTGGGTCGTCCGCCGCAAGCGCGCCCAGTTGCCGCGCAACGCCGACGAGCGCGACCGCGCCCGGTTCGCCAAAGCGCAACCCTACATGGTGCGCCGCGACGATATGGTCGCCTGCGGCAACATCCGCTGCCGCAAACGCTTTGAAATCACGCAACTGCAGACGCTGGCATTCCTCTAAGAATTCCGCTGGAAAACTGGCACATCTCTTGCTTTGTTAATGGGCGCGACGTCAGTCGCGCCGATGAGGCCATTCCCATCAACGGGGCTTTAGCCCATGAGGGGTCCCTTCACTGGAAATTCCGGCCGCTGAAAGCCGAATTCCGCCAGCGCCTTGCCTCCCGGCCCCAACGCCCGTTTACAATCGCACTGAGAGAACATCGTCGCATTCCGGAGAGCAACGCCCATGGCCAACACCCTGATCCCCGCCGCTGAACGCAATCTCACCCCCGACCAGGTCGAGGCGCTCGACAAGCGCCGCGAGTGGGGACTGACCCTGCAGGTCATCGCCGGCCAGTTCGCCGTCATCGCCACGCTGCTCTCCCTCTGGGTCGGCCAGGACCTCACCTACTCGCCCGGCTGGGCCCATCCCATGGCATATTACATGGCCGTCGCAATTGCCATCGTTCTGGTTTGCGGCACCGTCGGAACGATCATGCGCCGCGGAATCGTGCCGATCGACTAAGACTTCCTCCGCGGCAGCAGAATCCGCAACGCGTCCGGCACCGTCGAGACCCGCATTGGAAGCCTCCCGAGCCATTCCCCGTCCGCCTCAACGTGCGGCGCGTTACCCCTCATCGGCGCGCAGAAAAACTCGCTCACCAACGCAATCTGCGCCAGCGGATTGATGGTTTCCAACCCAAGCCATCCGCAGACGAACCAAAGCGGCAGGGAAATCCACCCCGGAGGGCGTACCAGCGCCAGCCGCATCCATTGCTCCCGGTACGCGGTTCGCTTCCCCGTCAGCCGGCCAAACAACCCGCCAAGGCTCGCCACGCGCACCGCCATCGCGCAAACCGCAACCGTCGCCACCCGGCGCTCCGTCGAAAACTCGGCATATTCGACCGCAAACGGCCGAAATCTCCGTGTCGCAAACAGCCGCGCCGCATGAAGGTAGTAAGCGAACCGCCCCCACCCGGCTTTGTGCGCCGTTCCCAGCTCGTACACCAGCGCGCCATCCGGTCCCGCCCCCGCCATGGCCGCAAAATACCGGCTCTCGCCCGCAAACTCCACCTTTCCCACCGAAACCACGGCGGAAACTCCCCGCACCTGCTCGAGTGCCGCCTCAACCGGGTCAAGAGATAGCCCCAAATGCCGCGCCACCGCATTCGCGCTTCCCATCGGTACGATCCCCAAAGCGGCGGCTAGTTTGCCACCCTCCGCCACAAGGCCTTGCATCACCTCGTGGACCGTGCCGTCGCCGCCGCAGGCAAAGACCGCATCCGCGCCGGCTTCGGCGGCCTTCCGCGCCAGCGCCTCTGCCGAACCGGCAGTCTCCGTCTGGACGATCTCGACCCGGTGCCCCACCCCGGCCAGCGCCTCCGCCGCGCGCGCTACCACCTCGTTGCGGCCGCTTCGGCCGCCTCCCGACGCGGGATTGAAGATCAGCACCAACCGCACGCCCCAATTTTACGGTTCGCGATTGCGGAACAGCCCGGAACTCGACCGCATCCATCAGGTTTCGCCCACCGCCGTGGCGCTCGTCCACGCCTTGCGGTAGCCTAAGAGAATGCCAACTGTGCCGGAGACCATCCAAGAAATCGCGCCACCCGTCGCCGGCAATCTTCCCGATCGCATGCGGGACAGCCACGGCCGTACCATCACCGATCTCCGCGTCTCCATCACCGACCGCTGCAACTACAAATGCGTCTATTGCCGCACCGGGAACGTGGGCGCGCAGTACGCTGAGCTCTCGACTGCGGACTACCTGCGCCTCATCCGCGCCTTCGTCTCCCTCGGCATCGAGAAGGTCCGCCTCACTGGCGGAGAGCCGCTCCTCCGCCGCGACCTGCCCGAAATTGTCCAGGAACTCGCCTCCTGGCGTACGGCGGAAGGGAACAAGCTCGATTTGGCCATTACCACCAACGGCCATCTGCTCGAATCCCTCGCGCGACCCCTCAAAGCCGCTGGCCTCAGCCGCGTCACCGTCAGCATGGATGCCGTGG